>Ga0247611_10002272_pt1 | contig 31487 bp, 47 predicted proteins | sample 177DNAGHGhighgp2_FD_192422 | JGI IMG/M metagenome (GOLD analysis project Ga0247611, IMG submission 192422) | Sheep rumen microbial communities from Palmerston North, Manawatu-Wanganui, New Zealand - 1770 DNA GHGhigh gp2 | ecosystem: Host-associated > Mammals > Digestive system > Stomach > Rumen... | reverse complement strand
AGATTGATTACTGGATGCCGGTGCCGATCCTGCCGGAGAAGGAGCGGAAATGAACCGAGTCTGGTCCTGGGTGAAGGAATGGTGGGGCGTGGTCTTTATCGGCCTCGTCGCCCTGGCTGTCTTCGGAACGATTATCTGGATGGTGTTCTTCTATGAGCCGCTGACGGAGGGCGTTGTCATCGGGAAAGATTACACGCCCGCGTATAACACGTATGCGCCGATCCACATGAACGTGGACGGGAAAACGCAGATCATCCCGCAATGGCGGTATGTGTCGGAGAAGTGGTGCGTCACTGTGCAGAACGGCGATAACACCGACTGGTGGTATGTGTCCCAGGAATACTACGACAGCGTCAAGATCGGGGATTGGGTGACGAAATGAGCGTACTGTGGATCGAAACGGATAAGGGGCGGGTCTACATCGACGGCGATGACGCGGTGGAGATGATTGTGCCGCCGGGTGAGCCTTACCGGCTCAGTGACCGGCAGCCTCCGGAGCAGGTTTTTCCGCGGGAAACCGAAAAGGAGAAACGGATGTATGAGCAGGCTATGGAGATGATCAAGGGCTGGCTCAAGAAGGCAGGAATGGGAGTGACAAAATGATCGGAGGGCCGACAAAGATGAGTACGATAGCGAAACGGCGCACGGTGGAGAAGTCCGGCACTGACTGGCAGCCGACCGAGGAACAGGAGCAGGCGGCTGTGATCGAATGGGCAGTGCTGATGGCAAAGCAGTTCCCGGATCTGGAAGACCTGATCCATATCCCGAACGGCGGCCTGCGGTCCAAGTCAGAGGCGGTCCGGTTCAAGCGGCTGGGCGTCCGTCCTGGAGTGTCCGACCTGTTTCTCCCGGCGCCGGTCGGAAAATATCACGGCCTCTGGGTCGAGATGAAGCGGCGGAAAGGCGGCAGGCTGAGACCGGATCAAAAGGACTGGCTCGACCGCATGAACCGGAAGGGATATCTGGCTGTCCGGGCGGATGGCGCAGAGGAAGCGTGTGACGTGATTTATCGGTATTTGACCGGAAAGTTTGACGAGATCGTTCCGTAGGGGATGTGCCCCTGGCGGTTTATCGGGGAAAACAAAACAAAAATCTAAAAGGAGAGCGGAAGGACCCTCGCCGCTATAAAAATTTGTTGATCTTTTTTTTTAAACCTGTTGTTCCAAATCCCGATGGAGACGGCAATACTTCATCGCGGGGTGGTAATTGTGAAAGCGCGGATGTTTTCCCGAGTCCGCACTTTTTTAGAGGGAGGTGAAAATGGTACTTGAAAATCTGCGGTATCTTGCGGGCGTGCTGTTCTGGGCGCTGGCTGACTTGTTTCTCGGCCTCGCGTGGGTCGGGATCCTGGGCGTCATCATCTGGACGATCATCAAAGGGAGCGGCGGCGATGATTGAGGCGGTTATCATAACGTCAGGCCTGACGATCGTGTCGCTGATCCTGATCGTGCTGTGGGAGCTGCTGAAATGACGCTGCGGCAGGTCTTCGAAATCGTCGCGGCCATCCTGCCGCAGATGCGGTCAGGGGAGATTCGGCTTTTTGTCAAAAACCACGAGATCACGCACGTCAACAAGACCGAAGAGGTCTTTCCGCCCAAAACCGACCGTCCGAAATCATGATATAATATGCTCATAAAAAGACGTAAGACCCTTGGAAAGGCGCGTCCGGATGTTGAACCCGGGCAGCGCCTTTTTTATTTGCGAAAACGGAGGTGGATGATGAGTGACGAGTTGAAGGAAATGACGATCGGTGAGGCAATGGAGAAAGGCGAGCTGGTGCAGGTCGTGCCGCAGCCGCGGTGGAAATCCTGGGCGGTTTGGCTCAGTTTCTTCGGGGCACTGTGGACGATTCTCAGCGCATTCGGACTGCCGCAGAAATGGGGCATCGAGGAAGGCGTCTTCAAGACGGTCCTGGACGCTGTCGGGACGATCCTGATAGGATTTGGCATACTCAACAATCCGACCGACAAGGCGAACTTCTGATGAGCGCGGCACAGTATGCAACATTGGGCGCGCTGATCCTCGCTGGAGTCGTCTGGCTCGCGAAATGGTGGATCAGCAAGAGCCTGGATGCCCGCTTTGAACGACGGGAGCGCTCAGAGCGTGAGTATCGCGAAGAGCAGGTTCGGGACGCGATCCGACAGCAGAAGGGGCAGCAGGTCATGACCAACAGTCTGCTGGTGATCCTGCAGCACATGATCTATGGCAACCACGTCGAGAACCTGGAACGGGCGCAGAAGGATCTGCAGGCTTTCCGGTCGGAAAATGAGGCCGCGATCCTTGAAAAAGCGACAAAGTACAACTTGCGATAAACGGCGGGCGTCAAGGAGGGGGACAGACGGCGGGCAGCTGTCCACGCTGTTCCGGTGAAAGCCGGACCGCCGTTTTCTTTGGGAGGACTATGATATATTACAGACAGCCTTTTACAGGCGATTACGCAATCAACCAGCGCTTCGGGGAGAAGATCACGAATCCTGCCGGTCACACAGGCATTGATTACCTGTGTCCCAGCGGCACGCCGATCCTGGCATCAGCTGCCGGGCAGGTGCTTTATGCTGGATGGAAGAACGGCGGGTACGGCTACTGCGTGTTTATCGCGCACGCTGACGGTAACACGACGATTTATGAGCATCTGCTCAGCTCGATCCCGGTTACCGTCGGCCAGCGAGTCGAACAGGGCGACGTCATCGGCTATTCCGGCTCGACCGGAAATTCGACAGGACCGCATCTGCATTTTGAGATCCGCGGGAAAGACGGCAAAGCCTTCGACCCGATGACCGTTCTTCATTCGGTCGACGACACAGTGGCCAGCCATCAGCCGACAGCCGTCAGCGCGCCGCTGAAAGAGCCGGGCGCATTAGGTGAGATGGTGCAGGTGGTCTGCCGGGATGGGGCGCGGGTGTTCAATCCGGACTGGTCGATGCGCGACGTCGGTTTTCCGCAGGGCACAGAATTGCATTACACCGGAAAGACGGTCAAGCGCCCTGGTTTCCCGGAACTGACGTATTGCGAGGTGTACGAAGAGCCACGGAAGTATTACGTCGCGATTCACGACGGAAATACGCAGATTTTGGATTCGGAGTAAAAGCGGCGATGCGGCATAACCGGCGATACGGAGAGATTGGCAGAAAGCTGATCCGAACGCTTCCGGAATTTGAAGATATCCGGGATGCAGGGCCGCGCATTGCTTATCTCAGTTCTTCCAAGCAGAAAATGAAAAAGACGCATGCTGTCTGCGGTGAATGTTTCAAGGTGGAAGAAAAGTATTTCTGGTGCTGTCCCTACGATTTTTTTATCGTAGTCTACGAGCCGAACGTCATGAATTTCAACGCCGCACAAATCGAAACGCTGATCCGGCACGAGCTGCATCATGTCGGGATCGAGTATACCGACAGTGGGATAGATTATTTTGTAAAACCGCATGACGTGGAGGAATTCTGGGAGATCATCAATGACTGCGGTTTAGCATGGAGCACGACCGATGGCTAATCCGCGTGCCTTCGAAAACGGGAAAGCCACCAGATTTCGAAGCGGCAAAGAAGCGGCAAAGAAGGGCACCGAAGGCGGAAAGGCTTCAGGGGAGGCACGGGCGGCTTTCAAGTCGCTCAAGGAAGATCTGAAGGCGCGCTGCACGCCGGAGCGGGTGGAGAAGATGAATAACACCCTCCTGCTGATGGCTGAGCGCGGGAATCTGCGGGCTTACGAGATCATTCAGCGGTCACTCGGCGAGGATCCGGAGATCGAGATCAAGCGGGCGGAACTGAAGCTCAAGAAGGCTGAGGCGGAGCGGAAGCGGCAGGAAAGCCAGGGTACGGAAGTCCAGGGCGGAGCGGATCCGCGAGCGGCGATTCTGGAGCAAATCGAAAGGATCATGAGCAGTGGCAAGAATACCGCCGGCTGAACAAGCGCATTACGGGCCTTTTTCTGAAAAGCACCTGCTTTATATCGGGCGTGCTCTGCGGAGTTCTTTTTGCGTCGGGGAGGGTTCTGTCCGTGCCGGGAAAACCGTCGATCACTGCTTTATCGCCTCGTGTTATCTGGAGCGATGCACGGAAAAATTTCACCTGGCATCCGGCTCGACGATCGGGAACGCGAAGCTGAACATCGGCGTGTGCAACGGGCTCGGGCTGGAGAACCTTTTCGCGGGGCGGTCTCACTGGGGACAGTACCGCGATAATGAGGCGCTGTACATCGACACCGCCACGGGAGAGAAGGTCGTTATCTTTGCCGGAGGCGGGAAGGCTGACAGCTACAAGCGGATCCTCGGAAACTCATATGGCTTGTGGATCGCGACAGAAATCAATGAGCATTACGACTGCGACGACAGTCGGACGTCCTTCATCAAGGTCGCCATGGCCCGTCAGGCAGCGTCTCCGGAGCCGCTGACGCTCTGGGATCTGAATCCGTCCAGCCCACGGCACCGGATCTATACGGATTACATCGATCGCTATCAGATGGAGGGGCTGCCTGGGTATCTCTACGGGCATTTCACGATCCATGATAATGCCACACTGAGTCCGGAACAGCTGAAAGCGTTTATCGCCCGGTATGACAAGACTTCGGCCTGGTACCGCCGGGACATCCTCGGCCAGCGCGTCATTGCCGAAGGTCTGATCTACGAAGCCTTCGCGGATAAACCGGAAGCGTGGGCAATTTCGGAAGAAGATCTGCGGAAGAAGTACCTGGACAAGTCAGGACACTGGAATTTTGAATATATCAACATTGGCGTAGACTATGGCGGCAATGGCTCCGCGCATGCATTTGTGGCTATCGGGATCACGGCGGATTGGCGCATCATCGTCCTGCGGTCAAAACGTATCCCGGCAAAAGGCATGACGGTCGAGACCCTGACAAAGCACTTTCTCGCTTTCGGAAATTCCGTCATCGAAGACTACGGGCGCATTGACGCTACCTACTGCGACAGCGCGGAACAAACCATCATTGCCACATTTCGTCAGGCAGCCCCGTGGCCCGTTGTCAATGCGCTCAAAGGGCAGATCATCGACCGCATCCGCTTCACAGAGCTTGCCATGACGTCATCTTACCTGCATTTCGTTAAAGGATCCTGTGACAGCCTGGTGACCGCATGGTCTGAGTGCGTCTGGGATCCGGACGAGCCGGACGCATGGGTCAGGCTCGACAACGGCACGACAGACATTGACAGCAACGACGCGTGGGAATACAGCGTCGAAAGATTCATCCCGGCCATCATCCGGGAAATTGAGGGGTCAGTATGAATTTTTTAGAAAATATCAGGAACATCGTCCTGCGCCTTTTCGGTGCAGACCCAGTCACGACCGACGAAGACATAAGCCTCATGGACGAGGCTGACCGCAGATACAGGGAGCTGCGGGGCTACAACCTGACCGCGATCTTCGCGGGTAAACTGTCCACATTCACAGCGACAGACAGCACTGTCGAAGTGACCGGCGGCAGCACACGCGCCGAGCTGCTCGACGAAGTCATTCAGCACGTCTGGTCAAAGTCAAAAAAATGGATCTCAACCGCTTACGGCACCGGCGGCGTCCTGTTGATCCCGTATGTCGTGAGCAGAAAAGTCTACGTCGACATCGTCCCGCAGTCTTCCATGGCGATCAACCGCGTCAACGGGGATGAACTCCGAGCCGTCTCGATCATTGCGGACAGCACTGCACAGGACAACAAAAAATATTTCCGCTGGACGGACTACAGCCTGGAAGATAACGGTATCCTGGTCATCCGTCAGCGGGCAACCGATGCCGCAGGAAAAGTCATCCCGATCACGTCCATTACCGAATGGACAGGAATCGTTGAGGAAATGACCATCAGCGGGGTAGAGCATCTGCCCCTTGCGTATATCAAAAACCCGACAGATAACCGGCAGACAGAAGCGCCTTACGGTGTCCCGATCACCTATGGCTGCGACGACAAGATCAAAGAAATCATCGAATGTCAGGATGACATCCGCCGGGAATACAAGCTGAAGAAACCCATCGTCGGGATGGATACGACGCTTTTCAAAACTGAGAACGGGCGGCGCCATCTGCCTGTCACAGGACTTTTCATGCCCGTCAACCCGAACGGTCTGAATACCTCCGGCAAACTGTGGGACGTCTACGACCCGGCCATCCGAGACAGCGCGTATTACACCAGACTCCAGCACCTCTACGGTGAGCTGGAGAAACAGGTCGGCACCTCCCGCGGGATCCTCACCGAACCGCAAAGCCATGGAGCGACCGCAACGGAGATCAAGGCCGCCAACTATGACACCTACTCCATCGTCGATAACATGCGGAAAGTCATCGTCTCCGCCATTGAACGTCTCGCCTATGCCATTGATGTCCTTGCCAATGCCTACGGATTAACGCCGATGGGAGCTTATGATATCAGCTTTGACTGGTCATATGCCCTCGTTGAGTCCACGCAGGAAAGCTTCAATCAGCTCCTGTCATCCGTATCTGTGGACGCTGTGGAAGCCGCGGAACTGCGGCAATTCTCCTTCCCGGACGAGACACTTGAGGAAGCGCGGGTCCGTGTCGCCCAGATCAAGCGCGCAAAGGCCGACGCATCAGACGAGATTCTGAAACAGGCGCTTGCGGAAGAGTCCCGCCGAAACATCCTGAGCGATGAGGATGAAGATGACATCGAAGCGTGAACATGATGCTTTTCGTGTCGTGAAGCGGTACCGCCATTTAGTCGACATTTATGAAAAAGACGCGGCACGGCGCCTGGCGCGTCAGCACGTCATCATGGAATCCGCGATCCGCAGATCCCTGCGGAAACTGAATGAAACCGACCGCACAGGTCTGCCGATGACCGCCCGATACGAGAACATCCGCCCGGCCATTGAGGAACAGGTCCGCATTTGTACATACAAGTCAGAACGCATCATGACAGACCTCGTGAAGCAGACGGCCCGTCTTGGCATTGATGCCGCGTCCGAATCCGCTTCGCGCATTAAGAAGCGGGACTGGAAGAAGGTCAGCACGTCAGGCATCCTCACAGGCGGAATATTTAAAGGCGCGAAGGACGCACTGGCAAAGATTCCCGCTGCCGTCATGAGTAAGATCACCGACCTGGTCGGTCAGGCTGTCGGGATGGCAGAACAGGGTTTCGACTGGCTCATGAGCCATTTAGGTGATGCCCTTTCCGGAATGTGGTCAGGTCTTCAGCGTCTGATCCGAACGACTGCAGAACAAATCTTCCGAAGAGCGCAGCAGCAGCAGCGTCAGGAGATCCCGATCAACGGATGGAGGCGTATCGCCAATCATGAAACCGCCTGTCTCGCCTGCCTGATGCTGGAAGGACGCATTTATGACCGGAGTGAAGACTTTGCGGATCATCCAAATGGCAGATGTTATATCGTACCCTGTGAATCAGGCGCGAAAGACGAAAACACAGGGAGAGAGTGGCTTGAGAATCAGGATGAAGCCACGCAGCGCCGCGTTATGGGAAAGAAACGGTTCGAACTGTGGAAATCCGGAGAACTGTCACTTGACGACATGACGGAGGTTGTCAACGATCCTGTATACGGTCCGCAGCCTCATGTGATTCCTCTGAAAAGAATTGGCATCGTTCCATGAAACCATGATATAATAAATATAGCTGATCAAGAGCCTGAGAAAGCCGGTCAGGGAATATTCCCTTGACCGGCTTTTTTTATCGCTGGTGCCGGGCGTACGCGGCAGAAACTTCGACGGGGACGCCACCTCGAAAACAAGCGTAGAAGAGGAAAAAATGAATCGTGATTTTCTGAAAAATGCGGGTGTGCCGGACGAAGCCATCGACAAGATCATGGCAGAGTACGGGAAGGACATCCAGGCGGAGAAGGACAAGGCAAAGCTGTCCGCCGACAACGCCGCGTCCGTCAAAGCTGAACTGGAAACCTACAAGACCAAGGTCGCCGATCTGGAGCGAGCCTCCGAGGGCAATGCCGCGGTCAAGAAGGAGCTGGATGACCTGAAGGCGAAGATCGCCGAAGAGAAGCGTCTGGCGGATGAGAAGGCGGCTGATGAGCAGCTGACCGCGACGATCCGCAAAGCTATCCCGCAGGATCGAAAATTTGTCAATGCCTACACCGAATCGGCCATGATTGCGCAGATCAAAGCTGAAATGGGAAAGGTTGAGAACAAAGGGAAAGGCGTCTCGGAACTGTTCGAGGCCCTGACCAAAGACAAGACAGACCTGTTTGTGAATCCGAACGAGCTGAAACCCAATATGCCAGGATTCGGCGGCGCGGACAAGAACGATCTCGACGACGCAAGAGTCCGCCGGATCATGGGCCTGCCTGTCAAATCGTAAAGGAGCACATCATGCCCAACAGTATCGCACTGTTTGAAAAGTATATCCCGCTTCTCGACGAAGTCTACGCCGCAGAAGCGAAGACCGCCGTCCTTGACGGCGACACCACGCTGGTGAAAGCCGGCTCCAACACCCACACCATCCAGATCCCGAAGATCAGTATGGACGGTCTCGGTGATTACAGCCGTAATGGCGGCTACGCTCAGGGCTATGCCTCCATCGAATATGAAGAAGTCTCCTTCAATTATGATCGCGGCCGCAAATTCGACGTTGACACCATGGACAACGAAGAGACCGCCGGTCTCCTGTTTGCAAAACTCGGCTCCGAGTTCATCCGCACCAAAGTTGTGCGTGAAATGGACGCTGTCCGCTTTGCTCAGTACGCTGGCACGGAGGGCGTCAGCACCGTCGCAGCTGCGGTTCTGGATACCGCCGACAAGTGGATTGCTGCCCTGACCGCTGCGAAGACTACCATGGACGATGATGAAGTCACAGCCGAAGGCCGCTATCTGTTCATCACCCCGACTGGTCTTAACCTGATAGACGGCATGGACACCTATAAGTCCCGCAAGCTGATCGACAGCTTCGCGAAGATCGTCGAAGTCCCGCAGGCCCGCTTCTGTACCGGTGTCGAACTGCTCGACGGTAAGTCTGACGACGAACTGGCTGGCGGTTTTGTCCGCAGTGGCAATGACATCAACTTTATGATCATTGAAAAGTCCGCTCTTATGCAGTACACCAAGCACGCTGTGAACAAGGTCATCAGTCCGAAGGCCAACCAGACCTCCGACGGCTACCTGTTCTTCTATCGTGCTTATGGTCTGAACGATGTCTATGAAAACAAGGTCGCAGGCATCTATCTGCACAAGAGCACCATCGTTCAGGGCGGATCCAACTGATGAGCCGCCATATCGGAGCCAAACCGCAGAAGGAGCCGGAAACCATCCCGGCTCCCGCCACTGGCGGGTATCTGGAGGCTGAGCCTGTAAAAATCGGAGAAATACCGGAATATAAAGAGGTGCAGCCGAAGAAAGTGACGAAGCGTCCGAGGAAGACCGCGAAGAAATGAGAAAACTCTGCTGCATCGTCGACCACCAGAACAAGAGCAAGGCCTATGCCCATGCGCTCAGTCAGGCCGGTTACATCAGTACCGACCGCCTGCACGCGCAGGGTATCCGCTTTCTCCTGACTGATGCCGACTGGCGCCGCTTCCAGATGGAAGAAGCCCGCAGCAGAGGCATTCCAGTCTTCCTTTATCCGCACGCAGCACGTCCGATGGTGCAGTATGACGGATGCATTGAACCGCAGCCTGTCACCGTGATGTTCACGCATACGGAATACGGTGCGGAACTGATGCGGAGAATCGGTTATCCGTACCCTGTTGAAGCAGCCGGATGGTCTTACAGTGAGATCCGTCCCTTTGTGCCCATAACCGACGTCAGGCGCGTCCTCTTCGCCCCGATCCACCCAAACGCGAATGGGTGGCTATCGCCGGTCGACAAGGATCTGAACCGCAGAGCATATGACGCACTCAGTGCCTACTGCCGGGAGAGCGGCGCGGCACTGAGCGTCCGCATGATCGGGACGCCGGAGGATAACGGACTTGAATCCGACGTTGATCATCACACAGGAAAAAAGAACAACAGTGCGGATGATATGTCCAGCGCTGACGTTGTCGTCGCCCATCAGACATTCGCCTATATGGCGGTGGCTCTGGGTAAGCCTTGCGTCATGTTCGGCGAGGATGTCCCGCCCAGGTCAGGCAACAGCGACGAGAGCTTCTGCTACGTCAGCCACTGGGACAGCTACAAGGACGACCTGATGTTTCCGCTCGACATTCTCAGCGGAAACATCGCGGAAGTCATTGGCAGAGCGGCGGCAGGGTGCAGACAAGTTGAGCAGTGGAAACAACGCTTTATCGGGTACCCGTTCGATGGCGATGTTTTTTGTAAAAAACTGGAGGCTTATCTATGACTTATGCAGCAACGGGTGAGCAGATCAATGCGCTTCGGCTGATAGTCGGAGAGCATCCAGCTGACGAATCCGGTTATTCGGATTACGATCTTGCGCAGGCTATCGAGAACCGCAGCGGCGACCTCCATGCCGCTGCAGGAGACGTCTGGATGTGGAAAGCTGCTGCCGCTTCTTCCCTGATCGACTGGTCCGCGGATGGCGGAAGTTACAAACAGGCAGCCCTCTATGACCGGTATCGTGCAAACGCCATGGAGGAATATGCACAGAGTCCGGCCACAGGCGGAATGATCATTGACCCGACCCTGCCGCAGAGGGCAGCATGATCCTGGACCGCAAGACCCTCTCTATGATGCGGAAGACGCAGGAAAGCTCGATGCACCACAAATGCACCGTGGAAGCCTACATCGTCGCAGAGGATGGGACGATCAGTTACGGCAACCCCGTCACGATCGTCTGCGGATTTAAAAGCCGCTCAGGCAGTACGGGAGACGACGTCTTCGAAACCATCGAAGCTGCCGCGTCCATCCGCTTCCCGCTGGCTTTCCGCATCGGAATGAAAGACCGCGTCACGCTCATAGAGGCCTTTGAGCAACCGGTTGAACCCCCGCAAGTTTATCAGGTCTGCCGCCTGCCTGCAGCTGGCCCCTCCGGAAAAGTAGTCGAGGTGACAGAGGTGTATTCATGAGCGCAAACGCTGGAATCACTGCACTCAGTCATGAACCGCTGACGATGACCATCGAAGGGCTCGAAGAAGTCCAGGAACTTCTCAACAGTCTTGCGGACAGCATGAAAGAAGAAACGTCCATTGCCATGGTTACCGATGCCGGAAATGCCGTTGCGGACTGGATGAGAGAAAACGTTCGGAACACATTCCAGAACCGCACGGGAGCTCTCGAAAATTCCATCTTTGCAACGGTACTGACCAATGATGCGGGAGCCATGGCATTCGTTGGTCCAAACACATCGATCATACCTTACGCAATGATCCAGGAACTGGGCGGAGACATCTACCCAAAGAACGCGCGGTATCTGCACTTCTTTTACAAAGGCAAAGAATACTTCTCAAAACATGTCCATCTGCCTGCTCGCCCATACATTGCACCCGCTTTCAACGACCATCTGGAAGAAATCATTGAGATTTACAAGGAGGACATCTATGCCGCAATCGCCGAAGGCTGCGCAGATCTATGACGCCATCGAGGTACTGCTGAAGTCAGTCATACCGGCAGACTGTCGTATCTTTCAGGCAAACATGCCGCTGCAGCTGATGGACAGTCTCGCGCGCGAAACGACACGGCTCTGCACTTATCTGATCTTCCAGGACCGCGTCCGCCAGAACAGTTCCGGCAGGACGCCCGTCCATGAAATCATCCTGGAGGTTTCCTTCTACGGAAATCTGACGGATGTCGACCAGATGGCCGGAGATTTCAATGCCGCGGTCATCGGTAAAAGCGTCATGTCCGCGGGATGGAATTTCATACTCCGGCCATCTCAATCTGTCGGGCGGCGGGACATTTGGGAACCAAGAATCGCTGTAAAACGCGAATACCTGCAGATGCAGGGTCTCGCGATTGAGCCGCAATCATAAATCAATGATGGAGCCGAAGCGCTCCGGGAGGTAAAAATGTATACAACCAACATGGGAACCAAGATCCAGATCGGGACCGAGGGAACGAACCCAACATTTACGGACATCCCGCGTCTTCGTAACGTACCGGGCCTTGCGCTGGAAACCCAGAAGATCGAAGTCACACACAATCAGAGCAAGTCGAGGGAGTTCATCCCGGACTGTCTGCCGGATCCCGGCGATTACGCCTTCGACATGGAGACCGACCGTACGGACGCCACGCATCAGCAGCTTTTTGCGATGCGTGGGACCACAGCGACACGGCCATTCCGTATAATCTACCCTGACGGTCTCGCATGGCAGTTCAACGCTTCCGTGATGTCCATCACCCGCGCCGATTATGACGCACAGGCTCCCGACATCATCGTTGATACCGTGTCCCTTGCGATCAACGGCGACGTGGAAGACATCTCCGATGAACTGCTGAGCTGATAAATTAATCATTGGTCTCTGGTCATTCGTCATTGGTTTGGGAAACTAACAACCAATGACGAATGACTGAGACTGAAAGGAGCTTTATGGGTAAGTACCTGACCGCAAACGCAATCCTGCAGGCGGAAGACTTCATGTATGACGAAGTCGAATGCCCGGAATGGGACGGGGTCGTCCGGATCCGCTCCCTGTCCGGTGCTCAGCGCATCACACTTAAAAAAGCCGTTGACGCGGGGAACGACAATGTGGACGAGATGCTTTGTGTTATGGCTATTGTCGATGAAGACGGAAACCGCATATTCGAACAGAAACAGATCGCGGAACTGTCCAGGAAGAACACGCAGGCAATCAGCCGCGTTGCCATCCGCGTGCTCGAAATCTCAGGCCTGCGGAATCCCGCCAAAGCCGTCCAGGACGCGGAAAAAAACTCCGGCATGACGAAGAGCGACGATTCATCCTTCGATTAGCTCTTCGTCTCGGATACGCAAATCCGAACGCCATGCTGCGGGAAATGACATCTGCGCAGCTTGACGAATGGATCGCATTTTACAGAATTGAACCATGGGGACTGGCCGTGCTTGACAACCTTATGGCAAGTCTCAAAGCGCTGATCATCAACATCAATACGCCGAAGAAGAAGCAGAAGCTCAAGAAATGGGATCAGCTTCTTCTTTGGTCGAGCCGACCAAAGCGCGTTGACGCATCGCTTGATCCGGACAATTTAGGAGAATAAAATGGCCATTGCATCAATTTCCGGCATCGACATCAAGATCGGAGCTGACCTCAAGGATCTCAAAAAAGAGGTCGGGACCGTTGGTGATACGATCAAGAACGGTGTTGCGTCCGGACAAGAACCCGTTAAATCACTTAAAGATAACTTTTCAGCTGCCGCACAAAAAGCCGGTGAACTCGTGAAGCTGCTCGGTCCGATTGCCACCGGGCTTGGAAAATTCACGAAAGGCGTCCTTGAAGATGCTGTATCCTTGAGCCCGGAAACCGCCGCCGCTGTGGAATCCGTTAAGACATCATTCAGCGGCATCAAAACCGCCCTTGCAGAATCCATCGCGCCGTTCATCGAAAAAAACGCCGATAAAATAACCGGCCTCTTTGACGGTATTGCCGGTTTTCTCCGTGATCATCCTAATGCCGCTGGCACCATCGTAAGCATTGCGAGCGGCGTCGGACTTCTCTCCTCAGCGGCAACGATTGCGCTCCCGATCATGACAATGTTCGGACTTTCTCTGTCATCAATCAACCTCACTGCTGTTGCAGTCGCTGTAGCAATTGGCGGACTTGCTCTGATTCTTGGACTCCTGATCTCCCGCATGGACGACGTTTCTACACACGCGCAAGCCACAGCGGAATCAATTGAGACGATGGATCCGGCGACCCAGACGCTCGTTCAAAATGGCTACGGCGAGTTGGAAATCTGGGACAATTCTTACACCATGGTCTTCAACCCTGAAACAGGGCAGGAAGAAATGGGACGATTCGACGAAGCTGCACAATCCTGGGTGTTTGACTACCAGGAGATCGCCACAGCATCTACGGAAGCAACAGATGCTATTACCGGGCAGAATGAAGCTCTTTCAGAAACATCTGCCGCAATGGAAGAAACGACTTCCATGACTGACGAGGTCAATCAGATCCTCACACAAATGAACGATACAATCGAATCTGTCAACCAAAATTCAGGAACCTATACTGAATCGATGGAGCAGATCAATGCACTTGTCGAATCTGAAGCCTTCCAACAGTTCGCCAGTCAGCCGATCAATCCGGAAGTTGGGTCGAGTTGGGAAGCCTTCGGAGAATCTGTCAGCCAGGCATCCACAGCCTTCAATGAGATGAACACACTGCTGGGCAGTGGTGGTGAAGGCACTGAAGGCGCGGAGGGAACCGGTACAGGGCTGAATGCGGCTTTTGACCTGCTGAAGACCACCATCAACAAGACCTACGCCGAATCGAAGCGGCTGGCGGAGTATTGGGTCAGTACCTTCGTACCGAACGCCCAGACCGTGGCGAACGCGCTGGCGGTGACGGAGGTGGGCGAGGATGGCGAGGTGACGGCCGGGGGCGGGAACACGCTTTTCAACGCGCTTGGTCTGATCAAGGTTGAACTGGAAGACATGTATACGGCTTCCGTGAATCTGGCGGATCACTGGATCGGGCCGTTTCAGACCTCCATCTGGTCGCTGTACGGCGCGACCGGGATCGGGATCAAAGGCGTCGAGTCGATGGGCACCGCGGTCGAGGGGCTGACGAACCAGTTCGTGGTCCTTGTCGGGCAGATCCAGGCGGCCATTGATACCTTCCTGACCTACAAAAAAATCGCGGAAGGCTCCAGCTGGGGCTCCGGCGGCGGTGGAAACGGACAGTCAAGCGTCCTTATGCGCGCCGAAGGCGGACCTGTTTACGCGGGAAGCTCTTACTGGGTCGGTGAGCAGGGAATTGAGCTCTTCACGCCGCACCGCAGCGGCTACATCATCCCGAACGATGAGATCGGGATGCAGCGCGAAACATCCATCATCATCAACTTCGAAGGTGACGTCATCGGGGATGAACGGAGCATCCGCAGCATGGTTTCGAAAGCCGTGAAAGCCGGTATCCGGCAGGAGGTACGCAGTGGCGCTTAGCATATATCCATCCGTCTACTACCAGACGGCAGACGGGAATGAGATCCCGATCTCGACCCCGTCGACAAAGAAATACTGGGAGGTTTATGGCCGCGAAGGCTTCGGCGTGCCTGAATTGAAGACCGAAACGCGCATCTATGCTGACGGCAGCGTCCGCACCCTCACAGCGATAATTCAGCCGCGCGAGATGCTCCTGAACATGATACTCGTCGGAGAAACAACGGAAGAACGAGATAATCTGTATCGCGACATCTCGTCACACCTGGTCCAGGTAGGCTCCACGGATGAGTGGGGACGGCTTCGGCTGCGCCGCTCCGATGGTAATTGGATCTTCATCAACTGCCTCTACACAGGTGGAATGGACACGCCGGATAACCTCCCGACAATTCGTCAATTCAGCATGGAGTTCTTCGCGGATGACCCGTATTTTTATGATGCTGAAGAAACCGTGTTTCAGCCGAAGCAATTATCTCAACTGATCTATTTGAATGATAATTTGTTTTTGGGCGATTGGACGCTCAAAGGCGGTCTGACAGACTTGCAGATTCACAATACTGGGGAATTATGCTTTCCTGTTATTGAAGTCACCGGGCCAGCATCGGTTATAAGAATCAAAAATGAAACCACAAAACAAACGCTTGCTATGGCTACAGACTTTTCACTTGCAATGGGTGAAGTCCTTCTGATAGACTGTCGTGAGCATCAACAACGTGGGATAACTTTGAGAGATAGCACAGGACGTGAGCAGGACATTACGAACAAGCTCGGTCTCGGATCATCGCTCAACTGGCCGCTTGTAAAAGGAACAAATGTGATCAGTCTTTATTATACAGACAGCGCACAGACGTCATCTTACAGACTGAGATTTAGAAAGAGGTATTACAGCGCATGATGAAGGAATACCAATTCTTCATGAAATCCGACAACGGGTTTCGTGGCTCTATCATACCGAATGCAACATCCTTTAGCGTAACATTCCGTATGAACAGCGTCAGCAAATGGACAATGGAAGGCGCAGGTCTGACCCCATGCCCATTTGTTGAGGGTTCTGAAATAATTGTATATCGTGGTGAAGAGCCATTCTTTTCTGGATTTGTTCAGGAAATAGAAGACAATTTCGACAGCTCAACAAATATTTACGATTGGAGTGTAACAGGTGAGGATGACTTCGGTAAGTTGGCGCATCGTGTTATTTTCCCTGATGCGACAAAATCAGAACCTGATCCTGATGACAAAGATTTTACAGGCTATCTGTCTGACGTACTTCTCGGAATTGTCAGAGAAAACGCAGTTGCCGGATACTGTCTCAATGAAAGGATTATTCCAAGATTTGACGTGCTGACATTACCTCATATTGGTGAAGAATTGACCCTCAACACTTCTTTTGATGAGATATTGTCTTACATTCTCGATAAGATTCAGGACAACACACTCGGTATTCGTGCTGTATGGAATGGGGAAACTGGAAGAAGCGATTTACAGATATTTCAGCCGCATGATGTATCGAATACTGTTATTTTTTCAGTGGAATCAGGTTCAGTCGCATCTTGGACAAGAACTAAAAAGGCGCCGAAAGCGAACTGGATTTACTGTCAGGGATGCGAATACGTAAATAAAGAGAGTACGGCTGATGGTACTGACTTGCATGTAATCGTTTCAGACGCGGCATCAATTGCGAAATGGGGACGCATCGAGATGTTCCTCGATAAATCCGACATCAAACCAATTGAAGAGAAAGACGATGACGGTGAAGTTATCTCTACTGAAAGTTGGGACAGCGTGATGGAGAGACTCGAAAAAGCCGCAACCGATGCATTGATTGAAAATTCCGCTCAGAATGGTTTCAAACTGACTATCGCTGAATTAGATCGTATGGAATACAAAAAGCATTGGGATATTGGTGATACGGTTGCTGTTCGAGTCGGTGGTGAGGAATTTACTGCACCGATTGAAGAAATCAAAATCACCTATAGTGGTGGAATTGAAACAATTACCCCGTCTATTGGTGAGATTCAGCGCGGTGAGCTTCAGACCTTGTTTGAAGAACTTGGATCACTGAAAAACAGAATTACAGTCCTTCAAAACAGTGAGGCGATTAGGAGCGCAAAAAAAGTAAAAAAGGCTTTGCGCAAATGGGCTGTGCAATATGAAGAAGAAGAAGAAAGTGAAGATACTTCGACACCAACGACCATTCCACAGTGCGCTAACCGTATCAATATGTTGGGACGGCACCTGCGGGAGCTGAGAGAAAGATCAATGCTGAATTGAGGTAAAAACCAATATGTCAACACCTGTAACATTTACAAATTACGGTTTTTTTGAAGACCAATGGGCTTTGAATCAAACCAACTGGGCATCATATTTTGCCCCTACCATTCCTGATGGCGTTATTTCAGGTATTGGAGATGAATTACAAGTATATGCATCTTCTTCAGGTATGTTTGTATACGTTAGATCAGGAGAATGCAGAGTTAGGTCACATCGCGGGGAGTCTACTGATTTACAGACATTATCCATTGATGCGGCTGATGCGACTTACAATCGCATTGACCTCGTTGTTGCTCGTGTCAATTATGCAACCCCTGTTATGGAACTTGCCGTAAAGAATGGCACACCGGCTCAAGAACCTGTTGCCCCTGAGTTAGTACAAAACGCAGGCGATATATGGGAAATCCCTTTGGCTGAAGTTACAGTTACAGCAGGTGCGCTCACCATTTCGAACGATAATGTAAAAGACCGCCGTTACGTGTACAAATCAGGCGGCGTCGCAGCGACTGATTTTTCAGATACTACACTTGTTGTTGCAAACGACTGGGAATATCGGAACAATAACGAAATTGAATCACTGAATATCGTTCTTCCTGATTCACCATCGAATACATTCATGTGCTCAGTATGTTTTACCTCATCCGCTTCATTTACAGGAGTTACTTTTTCACGTGGTGGCGAGTCATATGCGATAAAAACTATTGATGGGCTGAACTTCAAATCTGTCAGGTATAACCTGATTATTTGGTGGGATGGTGCATATTTCTGGTGTGGGGCACGTGCTGTATGAAATATCTTGAAATGAAGAAAAGAGCGATAAGTTCAGGCGGTTGGTGGGTAGACTCGTCCTGCCTTGCCGCATATAGGTTCAAAGGAGCGAATAATTCATCTGCGGCTCTTCTTGATATGACAGGTCATGGCTATCACCTAACAAATGTTGGTGGTACATCTTGGTCAGCTGATAGCGGTTTCAACTTGAATCACAGCGGCAGGTATTTGACAAATTCAACGCTCAATGGGTTAGGAATACTCACAATTATTATAAGATTTATGAATTTGACAGCTGTTGCGGTTCCTATTGGTGACACTTACACAATACAATTTTCGCGACCTAATAGCACTTCAGGTTTATTAGGAAGATTTCAGATAAATATTACTGCAAATACCGAAACAACACATTACGATAGTGGACACACAGCTTGGTTGTCAGATACAAATTCAACATCGCCGATGGTTTACAGAGAAAGCAATGCGGATACGCCAACATCTGGTATATTGGGCGGTTCATCCAATTATTTGTATCTTAATGGTGCAAGATGGGCATCGACGAACCGTTCGAGAAACCATGACCCAAACGGTGCAGGTGGTTGGAATGGCGTAGCGACCATTGGACGAGCACATGGCTCAAATGGCAAATTCAATGCACTTGCGGCGGCATTTTACTCAGCAAGGCTTACAGAGGCTACGCATGCTCTGATAGCGGCGAACATGATGCAATTTTAGGAGGTCTTACATGCGATTACCACTGACAAAAGACCTGTACTGCTACAGAGGGCAGACCTACGACCAGAGCCTGTACTTCAAGCAAGGTGGTGAGCCGTATTCGTTGGAAGGAATCACGGTACGTGCCCATATCAGGCCATACGAGAACAGCACACGACTTCTGGCTGAGATAAACTGTCTCGTGTCCGCCGAAGAAGGACGGATTCGGATGACGCTGTCGGATGAGGAGACGGCAAAACTGAAGCCCGGAAAATATTCTTGGGACTTACGCGCAAACGACGGGACGAGAACCCAATACTGGATCAAAGGAAAATTTATCGTGGACGGGAGAACAACGATATGAGCAATATGTTACCGAATGAAACGCCGATCATCATTGAGATGACACCGGAAGGAAAAGACGGGCTCGACGGTGTTAGTGTCGTCGGTTTTGGAATGGTGAGTCAGGAAGGAAAGGTTAAGACCTATCGCTTTACTCTGAGCAACGGCGAACATTTTGACTTTTCCGTTGCCGACGGAGAAGACCCCGTACTTGAGTGGGGTAACATCACAGGAACACTCACCGACCAGACTGACCTTGCTGAAGCACTGACAGCCATCAGGGCAGCGATTGCAAGCAAGGCCGAAGCATCCGATGTGTATGACAAAGCAACCATTGATTCGCTCCTGTCCGCGATTGACGCGGCGATCGGACAGAAAGCCAATGCCGATGCTGTTTACACCAAGACCGAAGCTGATGCTCTGCTTGCTGGCAAAGCCGACACAGGTGACAGCTACACTAAGTCAGAAGATGATGCACTGTTGGCGCAGAAAGCCAATTCCGCTGATGTCTATACAAAGACTGATGTGGATGCGGAGATTGATGATATTGACTCTGCTATCGCTGACATTGGCACTGCGCTCACATCAAAAGCCGATGCATCCGACCTGACGGCATTGGAGAATCGTGTCAGTGCTGATGAACAGACTATCGCATCCAAAGCAGATGCGTCATCGGTGTACACCAAGACCGAAGCGGATGCTCTGCTTGCACAAAAAGCTGACACCGCTGATGTCACGACCGCTCTTGCCTCCAAAGCCGATGCTGATGATCTTGCAGATGCGGTTGCGGATATCGCAGACCTCGATCTTGCAAAAGCATCCGTCATCGTCAATACCGCATCCGGTGCAATGGTGAGCATAGAGGATGGAGCAGAAGCCCCTGTGAAGGCACTGACAGTCGGCATTGAGCCTGTACAAGACTTGCATGGATATGATTCACCATGGCCAGGTGGGGGTGGAAAGAATCTGTGCTACATAGAGGATTTCACAACTACGGTCAATGGTTTAACTTTTACAGCTGTTGATAATATTTTGACGATCAATGGTACTTCGACAGGAAGTATCGGAGCAAATAATGCTGTGTGGAAACATATCCGTTTCAACATCTTAGTAGAAGGAAGTTACGTAAGGTCAGTCGACAATTCTCTTCCGTCAGGGTTTGTTATGGCGTCATATGCCCTTTCAGATAATACTCCATATGCTTCAGTCGTTTCTACATATCCAATTGGCGAATATTACATTGGCATTTATATTCCTGCTAACACAACTGTAAATAATATAAAAATTCAATTTCAAATTGAATCTGGCTCTGCTGTTACTTCTTTCGCGCCATACGCCAACATCTGCCCCATCACCGGACATACGCAAGCCGTTGTGACGAGAACGGGGAAGAACGTCATGTATAGCCTTCTCAATTATCCGTCAGGTTATGCTACAGATGTGGGTGGTCAGCATGTAAGAATTCAAGGTAGTCTTGGAGAAGGGTACACCGCTCTCTTCCGATGTAAAGCGGGACAGACTTATACTATCAGCGGTATGCAAGGCAAGCGGAATCGTTTCATTGTCGGGTTTTTCGGAGATACTGAGCCAAAACATGGTGAAAAAACTTATGACTGGATAAACACGCCGATCAGTTCAACGACTTCAGTTGTAACTTTTACAGCAAAGACAACAGGGTATGCTGCTTGCTACTTCTACCTTACTTCGGTAGACCCGGACCCATCTACACCTTTCGACACATCGAACATCCAAATCGAACTCGGCTCAACCGCCACGCCCTACGAACCCTACCAAGGTCAGACCATCTCCGTTACCTTTCCATCAGAAGCAGGTACTGTCTACGGTGGGTATGTTGATGTGACGAATAGGACACTGACGGTGGACAGAGGAATAGTTTACCTCAAAGACTTAACGTGGACATTGAATGTTTCTGCACACGCTTTCAATAGTTCAATCGCAGATAGGAAAACAGGAAATGCGCTCAATCCAAAAAATATAAGCAACACATATCGGTTGTATGGTTCGAACGTACTTGCAAATTATCCAAGCGGTTTTGCTATGGGAAATAATACATCTCTGTACGTGAAAGACGATCTGGCGACTACTATCGAAGAAGCGGTAGCATTGTTTACGCAAGATAATACTTATGTTATCTACACACTCGCCACTCCTCTCACCTACACCCTCACTCCACAGCAGATGACGCTTCTTCTCGGTCAGAACAACATCTGGGCTGATACTGGTGACGTGACGATTGAGTATCGGGCGGATACGAAGCTATACATTCAGGCACTGACCAAACCTACAGAAGATAATATGGTCGCCAACGCCAATATTGCAAGCGGTCAGTTCTTCTCGATAGGAAATTCGCTGTATCTTTCAAGCCAAGCTATTGCACAAGGGGAAACAATAGTTGTAGGTACTAACTGTACTGCCGTAGGTATAGCTGACGCTTTGAATATGCTTAATTCGTAAGGATAATTTGAAATGGGCTATATCTATAGAATTTATCTCATCGAAAACGGGAAGTCTTATATAGGGCAAACTATATTCCCTGTAGAGGTAAGGATGAAACAACATGTTTACAATGCTTACAACAAGGATTCGGCTTCGTATAATCAGCACTTGAAAAGAGCTATTCGGAAATACGGAGAAGATGCTTTCACTGTTGAAGTGCTTGAACAATGTGATAATTCTTTATTGGACGAACGAGAAAAATACTGGATAGCCCATTTCGATTCCTTGAAACATGGTTTCAATATGACCTATGGTGGAGAAGGGAAAGTTGAGCATGACGGCAGAATGTTACTTGAAGCTTGGAATGAAGGTATGAATATGTCCGAAATATCAGAGAAGTACAAGATATGTTGGAAAAGCGTTAGTAATCATCTGAAAGCGCAAGGTATCACGGATGGTGAAATTCGCGCTCGTAGATATACTTCGGCAATGAACAAGAGAAAAAGACCTGTCTATCAGTATGATGAGAAAGGTAATTATATCGCTGAGTACCCTTCGATTCCTGACTTCGAAAGACAATACGGATGCAATACGATTTACAATGCGGTAGACAAAGGAAGATTAGCTGTTGGTTATCTCTGGAGTTATACAAAAGCAGAACGAATCGAACCATATTGTAACCACAGAAAAAAACCAGTGTATCAATACTCAAAAAGCGGAGTGTATATCAGATCATTTGAATCTGTCGTGGATGCCGCTAAAGAAGTGGGAACACAACCTTCCACTATAACAGATGCTATTTGCGGCATCAAAAAATCTTGCAGAGGCTATCTTTGGAGACACGAAAAAGTCGATAGATTGCCAGTGCTTCAATCATCATTATTTCAGTAAGGAGAAAATTATGACACAGTTTTATATCGTTGAAATTCAACAGTACGCCAATGGCGAATACGGTCATCTCGTTCATTACGCTTATGACGAAGACCCTGACAAAGCCCGGCTGAAAGCCGAGTCGAAGTATCATGAAGTGCTGTCAGCCGCCGCAGTAAGCAACACCAAGAGCCACAGTGCGATCCTTTTCAGCACGGAAGGTTTTCCTGTGATGCATCAGTGCTACAAGCACGAAGTCACACCTGAACCAGAACTGGAGCAGGAGTAGTTTACATCACGGCACGGCTGACGTATGTGGACGGGATGATAGCCAACCTGTGATATAATACACACATCCGATGGATATCCGGAGTAGCGACCGGAACAGAACCGCCGAAGCCAAAGTCCGCGGCATCTCTATCACAAAGATGGTTGCCCTCCTCGCCGATCAACTGTAACCCAGATCTCAAAGTTGCAGGTAACCGCAAATGCCGACCAGGGGCGCTTTGACTTCTCCTCGGGAGTTACCTGCAACTTTGCAAGGCCGGGGAGGGTGTAGGTGATACGGACGCGGTTATCGTGGTAGATGGTGACCGACTGGACGAAAAGAGAGAGAGCATCACGGAGGGAATCCGTGGTGCTTTTTTTGTTTGTGAGGACGTCCAGGATGGTGCGGCGGAGGCGGTCGGCTTCGGCGAGGATGCGGTCGCGGCTGCCGTCGGTGTCTGCGGGTACGGAAGCGGTCAGTTCGGCGCGCTGGTGTTCCAGTTCGGACAGGCGCTTGACAAGGGAGGCGGGCGGTTCGTCACTGTCTTCGATGGCTTCGGTGAGGCGTGCGATCTTGCGGTCGATCCGTGCCAGTTCGGCGGCGGTTTCCTTGGGATCGGGGAGGGCTTCGAGGTTTCCGGCCTGCGCGATCAGCGCGGCGACGTCCTTGCTGAACTGAGCGTCAGACAGTAACTCGATGGCCTTGGTGATGACCAGGTCGTCCAGCAGCTCCCGGCGGAAACCAACGTGATAGTCATTGCAGTAATAGGTTTCGTACACGTGACCTTTTGCTTTCCTGCGATCCAGGAAGGCTTTCTTGCCGCATTCGCCGCAGTAAAGCAGACCCGACAGGAGCGGGCGGTTCGGCGAAAAGTGACCGAGGGGCTTGTGATGCTCCCGCGGGGCTTGTTCGTTGTAGATCTGCAGGCGGTCGAATGTCTCTTTGTCAATGATCGGGGTGCAGTAGTCGTCCATTGTCGTTCCTCCATAGGTCAATTGGCCGAATAAAAGCGTCTTCATCATCAGGTGACGTATCGTCTCCCTGGGCTTCGTCGCAAAGATCCCGCCGATTTCCGCCTTAACTTCGTCCATCGTTGCGCCTTCCATGCGCTTGAGGATCCCGGCGCGGATGCGGTCAGCCAGATCCGGATCCGGCTCAGCGCGGTAACCGACGCGCGGTTTTCCATCAGAGTAGGTACCCATGTCAACGGGGACGGCGATCCAGCCGTCGGGAATGTTGGTGCGGGGGATGACGCGGAAGCGGGTAAAGTTGCTCTGGAGGGCGCGGCGGACGTCTGCGGAAATCATGTCCGACTGGTTCTGTGCGCTTGCCATATACATGGCTTCCATGACACGGGCGAAAGGGCCGCTGTCGACGACCGGCTGCTGAAGGGAGAAGATCTTATAGCCTACCATCCGAAGCCGCGCGGCGTCCATGGTTGCCTGGTCCACATTTCTGTGCAGGCGTTCGAAATCCCACGCAATAATTCCGGCAATGCCTTTTATCTTTTTATGGAGAAGGTCGGACATCATCTCCAGGTAATGGTCACGGCCTTTTGTGGAGCGTCCGGAGACAAAGGGATCGGCATAGACCTTGATCAGGGAAAGACCGGTCTCGTCGCAGAATCGGCGGATGGCGGCTTCCTGCTCATCGGTGGAGGTGTCTTTGTGACCCTGTTCCTCACCGCCGGAATATCTGCAGTACGCGACGACTTTGTCACCGCGGGAGAATGGGGAGAGGTTCATGATATGATTATTCTTGACATATGGAACGATCCGGAGTAATGAACCGGAATAAACAACCGGCGCGCCTGCCAGTTGCGCCGGTTGTTTATTCCGTCAGTGTGATCACCCAGACTGCCGGTTCTGCATCCGACGGACGTCGTGTGGTGAACACCAGATTGACAGGATAATCAAGCGAGTTAATGCGATAAGCAATTGTCACGACCGCGGCTTTATCTTCAGACAGCTCTATCATGCTGCTGTCATCCGTCTTATAACCAATGAGCCCAATGCCGTTCTGGGATGCTTTGACGGCGATCTGCGACGCGAAGCTGACCGTCTCGCTGCTGTTGTTTTTGAAAAGCGCCTTGACAACAAGGACGTCTTTATCAGCCGCAGTCTTGTATTGTGCTGAATTGTAAAAGTCAATTGTAAAATCACCGAAAACAATTTGATCAAGCGCACCAAATTTGAGTACCGCTGATCCTTCAACCGGCTTTACCATCCCCATTTCCTGCAGGCTCAGCATCTCTGTCATGATCTCGACCTGTACAGCCAGTTCTTCGATCTGATCCTGCAAATCCGCGCAATCGCATGTTTGTCCGGACACTACGGTCACTGTGATCAAAATAGCAAAAATGATCAGTAAAACCTTTTTCATGACTGCCCCCTATCACAGTTCCTTCGGGATCGGGATCATGACGCGTCCCAGGACATGGACTCGATCGTTCCGAAGATCAGAGGCGTCGAAGTGGATGGTCTCGAAGCGCGGGTTATCCGAGCGCAGGTCGATCCCGCCGTCTGCTGTGCGGAAAATGCGCTTGACCATGTCCATATCGTCTGCGTTGACCGCGACGACATTGCCATCGACCCAGGCTTCACCCGGTCTGCATACCAGGACATCGCCGGGAATGATGGTCGGGGACATGGACTCGCCAACGGCGACGATCGCCTGCAAGCCGCTGCCCCAGCGGCGGATGTAGGAGGCGGGAACGGGAATCTTTTTGATGATGCAGAACGGGTCTCCGGACGATCCAGGACCGCATCGGAGGGATGCCACGAGCGGAATCATGACCTCTTCTTCGGCGATGATTTCCGGAGCTTCGACGATGTGTCGGCCTGCAGGCTCTATCTGGGTTTGACGCCCAAGGAGCATGTCAGTGGTGACGCCGTATAGATCAGCGAGTTTAGCGAGATTTTGCTGATCAGGTTCCCATCTTCCAGCCTCCCATGATGAGACTGCTCCTTGTGTGACATGCAGCAGATCCGCGACTTCCTTCTGGGAATATCCGGCGCGTTTACGATACATTTTCAGCAAATTCTCTTCCATATTAGTCCCCTTTCTTTTTATTTTACGAATCCTATTGATATTAGCAATACTATTTTAGCGCACGTAATATAATTAGTCTGAAACACTTTACAATATTAGTAATACTAATTATAATATTAGATAGGCTAATAAACAAGTCCAATTAAAAGAAAGCCGAAAGAAGGGAATATCCAATGGCAAAGAAAAAGCCGAAATTTTTGAAGATCCTGGAAGGGATGAACGCATGTTACGGCGGAACCGATGAGCGTGATTGCTCCCGATGCCCCTATGACAAATACAACGACACAGACTTCTACGGTGAAGGCGGCGCGTACTGCATGCTGAAACTGAACGAAGACGCAAAGAAGTGGACGGAGTCCATGTCGATGTTCTGCAATTGCGGAGACTGCATTTGCTACACCCCGGACAGAGATCCGGAGACTTGGAAGCCCTCCGACCATGGTCACTGTTCTACGTGGGACTGTGACGTGATCGAAACCGAATACTGTTCCAGAGGAGGAATGAAAGAATGAAACATTTGAGTATTGATGGATTTGCAGGAGGCGGCGGCGCTTCCTGCGGGCTGAAAATGGCAGGAATCGACGTGACCATCGCCATCAACCATGATCCGGCGGCGATCCGGATGCACACGGTCAACCACCCGAAGACATTGCACCTGACCGAGGACATCTTCCGGGTCGATCTTTCCAAATATATCGATCCTGACGACACGGTTGACGTAATGTGGGCGTCGCCTGACTGCACGAGTCACAGCAAAGCCAAAGGCGGCCAGCCCAGAGAAACCGGTCTGCGGATCCTGCCCTGGGCGGTCTATCGCCTGTGCAAGCAGATCAAGACCATCACCGGGCATCTGCCGAACATGCTCTTCATGGAAAACGTGGAGGAAATCCAATACTGGGGACCACTGGACAAAAACGGACGCCCGATCGTCAAGAAGCTGGGGAGCGAATATCACAGGTTCATGCAGTCCATGCTCCTGCTCGGGTTTGACTTCCAGTGCCGGACGCTGACAGCTGCTGACTACGGCGCGCCGACGACACGCAAACGCTGGTATGCGGTGTTCCGCTCTGACGGAAAGCCGATCCGCTGGCCGGAACCGACGCATAGCAAAGACGCGACATTGTTCGGGTTGAAACCGTGGGTCCCGGTATCAACATGCCTGGACTTCTCCGACCTCGGTCAGTCCATCTTTGAACGGAAAAAGCCTTTGGCAGACGCGACGCTGAAGCGGATCGCGAACGGGATAAGGAAATTCGTCGTTGAGAACCCGCATCCATTCTTCCTGGACCGTGATCAGGCTCTGCCCTTCCTGATCCAGTATCACAGCGAAACGACGTCCGGAGACGTGCGCGGACAGACCGTTGATGAGCCGCTCAAGACCATCGACACGTCCAACCGCTATGCGCTCGTGTCCGTCTTCATCACGAAATTTTACAAAACCGGCACAGGTCAGATGGTGACCGAACCTTTGCACACGATCACGACAAGCCCCGGTCACTTCGGTCTGGTCTCCGTGTTTCTCATCAAATACTATGGCTCCGGAGCCAACGGCCAGAGCGTGGACGATCCGCTGGCAACGATCACCACGAAAGACCGCTTCGGCATGGTCAGCACGATCCTGATGCGGAACCATGAGCGCTATGCTATCGCCGACATCTACATGCGGATGCTCAAGCCGGAGGAATTGAAGCTGGCCCAGGGTTTCCCGAAAGACTACATCATCGACCATGACGCCGATGGGAATCCTTATCCGATCAAGGAGCAGGTCGCAAAGATCGGGAACAGTGTCGTGCCGATCATGGCGGCGGCAATCGCAAAAGCGAACCTGGAAGAGCCGGAAATCGGCTAATATAAATAATAATATTAGGTTTTCTTTTATTGACAAATTAGAAAACCTAATATATAATAATAGGTGAGCTAAAGATATTAGCCGAAAGGAAACGAATGAACAACATAAAGGCCATCAGGGAAAAGAAAGGAATACTGCAGTCTCAGCTTGCAGAGGCTCTCGGGCTGACACAGGGATCGATCAGCCAGTGGGAACTTGGTTTGACATCTCCGTCAGCCGATAATCTAAAGAAGCTGTCAGCATTTCTCGGTTGTACGGTCGATGAATTGCTTACAGATCCGAAGGAGGCCATCCATGACCGAGGCTGAGATCGAGCGGGATGCTTTTGACGCTTACCTTCGGGCGAAGATCGCCGCCGGTGAGATGACGCCCGAAGAAGCAGAGGTCGAGTGGGATTACCACGTGAACGGCTGGCCGACAGCCGCCAATATTTACGGAGGACTTTGATATGAAAAAAATGAATATGGATCAGATGCAGCGTGAGGTCCCGGTGATGATCATCCGGGAGACGCTGACGATCATGGACCGCAGGACGGGCCTGATCGAGAACCGCGACTTCTATCGTTTCGGACAGTGCTTTCCGCTCCCGACCGTCCGCAAGGAACTGGACAGCTACGGCTATGACATCGTCGGCTACCAGGAGTCGTCTTATGTCGAAGGCGTGATCGACATGGAAACGATGTTCGCGACGCTGAACGCCGAAGAGGTCACGGCATGACGCCGAAAGGCTGGCACTCGCTGAAGAAGCACTGTCCAGGTGCCGAACCGGTCGCCGCCCGCAACGGTCAGTACTGGTCCATCACCTGCCCGAAGTGCGGAAAGCGGATCAATTACTACAACTCGCTGGCAGAGGCGCGGTTTGACTGGAATATCCAGATGGAGTGCCTGCGCAGAATGAAGGAGGAAAAATGATCGACCTCAATATGAAACCCGCGAAAAAAGAAGAAACGCCGACCGGCATCGTGATCCTGGTCATGCTGCCGATGGTGATCGCCTTCGTCACGCTGATCGGAGTAATGGCATGAGCAAGCCGGAACCGATCGTTGAATACGAAGAAGCCCAGCCCGAAGGCATCGCCTTTCACTTCGGCGAACACTCACGCTGGCTGACCGGCTTCGAAGCGTGGCTCTATCGCGGAATGATTTGGATGTACGGCGAGCCCATCGCCGCCGCCCGCTTCTGGGCGCTAAACGGAGGCAGCGGCTCCCGCCAAGAAGCCGCTGCCGTGAACCCCGAAACGGGGATCTTGTAAGAACAACAAGGATTATATCATGGAATCAAATGACATCGTGAAATTCTCACCGGCACTTGCCATCCGTGACGTCGATGATCTCGGACGTGTCGGCAAGATGCTGGCCATCAGCGGGTATTTTGAGGATGCCCGCGACGCCGCCCAGGCATCTGTCAAGGTGCTGGCCGGTATGGAGATGGGCTTCGGCCCGTTCACGTCGATGACGGGGATCCACATCATCAAAGGAAAACCCTCCGTCGGCGCCAACCTCATGGCGGCGGCTGTCAAAGCCAACCCGCGCTATGACTATCGCGTCCGCAAGATGGACGACAAGGAAGTCGCCATCGAGTTCTTCGAACTGGTCAGCGGCAAATGGGAAAGCATCGGGACGTCATCGTTCACAGCCGCTGATGCACAGAAGGCAGGTACCCAGAACATGGGAAAGTTCCCGCGGAATATGCTGTTCGCACGCGCGATCAGCAACGGGATCAAGTGGTTTTGTCCTGATGTTTTCAACGGGAACACAACCTACACGCCCGATGAACTGGGCGCGGAAGTGGATGAAAACGGCGATGTGATCACGATCGAAGCGCCTGTTGCCGTTGAAAAAAACTTTGAAAAAGCGGTCGTTGCCGAAGAAAAACCGGCTGAAATTCCCCAAAATTCACAGGAAAAGCCCGTGAAAAAGCAGTTCGACGAAGAAGAATTTCTGAAGAATTTCTCCCAGCCCGCAGCGGTCACAAAGATGTCATACCTCAACGCCAAAGGCATGGGAAGCGACAAGACCGGGCAGCTTTACGATGACATGACGACCAAAGATCTGTACTGTCACTGGCTCGGACTGTCCAAGAAGCTGAGCAACCCTGACCTCAACCAGGATCAGAAGGACAGCATCAGCTTGAAGATCAGTGCGATCTGCGCCATCCTCTGGAAGCGCAAGCAGGACCGCATGATCGAGAATCCGACGCTGAATCAGTACGAGGATCCTCAGTAGGGGTGCTACGGCCGCCGCGCAGGCCGATAACACGAACTCTCCATTTTAATTTCTCCTCTCTTGAAATGTTGACCATCCGGGAGGCGCGGCTCCCTTCGGGGAGAGGACTATAAGGGGAAAATATGGCGAAAACATGGATAAAACTCTATACGGAGATCATCGCTGACCCGAAGATGGGCAGAATGTCCGACAAGCTGTTCCGCCGAACGATCGAGCTGTTTCTGCTCGCCGGGAAAGAGGATAACGACGGCGTTCTTCCCTGCGTCGAAGATATCGCCTGGAGTCTGCACACAAGCGTCAAGGAAATTCAGACGGTTCTCGATGATCTGAAAAAGATGAATGTCGTCACTGAAATTCAGACCGGAGCATATCTTATCGTGAATTTCGCGGAAAGACAAAATTCAGACATGACCCGGTCTGAAATCAACAAAAGGTATTACGAAAAATCAAAAAAGTCGAAGTCTGAAATTCAGACTGACGAAAGTCTGAATGAAATCTTACAAACATCTGAATCTCAGTCTGAATCCGCATCTGAAATTCAGACTGTAGAAGAAGAAGTAGAAGAAGAAGTAGAAGAAGAAGTAGAAGAAGAAGTAGAAGAAGAGTTAAGCGCGCGCGATCAAAAACCGCAGAAAGCGCCGAAACCGGAAAAACAGAAATACGGTTCACGGAGCAACGTTCTGCTGACGGCCCAGGAATACGCAAAGCTGTGCGAACGCTTTGACGATGCGGATGCCCGGATTGAGAGTTTGTCTTTGGGGATCGCTTCGAAGGGTTACAAGTACAAAGACCACTACGCGACGATCCTCAACTGGGCGCGGATGGACGCCGAACGGGAGAAGACGCGCCCGAAACCAAGGGATATCAACCAGTATCCGGACATCTACACGATGTTGCAGGCAGAAGGAGGGCAGGCATGAACGATCGTGAAGTCAAGCTGATCCTGGCACGGATCGAGGCGAACTGGCAGCCTTTCAAGAATGCCAATGCGGCGGTGGAGCTTTGGTGCGACCGCTTCAAGTCCGATCCTTATCCGCTGGTCCTGCAGGCGGTGAACGTCCTGATCGACACCGATACGGGCGGATTCCGACCGACAATCGGGCAGGTCAAAGCCGCGATGCATGACATTGTCCACGGTGAGATGCTTTCCGAAACCGAAGCGTGGATCCTGGTCAAAAACAGCTTTCACGAAGCGCAGGAAGAGCCGGAGACACTGGGCGGAGCGCGCCGAGCCTGGGCGAAACTGCCGGAATCCGTGCAGAAGTTGGTGACGCCGCGGCAGCTGCTTGAGTGGAACGGCTTGGAAGCCGGTCAGGTGGACACCGTGATACAGTCCAACTTTATGAGGTCGTATCGTGACGTTTGCACCAGAAAGTACAAGCGCGAGACGGTGAGCAAAGAGACGGCAAAAGCCATCGAAGCCATCCGGGAGAAGATGGGCGTCTTTGAAGATCCGGAGAAGAAGCCGGAGCTGCCGAAGCCGAAGAAACTCGCTTATGAAAAGCCGGACTGGATGATCGCGCGGGAGAGTGGCAAATGATGATACTCAAGGGGACAAGCGATCCGAACCGGATCATGGCAAGCGAGACCGAGGTCATCGTACTGCGTGAAGACGCCCAGGGCGCGGTCGATTTCGCAAAGGAACTGAAGCAGGAGTCGAACCTGACCGTGCGGCGGCTCTGGGAGCGGGACTACATGCGGGACATCCGCGAGCGGTACGGCTCAT
>Ga0247611_10002271_pt1 | contig 31490 bp, 35 predicted proteins | sample 177DNAGHGhighgp2_FD_192422 | JGI IMG/M metagenome (GOLD analysis project Ga0247611, IMG submission 192422) | Sheep rumen microbial communities from Palmerston North, Manawatu-Wanganui, New Zealand - 1770 DNA GHGhigh gp2 | ecosystem: Host-associated > Mammals > Digestive system > Stomach > Rumen... | reverse complement strand
CGTCAGATTACTTCGATACCGCAATCGAATCGATCGCGGAGATGATCCGGCAGGTCGGATTTATGAAAACCGATGAAAACGGAATCGCAAAAAAGGGCGTACGGATCCGGCACCTCGTTCTGCCCGGATGCGTGTTCGACACGCGCGCCGTTCTGGACACGATCAAAGCGCGATTCGGTACGGACTGCCCGATCTCGCTGATGTCGCAGTTTACGCCGATTCCGGAATGTCGCGTAAAGCCGCTCGACCGGCCGCTGACGAAGCGCGAGTATGAAACCGCCGTCGATTACTGTCTTTCTCTCGGATTCACGAACGTGTTTATACAGGAACTGACCAGCGTCGGACGTTCCTTTACGCCGCCGTTTTCCAATCGTGTAACAATCTGACGCAAACAAAAACGGGAGCCGTCACGCTCCCGTTTGATTCCGTTTTTAAGCGAAAACCGATTCCAGATACGCAGCGACGCCGTCGTCGTCGCACGAGCCGATCACGAGGTCGGCTTTTTCTTTTACAAGCGAATTACCGTTCTCTACGCATACGCCCGTTCCCGCCCATTCGATCATATCGAGATCGAGCGTGTTGTCGCCGATCGCGGTCACGTCCTTCCGATCGATTTTGAGTTCCGCCGCAAGCCACTTCAGCGCCGAACCTTTCGTGGACCGGATCGATCCGATCTCGATAAATCCCGGTTTGGAAGTCAGTACGGATAAATGTTCCGGAAGGAGGGCGCGAATGTCGCGGTACAAGTCCGCCTCCCGTTTCGGATCAACGGCATACAAAACCTTCGGAATGCAGTCGAGCGGACGGAAAACAAGATCCGGATCGACGATAAACGGCAGATGCAGCATACCGGTGTACTGCTTCGTGAACATGTTCTCTTCGCGAAAAACGACCGTGTCGCCCTCATAGATCTGCACGTGGATCGAGAACGCGTCGGCGATCGCAACTGCAGAGATCACGTCATCGGGCCGTAAAAAATGCTCAAGCAGGCGTTCACCCGATTTCCCATCGGACACAACTGCGCCGCCGTAGTTGATGATCGGTCCGAACAGGGACAGACTTTCCCGGATGGCTTTCGAGCCGAGGAAGCCTCTTCCCGTGGCAAGTACGACCTTTACGCCGTTGTCTTCCGCAAGACGCACAGCGCGCTTCAGACGCTCGGTCGGAAGTTTGCCGGTGCCGATGAGTGTATCGTCGATGTCAAGAGCGAGCAGTTTCATCATTCTTCAAACGCATTGAGCGCGCGAAACGCCTGATGCACTTCCCCCGCCATATACAGTGATCCAACCGCGAGTGCGGGATCGTTGCCGCGAAACGCCGTCTCTACCGCGTCGGCGACCGTGCGGAACGGCGTCGCCTTTGCCCCGTACGATGCGATCAGTTCGGCGAGTTCCTCGCTCGGCATCGCGCGGTCGTTCTGCGGTGTGACAGTATAAAATTCCTTCGCAATCGGAAGCAGCAGACGAATCGACTCGGACACGTCCTTATCGCGCATCATACCCATAATCAGCCGTGCTTTCCGGTCGGGGAACAAGCGCAGATATGTCTCCACCGTGCCGCGAACGCCATGCGGGTTATGCCCGCCATCGACGAAAAACGGCGGATCCTCACGCAGCAATTCAAAGCGTGCGGGCCAGACCGTTTCCGATAGACCCGTTCTGAGCGCTTCGTCGGAGATCGCAACGCCCGATTGTCTGAGAAGCTCGACCGCATCGATCACGGTCGCCGCGTTGCGCATCTGATACTTGCCGAGAAGTCCCAGCTTTAGGTGCTTATAATCGCGGTAAGAGAACGTCTGTCCGTGCAGATCGTATGTTTCCTCGACAAGTGAAGAGCGATCCACAACGGAAAGCTTCGCGCCGTGCCGTGCACAGGCAGCTTCGATCACGGGAAGCGCATCCGGATGCTGTCCGTAGAACAGAACCGACCCGCCGTCCTTGATAATTCCTGCCTTGGCGGACGCAATTTCTTCAATTGTGTTGCCGAGGATATGCATATGATCGAAATCGATCGCCGTAATGATCGCAAGCAGCGGCGTGTCGATCACGTTGGTCGCGTCGAGTTCTCCGCCCAAGCCCACTTCGAGCACGACGTAATCGCACTTCTGACGCGCATAGTACAGGAAACCCGCCGCGGCGATCACTTCAAATTCGGTTGCGGGATTTTCCATCGAATCGACGACGGGCGCGATCTCGGAAACGATCTCTGCAAGGTCGTCGTCGGGAATCGGCTCGTTATTCAGCTGGATGCGCTCATTGAAACGATCTACGTACGGCGATACGAACAATCCGGTCCGAAATCCCGCGGCGCAAAGAATGCGTGAAAGCATGGCGCAGGTCGAGCCTTTGCCGTTCGTTCCGGCAACGTGGATAAACTTGAGCTGTTTTTGCGGATCGCCCAGCAGATGGCACAATTCGATCGTCCGGACCAGCCCGAGCTTCGAGCCGCGCCAGTACATGCCGTGAATATATGCGATCGCTTCTTCATACGTCATGAGTCTTCCCTCCTTGAATGCCCCGCAGAACCACGGGATACAGGATCAATACAACTATAATCTGTACAACGGTCATAACCGCGACGAGCGGCAGCCGGAACAACAGGTGCGCCCAGAACGGGACTCCGCCGTCGAACCGAAGCACGTGCAGCCAGAGCGTCGTCAAAAACAACGAGACGATGAGATTGACCGGAATGATGGAGATGGTGACGGAGAGCGCACGCTTTTGGTTTTGAAACAGGTAACGGAACAGAATTCCCGGAAGGACGCCGGTCAGAAGCGCGTTCAGTGCAAACAACGGATTCCATGCGTTTCCAGAGTTGCTGATAAACGTGCCGATCAGATCCGCAATGACCGAGCAGAGCCCGCCGAGAACAGGACCGAGCGAGAACGAGCAAAGGTAGATCGGAATCTCGCGAAACGTGATACGGCTGCTGTCCGGCAGATAAAATGTAAACGGGTTGATCGCAAGGATCGCGGCAAGCGCGGCAAACATCGCAGCAAACGTCAACTGCCGTGTTGTGATCTTTCTCATGCGAACACCCCCTTTTCAAAACCATATTATTTTACAACATTTCTTTCCAAAACGCAAGAATCCGCGCGCATATTATAAAAAAGTTCCCCGCCCCCGATACGGAGGCGAGGAAACGGTCACAATCGGATATGCTCTCACGCGTTGCGGCGCTTCAGCACGAGGACAATCAGAAGGATTCCAACACCTATCACGGCAGCAATTCCGCCGATGATTGCGATGATCGCGAACGTGCTTAAACTGTCATTCCCCGCCGAATCCCTTTCGGCCGGAACGGGGCTTGCCTTCGGATCGGTTTCGTTCGGATCAGGCGTGACTACCTCAACAGGAAGCGGTTCTTCCGATTCGAGCGGTTCTTCCGAGTTCTCGGGCAGATCGGTAGGCTGTTCGCTGTTCGGTGCAGGCGAAACCTCGGCAACCGGTCCCTCTGTCGTATCGGGCGCCTGCGACGTCGGCGCGGCGGTCTCCGCAGAAGCAGACGGCACGGGCGTCGGCGTTACGGGCGGACGCGGCGTTACAATGCCGTCACTGCTCGTGGGCCTTGCGGAAAAGGTCGGGAGCGTCGTCGTAACGGGAACGGTGGGCGGCGGCGTGCTGGGTCTTGCCGTCGGCGTTGCGGGTGCGGACGACTCGATCACGGGAGAAATCGGTTCGTACGTTTCTTCTGCCGCGCCGTCCGTCGGAACGGATTGTCCTTCCGTATAGATACCGCCGACGGAAACCGGATCGATATAGAAAGATACGGTCTTATCCTCTTCGTCGTTGATCGCGGAATAGGAGAATCCGTTGATCACAAAGTCGCAGGCGCCGTCGGTTTCAATGCGGAATTCTGCCTGGAACCAGAACCCTTCCGCTTCCACGCCATATCCGTCGCTGAACGCGAGTTTCAGCAAGCCGGGTTCGGACTCGTTGAACAGGAACAGCGAGCCTTTGCCTTTCATCAAAGAAGTTTGATTTCCTTCCTCATCGATCTGATTGATCGTTCCGAACTTCAAAAACGCCGGATCAAATTTGATCATGCAAGTGATCGAATTCAATTTGAGTCCATCCGGAAGATTCGGGTAGAGATAAAAATTGACCTTTACGATATCGCCGACCTTGCCTTCGACGGGCTCCGACGTAATCAGAAGCTCACCGCGTTCTTCCGCCGCATACGTCATGGAAAGGGGAAGCGCAAGAAGCAGAACGAGGATCAGCAGCCCTGCAAACGTTTTTTTCATGGATGTTCCTCCAACAATTGATTGATTTAGATCCGGTCATTGAGACCGATCGGTCCGTATATGCGATCGTTTTCCGCGCACACGGACATAATTCTCATTTTACCACATCAGTATAGTACAAAAAGCCTGTTTCGTCAAATGCTTATTGACAAAGCATCGCATATTACTTATTATAATAAAGATTGTTATGCGATTGTCGGACGCCGATTGTTCCGGCGTTGCATATTCCAGGAGGATGCAATGCAAGTTTACAATGATATGAGCCGCAAAAAGGAACCTCTCGTTCCGATCAAAGAAGGCGAGATCTCGATGTACGTCTGCGGTCCGACCGTATACGACTATTTCCATATCGGAAACGCGCGTCCGTTCGTCGTCTTCGATACCATGCGCCGCTATCTTGAGTATCGCGGCTACAAGGTAAAGTACGTGCAGAATTTCACGGACATCGACGATAAGATGATCAATCGCGCGAATCGCGAAGGCATCACGGTCAAGGAGCTCGGCGACCGGTTCATCAAGGAGTATTATCAGGATGCGGACGCACTCGGCATTAAGCGCGCGACCGTCAATCCGCGCGCGACCGAGCACATCGGAGACATCATCAAACTCGTCAAGAAACTCGTTGATTCCGGTCACGCCTATGCAACCGACAACGGCGACGTCTACTTCTCCGTCCGCAGCGACCCGGGTTACGGGAAACTGAAGGGACAGGACATCGACGACATGGAAAACGGCGCACGCATCTCCCCCACCGAACAGAAGCGCGATCCGTTGGACTTTGCGCTCTGGAAAGGCGAAAAGCCCGGTGAGCCGAGCTGGCCCTCCCCCTGGGGCAAGGGACGCCCCGGCTGGCACGTGGAATGCTCCGCGATGAGCATGAAGTATCTCGGCGAAACATTCGACGTCCACGGCGGCGGTATGGACCTCATTTTCCCGCATCACGAGAACGAGATTGCACAAAGCGAATGCGCCACGGGCAAGCCGTTCGTTCATTACTGGATGCACAACGGCTATATCAACATCGACAATCAAAAGATGAGCAAGTCCCTCGGCAACTTCTTTACCGTGCGCGATATTGCAAAGGAATACGATCTCGAAGCGGTGCGTATGTTCCTGCTTTCCGCAAACTACCGCAACCCGGTCAACTTCTCACGCGAACTGATGGAACAGACCGTGACGAGTCTGAATCGCCTTTACACCGCGCGTGACCGACTTTTCGATACCGCGATCGATGAAACGGTGGACGACGCGTCCGTTCCCGCTGCACTCGACGGATTCCGCGACCGTTTCAACGAAGCAATGGACGACGATCTGAACACCGCCGACGCGCTCGGCGTGCTGTTCGATTTTGCGCGCTGGATCAACATCTTTGCTACAAATGCGCATTCGAAAGACGCGATCGATGCGGTTAAAGCGCGCTACGCAGAGCTGAACGGCGTGCTGGGCCTGGTCGTCAAAGAAAAGAAAGAAGACTTCCCCGAAGAAGCGCTTGCGCTTCTGGAAGCGCGTAAAGACGCAAAGAAAGCCAAGGACTGGACGAAGGCCGATGCGATCCGCGATCAACTCAAAGCAATGGGGTTTGCCGTTGAAGACACACGCGACGGCGCAAAGCTCAAGAAACTGTAAGCATCAACAAATTCATCAGACAAAGGAGAAAACAACATGTTAGGTCTGCTCTTCCCGATCCTCTTGCTCGCAATGGGCGTATACGTTCTCGTCGGCGCGATCCGCGGCAGCGGCAAGCTGTTCTCGACGGAGAATTTTAAAGACGATTGCGTCGATAAGGGAAAAAAGTATCTGCGCATCCTCTATTTCTGCCTGGCCGGCATCATGCTGATCATGGCGCTTTCAAACGCGATCCAGTATTCGCTGTATACAAATCGTGTCATACACTACAGCATGACGGAGGACTATAAAAAAGATTTCAAAGACGTTCTGGACGCGCATACGGATGAAAACGGCATGTTCTCCTACACCATCAAGCAGAACGTATCGAACGGATTTTCCTGCATCGGCGGAACTGCGACGGTTACCGAAAAAACGTATGACAACATTGATCCGAACAGTATGGAGTTGAGCGCGGAACACGCGTCCGTCCTTCTGCAGGCGGCGATGGATACGCATCCGAACAATTTCCCGCAATCGAACGCATCCATGAGCTGCTTCGGCGGCGCGGCACAAAACCCCGCAGCCAAATACTACCAGGAAAAAGTCCTTCAGGATGCGAACGGCAACACGGTGTATACGAGCTCGTTTAAGGGCATTCGCTCCGACGCAAAAGAGCCGTCATTCACGAAGACGCTGTATGAGACGTTCCATCCGACGCTGCTCAACGTCATCAACTACGTATGCATCGGTCTCGTCGTCGTCGGACTCGCGCTGGTCTTCTTCCTTACGTCGAAGTTTACCGACAAGGAAAAGGTCGCAAAAGCACGTTCGTCGTACGCCTCCGGCGGCACGTCCATGCCGTCGAGTGCGTTCAACTTCGACGACGAAAAGAAAGAGAACTGATCCATTTGCATGATAAAACGCTCTTTTCCGAATCCGGAAAAGAGCGTTTTTTGATTGGAAAACCGATCGCCGTCAGAAGATCTCTCTGAGAATGAGATCAACGAGCGCCGAAAATTTTACCGCCGCGTTCGCCGCGCATTCTGTGACCTCGGAATGGGACAGCGGCTGATCGAGCACTCCTGCCGCCATGTTGGTGATCAGGCTGATGCCCAGCACTTTCATACCGCAATGCGCCGCGCACATGGTTTCCGGGATCGTGGACATACCGACCGCATCGGCGCCGATGATGCGCGCCATGCGGATCTCCGCGGGCGTTTCGTAGCAGGGACCGGACATCATCAGGTAAACGCCCTCCTGCATCGGAATGCCGTTTCGCTTGGAGAGTTCGATCATTTTCGCACGGAGGTCCTTATCATAGACGTTGCTCTGATCCGGGAAGCGCGGTCCGAACTCGTCAAGGTTCGGTCCGATCAGCGGATTGCTTCCGGAAAGATTGATATGGTCCGAAATCAGCATCAGGTCGCCCGCATGGTAGTTCATGTTTACGCCGCCTGCCGCGTTCGTAACGAGAAGCTTCTTTACCCCAAGCTTATGCATGGTGCGCACGCCGAGCGAAAGCAGCTTCTGCGGATATCCCTCGTAATAGTGAAAGCGTCCCTGCATCGCAATAACCGTTTTTCCTTCTTTTTCGCCGATGACGAAGCGGTTCTTGTGCCCGACCACGCCGGATACGGGATATCCTTCGATATCCGCATAGTTCACGAAGCGTTTATTCTCAAGCGTTTCGGCGTAATCGCCGAGACCGCTTCCGAGAATCAGTCCAACCGTTGCCCGATCCGCGCCTTGTTCTTTCAGAAGCGAGACCGCGTTGTTGATGATCTGCATAATGTCTTCCATATTCAGTCCTCCCAGATATCCTTTAAGAATGATTCGCCTTCCCGCCACGTTTCGCCGGTCAGGTATTCGTAGATCGTTGCGCCAATGTCCGAAAACTGTCTGCGCACGCCGAGATTGACGCCGTGCCTGACGTGCTTGCCGCAGATCAGAAGCGGAATATACTCGCGGGTGTGATCCGTTCCCGGGAATGTGGGATCGCAGCCGTGGTCCGCCGTGACGAACAAGATATCGCCCTCCTGCATGGAAAGATACATTTCGGGCAGGTGCGCGTCAAAGTACTCGAGCGCTTTCGCGTAGCCTTCCCAGTCGTTCCGATGACCGTACAGCATATCGGTATCGACGAGGTTGGTGAAGATGAAATCTCCCGTTCCGTTGTCGAGGAAGCGCTGCGTTGCGCGGATGCCGTCCGGATTGTTCTTGGTGTGATCGACGGTCGTGATGCCGCGATGGCAGAAGATGTCTTCAATCTTGCCGATGCCGACAACGTCCATGCCTTTGTTTGCGATCGCATCCAGGATGGTGTCTTTAAACGGTGCGACGGCGTAGTCCTTGCGGTTCTCCGTACGCTTGTATTCGCCGTTTTTGCCGAGGAACGGCCGTGCGATAACGCGCCCGACCAGATACTCGCCCACAAGCATCTCACGCGCGATCTCGCAGATGCGATAGAGCTCCGGAAGAGGAATCACCTCTTCGTGCGCTGCGATTTGAAACACGCTGTCCGCGCTGGTATAAACGATGGGCTTTCCGGTGCGCACGTGCTCATCGCCCAGTTCCTGAATGATCTGCGTTCCGCTCGCTACGACGTTGCCGAGCGTGCCGCGGCCGATCCGCGCTTCGAACGCGTCCATCAGTTCCTTCGGGAATCCGTTCGGATACGTTTTGAATGCTTTGTCCAGGGCGAGTCCGGCCATCTCCCAATGCCCGCAAGTCGTGTCCTTGGCGTGCGTCTGCTCAGCGCATTTTGCATAACTTCCGATCAACTCGCCATCATCCTTCGGAAGTCTGCATCCGTCGATATGCGCAAGACCGAGTCTTCGCATATTGGGCACGTCGAGATGGCCGCGTTTTTCGTAAATGTTGCAGATGGTGTTCGCACCGACGTCGCCGAAATCCGCCGCGTCCGGAAGCGCGCCGATGCCTGCGCTGTCAAGAACGATCAGAATTGCTCTTTTTTTCATATTGCACCTCTATGCTCAAACGATATACTATTTTAACATAGAAGCACGGGGTTCGTCAATCGTTTGTGTCGGCGTATCCCATTTCGCGAAGGATGCGCTGATACCGGGCTTCGCCGGTCGGATCGCCGATAAACAGTCGGACGCGTTCGGCAACGAGATAAATGTACTCGCCGTTCGTCGGCGGATACCGGAGATTCTTTCCTCGAAGTCCGATATAAGAATACAGCGTATCCGGATCGGCACGGCTCCATCCTTTGGCGATCGCATAGCGTATCGACCGCTCTACCATTGCCGGATTTGTTTCCATTTGTGATGCAACGTATGGATAAATCTCCTTTGAAACAGCGGGATGACTTCCTGCAGGACGCGTGCGGATATACCGTACGGCAAGAAACAGATACCGATATCCGAGCAGCTGCGCGGGAACGGCAAGCGCTTGCAGCGTCACGTTGATCGCCGCGTTCAAAAGAGCGTCCATGTTGTCGTACATTGCGTACAGTTTGTCGGTTACTGCATAGAATTCTTCATCCGTCATGATCCTTCCCCCTCTTTGAATTCGTATGTGATCGGCCGCTCGGAACAAAAACGCTGCGTTGGACGGCGTCCCTCGTTCTTCGCTGACCGTATAGCCGAACATCTGCTCCAGTGTCTTCGGATCCGCGCGCAGCCAAGCCGCATCGATCGCGTTGCGAATCGCATGCTCGATCACGGACGGATGCACGCGCGCCCGCGTTGCGATCTGATTGTAAACGGAATCGATCGACTCGAGCGACGTTGGATCCGGTTCCTTCAAAATCTGCTTCAGCGCTTCTCTTGCATAATAAAAGCCGGTGACGTGCAGCGGAACGCCGATCCTTTGAAGGCACTCCGAGATTTCCCATTCCGCCGCGTTCTGCCGCGCATACCCCTCCGGGAACGATTTGACGAGCTTTAATACGTGCACCGCATCCGTTTCGCGCATAAACGCATACGCCGCAGTCTCATGAAAGCCGCGCAGATCTTCCGTGCGTTTCAGTAAGTAAAACAAATTCGCAGGCCGCAGGATCGGACTGACCGAGAAGAACGGATGCAGCGTCATCGGACCATCGACGATCAGCGAGTCGAACGGCTCGCGCAAAAGACGTTCCAAAACGGTTGCCGGACTGCTCAACGCGCAGAACCGCACGCGCATCTCCTCCGCAGCCGTTTCATATGCACGCACAAGCGTACGGTCTGTCGTTTGCAGCATGATCCGCATCCGTCTTCCCCCCTCTCTTTAGTTTCAGTTTGGAGCAAAAACGCGATTAAATCCACCATGATTTTGTTTCTTTCGACGGGTTATTCGTGAACGAATCATGTCCGCAGAAGGAGCTCCTCCGCCATCCATTCCGCGTACAGGCAATAACCGCGCGTCGGACGGTTTAAAAAAACATGTGTAACGACGCCGATCAGTTTTCCGTCCTGTACGAGCGGACTGCCGCTCATGCCCTGCACGATCCCTCCGGTTTTTTCAAGCAGATTTGGGTCCGTGATCTCAATCATCATTCCCTGCGTTTCCGGCGCGGACTGTACGTCAGTGCGGATCACGCGTACGGAATACGCGCGCACAGTCCCGTCGACCGACGACAGGATGTACGCGTCTCCGGTATGCGCGGCGGAAGCGGGCGCAAGCGGCATGGACTTCGGCGACGGATCGTGAAAACCGATTATCCTTCCAGATATGCCGAATTGCGTATTCCGATCCACCGAAGCGAACGCATCTTCGCGTTTTGTCGAAAAAGTCCCGACCAATTCCCCCGCCGTATTGCCATCTCCTTTTCGCGTATACAGCACGTCCGCTTGCGTAAGAAATCCCGACGCAGGAGAAAGCAGTTTTCCTGTATCTACGTCGGTGACACCATGACCGAGCGCTGTAAATATGCCGCTCGCTTCCTCGTAAAACGAAAGCGTTCCGATGCCCGAGGTGCTGTCGCGCACCCAGACGCCGATCCGGCGCGTTCCGCTGCGATCCGCTACCGGCACGAGCGTTGCCGTAAACGGCTGTCCGTCGCGGAAACAGGAAAGATCGCATCGGTCGGCGTCCTTGCACAGCGTCGAGAGCGACGCGGCATCCGTCACCGGGGCACCGTTGACGGTACAAATCATATCGCCTTCTTTCAGTCCTGCGTCTTTTGCAGGAGAAACATTTCCCGACACGGTGTCAATTGACTCGATGCCGATGATCTGCACGCCGTCCGTGTGCAGGACAATTCCGACCGTTTCGCCGCCGAGCCGTACGGTTCGCATATCGGACGCGATTGAAACGGTGCGAAGCGGGACGACGCCGAACAGTGACGCCGTGTATGCGTCCGAAGTGCGCGAATAGAGGCGTTCGTCACCGCTTTCGCGTACAAACGACGCGCTTCCTGTTCGGGTCATGAGCGTCGGTGCAAGTAATTCCGTTTCGGATGCAACGACGTCGGGCAAATGCAGAACACGGTATACGGACGGTACACAATACCATCCGAGCACGATCGTCGTCAAAACAGCGGTTGCGATGCGAAAGAATCGTTTCATAGGCTCAACTCCTTTTTTCTATCGTGCGCCGCTTTTTTTGTTCCATACAAAAAAGCCTCCCGAAGGAGGCTTGGATCGCTGAACTTATTCTTTTGCGGTTTTCAGCAAGAAACGTGCGTGTTCCATCGCCGCAAGGTCCGTTTCGTCGCTGCCCATAATGCGCGCGAGTTCCTTCGGACGCTCCTCTTCCGTAAGCCTGCGTGTAATGCTGTGCGTTTTTTCGGTGTCGGAATACTTATACGCAACATACTGAACGTCGGCATGCGCTGCGATCTGCGGAAGATGCGTCACACAAAGAACCTGATGGTTTCGCCCAAGCGCACGCATTTTCTCTGCAACAGCGTTTGCGACCATGCCGGAAATGCCGGTATCGATCTCGTCGAAGATGAGTGTTTCGATCCGGTCCGCGTCCGAAAGCGCGGCTTTCATCGCAAGCATGATGCGCGACATTTCGCCGCCGCTTGCAACTTTCACAAGCGATTTGACCGGTTCGCCGCGGTTTGCCGAAAGAAGGAACTCCACGGTGTCGATGCCCGTTTCCGAAAGCTGCTCTGCCGGAATCTCGGTGAACGCCGTTTCCATCTGTGCGTGCGGCATTCCCATTTCGCCGAGATGCCGGACGGTCTCCGAAAGCAGCATGCTCGCCGCTGCTTTTCTGCGTTCCGAAAGCTGCTTTGCAGACGCGGCAAAAGCCTTAACCGACTCAGAATATGCGCGTTCGAGCGCTTCCGTTTGCTGTTCGCCGTTTTCAAGAAGCGACGCTTCGGTTTCGATCCGATCTCGATACGTAAGGATTTCGGCGATGCTCGCACCGTATTTGCGTTTGAGATTCCGGATCGCGGCAAGTCTGCTTTCGGTCTGTTCGAGAAGATCGGGATCGAATCGGAACGCATCTTTTCCGTCGCGCAGTTCATAAGCGACGTCTTCGATCGAATAATACGCCTCGTCGGTACGCGATGCCAGCGTGCGATACGTTTCGTCGTATTCGCCGATTCTGCCGAGCGCACTTCGCGCATCGGTCAGCGTGGAAAGCGCACCTCCCTCCCCAAACAGCGCATCATATGCGGCGTTCAGTCCTTCTACGATCGTTTCGGCGTTGCGCATGCGCAGGAGATCCGCCTCGAGCTGTTCTTCCTCTCCGTCCGTCGGAGAAACGGCGTCGATCTCCTGCAGCTGATAGCGGATCGCATCCAGCCGCCGTTCGCGTTCCTGCATGCTTTTGTTCAGAACCGAAAGATCGTGCTGCGCTTTCAACGCGCTTTGCCGCGCCGTCTCAACGGCGGTTTTCAGTCCGTCCGCATCGCACTTTCCGAATGCGTCGATCAGCTGCAGATGCGTTTCCGGATTCAAAAGCGATTGGTGCGCGTGCTGTCCGTGCAGATCGACCAAAAGATCGCCGAGCGCTTTCAGTTCGGCAGTGGTGACCAGCGTTCCGTTGATGCGGCAGACGTTCCGCCCGCTCAGGCTGAGTTCCCGATACAGTGTCAGTTCATCGCCGTCGTCGAGCTGATGCTCGCGCAAATAGGCATGTGCAGGCGAGTTTCCCGACAGTAAAAACGTCGCCTCGACCGACGCCTTCTCCGCACCGGTGCGGATGCTTTCGCGGCTTGCGCGTTCGCCGAGAACGAAGCTGACCGATTCGATCAGAATCGATTTGCCCGCGCCGGTCTCTCCGGTCAATACAGAAAAGCCCGCATCGAAAGCAATGTCGGACTTATCTATTAAAGCAATATTGGTAACTTGTAAACGTGTGAGCACGACGCCCTCCGTTATTTCATCAACTTCTGGAACTTCTTGATGATGTCTGCAACGTTCTTGCCTTCACGGACCGCAACGAAGATCGTGTTATCGCCCGCAAGAGAGCCCGCGATTTCCGGCCATTTCATAGAATCGATCGCTTCTGCGGCAACGGCAGCGCTGCCCGCCATCGTTTTGACAACGATCAGATTGCCTGCCGAAGTAATCGACACGACACAGTTGCTGAACAGGCGAATAAAGCGCTCCTGCAGATCGGATTCGGCTTTTTCCACCGTTGCATACTTATACCGTCCTTCGCCAGTCAGCACCTTGATGAGGCGAAGTTCTTTGATATCGCGCGATACGGTCGCCTGCGTGACCGTAAAGCCCTGCGCGCTCAACAGCGAAGCAAGCTCCTCCTGCGTCTCGATGTTTTCCGCAGCGATCAATTTCAGAATCATTGCATGTCTTTTCGGTTTCATAATCCTTACCCTCACGTCAGTTTTTCGGTAATCAGTCTGAACAGATTGCGCGTGCCGAACGTCATCAGCCGCACGACGTGATCAGAACGTGTCACCGTGATGCGGTCCCCTGCGGAAACCGCGCGGAATCTATCTCCATCCGCAGCAAGACAGCCGCGGTCCCCCATCACAATTGCGATCTCGGATGAGATCGACGAAACGACCGGACGAAAATGCAGCGTGTGCGCGCAGATCGGCGTGATCACCATCGCATCGAGCCCGTCCGCGAGGATCGGGCCTCCCGCTGAAAGCGAATACCCCGTTGCGCCGGTCGACGTCGCAACGACGACGCCGTCGCCGAACAAATCTCCCATTTCCTGCCCGTTCAGCGAAAGCGAAATCTTCGCAACACCCGAAAACGAATGCTTATAGACAAGCAGGTCGTTGAGACAATCACGCATGCGCTCACCGTTGACCGAAACAGTCAGCATCGACCGCGATTCGATTGAATACGCCCCGTCAACGATCTTACGGAGCGCTTCCAGGAAACGGTCCTCCGTCCATTCGGTCAAAAAACCGATCCGTCCACAGTTCACCCCAAACAGCGGGAGATCTTCCCTGCACGCGACGTGCGACGTCCGGATAAAGTTTCCGTCTCCCCCGACGGCAATGATCACCGCCGGATCGGTGGAACCTGTCGCAACGCCGTCTGAAAGCAAAGAGCAGGTAAAGCCCGCAGCTTCGGCTGTCTTCATCATTCGTTTACAGGCAGACGCAAGCGATGCCTTTCCGGCATGCGCTGCAAAGTAAAGGTGCATGGCGCAACCCTCCACCTGTGAATATTGTGGATATATTATACATTCGATTGATCAGATTTGCAAGGCGGATATGAATAAAATTTAACAGATTTTTCCGATCAAATGGGCATTTTGAACGATTTCTGTCACTTTTCCCGAAACTTTATGCATGCATGCGTCGTTTTTGGTACTGGTCTTTTTTATGTATAAAAGAAATTCAATATTCCCTTTCGGACCCGTGATCGGCGAAAACGACAGATCTTCCACCTCGAATCCGACGCCGTCGGCAAAGGAAAGCATATCGCGAATCACGCGCTCGTGCACCGTCGCATCGCGTACAACGCCGTTTTTCCCGATTTCGGAACGGCCTGCTTCAAACTGCGGTTTGATCAGCGCGACCACTTCACCTTCCTCTTCAAGGCTTTCAAAAAGCGGCGGAAGAATCAGCCTGAGCGAGATAAATGATACGTCAATGGAGGCGAAATCAATGGGTTCGGAGAACCATTCCTTCGTCATAAAACGCGCGTTGGTGCGCTCCATGACGGTTACGCGCGCATCATTTCGAAGGGTCCAGTCAAGTTGTCCGTACCCGACGTCGATCGCATAAACGTGCTTCGCACCGTTTTTCAGCATCACGTCCGTAAAGCCGCCCGTCGATGCGCCGATATCCGCGCAGGTACGTCCCCTGAGGTCAATGGGAAACGTTTTAACGGCTTTGTCAAGTTTGAGCCCGCCGCGGCTGACAAACGGGATCGCGTCCTCGACGACGGCGATCTCGGCGTCGTTCGGAATCTCCTGCCCCGCCTTTTCCGCACGGGCGCCGTTAACGCGGACCTCGCCCGCAAGAATCAGTGCGCGCGCCTTTTCCCGCGAAGCGCACAGCCCGCGCGAGACCATTTCCAAGTCGAGACGAACTTTCGTCATGCTTCCTCCATCAATTCCTTCAGTACCTTTGTAACGGCTTCTTCCGTGAATCCGTACCGTGCTCTCTGCGCGTCGACCGATGCATGCGGAATCGGTTCGGTAGGCAACGCGATCGAACGCACGCGGCAGGGATTGGCATTCAGCGCAATCTTCTCGCCGAGCGAAACGGTGTTCTCTTCCATCACGAGCAGACGCACGCTGTTTTCGCGAAAATACGCAAGCATCTCTTCGTCAAGCGGCTGTAAGAATCTCGCATTTACGAGTCCCGTTCCGTTCTTTTTTGCGATCCATTTCGCAAGCGGGAGCAGCGTTCCGTGCGTGACGATGACCGTCTTTTGAAGCGGTTCGACGATCTCCCATTCGCCGAAAAAGAGTTTGTTTTTCAACGGAAGATCGGGCAGCGCACCGCGCGGATATCGCACGACGGCAGGTTCCTTCCTTGAGGTCGCCATCTCAAGCATCGCGACCAGTTCACGCTGCGTGGAAGGAGAATAAACGATCAGATTCGGCATAGTCGAGAGAAACGCGGGATCGTAAATGCCCTGATGGGTTTCGCCGTCTGCACCGACAAGACCGGATCGGTCGAGCGCGATCACGACCGGCAGATTCTGCAGACAAACATCATGCAGCAGTGAATCGTAGGCACGCTGTAAAAACGAAGAATACAGAGCAACGACGGGTCGCATGCCGCCGCGCGCAAGGCCGGCCGCCATCGTAACGGCGTGCGCTTCGGCGATACCGACGTCATAGAACCGATCAGGATACCGCTCCGCAAACGAAGAAAGACCTGTTCCGCTCGGCATGGCAGCTGTGATCGCGACGAGCTTTTCGTTTTTTTCGGCAAGACGCACCATCGTTTCTCCGAACACCTCGGAGCAGGTTTTCTGCCGTTCGGGGCTGACTTTTCCGGTCATCACCTCGAACGGAGCAATACCGTGGAATTTTTCCGGGTTCTCGACGGCGAACGGATACCCCTTCCCCTTCGTCGTCACGGCATGAAGCATCATCGGCTTGTTCAGCGCGCGGCAGCGGCGCAGATACTTGATGATCCGGCGCACGTCATGTCCGTCGATCGGACCGAGATACAGGATCCCGAACTCTTCGAACGGAAGATTCGGCGCAAAGAAACGCTTCAGACGATTTTTGAACTGTTCCATGTGACGGCTCAGAAACTTACCGAAGCGGCTCGTTTCCAGCACGCCGGTGAGCGAACGCTTGAAAGCGTTGTACGCGCGATTCGTGCGCATCGTGGTCAGCGAATCCTTGATGCCGCCGACATTCTTCGAAATGGACATCTGGTTGTCGTTCAGGATGATCAGAAGCGGCAGCCGGTCGCTTCCGGCATCGTCCAGCGCCTCATACGAAAGGCCGCCGGTCATTGCGCCGTCTCCGACAAGCGCGACCGCCATGCCGGATTCGCCGTTTGCGCGCATCGCGCGCGCAAGGCCGAGCGCTGCGGAAATCGCGGTGCTTGCGTGGCCCGTATTGAACACATCATGCTCGCTCTCGCTGTGCTTCGGAAAACCGGAGATGCCGCCCTCCTTGCGCAACGTATCGAACGCGTCCTTCCTGCCGGTCAGGATCTTGTGCACGTATGCTTGATGTCCGACGTCGAAAACCAGTTTATCCGAAGGACTGTCGAACACGTAATGCATGGCGACGATCAGTTCGACCGCGCCGAGGCTCGATGCAAGATGCCCGCCCGTTTTGGAAACGTGTTCGATCAAAAATGCGCGCAGTTCATCGCAAAGCGCCGGAAGCTGTTTCTCCGAAAGCGCTTTGAGATCGTTTATGCTGTTGATCGTATCCAAAAGCGGATAACTCATATTAGTTTTTTCTGCTCCGTAAGGTATTGACGAGCGCGCGCAGTTCTTCCGCTTCCGCTCCGCGGTACGGGGATAGCAGCGCGAGCGCTTTATGTGCCGCGTCTTCGATAAACGCAGCGGTCTCTTCGCGGCCGTAATAGGTCGCATACGTCAATTTTTGCTCGGCGAGATCCTGTTCCTCATCCAAAAGATCATCCGTCATCTGAAACAGCAGCCCGAGCGTGTCGCCGAACAGGCGCATCTCGCTGACCTTTTCGGGATCGGAAAGATACGCGCCCGCAGCGCAGGCCGCCCGAAATAGCGCACCCGTTTTGCGCAGATGGATGCGCTCGAGTGTTTCGGCGTCTCGTCCGGTCAGATTCAAATCGTCGCTCTGTCCGCTAACCATGGCGTACGCTCCCTCAAAGATCGCGCGCTTTGCGCCGTCGAAGCCGTTCTGCTGCATCAGCACAAGTCCCGCTTTCGTAAGCAGCCCGTCGCCCGCCAGGATGGCATTCGCCTCGCCGAAGCGAACGTGGCTGCTCGGCTTTCCGCGGCGCATCGGGTCGTCGTCCATCGCCGGCAGATCATCGTGAATCAGTGAGTAGCAATGCACCATTTCAAGCGCGCAGGCAAAGGGCATCGCTTCCGCTTCCCTGCCGCCGAGCATCCTCGAAACGAGCAGAAGCAGATACGGCCGGATCCGCTTGCCGCCGTCCAGAAGGCTGTAGCGCATGCTCTCGTTCAAAAGCGGCGCGGCGTCGTCGGATTCCATGTACGCACGAAGCGCCTGCTCGATCCGTTCGGTCAGTGTCATTTGCCGTTCTCCCGTTCAAAGACCGCAAGCCGTTTTTCATATGCGTCAAGCGTTTCCGCACAAGTACGGTACAGCGCTTCGCCCTGCTCATACAGGCGCATCATTTCCTCCAGAGGGACGTTCCCGCTTTCCAGTTTTGTCACGATCTCCTCCAGCGCCTGCTGATTCTGTTCGTATGATTTCGTTTCGCTCATATCGTTTCCTTTCCTTTAACGTCCGCCCGGATCGCACCGTCCGCAAAGCGGATCGAGATCGATTCACCGAGATCGATATCGGCGGACGTTTTGATGATGGTACCGTCTGCGCGGTTCACAAGTGCAAAGCCACGTTCCAGCGTCCGAAGCGGACTGTAGGCACGCAGTTTTTCCGCTTCACGCTCCATCGCGTGGCGTTGTGTTTCCAGCGTTCGCTCGCACGCAAGACGCATTCCGGCGCGCGCATCCTCAACCGCAAGGCGATTCTGCTCGATCGCATGCTTCACACGCAGCGTTCCGGCGTCTGACCAGATCAGGTTCAAACGATCGCGCTTGCGCTTGATGCCGTTTTGGAGCGCGCCCGAAAGCCGATCTTTTGCCTTATTGAGCGCGTCCTTCAGCGCGTCCCATTCGGGAACGGCGAGTTCCGCTGCCGCAGACGGAGTCGCAGCGCGTAGATCGGCGACATAATCGCTGATGGAAACGTCCGTTTCATGCCCGACTGCGGAGATCACCGGAATCGAGCAGCGTCGGATCGCTTCCGCGACGGGACGCTCGTTGAACGCCCAAAGGTCCTCCATGCTGCCGCCGCCGCGTCCCACGATCAGCACATCACAACGTTGCTCAGCGTCCGCCGTGTCGATGGCGTTCGCGATCTCTTCCGCGGCGCCTTCGCCCTGCACCGATGCAGAATACAAAATGACCGGCATGAACGGAAATCTCCGTTCGATCACGGTCTGCACGTCGTGCCGCGCAGCGCCGGCGGCGCTTGTGACGAGCCCGACGGCTTTCGGCAGAAACGGGATCGTCTTCTTTTCGGACGCGTCAAACCAACCGAGCTGCTTTAATTCTTCTTTATAGGCGACAAACGCCGCGTAGAGCGCGCCTTCGCCGCGTGGCATCATGCCGGTGACGATCAGTTGGAACCGTCCGTCGCGCGGAAACAGCGTCGCACGTCCCGCAATGCGCACGCGCTGCCCGTCCTTAGGCAAAAACCGCAGTCCCATGACGTTTTGACGGAACATCACGCAGTTGACAGACGATTGTTCATCCTTGAGCATAAAATACAAATGTCCCGACGAATGACGTTTAACCGCCTCCAGTTCGCCCTCGACCGCAAGGTCTTTGAGGTTCGGATCGACGCCGAGAAGCAAGTCGACGTACTCGTTCAGTTCGTGTACGGAAAAGACGGGTTTCAGTTCATCCATGCTGCGCTCCGATCCGCGCCGAGAAGCGCGACGCCCACGGCGTTGTCCGATGAAAACTCCGGCTTGCCGAAATACAGTCGCCCATGAAAGCGGTCCTTCAGCAGTTTTCTGAGAATGGTCGATGATGCGACGCCGCCGCAAACGAGCACCGGGAGATCTCCGTACTGCTCGGAAGCGCGCGTGAACATCTTGCCAAGCGTTCTTGCAAGGCAATCGTAAACGCCGTACGCAAGTTCGCTCGCCGGCACCGTGCCGATCAGGCGCTGCGCGGCGGATTCCGCACCGGAAAACGAACAGTTCGTTCCCTTGACGGAGGATGCAAGTTTGACGTTCTTTTCTTCGGCGGTTGCGGCAAGCGTCTCGAGGTGTTTGCCTGCCGGGAACGGCAGCGAGAGCTTCACGCCGACCCGGTCGACAAATTGCCCCGCATGCAGATCGGCGGACGTGCCGAGCACCTCGATCTGGTATGGCGCTTCCCGATGCGGTTCGACGAGCATCAGGTCGGTCGTTCCCCCGCTGACGTGCGCCGCCAAAAACCGTTCCGTATCCAAAAGCGTTTCGTTTCCAAACAGCGCGGCACGAATATGCCCGCTCTGGTGATCGACGCGGATCAGCGGAACGGAAAGCGCCGCGGAAAGCGCGCGCGCCTGCGCAAGGCCCGCCAGAAAGACCGGCATATAACTGTCGGCACGCGACGTCGGCGTCGCGCTGACGGCGACTGCTTTGACGCGAGAAGCATCGACGGCAGCAAACAGCGATTCCAGCAGATCGGGAAGCTGCTTTACGTGCTGGAACAGCCCTTCGGACTGTCTTAATCCGCGGCCGCCCAAAGGCACGGAAAGCATCGTCCCCTGATAGAAGACGATGCTCTTTTCATTCGCACATGCAGCCGAGGTGGTGTAACAGCTCGTATCGATCCCGAGACAGACCGGCTCCGGCATGCTCAATGTACCTTTGCGACAGCGCCCAGTACGCCGTTGATGAACGCGGGCGACTTGTCGCCGCCGAACGTTTTGGCGAGCTCGACCGCTTCGTTCACGGTCGCGCCGACAGGAATGTTTTTCTCATACAGCAATTCATAGACCGCGACGCGCAGGATCGAAAGATCGACCTTTGCAATCCTTTGCAGAGACCAATCCTTTGCGTGCGATTCGATTTCCGCATCGATCGCTTCGATATGCGCACGTACGCCGTCGTACAGCCTGTCCGAAAACAGCGCGTCCTCGTCCGAAAGCAAGCCGCGTTCGGACTGCTCGATCGCGTTTTCAAGGGTATCTTCACCGCCGACCGTTTCCGCGTACAGACGCTTCATTGCGATCTCTCTCGATAAGGTATGGTTCATGCGCGCTTCCCCTTGAAAATATTGCGGAAGAAATCCTTAACCGATTCGGCGCCGCCTTTGTCGATCATTCTGCCAAAGAAGATCGCGATCATTACGAGCACGCCAGCAAGCAGCGTCCACCAGCCGATCAGATAAATCATCAGCACGATAATCAGCGCGAGCGCGCTCAAAATAATCGCCCATTTGTGATTCTGACAAAACTCTCTCACTTTTTTCAACCTCCGTTCCGTTGAACTCTTTCGTTTATGCGTCCGTCTGATCGACCGTAACGTCGACAGTGCCAACTTCTGTTCCGCACAGGTCTTTAAGCGCGGCAGCGATCGTATCCTGCAACGCGTGTGTGATCTCAAGAAGCGATACCGTCGGCGCCGTGACCGCATGAACGTCGATTCTGACGCTGTTTCCCACCGCGTATGCTTTGGCTTTGCAGGACCGAACGTCACGGTGCGCTTTTGCCACGCGCTCCGCCGTCTGCGAAAGTGCCGTAAAGGATACTGCTGTTTCACCGAGATCATTCTTTTCGATCAGTGCGCTCGTTCGCCGATTCAAGCGGGCGGAAATCAGCCCGTACAGAACGAACGTGCCGATTGCACAGAGCACGAGCGCGGCAATCATCATGATCAGCACGGACGGAAAATGCCTGAGCCCGTCGATAATCTCCTGTATCCGGGTCGAAGAGACCGGCCATCCGATCGCAATCAGCAGCAGGCATACGCTGCAAACGACCGCCAAAAACGCAAGAAATCCGGAAAGGATCCTCACTGCCTGCTTCATGAAATGTTCCCCTTACACATGCTTGTCCGATATACGCTGCCGGAACCGTTCCGGCAGAATCGTTTATTTCACGCGATTTTCGACTTTGGGCTGTTCGGGAGCGGGTTCCTTGTCAAACACGATCGAATTTACGGCGATGTTGACCTGTACCACCTTGAGGCCTGTCATCGTTTCGATCGCATTCTTGACGGCAACCTGCACCGCACGGCAAACGTCCTGAATCTTGAAACCGTAACGTACGATTACGTTCATATCGACTGCGCATTCAACGGTGCCCACTTCGACCTTGATGCCCTTTGTATAGTTCTTCTTGCCGAGCTTTTCGCCGAGCCCTTCAAATGCCGAACCGCTCATGCCGTAGACGCCGTCCACTTCGGCTGCGGCAAGCGTTGCGATCGTTGCAACGACGTCCTCCGCAAACACGACTTTGCCGCCGTTCTCTTCGGAATCAACGGTGATATTCTTATATTCGCTCATAGTACTCCTCCTGAGTTCTTGGATTTTCTATAGATATAGAAAGTATACCATCAAACTTCCAAAAAGTAAACCCATGAAAGAGATTTCCATTTGCCTCAGAGCGTAGTGCTGATCTTTACATTTTCCGCGCTCTTTCCCGTTTCGCGCAAAACGACGTCAAGGATCTGGGCGACCTGCTCGTCGGAAAGCGTATCGGCGCCGACGACGACGTTGACGTTGCCCTGATGGATCGAAACGATCACGTCGGTAAATCCTTTTGCGCGAATGAGATTCTCGACCGTGAGTTCGGTCTCCATCGCGTTCACGAGGTCAAGCTTGCTCCGCTGTGCGTCGGCAAGCGTCTCCGCATCCGCGCCCTGCGCGACGATTGCATCGAGATAGGCGAGTTCCTGCGTACGGACGCTGTCGCGTTCCTCGCGGTAACTTGCGAAGAAATTGGCGTCCTGCGCACGGTTCTGCGCGGAGACCTGTGCAACGCCCGTATCGGATGACGTCGTGCCTGTTTCCGCGGTATTGTTCTTTCCGCGATTGACGAGCAGATTGGTCACGATAGCGGCGGCGACGAGCAAAAACAGTCCTGCTGCCGTCAGAACACGCTTGTTCAGCCATTTTCCGTAACGACGAATGAATTCTTTCATAATACCCTCCTGAAATGATGTTTTTATGATCCGAATGACATTTCAAATACTTCGATTCTGGAGATCGGGATCCCCGTTGCGGCGCACACCGCAGCCTGCAGTTTTTCGCGGACGGAAAAGTCCGATGCGCCTTCCGCAACGACGATCACGCCGCGGATGACCGGTTCCTTCTCGTAAAGCACGATCGGCGCACGTCCGTTTTCCGTTTCGACCGTCGCGGGCTCGGTGACCTCACGCGTGATGCGCGAGGTCTCGCTGCCTCCCGTTCCGTTTGCATCCTTAACGTCCTCATCGGTCTGCCGTACGGTTGCCGTGACGATCTCCCCGTTCGTCTCATACGTTACGAGAACGTCCACCCTGCCCGCGCCGCGGATCTTCGACAGCACGTCGATCAGTCTCTGCTCGAGCGCATCGCGCTGACCGGCCCGTGTTTCGACCGTGCGCACGGTCTCGACCGTTTCCGGTGCGTTTCGGTTGCATCCGGCGCTCGTGCCGAGCAGATAGAAGAGAACGGCGGCAAGGCCGAGCGCGGCGTACGGAACGTACGCGAGTCCGGGGTTCTTTTTCACACGCGCCTTCCACCATGTTGCGATCGCGCCGCCGTCCTTCTTCTGCATCTTAATCCCTCCCTTACAAAAATATGCCTGCGATCTTTTCTGCCAGCAGTGCAAGAAACGTAAGCCCGATCGCCGCGTGCGCGGCGGTACGCGTTCCGGAACGGGGCAGAAGCGTTTCGGCGATTGCACAGGCGACGCCTGCAGCGGCAATCGCAACGGCACTTTCCGCCGGTGCAATCATACGAACCTCCCGAGGCCGAACACCGGCGCGATCACAAGGATCGACAGAGCGGTTGCTCCAAGTTCCGAAAGCAGCAATAGATGCAGCGTATCGCCCATTCCCCTCAAAAGGTCGGCATACGGCTTGCCGGAAAGCGGCTCGGAAAGCATCGACGACACGCGAAGCGCGCAGCGCGCCCAGAACACCGAAAGAACCGGTTTGAAAACGACCAGCAGAATCAGCACCGTTCCCGTCAATCCGAGCGCATTTTTTACAAACTGCAAACATTGAAACGCCGCGTCGACCGATTCCGAAAGCAGCCCGCCGATTGCGGGAATGCTGCCCGCCATCAGTTTCGTTGTTTTCATCAGCAGTCCGTCCGCACTGCCTGCTGCGACGCCGCGGATTGCCGTAACGGCAAGAAACAGCGAACATGCCATTCCGAGAATCCATTTTGCGATACGATGCAGGCCCCTTCCGATTGACCCCAGGCGCCCCGTGCCGCCGGAGTCCAGCGTCAGCAGGACACCGCCGATCGCGGCAAGCGGCATCACACACGTTTCGAGCAGTTTCAATACCGTTCCGGAAAGCAGTTCATGAGACACGGTCAGAAGCGCCGCTGTTTGTTCCATACCGCCGAGAACCAGAAATCCGAGAATCGGAGGAAGCAGAATCTCCGTCATTTTTGCAACGCGCAGGACCGTTCCGAACGCCGTTTTAAGCTCTGAAGCTGTCAGAATCAGGACCGTACCCGCGACGATCAAGCGGAACGTCACCTTTGCAGGTTCCGCAATTGCGGAAGTCTCCGAAAGCCCGTTGATCGCGGCGGTCAGAACCGCAAGCCCCAAAAGAAGCGTCAGTTTCACGATCGCACCTTTCAGCCCGGGCAGCAGCAACGCGGCAATCTCCGCCGTAAAGCCGGACGAAACGCCTGCCCTGCTCATTCCCGCGATCTCGCGCAGATACGCTGACGGCAGAAAATCGACGTCGAGCCCTTCCTGCTCCACCCAATCGTCCCATTCGGAAAGATCGATCGTGCCGACGAGCGCTTCGACTGCATCGTCGATTTCCTGCGAACCGGAAAACAGCAGCATCGGAACGAGCGAAAGAACGGCGGCAAGCAGAATCCGTTTCACGGGGAAGCCTCCCGGATCAATGCCGCGCCCGTTTCCAAAAGCGTGATCACTGCCGGAAGCGCTGCGCTCAGGATCATGATCCTTCCGGCAAGCTCCAGGTCCCAGGCAATCGTTTGCTGCCCGGCATCCCTTGCCAGATTCACGCCGAATTCCGACAGATACGTGATCCCAAGGATTTTCAGGATCGATGAAAACAGCGTCGTCGGCACGCCGTACGTTTCACACGCGCGGCGAAACCAGTCGGAAAGGCCGGAAAACCGGTCGATGCCGCTCACGAGCAGAACGACGCCCGTCGCACCGCCGATCAAAAGCGCATACTCGCGCCGGACGCTTCGCATCTGAATCGCTGTAACCGAACCGATCAACGCGATCAATATCATCCGTTCCATGATCAGTACAGGGAAAACGTTCGTTTGATCAGATCGAGCAGCGAAGCGATCATCGAAAGCACGAGCATCGTTGCAAGCACCAGTCCCGCAACGGCTGCAACCGTGGCAAGCTCCTCCCGCCCGTTCTGGCGAAGCAACTGTACGATCACCGCAACGAGGATCCCGATCCCCGCGATCTTAAACAACAGACTGATATCCATAGCGCTCCTACAGTAAAAGAATAGCCAACCCCGTACCGATTAAAAAACCGGCGCTTCTCAACACACGCGCCTGTTTCGATTCCCCCTCCGCTTCCCGTTCGGCGCGTTCCAGCACGGTTTTCAACGCGTCGATGCGTTCGGGAAGTTCCGATCCGGACGCTTGTGAAAGACCGTTGAAAAACCGCTCCGCGCCGCAACTTACCGCATCGGAAGCTTTCAGTTGCGCCCCCGCAGTTTTCGCAGCAATTGCCTGCGGAGCGCCCTCCTTCAGCGCGGAAAGGTATGCGGACAACCGTTCAAAGAACAAGCCCTCAGAGGATTCCGCGGCGGCGGAAAGCGTTGCTCCGCCAGTCACACAGTCGGAAAACGCGCAAAGACCGGAAAGCAGTTCCCGTACCGCCTTGAGCGGAGCCGTTTTTTTCGCGGAGAGTCGAACGCCGATCATACAGCAAAGACCGAACAGCAACGCGATCCCGATCGTTTTCATTCCGTTTCAAACGCAATCCGCTCGCCGTTGCCGTTCAGGATCGATCTCACGCAGCCGACGCCGGATAGCAGCACAAAACGGTCGAACACGCCTGCTTCCAACAACGTACGCATCGACGGACGAAGGCGCAAATCGTCGAGACCGGAACCGTGCGCCGTTGCGAAGACTGCAACACCTTTTCCGCGCGCGTCCGAAACGGCTTGCGCGTCGTCGGCTTCGTTCAGTTCGTCCATCGCAAGGATCCCGGGCGACAGCGTGGAAACGATGCGAACCGCCGCATCCGCTTTTGAAATGCCCGAAATCACGTCTGTCCGTGAGCCGAGATCGAACGCGACCGCGCCGTTTGCGTCGCCGCTCAGTTCGAACCGTTCGTCCGCTACACCGACGCGGCACGCGGGAGCGCCGTGCAGTCCGTCCGAAGCGATGCGGATCAGATCTCGCAGCAACGTCGTTTTTCCGCATCCGGGCGCAGAAACGAGAAGCACGGAGCAAAACCGTCCGTCGCGGACGAGATGCGGAATCAAACGTTTTGCGCAGTCTTTGACCTCACGCACGATGCGAACGCAAACACCGGAAACGGACGAAAACCCCGTTACCCCTTCTTCCTTGCGGATCATTCGGCCGGACAGACCGACACGACAGCCGTTTACGGTGATAAACCCGCTTTTACGCTCATTTTCCCAAGCGTATGCCGAATACTCCATGAGACGCGCGCAAAGCGCGCGCAATTCCTCCTCCGTCACGATCGGCGCTTTATTGTTTCCATAGACGATCCGGTCGCTGCCGTCAAACACGAGTTCCAGCGGTCGGTCTCTTCGAAGTCGGATTTCCAGAAGCGGCGCGTCGTCGTCTAATCGTTCCAGCACCTCCGATACGCTTTTCGGCAGCAGAGGTGTCCATTGTGTCTTCCATCGTTCCATGCTCGTCCCTCCCGATATATCCCTATGCATGGAAGTCTGCGCATATGAAAAACGCCGCCCGACGGATCGCGTCGAACGACGTAGAGTGATTCGGTTTTACAGAAGTTTGCGGAATGCAAGACCGGTCGTATGCGGTCCCTTCGGCAGCTGATGCGCGCAAACGGAGCGGATCAAATCCGCCGCCTCTTCGCGCGATTCGATCGTCAGATAAATCCCGTAAAAGTCGAGCGGAGGAAGCGGTTTGTCGGCAAGATACAGCGGCACGCTGTTCAAAAGCGTCGAATATCTGCGTTCACGGCAAACGAGCGGAAAGGTCGCGCCCTTGCGGTCGGACACGATGGGACTGCCTTTGCATCCGGCGCAACCGCGATCGTTTCTTGCAGGACACGACCGAAGATACATCAGCGGCAAACGCCCCGCAACGATCATGCCAATCGGAAGATCGCCGCACAAGTCCCGCGTTTTCGCTGCGGAAAGCTCAAATGACGCAAACTGCGCGCAAACGCCGAGTTCCCGATACGCGTCCAGCGCGTCGCTGTTCGTGACATTCAGATACGCACCCCCGACCGGAATGAGCCCTGCTTCCTTTGCAAGGCGGATGGCGCCGATGTTTTCAACGAGCGCATATCTGAGTCCTGCTTCCTTCAGCGACACAAGCGTTTTTTTCACACGTTCCTCCTCGTCCGGATAAACGAGGATCGGAATTTCGCCTGCGGCGCGGTCCGTGATCAGATCGGGACGGGTCAAGAGCGCGTCGATCGGAAGGCTGTAAAACGCGATCTCTTGTGCGTTTGCAAACTGCTGTACGGAGGAAAACCGCACGCAAAGCCGCGGCGTTTTCTGTGCGCGCGGCGCCGGGATCGACAGATCCGGTGTGCAAACGGCACGGTCCGGACGTGCGGCGCGCGCTTCGTACAGCGCGTCAAGCGCGTTTCTCCTGAGTCCGTTCATAGAGGACGCGGAAAGCCGGAGTCCATCATCCAATTCACAGGAAAACGCATCCGCAAAGAACGGCGTTCCGCCCGTTTTGGTCAGGCTGCGGCGAACGGATTCCACGGTCAGAGGCGCATTTACGGCCGCTTCCGGAACGTCGCCTTCTATACGGACGGTCCTTATGCCGTCGGATACGGTCAAAACAGAAGGCACACCCCTGCGGAATTCCGCATGCAGCGAGACGGGCACCTGCTGCTTCGGTCCGCGATACAGTTCACGAATGCCGGTCAGCACCGCTTGGGAGCGTTTTGCGTCCTCCTGCGTGCGGACGCCGAACATCGTATGGTTTCTTGCGCCCGTAAAGTACCCTTCGGTAAACCCGCCGCGCGAGAACACGTCCTTCAGCATTTGCTCGGAATATGGCTCTCCGTCCCGGACGCGCCGAACTGCATCGACTGCCGCCGCCACATATTCCGGAGATTTCAACCGTCCTTCAATCTTCAGTGAGCTGACGCCGATCTTCCGGTACGCATCGTAATGCGCGATATGGCTCATGTCCTTTAAAGACAGCGCATACTCCGATCCGTTGCACATGAACGGAAGGCGGCAAGGCTGCGCGCACATGCCGCGGTTTCCGCTCCGCTCCCCAAGCATCGCAGAAAGATAACAGATGCCGGACGCGCTCATGCACAGCGCACCGTGAACAAAGCATTCGAGTTCCGCATCCGTCTCCTTCCGGATCGCGGCGATCTCGTCGATCGAGAGCTCTCTTGCAAGCACGACCCGGGAAAAGCCGAGTTCCTCGAGCTGCTTTACGCCGGAGACGTTGTGAACCGCCATCTGCGTCGAGCCGTGCAGCGAAAGATCGGGACAAATCTGTTTTGCAAGGCGCATGACCGTGAGGTCCTGCACGATGATCGCGTCTGCGCCGCTTTCGGCGATCTCCGTCAGCGTGTCGGCGACTTCTTTTCGTTCCTCGTCACGTACGAGCGTATTGACGGTGACGTGGACGTTGACGCCGTTCGCATGGCAGAAGCGCACCGCTTCAAACAGGCGCTCGCCCGTGAACTGCCCTGCGCCGCGCCGCGCGTTGCACGCGCCCGCGCCGAAATACACGGCGTCCGCGCCCGCGTATACCGCGGCTTCCAGCGAGCCCTCCGTTCCGACCGGAGCAAGGATCTCGGGATTCGGTTTTTTTGCATCGGTTCTCATGCGTTCATTATACCGATCGGGGATATGATTTGCAACCGCATTTTTCTCTTGCCATTCCCTTTGCGGTTTGATACAATAAGATGAATTTTCAGGGGGTATCCGTTCATGAGAAAGAAGAAAGATCAAATTGCCGAATCTTCGATCGAATCGCAGAGCGACGTTCTTGCCCTGCCGAAAAGAAAACGTCGTTTCGGAGACCGTCCCGACGGTTACCGGCTCCGTTCTCTGCAGCCGATGTCGAAGGTTTCTCCGTATATCATGCCGAACCGATCCGGCGCAAGCGTCTATTTCCATGAATCGATCGAGATCACGGAAGCCGAGAACTATATCCGCAAGAAAAGAAATCAGGGGCTGAAAGGCTTCGGCATGATGCACCTGCTTCTTGCCGCGTACGTGCGCGTCGTATCGCAGCGTCCGCAGATCAACCGGTTTCTGTCGGGTCAGCGCGTCTACACGCATTATGACGACATCATCGTGAATCTGACCATCAAGCGCGAGCTGACGCTCGACGCGGAGGAAACGATCGTCAAAATGCATTTCTCGCCGAGCGACACCGCGGAAGACATCTATCGGAAACTGCAGAAGGAGATCGACGAAAACCGCGAAGTCAATCCCGACAGCGGCTTTGACAATACGGCGAAGATCCTCAATTTCATTCCCGGTCTCATGCTGAAAAACGCGGTCTGGCTTTTAAAGATGTTCGACTATTTCGGTTGGCTTCCGAAAAAACTTCTTGACGTCAGTCCGTTCCACGGCTCGATGTTCATCACCTCGATGGGATCGCTCGGCATCCCGCCGGTATACCATCATCTGTACGATTTCGGAAATCTGCCGATCTTTCTTTCCTTCGGCGCAAAGTATAAGAAAACCGAACTGAAGGAAGACGGAACGCCCGTGCAGCGGAAGTACATCGATTACAAGATCGTCTGCGACGAACGCATCTGCGACGGGTTCACCCTTGCATCGTCGTTCAAGATGTTCAAGACGTTTTTCCGCAATCCGCACGTCCTCGACGAAAGACCCGAATCGGTCCACCGCGATGTCGACTGAGAAGCGCGGTCGGAAAAAGCGGCGCGGTCTTACGATCGACCGCATCAAACTGATCGAGTACGTCAGCATCGGTCTTGTGGTGCTGCTCTTTACGGGGCTTGCGCTGTATTACGGAACGAGAACGGGCACCGATGCGAAAAGCGACGCCCTCGCATCTCCCGCGCCGACCGAGGATACTTCGATTCGCGGCATGAACGTTCTGAACGCGTTGGAACGCGGCGGATACGCAGTCGTTCCCGATCGGACCGGATACGACGTAACGGCGCCGGACGGAACGCGGTTCCGAATGGAACTGCAGTCCGACGACGATGGGATCGTGATGCTTTCGTTTGAAACGGAGCTGTGTGCCGATCCGGAGGACGATCTGTCGGTTTCCGAACTGCTCCGCGAAAAGAACAGGCAAACCGTCGATTCGCTGCACGATCTGTTCGACCGGATCATGCCGGCCTTTCATCGCAACGTCTCGGACAGCGATACCATTGTCAAACAATGCAAAAAGGTCGTTTCCGACGGAGAACCGTATTCCAAACATCTTGGCGGCTACACCGTCCGGATCGGCTCCGATCCTGCAATCACGCCGCAGACCGTGACCGTTACTTTGATCCGCGACGCAAACTGAATGAAGCAAAAAACGCCGCATTGCGGCGTTTTTTATGATCGGGAAACATTGAAGATCACGAGATCGTTTTGGACCGGCAGACGATACGGAAAAACGGGATCTTCCGTTATGAGAAGCCGTCCGATGGCGTCCGGATCGGGTGCGCCGCGACGGTACGACGCAAAAAAGCGCTCTGCGTCTTTGATGGACCGGAACGGCTGATCGAGCGAAAGCGAAGCGCTTCGCTCGGAAAACGGAAGTCCTCTTGCGATCAGCGTGCGCCGCGCGTCCTCCGCCGTCCGTTCGTGTACTGCGCCGTCCGAAAACCGGCGCGTCGGATGGGCGCGTTTCACCAGAATCAGCGTATGTGCGTCGGAACGTGCGAACCAGCCGAGGGCTTCCTCCGCGGAGCCGAAACAGCAGCAGACGATCGCATCATACGGAAGCGGGACCGTATTCACGTCCGCGAAAAGCACGGTAAGGCGGTCTTCGTCTTTCACGCTCGCGTTCAGCGCACGGATCGCCGCCGGATCATCGTCGATCGCCGTAACTGAGCGACAGTACGGTTGGAGCGCTGCGGAAAGGTAACCGAGCCCGCATCCGAGGTCCGCGACGGCATCGGTCGGGAGAAGCGACGGTGCGATCAACGCCGCAAGTCTCTCATAAAATGAGCCGTTTTCCGCCGCATCGCAAAAAAACGCGATCCGTTCTTCGTTCCAGAAGAAACGACGTTCCATGGGCTCTCCTTTCCCGCGCCTTGCACGATCGTTCTGTTTTTGGTAAACTGTAACAGGAGGAAGACGCGATGCAGCATATTCTGATCGTCGGACGCAACGGCGTCGGCAAGTCCACCTTGATCCGCGCTCTGCTTGCGTCCGCAAACGCGCCCGTTTACGGCGTCATCACAAAAAAAGAAACCGCGCGCCCGGACGGCAGCTGTCCCGTCTATATTCACCGATTCGGTGAACCGGAACAATTTTCAGACGAGAACCGCATCGGGCTTTGCCGCGACGGAAGCAGCACGGCGTTTCCGGAAGCGTTTGAACGCTTTGCGGAACGGATGACGTTTCCGCGCGACGGCGTGATCGTCCTGGACGAACTCGGGTTCATGGAAAGCCGCGCGCCGCGATTTTGCGCGGCGGTTCTGAAAACGCTCGACGAAGCGCCGCTTGTGATTGCGGCTGTCCGCGACAAACAAACGGATTTTCTCAACGCCGTCCGCACGCATCCTCGTGCAAGCGTATTCC
>Ga0247611_10002270_pt1 | contig 31490 bp, 29 predicted proteins | sample 177DNAGHGhighgp2_FD_192422 | JGI IMG/M metagenome (GOLD analysis project Ga0247611, IMG submission 192422) | Sheep rumen microbial communities from Palmerston North, Manawatu-Wanganui, New Zealand - 1770 DNA GHGhigh gp2 | ecosystem: Host-associated > Mammals > Digestive system > Stomach > Rumen... | reverse complement strand
AACTAAATCCCGTCATATATTTCCTTATAAATCCAATAGTTCCCCATGACGCGCTTCACGTATTCGCGGGTTTCCCAGTAGCTGATTTCCTCGACACGCAAATCCCACGGAAGGCCTTCGCTTTGGGATTGCCAGCGTTTCGTCGGCTTCGGCCCCGCATTGTAATTGCAAAGCACATACATGTAGTCATTCTTGTAATCGTCCTTGAGGTCCACCAAATAGCGGATTCCCAGGCGGATATTCAGGTAGGCATTGTACAGGCGCTTCGGATTAAAGTCCGGAACATCCTCCTTTTCGGCAAGCATCTTGCCCGTCGCGGGCATAATCTGCAAAAGTCCGCAGGCACCCGCAGGAGACGTTATCTGGAAATCGAATATGGATTCCTGACGCATCACGCTATAGACAAAGAACGGGTCGATATTGTTACCGGAATAATAGACCACCGGATCCGCATACGGCACAGGATACAAATAATGCAGCACGTCAATCGGCGGAGCCATGAACAGGCGCCTGTCCATCTTGGCCTGGAACTGTCTTGCAAGCCTGTAACCGGCAGCCGTTTCGCCCATGTCATAGAACAGTTTGCCATATTCGTAAAGGAAATCCAGACGTTTGTAGTTTTTCTTTTTCACTTCGTCATAAAGCCTGAAGGCATCATCTTCGAAGCCATAAATAAACAGCTTCTTGATGCGTTCATAACGGTCCTTGCTATACGAGGGGTCCGGTTTGCCAAGCTTGTTCACAGAACGAATCCAGTCCAGCGTCGTAGCCGGGGACATTTGCACCCCATGCGCATACGGAATCTGGTCCGCCGGCATCAAGTTGTTTTCCGAAAGCTTCATACGGCTGCGGTGAGCGTAATACGAAAGCGGGAAATCCTTGATGCAGTCCAGATACGCTTCCCGTGCAAGCGAATCCTCGTGCATTTTCATGTACGTATCGCCAAGGAACATCCTCGAAGCGCTTCCGCTCCACGTAAACGGTTCCTTTGTCGCTTCGCGGAAATTGGCCGCAGCCTCCACCCACATGCCGCGTTTGAAATAGACGTAACCGATACGGAACCTCGCCCATTGACGCTTTATGTTGTTCTTAAAACGTTTGTGGACCAGTTTCATGTAGCAATCGACAGCCTTGTCGTACATCAGTTTCTGTTCGAACTCGAAACCGCGCAGCCAAAGGTTGTTCGCATTTTCGGTGCTGAACTGGCTAACATCCTGCAAAAGCGAATCGTAAGTATGGATTTCCTCGCCAAAGAGTTCCGCAGATTCCTTGCGATAAAGTTTCAAGATGTTCTGAATCCACGACGGACGCGGTTCCACATTTTCTATCAAATAACGGTACTGTTCAATGGCTTCTTCATTGCGGTTGAGCGAGCGCAAGGCACCAGCGCGTTTTTCCCACAAATTGATGCGGGTATTCAAATCCAGCGTGCTCTTTTTCAAGCGTGCATAAGCGGGGTCTTCAAGCGGCACCACCAAAGACGGATTCTTCTGCGCCTGCTGCGCATCCAGAATCTGGATGGAATCCAACAAGTTGATGCAGTTCTTCATTTCGTCCTTCGTGCATGCCATCTTCACATAGGCGACCTTTTCGGCAAGCGATTCGGGAGTACCGAGCACTTCTCTCAGACGACGGATAGACGCAAAAGCAGAATCCTTGTACGATGATTTGCTTGTCAAGAGTTTCATGTAAAGGCGTTTTGCCTGTTTCAACTGGTAAGAATCTTCCAGATAACGCGCATAGCGATACTTCAGCGGAACAATGTCCTCGCCTTCCGGGTTGTTTTCAAGGAAAATCATCAACGAATCCGCACGGGCGGCATCGTTAATCGTAAAGTCCGCCATCGTCGCCTCGATTCTCAAGCGGTCGGCCACCTCGCGAAAGCCCTTGTCGTTTTCCAAGTTCTTTTCCAAGCGCAACGTCTCGCGCATCTTGGCATACTTTTCCTGCTTAAAATCAGCCTGGGCCATGCGCAAAATGACACTTCCCGTCAAACCGGGTTCGCGGTCGCGCAGGGAATTATAGGCAGCATAGGCGCTATCCCACTGTCCACTGTAATAGTAATAAGCGGCACGTGCAAAATCGCGGTGGTTCTGCGTAACAGAGATATCGTTCATCATCTTCTTCGCGCGGGCAGCCCGGATAACCGCATCCTGGAACTGGTCCGGCGCGACAGCTTCCTGATCCGTAAACGGAGACTTATAAAGAGAATACACCGAACCGTCCATCTGTGCATACAAGACGGTCGTACAAGCAATCAATAAAAAACGCAATAACTTCATCTATATTCCAGTAGATTTATTTTTCAACTTGCCCCACAAAACTAGATATACCTAATTCCGTAATCGTTTGCGCATATTTTTTATATAAAAATGCATTTACAGTTTCTGCATCATCCATTTGCAAAACCGTCAATGCCGTATCACGGACATCTTCAAAGTTGATAGAACGTATAATCTTCTTCGTCGTCATGACGCTCCACGGCGTCATGGACAGTTCATCGACACCGAGCCCCACCAGCAAAAGCACGCTCATCGGGTCTGCGCTCATTTCACCGCAAACCGCCACAGGGATTCCTTCGCGGTGCGCAGCAACCACGGTCTGGTAAATCATGCTGAGCACAGACGGGTGGTGCGGCTGGAACATATCCGTAATCAGTTCGTTCGTGCGATCGACAGCCAACGTAAACTGAATCAAGTCGTTCGTCCCAAGGCTAAAGAAGTCCACTTCCTTAGCAAGTTTATCTACAATCATCACGGCCGCAGGCACTTCAATCATCGCGCCCACTTTCACCACGGCAGGCTTGTGCCCCTCGTCTTCGAGCTGTTTGCGCGCCTTGGCAATACACGCCTTCGCGCGGCGCAATTCGCTCATGCTCGAAATCATCGGAAGCAAGATACGCAAGTTTCCCTGCGTATTGGCAAGCAAAAGTGCACGGAGTTGCGTAATGAAAACATCTTCGCGGTCCAGGCACACGCGGATGGAGCGCCATCCCATGAACGGGTTGGATTCGTTCACCGCCGATATACCGCTGACGAGCTTGTCCCCGCCCGCATCGAGCGTACGGATGACCACCGGGTAAGGAGCCATCGTTTCAAGGATATGCCTATAGGCACTTTCCTGTTCCGACTGCGTCGGAGCATCTTTCTTGAGGAACAAAAATTCCGAACGGTAAAGGCCGATACCCGTCGCGCCAAAATCCTTCACCTTGTCCGCCTCGTTCGGAAGTTCGATGTTCGCGTGCAGCACAATGTACTTGCCATCGCGCGTCATCGGCTCCAGCTGGCGCATCGTAAAAAGTTCACGGCGTTGGCGCTCGAAAACTTCCTGACGTTCACGGAACTTGCGGACATCGTCGTCATTCGGATTGATGATGACCTTGCCGTGCGAACCATCGACAATAATCGTATCGCCGTTCTTCACAAGGGCGGCGACATTGCGAAGACCAGCCACCGCAGGAATCTGCAGCGCCTTCGCCAAAATGGCGACATGGCTTGTACGGCCACCCGTATCCATCACGATGGCGTTCACCTGTCCAGGCTTGAGCGTCATCAAAAAACTAGGAACAAACTCATGCGCAACAAGGACAATGCCTTTTTCGTCAGCCACGTCCTCCAATACCGGTCCGGAGTCGTCCATGGCCGACATCAGGCGGTTGTACAAGTCCCTCAGGTCCGCCGCCTTGTCACGCATGGCAGGGGAATTGATTTTCTCGAACTTTTCGATGTAGGCGCCAAAAACCACATGGACCGCCCACTTCGCATTCTTACGTTTTTTCTTGATCTTGTCGAGAACTCCATTGACGAGTCCCGGATCCTGCAAGATCATCAGGTGGGTCGCAAAAATCAGGCTGTCCTTGACGCCAGCCCTGCTCTCCGAAATTTCCTTTATCTGGGCGATTTCTTTCGCCGTCTTGGTGACGGCCTTCAAGAACATCTGCTCTTCAGCAGCGAGCCTGCTCTCCGGGAGAGTCTCCTCGACTACAGAAAACTCGCGGTTTGCAATAGGGAACACCGTTCCCATGGCAAAACCAGGAGACGAAGGAACACCAACAAGTACCGTCCTCGGAGATTTCCGAGACGCCCCGTCAGCAGTTTTCTTCGCATATTCAGCAGGGTTCTTCGTTGAAGTGGTCATCAAAAAGCTTTTCCAACTGCTGGACGACGATTTCCTCATCTTCGCCGTCGATTTCGAACTTGACTTCGGAACCCGCCGGGATAGCAAGCATCATCACGTTAAGGATGCTCTTCGCATTGGCCCTCGAACCATCAAACACAATGGATACATCACTTCTTGCCTGACCCGTGATATCAACAATCATACCGGCCGGACGAGCGTGAATGCCCAGTTTGTTGGAAACAGTAAATATCTTAGTAATCATCAATCCATCCCTTAGAAGAAATCTACGTTAATATCAAGGCCATCCTGTAGGATGATTCTGAACAGGCTGTCAGCCGAATGCACCGTTTTGACAAGATCGTCATGCAACGTTCTGTCGTTCAGCAAGATGCCCACGGTATTGTCCTTGGAGTCCATCTTGGCTTGCACCTTCGCAATCAGCCCATCCAAATGCTTGGTCACGCCCTCCAGTTCCGAAATCAGCTGGTTCGCGTTCCCCATAACTTTGTCGGTCCCCGCAAAGAGGCCGTCGATCGGTCCCTTGACGCCATCGACAAGCTCGTTCACCTTGACTGTCACCTTGTTCAGGTTCGCAAGGCTCTTCTTGAGTTGAGGATCTGTCGTGACCACAAGATTCATCAAACGGTCTTCAAGACCTTCCGCCTTCACGAGGAGCGTCCTGAAGCGGTCCTGGAATTCCGGATTGGCAATAGTCCCGTTCAACGCAGTCTTGACAGCTTCAAGCAGGACCTTCGTCGAGTCGCAAACTTCGCCCGCTAGCCCGAGCGCCTCGGCAATGCCGGCATCGAACTGGCCCGTAATCGTATCGCCAGGCACAAAATACTCGTTCGCATCACCGAGAATCATGCCAATTTGGCGTTCGCCCATGATACCGATGTTCTGCACACGGATTTCGGAATCCTTCGGGATTTTCACATCCGACTTGAGCCTAATCGTCACCACGACACGATGGCCCGAAAGTTCGATGGATTCCACGCGGCCAAGCTTTACGCCATTGATCTTGACCGGGTCATCCAGAACTAGTGTACTCACCTGCGTAAATCGCAAATGATAAACGTCAAAGGTTTCGCGCAGATCCTTTTCGTTCAGAAAGAACATGCCAAATATCAAGATGAAAATGGCTAAAAGAACGACAAGACCTACAGAAAAGTATAGAGCAGTATTCTTTTTCATTGCACTAGCTAATCTAGCATATTTTATCTTCGTTCAAAGTTCGATTTTACTAGTTACTAGGCTTTTTAGCGGCTGTTTTGAGACCCATTTCGCCTCTCGTCTAAACTACTCCCCGATGCGGGTAATGGGGCTGTTCGTCTCGATGCCGTTTACATGGCGGTCGAGCCAATCGAGCAAGAGGGCATCCCTTTCGGCCTGCGGGAGCGCAAACTTCTCACGCCCCTCTTTCTGCATGAACACGTCAAGATAGGTCATCAGGACGCCCCCGGCGACAGACACGTTCATGGATTCGGTAATGCCGTACTGCGGCAGCTTGAATTCGTAATCGGCATGCGCGAGCGTATCCGGGTGATTCCCGTGGAACTCACTGCCCAGATAAAACGCCATCGGCTGGCTCAAATCAAGGTCCAGAACGGAGTTGGTGGTGTTCGTGCTCGCCACAGCAATCTTGTACCCCTTTTCGCGGAGCTTTTCCATACAAAGCATGCGCTTCTTGTACAGATAAATGCTCATCCACTTGTACGACCCCTTTAGAATGGACTTGTTCACACTGTAGGCGTTGTCCTCTTCAATCACATGTACATCCTGAAGCCCGAAAACTTCCGCCGTGCGGATGACCGCAGAAATGTTGTGCGGGTCAAACAGGTCTTCAAGCACCATGCAAAAATGACGCGTGCGGCGGTTAACTACAGAAGTAAGCAACTCGCGGCGTCTTTCCGTAACGCGCGCAAGCAGTGATTCCAAATCCCTCGGTTCACTCATTATTTGAATCCTTTTTTATAGTAATATTTGCCTTGAAATCGGCAGTATCGACGGGCGGCATAGGCGCTGCAGAGTCTTTAGTTTGTACAGAATCTACAACCGTTTCAACAGCAGTTCTCGCAGAAACCGGTTCAGAGACAGGAACAACCACAGCATCTACAAAACCTGCAGAATCCATTTTCGCCGTAGAATCGACGATGACCACATGCTGCTTGGGTTCAGGAGCGCTCACCCGTCTAGGAGGCTTGTTCAGTTCCAACAGTTTGCGTTCGACACGTATAGCATCCCCGAGGTTCCACGGGCCGCCAGCAACCACACCGTTAAATTCCGCCAAGTGGCGCTCATTTTCCGGAGTATGCAATCTCTTGTCCTTCGTGATAGGCTTCTTGTTTCCGCCAAAGTACATTTTCGACGCTTTCTTGATATCGCCCACGATGCCGTCGATTTTAGAATTGACAACGCTCTTGAACACGCGCAACTGCATAATGGAATTCAGCACGGAATTGGACGGGAACACAATCGCCTTGAGTTTGTACTTAAGCGTCCGCGGAGCAACCAAATCCATGTCCAAGTAGGCAATCGCAGTCCCCTTCAACGACCACTTCAGAATCTGCGCATAGCCATAGCCAAAGAACATGTTGCGCAGCGCAGGCTTTGCCCCCGCACTGTCCTGCAGCGCCCAGTAAAAATCGCCCGAAAGGCCATGACCGTTGCCGCCGGAGAAATAGCGGCGGTCGCGGGAGGTGTACTGCAACGTATAGTCCGTTTCCAGGTAGGCGTTGACGAGGTCTGCCGTAAAAGGCATATTGTCGAACAAGTACGTAATCTCGTTCACTTCGAGCGGAATTGTCCCCTCGTTTTCGTAAACCGCCCTGTACTGGCGCCCGAGACGCAGGAACACATCCACCATCATGGGCGCCTTGAAATCCGTCGGGAACCCGCGCTTCACGATTTCCTTGTAAGGCGCACAAAATTCCTCGTTGTAATCGACCTTCGGCCACAGCTTGAGTTCCTCGCCCGTGCAGGCCTCGTACTTGATATCGAGGCACTTGTTCATGCCCGAACAGAACGCACGCATGTCATCAGCCTTGTTTTTGACCTTCATCAAGAGCTGCTTGCGGGTCACCTCCGATGCAGGGACACTCGTAGTGGCATAAGACAGGGAAGAACCCAGTGCGAGCACAACAGCAAGGCACACGCTCAAAAAAGACGAACGTATAATCTCGCATCGCATAAGGCATACCTCCTTTTTGGCTTAGGGTTACCTGAACTCCAGGCTGTCCAAAGGAATCACGGTAAACGGTTTCAAGGAATCGAACATGGAGACAGGGCCGACAATCGAAATCGTCATCTTGTCCTTATCAAAATACTTAGCTATCATCGCCTTGACCTGTTCCGCCGTCACCGCATTGATTTGCGTCACATAATCCAGGTAATGGTTGTCCGACTTGCCCAAAAGTTCGCCCTTCGCAAAGATAGTCGCCGTTGAGGACGGTGAATCGAACAAGCTAGGCAAACTCTCGACCAGGGACTTTTTCGCCTGCGACAGTTCCTCCGCCGTAGGCCCGTCTTTCGCAAGCTTTTCCACTTCCTCGAAAATGAGCTTCATGGCAAAACCGACCGTCTCGACTTTGGTCTGGAGGGCAATCGTCGTCATCGCCGTATCGCGGTAGTCGTTGCCGACCGTGCTATACACGCTATACGCAAGGCCCTCGTCGCTACGGACGCGGTTCATGAGCCTAGAACTGAAGCTACCGCCGCCCAAGATGAAACTGGCAACCGCAGTCGGGTAGTAATCGGGGTGCGGGCGCTTGACGAACGGCTGGTTCATGGTGATGTTCGCCTGCGTGATATCCTTATCGACCACATACACGCCGGGCTTGCGGGCAAACGAGAGCGGAACCGGCGCAGACTTTTCATTCTCCAAAGGCTCGACCTTCCAGCCCGCGAAGAAATTCTTGAGCATCGTCACGGCAGAATCGCGGTTCACGTTCCCCGCTAGCGCAAAAACGATACGTTTCGACGAGAACACGCCCTTCGCGAGGCGCTTTACGTCGGCGGCAGTCACCGCCTTATACTCTGTCGCGTTCGCATTCCAAAGCCTCGGGTTCGGCGCATAATTCACCTTCGACTTGAGCGCCGAAAGCACCTTGGCCGGCGTCTCGTGACGGCGTTCGTAAGACGTCACGAAGTTCGCCTTCACGATTTCGAGCTGAGTCTTGTCAAACGACGGATCCGTAAGCACCTTCCGTGCCAGTTCGAGCATCTCTGGGAAGTACATCGAAAGGCAGTTGATGTCGAAAGCCGAAAGATACGTGCCCACGCTCGTCGAAATTGACGAACTCACGAATTCCAAAGAATCTTCAAGCGCATGAGCCGTAATCCCGCCGCCGCCGCCACGACGAATCATGGAGCCGACCATTTCAAAGGCCGCCTCGTCCTTGAGCACCAAAGGCAAGTTGCTCTCTTCGAAATAGACGGAAAAATCCACAAGCGGAAGCGTCGTGTCGCTCACAATGTAGCCGGTAATCCCGTCCGCGATCTGCACACGGAAATCCTTCGGATACGGCGCCACGTACTTGTATTCCGGGAATTCAATCTTGCTGTAATGTTCCGGCAAGGCGGCAGTCTCTACCAGCGAACTGGAACTTTCCGCCTCGGCAGGGAAAAAGTCCGGTGTATGCTTGACATGGGACGACTTTTTCGGCATCATCGAACACGATGTCAAAACCACCAAGGCCGCACAGAAGGCGGCAGAAATCACATATTTCGTTTTCATCCATTAGAAAATAGTAAACTAAAATGAAACATTCCAACCTAGACCAATGATTTTAAGGTTTATCGTTCCACATTCCGGATTTTGACGTATATTAGTAACTGAGCCTTCCTAGTGGTCACAACACGCGAAGTAAGTCACCTCCGGCTTCCGCACGGTTCTCCAGTCGAGACACAGAATCACCAGGAAGGCTTCTTCAATCCCTCCTATGAAAAAGGCCCGGCGCGGATGCACCGGGTCTTTTTTAGTCGCAATAGATGAATCTGTTAAAGATTATAGAAGTTGGCCGTTGTGTGTCGGAAGATTTGGATTGAAGGGATCGCTGTTATTCACAGGCACATCATCGCAATTACTTTCGCACAGCAGGCGATTTTCATAGTCCATTTCGACAACTTCCATTTCGGGAGCCATATATTCTTTTTTCATTGGTGTTTCCTTTTTTTGATTGTTAAATTCTTTTTGACCCATTACTTCATGAGCACTTTCTTGCCGTAGTAAGCGCCACGGGCATTATTCGTGCCATTCACGCGGCGACCCTTGAGGTCGTAAGTGTGTTTCATGCTGTTCATGCGCATTTCGCCGGTACGGGTGTTGAACTTGCCGATAACGGTCGTCTGGTTATTATCGCCTTCGACAGCAATATCCAACTCATCAGGAGTATTAACCGTCGGACGCAAGACGTAAGAAGCGTTTGCCGGGGCAAGCAAATTTGCAGAATTTGTATTGACCAGATAACCGCGGAATGGGACAATGGAAGCGCCTTCGCCGACACGGACGAACTTGCCCAGATTTTCCCCTTCGGCGGCATAGCCGTAAGCGCAACCGCCATTGCAGCCCGTCAATTCAGGGTCATTCTCATTCCACGTTTTCTTTTCAAACATACCACGGAATGCCCAATCGCCATTGCTTGCATCAAACTCTGTCTTTGCCGGGGTTTTTACAAGCGTCGTAGCACCAGAAAATTCGAGAGTCGAAGCACCACTATTCAAACGAACGAGGTACGGCTTATAGGCTTCAAGCGAACCGTTGTCTTTACCGTTTTTCGCAGGACAATATGTATTTTCGTTATCGGCCGAGCAATAGACCGCCTTCATATACAAAGTATTATTGGCTACGCGGCTGAACTTAAGAATTTCAAGAGCGCCTTCAATGTTGTCTGTAGCAATACCGAACGGCAAAGCAATGGTCGAAGCGGCTTCTTTGCCATTGGCGGTGAACTTACGGTCAAGATACACATAATCGACATCGATGTCAGCCGGGATAGAAGTCAACTTATCATTTTCACCATTACCATGAAGCAGAGCCACACTTTCATAACCAGCATCTATAGCTTCTTTAATTTTATTTATAGGCACTTTTGCCAAATCCTCAGCAGAGATAGCACCTAACACAACAGCAAATTGCGCAGCAGAAACCAAGGTATTTACTTGATCTGGATCCACGCCTTTCGTATAATAAACTTCCAAGGATGTAAAGTCGAACGGTTCCTCCATAACAGTAAGTTCGAAGCTTTGATCATTGTCCTCAATTCCTTCTTCGAACTCGACAGTCAATGCATTAAACCCAGTTTCCTTCGCAATATTACAAGACTCACAATTGTAAGAACTATATGAAGCCATTTCGTTTTGAGTTGCTGGACTCAACATTGAAACATAAAGTTTCAAATTCAACCTGTTTTTGATAGTCAAAAGACCACCGTTCTCTAAATGAGCCGTTCCAGTCACACTATAGGTATGGTGCTTACCATCTGGGTTATCCAAGTTAACTATAGCATGCGCGATATCAACATCACCCTTATAGCGCAACTTGAACGATTTCAAGCTAGAAGGTATCGTTGGAGTCTGCTCGCCATCCTGAATATCATAGTAGCATACGCCATTCACTTCAGACCAACCATCGCCAGTCGGACAGTTGGAGGCTGCCCATGATGAAGTAGCAAATGCAGCCATCAGTGAACACATCGAAATTGCATGAAATTTATTCTTCACGGTCCATATTCCTTATATTGATGTTTTCTGAAACATACGACAAACTTACAATATTTTCCCAAATGTGAGGGATATCACAAATGAACTTTTACACAATTTGATACAAATTTGTGTTTTTTTTAGCCCGAACCGCCCTTCCAAGTCAAAAACGCATTCGCTGCCATGCCGGACCCTGTTCCGGCATCAGTTGTTCCGTAAAAAAAACTGGCCCCGTGACGGTGCACGGGGTGACAGTGTTCAAAGCGGGGTAACAGTGAGGCGCTGTCATGCCGGCCTCAGTGCCGGCATCGGTTGTTCTGTAAAAAAAAACTGGCCCCGTGACGGAGCACGGGGTGACAGTTAAAAGGCCGGGGTGACAAGCTGAAAAGCGCACGGTGACAATGCAAAAGCGCGCAATGACAAGGCGTTTGCTGTCATGCCGGCCTCAGTGCCGGCATCGGTTGTTCACTGTAAAGCCGCTTGCGATTCCTTGAGTTCAAGCACTTTTTCTTTAGAAAGATGCGAATATTTGACAATCTCCTCAATAGGTTTGTCATCGGCCAGCATGTCGAGAGCTACTTCTACATTACGATTTTCAGTACCTCGTTCATGACCTTTTTCGTACCCGTCGTCAAAGCTTTCGGCGACTGCCGCGCGGCACACATTGATGTAGTCTGTCATATTCGCCTGCCTGATTAAGAGTTCTTCGCTTACGGTTCCGCATTCGATACGCCTGAGGGCGGCCTCGATGGCGGGGTTGTCGAATTTAATCAACGACCTTGACGAACCGGCGTTCTTCAAGATGTAGAGCCAGCGATCCTCGTCGCTTTCGAGCTCTGCAAACTTCTTGTCGAACTTCGTGAGGTCAATAACAATATACTTATTTTTCGTCGTTATCGGAACACAACCATTACTGCCAACACTGGACTTGTTGTAAAGAGCGACTTCGTCATGATAGACGCCTTTGCCCATGAAATCGACGGGATGATCCATAATCCAGATAGAATAAATTTCGGGCAGCTTGTAGCGGAACTTTTCCTTTTCGGTGTCGGGGAGATTGTGGAAGCCAATTTCCTTGTTGTAATCGTTCTTCGCACGCAACAGCAAGAACGCATTGTAAATCATCATGCGGGGGATACACTCCTTCAATTTAACCTGTTGCATCTCGATGTCAATCCTTTTCCCGGCCTTGGTGCGTGCGCCGATGTCAAACTTGACGCTGTAGGGTTCCGGCAAGCGGAAGTTTTCTTCCTGCTGGATTGTGTAGGTCAGGGACAGGATTGTTTCTTCCCCTTCAAGATGCATGATTCCGTTAAGGAAGTTCACGAGCGAATCTTTGCTGTCCAGGAGCGCCTTGAACGCAGGGTCGCATCTGGGGTCAAGGTACATCAGCCCCTCGAACTTCTTGCGGACGCTTTCGATGTCGTTCTTTACATTTTTCGGGTCAAAGACGAATTCCTCATCCGTTGTCATTGCAAAATCTCCATCGCATTTTTTCGGGGGACGCTCCCGTAAAGCGAGTAGAAGAAAAGCTCCTACCTTTTATATTAACACGCTTTTTTGCTCCGTTTGTCCTAAAAAATTTTGTAAAAAATTATGCTGTCATGCCGGCCACTGTGCCGGCATCGGTTGTTCTGCATAAAAACTGGCCCCGTGACGGTGCACGGGGTGACAGTGTTCAAAGCGGGGTGACAGTGAGGCGCTGTCATGCCAGCCTCAGTGCCGGCATCGGTTGTTCTGACATTTTTGTCATGCCGGCCCCTGTGCCGGCATCGGCTGTTCTGCATAAAAAACTGGCCCCGGAATAAATCCGGGGTGACAAGTTGAAAAGGCTGGGGTGACAATGCAAAAGCCGGGGTGACAGTTGAAAAGCCCAAAAGGGCAAAAGCCTTAGCTGAATCGTCCGTTCAACTGTTTGCGGCGGCGGCCGCGTTCCGAGACAACGGCCTCAATGAGGAACAGCAAGGCAGCCAGTCCAAGGAAAATCTGGTAACGGTCCTGGTAATTTTCCATGCGGTCGCTGCTCTGGTCCTTCTTTTCGAGCGTCGCGATTTCGGTCAGCACCTTCTGCAGCTGAAACTCGCCCGGGCTTGCGTAAAAGTAGAGTGCCCCCGTCACGTTCGCGATTTCCTGCAATGTGCCTTCTTCAAGGCGGGTCGTCACGATGTTGCCTTGCATGTCCTTCTTATAGACGCTCCCGCCGTTCTTGTCCTTGAGCGGTATGGGCACGCCTTCGCGGGAACCGATACCGATAGTATATATCTTGATGCCCATTTCGGCAGCTTCTTTCGCGGCGTTCACGGCGGCAGCCTCAAGCTCTTCGCCATCGCTCATGAGTATCATGATGGAATGCTGGCTTGGCCCACCGGAGTTTTTAAACAAAGTCATTCCCTTGCGGATGGCTTTTTCCAGGTTCGTGCCCGGCATGAGCCATCCCGGATTCAGTTCGCGCAGCACCATCTGCACCGTACCGTAATCAAGTGTCAAGGGGACCATCACCTGCGCCTCGCCACTGAACGCCACCAGACCCACGCGGTCGCCTGTCAGCGATTCGAGGAACGAGGAAATCTCGTGGCGGCTACGGACCAGGCGGTTCGGCTTCACGTCCTCGGCAAGCATCGAAAGCGAGATGTCCTGCAAGAGCACAAGGTCCTGCCCGCGGCGTTCCACGTGCTCCATTTTACGGCCCCACTGCGGGCGCGCAAGCGCAACGAACAAAAACGCAATCGCGAGGAGCAACAGCAAGACCTTCGTGAGGCGCCTCCACGGCGAAACGCTTGTCGAAAGTTTCGTCAGCATGGGCAACGAAACAAAACGGGCCGCCAACTTTTTACGACGATGATACGCATACACAAACAAGAGCGCAAAGAGAGGCAGGGTAAAAAGCCCCCACAAAAAATTCGGTTCAGCAAATCTCATTATAGACTCCAGTAAACTCGCCCTCAATCTCCGGGCAACAAGAATATACAAAATTCGAAGTTACTAGAGTTGAGTTACTAGTTACTAGTTAATAGTTACTAGTTAACAGTTACTAGAAACAGCGATAAGAACATCTCTAGTAACTCAAAACTATATTACCAATTCTTTTCGTACAAAAAGTTTGCAATTATTTTATATTTTCCCATAAGGTTTAGGTTGCGAGAATGTCTTACACAGGTCTTATAGAAATCAACATCATCTGCATAGCAGTGTTGCTCATTACGCTGCTACAGTTCAAAGAAAGTGTCCTTAGGCACCTAGAAGAGCGCATTCTCGGCTTTACCATCATCGATACCATCATCTACATTGTGCTGAGCACAGTGACCAAGATGCTGTACATGATCCATGTGCAAAACGACCTTTACGGGCACAACCAGAAAATCTGCGTCGTTTATGCGGTCATGTACGCATTGAGCCTCATCTCCTCGCTCCTTCTCGGGCAGCTCTGGTTTTCCTTCATATTCCTCCGAATCCGCAAGAGCGTCTATTCCTACAAGCACTTGTTCCCGCTTTTTTCGACGCCAAGCATCATCGGCATCTTCATCTGCATCGGAATCAGCATCTACGGGTTCACCAACGACTGCCACGCGACAACGCTACAGTTCAGAAGGCTTTTGCCCTTCCTCATCGGGCTCAACCTGCTCTACATCATCGCGACGATGGTCATCGGCATCCAGAACGCCATTGCGCAAAAGAACTCCACGAACCGCAAAGAAGCGATTTATCTCTCCTTCATCGCTTTCATCCCCAGTTTTTCGTGCATACTCCAATACTTCATCCCAGATATCCCGCTCACGGACCCCATCTTCGCGCTTACGCTCCTGCATGTCTATGTCACCCTCCTGAAGTACAGGATTACGTCGGACCCGCTGACCAACGTGAACAACAGGATTCGCCTGATAGACTACCTGCAATACATCACCCAGCACCAAGATCCTAGCAAGCGGCTGTTCATCTTGGTGATGGAAGTGGACTATTTCAGGGCGATTGTCCGCAAGTTCGGCTACGACATGGCTGACAACGTCATCGCAGACCTTGCCGCGTTCTTCAAGCGCCAATGCCGCGAGCGGAGGGGATTCCTGGCCAGAACCGCAGAAAACCAGTTCTCGATTATCATGGAAAGCAACGAGCTCTCCGAAATTGAGTCGTTCTGTCAAAAGCTTATCCGCGAATGCGAACGCGACGGCATGCAAGCGAACATGAATTCCTGGAAAATTTCGTTCAGCATCCATTATGCCGACATCTCGAACATTTCTTCGAGCAACATTTCCAAGATTTTCAACGAAGCCAAGAAGAACTGCTACAAACCCGAAACACCGGCACCAAAGGAGTAGCGCGGAGGAATGCGGAGTAACTAGTTACTAGTTACTAGTTATTAGTTACTAGTGGATGTAACAAGAACATCTCTAGTAACTAGTAACTTCAAACTTAGAACTGCGACGAAGTCGCCCTAGTAACTCTGAACTAGTAACTGCGCCGGCACCCTAGTAACTTAGAACTCGAAACTCACCTACGGTATTCTCACGAATCTTGTATTGGCTAGCACTAGTTCAAGCAATATGAGGAGCGCGCCAACCAAAAGCCACGGGTAGAATTTTTCTGCATAGCGGGCGTAGGCGATTGTTTCGATTTCCGTCTTTTCGAGTTCGTCGATTTCGGAGTAAATCTTTTCGAGTTCAGCCTTGTTCTCGGCGCGATAGAAGCGGCCGCCGGTCTTTGCGGCAACGTCCTTGAGTACGCTTTCGTCAATGCCTTCCTCGGGCTGGATATCGCGTTCACCCCAAGAGATTTCGCCCGTCCACGGGTTCTGCTGGAACGCCAGAATTTTGCCGTCCTTCTTGCCGACGCCGACCGTATAGACCTTTACGCCCAGGGACTTTGCCACTTCGGCAGCACGCATCGGCGGGACGACGCTAGCATTATCGCGGCCATCGGTCAAAAGAATCACCACGCGGGACTTCGCATCTGACATCTTGAGGCGGGCAAGCGCGTTCATGAGGCCGTCGCCAATGGCGGTCCTGTTGTTGATAAGCGTATCGCGGGCAAGGTCGTCACTCGCCTTCAAAATTTCGAGCAACGAGCCATAATCGAGCGTGAGCGGGCACTGCGTAAACGAACGAGCGCCAAACGCCGAAAGCCCAATGCGGTCGCTATGGCGTTTTTGAATGAATTCCGCAATCACGTCCTGCGCATAACCAAGGCGGCTGTACTTCCAGTATTCGCCGCGCTTCAAAATCTTTTCGGCGTTCATCACGCCAAGCTTTGCCTGTTCCGTGCGCGTCAGCATGTCCAGCGTCCCCATGGAACCGGAAACGTCTAGCGCAAGCATGATATCCACGCCGTCCGTCGATGTGTATTCGACTTCCATGGCGTTCTGCGGACGAGCAAGCGCCACCACAAAGCAAATGAGCGCCGCCAATCGAAGTGCAGGAATAATATGCCTAAACTTCACGCGACGGCTCGGAACCGCCTTTTTCGCAAGCGCGAGCGCCGGGAACTTGATTGTACTCTTGCGACGCTGCTGACGATAGACATAAAGCGCAATCAACAACGGCACGAACAACAACAGCCAAAAGGCTTCGGGATTTTGAAAATGAAGGGTACCAATATCCATTTCAGCTCCAAAATAACAGAAAAAAAATTCTACAAGCGAGAATATACAAAATTTGAGTTACTAGATACTAGTTAGTAGTTACTAGTTAGTAGTTAATAGAGATTGCAATAAGAACATTTCTAGTAACTAGTAACTTAGAACTCGGAACTAAAAGTTCTTACAGCGTTAAAAGCATCAACCCATCAACGCCGAGGACGGTAAGGCAAGAAACCGCGGCAACAGTCACAAGGCCGCCACCGAGGAGCGAAGCGACCACCGCCGCCAAAAGCGCACAGGCGCCCGTAATGCGGCTATCCGTCGCAAAGAAAATCGCAGGCACGGTCATTGCGCTAAGCACTGTATAAGGCACATACGCAAGAAACGAACTCCAGAACACGCTCTTGAGCTTTTTGCGCAACAGAATAAACGGCACCGCGCGCAAAAACAGCGTCACTCCCGCCATAACGAGCAAATAAATCACGTAGGTCTGCATATCGATATTCATTCCGCAGCTCCCTCGTCATCCGCATTGACATTCTTCATCGGGAAAATCGCAGCCGCCAAGAAAGACGCCACGAGCGCACAAATGATAATCGCAAAACCGACAGAAACACAGCTCAACGCAGGAATAAACTTGAACGCACAACTGAGCGCCACGGCTACCGCGACAGCAAAGACCGTCGGCATGTGCACCTTCATCTGCGGCACGACAATCGCCACAAACATGCCGTACAGCGCGACTCCAAGGGCGTTCGTCACCAGCGCCGGGAGAATTTCACCGCAAATCGCCCCGACCATCGTCCCGAGCGACCAGCCAAAGTACGGGAGCGTCATGAGCCCAAGGAAATAAATCGGCGTCACCTTCTTTTGCGACATCGCCACCGCAAAAATCTCGTCGGTAATGCCTGTCGCCAACAGCAAACGCTTCACCGTCCCGAAATCCGGCGAAACCTTCTGCGAAAGCGAAATCGCCATCAGCGAATAGCGGAGGTTGATAAAGAACGTCGCGAGAGCCATCTCGATGAACGTGCCGGCAGCATCGGCCATAATCTGGAGCCCCGCAAACTGCCCCGCCGACGTAAGGTTCGTCATGGAAATAAGTGTCACAAGCGGCCATGAAAAAATTTTGGAACCCGCAATGCCGAACGAAAACGAAACGGCAAAATAGCCAAGCCCAATCGGGGAACCATCTTTCAAGCCACTCAAGTAATTCATGGGCGCAAAGATAGTAAATAAAGCGACTTCGGCAACGGTAATTTATGCAAATATTTAAATATATGCAAATTTAGTAGGTTGATGGACAAAAAAAGCCCGTAGCGTTTAGCCACGGGTCAAACGTTCATGAATGTTTAGCAACTAAAACTAGGATTAGTTTTCGTTGTTGTGCATTTCGATCTGTTCGCGGTCCATCGTGTGCTGCAAGTATTCCTTGAAGTCACGGTCGATGTTCACACCGTCGAAGTCGATGTCATCGTTTTCCAACACGAACACGGCGCTCGGGTTATCGAGCCAGCCCACAATGTCCACGTCTTCCAACTTCATGGACTTGTCACCGGGCTTCTGAGCAACGTATTCGACCTTAGCCTTCGGAACCCAGCCCTGACCGCAAGCACCCTTCACGAGGACTTCGGTATCGCCTTCTTTCAAGACGGTCATTTCGTCGTTAAAGCTAGCCGTGCAGACAACAGAGCCACCATCTTTATCTTTGGTGAGTTCCACGTCGCCCAGCTTGGACTTAACCTTCTTGGCTGCAAAGGAAGATGCTACCAGCAAAGCGAAGGCGACAAACATAACTTTTTTCATCATTTTCATAGCGAATCCTCAAAACAAGGGAAATATTCAACAATGCTATACGAATATACTTTTTATTTTGCCAATCCGTTGCAATTTCTTTTAAATTTTTACGCTATGAAGAAGATTTTTTCAATTACCGCCATTATCCTCGTTTTTCTCGCGATTTTTGCGTTTTTTAACGTAAATCAGCGATTAAACGCCGTTTCACACAACGAAAATACCGTCATTTTGGAGATTCCGAAGGGCAGTTCACCCACAAAAGTTTTACAAATTTTACAAGAAAAAAACATTTGGACCGACGAATTGGCCTTCACTTTGTGGTGCAAAATGAAAAAACCATCACTCAAGGCCGGCTGGTACGAGGTCCCCGCCCACCAGACTCTCGAACAGATTTCCTCGCTTTTCGAGAGCGGCAAAAGCGCCGTCCGCAAGGTGACCATCCCCGAAGGTCGGGCCTCGTGGGAAATCCCCGCCTACCTGCAGAAGAGTTTCCCGAACCTCGACACGGCACGCTGGAACAAGTTGGTCCAAGACCCGCAGTTCGCCCACGCTCTCGGCATCGAAGGCAACTCGCTGGAAGGTTATCTCTTGCCGGACACGTATCCCTTCGCCATCAACTCCGACGAGGAGTCCATACTGCGACAGATGGTCGCCGCCAACTTCAAGGTTCGCGACGAGATGAAGGACCGCAAAGGTTCCATGTGGGAAACGCTGGGCAACTGGCACCGCGTGTTGACGCTCGCAAGCGTGGTCGAAGAAGAAACAGGCATCCCGGAAGAGCGCCCGCTGATTGCAGGAGTGTTCCACAATCGCCTCCGCATTGGCATGCCGCTTGGGGCAGACCCGACCGTGCGGTTCATCTTCAAGAACTTGACCGGGCCCATCTACAAGAGCCAGTTGAACAGCAACAACCCGTACAACACCCGCAAGTTCGCGGGACTCATGCCAGGACCAATCTCGAACCCAGGCCGCAAGGCGATTGAAGCAACGCTCTTCCCCGAAAAGACCGAAGCGCTTTACTTTGTTGCAAAAGACGACGGTTCGCACACGCACTTCTTCAGCACGAACCTCTCCGACCACAACAAATACAAGGATGTCGCCGCCAAGAACCGCGGAGAGAAGAAGTAGCGGTGGTTTAGTTACTAGTTAATAGTTAATAGTTACTAGTTAATAGTTAATAGTGATTCTTAAAGCCAAAAACATCAACGATAGTCAGGTGGCTTCGCCGCGATGAGCCATGAGGTCGCAGCCTTCGGCTGCTTTGAGGTGTGGGGTTATTGTAATTGGAAAAGCCTCAAAGCGAAACGTGCTCAGAGCGAGTTCACGAGCGACCCCATACCCCACGAATGACCGTTCTTTCGTCTCTCGTCTATAGTCCGCCATGGCGGACGTTCTTTCGTCTAAAACAAACTGTAATCGCCGATACGGATAAAGTATCTATAATCCTTGAAGCGTTTTAAATCGCCGAAAGTATCCGTATCGACAATGCGGTTCAGCCCCGCATATATGGTAAACGAGCGGTATTTATAGCGAAGTGCCGGTTCAAAAACAAACTTATTCGAATTGAGCTTGGCACTCCATTTATCTTCGAAGTCATGGAAATACGCCAGCGAAAGCCACAATCCAAAGCCATGGCGTTCAACGCCGCCGTTCATACGCAATAGCGCATAGCCGTGCGTCGATAGTTCCGGATCCAGCCAATCCTCTGACCACGGTGTCGCTGCCGCATGCAAGCGGTAACGGTCTTCCATCGCGACGCTTTTAAAGTTCTCGGGGAACTTGAAAGAGCCGCCGTCGCGGTAAGCGTCAAAGCCAAGTGCCGCACCAAAAGTCATCGAAGTACTACGAGACGGTGACAAGGAATATCGCCCGTCCAAAGTGTAGATGCCATAAATCGGGCCTCTCTGGTGGAACCCGTAACCAATCAAGTTAATGGCCACGGAGGCATTAGCCGCAAAGCCCTTCGAGGCAAACCAGTTGTCGTCAACACCGTTCAATAGAGAATAGCGGACGCTTTGGGTCACAGGGGTCGTCTCGTAATTGCTGCCGATTTCGATAAAATCATCGTCGTCAAAAAAGTCCGAAGTGGGAACCGCCACTGGTGCAAGCTCAAATTCTCGGTTGCCAAACAGGAACTTGACTTCAACGGACTGCATTTTATCAATTGCATACCGAACAGACAAGAACAAGTCATTGCGTTTTTCGAATTCAAATCGGTTTTCTTCTGTAACATTGTCGTTCTGGAAAGACTTCAAAAAGCGGAGCTTCATCAAGTCATATCCAAAACTGAATTTCCAGCGGTGGCTAATGAGGTTCGACAACTCCAAACGCGGGCGGAATCCATAAGATGAAGTTCCGTAGAAGCCGCCGAGTTTCAGATAAATTTCCATCTGGTTCACATAGTTGAGTGCAACCTCGCCATAGGCGTTCGCACCTATCACATTGGAACCGAATCCACCAACAGCCACATCTACCGTCGGGTGCACGCCCACGTCAATCAAAAGGTCGCCATCAGGCTGCATGTTGAACGAAACCGTATCGTAAGGCGTTTTAGACGCAATCGCATAAGCAAAGTTCACAGGAGCGGCGAACCCGGTATCTTGGGGATTCCAGTAAGATGCCACCGCCGAATGGAGCTCGGACGAAAGGCTATCGAATGTCGGGTGGAAACTGAACCACGGTTCCGATTTCTGTTTTTCGGCATAACCATTGGAGCTTTCTACCAGCGGAGCGATTTCACGCAAGCTTTTTTCCACCGCCGAGAATCCGGACTGAATCAAAGCCTTGCGAGATGTATCTTTTAAAACATGCGCTCTTACAAAAACGCCCTGCGAACGGTCCAACTTTGACAAGACGTTGTCTTTAATGGTACGGCTTTCAGCACTTCCATCAAGCTGATAACGAACAGGGTCTGCAACGACAATCATCGGAACTTCTTGCAAACTGCTGGATAGCGGAAGCGCCAAGTACGGACAAAGTTCTCCGGAATTTTCGTTGCCCGGCAGCGGGAGCGACGAGACAATATCGGCATACGTCGGATTCTCGATAACGCTATCGCATGTCTGGAGCGTAAAGGGAATACGGAACGAACCGCGTTGGCGATAAAGCGATTCCTCGAAACGGAGACGCGAAAGCGAACGTTTTATAGAGGCCGTATCGGGTACAAGAGCATGCATGCTGCGATGGACTTTCCCGGCAGAGTCCGCATACAACGAAAAACGTTCACGGAGCGAAGGAATGCCATCAACCGAAACAGGAATGTCAAATGCGTTATGTTCTGTCTTTGCGTGAATCGAATTGACTCCGACAAATTCATCAACGTACGGGTCCAGCATCAGCCGCTGAATATCGTCCAACGACACACCGAGCGACCAAAGCGCGCCCATCCAGGCGCCCCAAGATGTCGCCACAATGGAATCCACTGGAATTTTGTAGCCTTCTATTGCATACAAAACACCTAGCTGGAACCACGGTGAACGTTCACCACCGCCAAGGTAAAGAACGGTCTTTGCTTTTTTCGCATACAGGGAATCCGGTTCCATCTTCATCGCACCCAAAAGCGATTCATCGACGGAATGGGCCGCCACTGATGGCGACACAAGAACAGAAGCGGAAACCGCTACCGTCAAAAAGAGTGCTTTTTTAAGCCAACAAAGCGGGATTGGAAACATACCTACCTGCATCTTCGGCAGTCACATAGCCAGAGCGAACAAGTTCAGCAAGGCAGTCGTCCATCAGGAGCATGCCTTCCGATGCGGACGCCGCAATGATGGACGGAAGCTTGAAATGGTCTCCACTGCGTATGTGAGCCGCCACGTTTTGCGTGTTATAAAGAATTTCCCATGCAGGAACAGCGCTACCGCCTTCCGCAGCCGCAGGCAAGAGTCTCTGGACGACAACCGCCTTGAGGGCCGCAGCGAGCATAGTACGTACAAGGTCACGATTCTCCGAAGACGCTGCAGAAAGAAACGCATCGACAACGCCAACCGCGTTCCCCGCTGTCACGTTCACCACGACCAAGGCGCCAGCCTCGGCAGCACGCAAAACAGGAATCAGCGTCGATTCATCGAAATCACCTATCCAGAACAAATCGGTACCGCTGCGGAGCCCTTGTTCCAGCTTTTCAGACGTTGTTCCGACTGTATTGGCAAGCATTAGGCTATCGCCCGTCTTCACAGGCAATTCGCGCCCTGCATCCAGATTGCAAAAACGCAAAATGCTCGAAGAACACATCGCCGAAACGTAAGACGTCGCCGAAACCGTTTTGCCCGAGCAAGCGGGCCCTGCAAACACGACAAGTCCGGAACTAAATCCAAGCAAATTGTCAAGCGACGCCGGGGCGCCAAGCGAAGAAAAATCCGGACATTCCGCCATCAGCGGGCGGAAAATCGCCGCATTGCCCAGCGCCTCGCGAAAATACTTCACGCGCCATTTGGTATTCAGCCACGGGCCCCCGATAAACGTGCCGGATTCGCCTTCAAGCGAACCGAGAAATTCCAGCAACGAGCCAAAAGGGAGAACCGGCGCGTTGGGAATCGCGCAAACGCGGCCTGCAAAACGAATCGCCGAAGGGGCGCCTTCCGTTACAATCAAGTCGCTTGCCCCGACATTCAATGCGTAATCCAAAAGAGATTCAATTTCTGATGCCATGACAACCTCCGCTATTAACCCTTGCGGTAAGAAGCAAAACGACGGCTGTCATTGGCTCGTTTCCAAGCCTCGACACCTTCGATATAACCCGAATCCACGCACATCTGCAAGGATTCATCCAAAGTAATGCCCTGGTCTTTCTGGCCAGTGATTGCAGAGACTATCTGCGAGATATCTCCCTTGCGGATCATCCCCGCGATTGCAGAGGAGACCTTCATCGATTCGGTCGCAAGGACAAGCCCCTGGTTCTGCACCACGGGAATCAAGTGCTGCACGATAACGCCCTTCAACTGGTCGGCAAGCGAACAGGCAAACGCATTGCGGTTTTCGCTCGGCACAGACATGAGGAGCCTCGAAAGAAGCGCATGGATGTTGTTGCCGCTTGCGACCGCGAACACGAGCGCACCCGCGTTAGACGCCTGTATCAAAAGCGAAAGTTCGTCCATGGTTTCCAAATGGTCAAATAAAATAACATCGGCCCCCGTGCGGATGGCAAGTTCAATCCCCGCCACACCAGAACGGACATGCAGCCCGACTTCGCGTTGGGCAATGGAACCACGGGAATTGTGGAGCAAGCGTTCTATCGGTTTTTCGACCGTTTGGATAAACACGTCGCGGTTCGCGGCAATGGTTTCGGCAAATGCGGTCATCGTCGTGGAGCGACCACTGGACGAAGGGCCGGCTATCAGCACAAGGCCACTGTTCAGTTCCACAAAACGGTTGCAAAATTCCGGCAAATACAGATTTTCGAGCGGAATAGAATCCATCGGAATAACGCGAATGGCAATGCTCGGAATAACATCGTTCCACGCAACCGAAATGCGGGCGCGGCCAACGCCTGGAAGCGCAAACGTCTTGCTGAAATTGCGACCGACCACAATCTTGTAACCGTCCGAAAAGCCCTCTGCAGCCTCGCTCAAGCGATCCATCAAATGCGTCTTTTCTAGCAATTTCTCGGAAGCCGCAAACATCTCCCCCGACTGGCGCATGGTAATCTGGCGGTTCGCGTACAGATAAATGTCCGTCACGTTAAACTTGCGGGCGTACGCGATGATTTTTGCAAGTGAAGTAATCGGATGCAGTACATCGGGCGCTTCGATGGCGGTTCCTTCTCCGGTAGCTACCGCAAACAGCGACGGGAGTTCCTCCACGACGAATTCTTCGGCGGGAGTTTCACTCTCGACCGGGACCTGCACGCTCGCCATGCTAGTCATTTCGAGTCCTTCGACTTTTTCAATGACGACAGACGAAGAGGAAGCCTCTCCATAGAGGCTGCTATTGCCCTCGATTTGTATCGCAGGTTCTTCGTCCGGCAGAGGCGCGGGCGCTGCCGAGGCGGGAGACGCACTAGCCATAGGTGATGCCGGTTTCGCGGCAGGAGCGGCACTCGCAGACGACGCAGCGGGTTTTGCAGCAGGCGCAGCCGAAGCGGACGTTGCCGCCGGAGCAGGTGATGCCGGCTTCACATTTTTCGCTTCGAGATTCTGCACAAAGGCAAGCACCTTCTCGTACAAGCCCTGCTTCAAAATTCCCGCACGAACAAGCACCTGACCGATATCCATCGAATCAGTAATTTCGCCCCAATGCGCTTTAATCTGATCCTCGGACACAACCTTGTTATGAACGAGAACTTTCGCAATATACTGGTTCCTCATAAGAAGTCCCTCCGGCTAAACCACCAGCTTGCCACAGCCAGGAATACGCCAATGTAGCCCAACGCATAAACAGAATTCCAGAACAGATACATGTCCGGGAGTTGAACGCCATGCACCACGTAATTCGTCACGTTGAAACGGTAAAGCCCAGGGAACACGGCATGAATCACGACCGCCGCCTTTTCGAGAATCGCAGACGACGTGCCGTGAAGTTCGCCCATGCGGCTTGCAAAGCGCACCTGTTCCAAAAGCTGGTCGCTCAGGTGCCCGGCAAAATACACACCCAGCGTAAAGAGCGCCGAAAGGATTGTACTGCTAAAGCTACTGAACAAAAGAGCCACGGCAATGACCACCGCCATTTCGCAGAATATCAAGTAAATAGCCGTCAAGAGGCTTACCGTCGGGTTGGAATTCGTCACCCACAAGATGCAATAGTAAATGCATGTGAGTAAGCACAAGTGAACGGCAACCACCGCCAAAAGTCCAAAATACTTGCCCACGATGAACGCCACGCGGCTGATAGGTTTCGACAAAAGCGTGAGTACCGTTCGCCGCTGGATTTCTTTTTGCACAAGGCTAATGCCCACGAAAATCGAAATCAAGAGGCCCGAAAGGCTCATCACCGAAAGCGTCGTCGATTTGATGACGTAGGCGCGGTCGAACACCGACCATTCCCCAAGCACAATGCTAAAAAGCGTAAGCGCAATCGCCAAAAAACCGATATTGTATAGAATCTTGTCGCGAATGGATTCGCGGAACGTATTGAGGGCAATAATGCCGATATGCTTAAGCGTCTGCACGGGCAATTTCCTCCGTCAAAATATCTTCGAGACTCGGGCGCTTGTGGTCCATCTTTTCTACAGCGATTCCGTTTGAGAGGCAATAACCGAGCAAGCGGTCACGCGCTACATCGTCAGAGCAGATAAATTCCTGCGGATGCCCCGTCAAAGAAACACCTCGCGGCAAGTCCGCTTCCAGAATAGCCTGGCGCGTACGCACGTGGTATTCGACGCCGCACGATTCCGTGATTTCATCGACTGTTCCTTCGCGTACGATTTTTCCATCGACAATCATCGCGACCTTGTGGCTGATGCTTTCCACATCACTAAGCAAATGGCTCGAATAGAAAATCGTCACGCCATCGCGGTTCAACTGCTGGATGGCCTCGCGCACGTCACGGCGGCCCATCGGGTCGAGCCCGCTCATCGGTTCGTCGAGAATCAAAAGCTTCGGTTTAGAAAGAATCGCCTGCGCAATGCCCACGCGCTGCATCATGCCCTTGGAGTACGAACGCAAGCGACGGTCAATCCAGTCCTTGTTCGCATGCAAAAGTTCCAGCGCCCAGCCGATGCGAGATTCTAGTTCTGCACCCTGAAGCCCCACAAGTTTCCCATAAAAGCGCAAAAGCTCGCGACCCGAAAGGTAATCGTAGAAATACGGCTGCTCCGGCGAGTAACCAATATACCTACGGCTCTTTGTATCACGCGGGCTAATCCCGTTCACGAGCACCTTGCCCGAATCAAAATTCAGGAGCCCCGTCAGGACCTTGATCGTAGTCGATTTGCCAGCCCCGTTAGGCCCGATAAAACCATAGACCTGCCCCGCCTCGACATTGAAACTCACGTCCTTGAGCGCAAGCTTTGGCTTCATGGTAAAGCCACTGCGGTAAGTCTTGTGCAAGTGCTCAATTTCAATCATAAAATCGCTCATATACACATCACTTTTCGTTTGAATTTACATTTGCGGATTCGCTTTTCGCCCCTTCCGTCGCAGAGTCGTCGGAATCATCATCGGAATCGTCGCTAGAATCGCCGAGACCTGCCGCCTTGTATGATTCTTCTATTTGACGGCGGCGGCGATCCGCCCTCTCTTTCTTGTTGACGAAGAAGTAAATGACGGCACCCACAAGATAGATGACGATACCCGAATAGAAAATCGGATTGATGGACATTCCCTCCAAACCCGGAAAAACATTCAAAATGATTTCATGGCCAAAAAGCGAAAGCAAAACCAGAATAAAGCCTAGCGCCTTGAGTACCCACGTGACAATCACAATTTTTTGCATCGTAAACCTCTAAACGATGCCGTACAACTCGCACGGCATTCCCATTTTGAATATATCTATTTATGCGGAAAAAAGACGGGCGACCAACAGAATATCGCCCTTTTTAGTGCCTAAACGCCGTTTTTATGGGGAAAGCACCTGGATTTCGATTATTCCATGCGCTCCAGCACAATAAGGGCACGGTCCTGCGTGCTGTTCGGGATTGTATAGAAATGCTTGTCCAAAAGCTTGTAACCGAAATCTTCCGGATGGAATACGGCAAGTTCTTCGGCAACGCCGGGGCCCTTCATGAAATAGACGCGACCGCCGACTTTCAGCGAGTTTTGCAGACGTGGCAAAGTTTTTTCCATCCATTCGAAGGCGCGGCTGATGACCCCATCGACGGGGATGGTCATGCTGCGGCTTGTGACCTTGTGGCCGAACACGTCAATCCCCTTGAGGCCCATCTTTTCGATGACCATGTTGAGGAAGTTGATGCGGTTAGGGCGCGGTTCGCACAAAGTAAGGCGGATAGAAGGGTTGACCAGCTTAAGCGGGATTCCGGGGAAACCAGCACCGCTGCCGACGTCAATCATGCGGGCGGGCCACTTGGGCACGTAGGCGTTGATAAGCGTACAGTCGGCGTAATGGCGTTCCACCATCGTCTCGAACGCATTGAGGCGCGTCAAGTCCTGGTCGTCGTTGTTCGCACGGAGCAACTGGTGGAATTCCCAGAACTGCTTGAGCGTCTCGGGCTGAAGTTCCACACCGTAGTAGTGCAACAACTTGTCGAGCCCGGCCAGCGAAGGCGTGACACGCTTTCCGTTGAAAAGCGGGAACTCCGTCCTCGGAGCCTTCATGTGCGGGATAAAGTCCTTGCCAAGCGCACTGGCACCACGGGGTTTGGAATTTTTTGACCAGGAAGAATTTGCCATGCGTAAAATTTAGAAAGTTTTGCATTTATTTTTGGTCCAAAAGGGCCTCTTCTGCGTGTTTATATAGAGGAGGTTCCTTTTGAACAGAATACTTTTACTTTTCACGCTCATTATATCCGCAACAACCGTCGCAGCAGTCGCGGGGGAAAATACGCTCCCGCCTTTTGACGAAGCCCAAGTTTTCGAATGGTGGGACGACGGCATCATTACACCCGAAGAGGCCGATGAGATTTTCTCGCGACTCGAAGAAGAGAATTATGAAGAAGCCTGCCTGCTCGCCGAAGTCTATGCGCAGGAACCATGTGCTTTGCCGAAGAAGAAGCCAAAAAAAACGCACACGGAGCGAAAACGCAAGCCCTCAAAAACAGCGCGGGCCCCCAAATCAGCACAAGAAGTACCGTCCATCGTCCCGCACGGGCAAATATCATGGAAAGGGCAATACGATTCCGACGGCCACCTGAAAAAGCTCCGCAAAGAACTGCAAGTCCAGTTCTACTATTTCCGCTTCCGGTTCGGTTCGCAAGAACTTTTGTCATACCGTCGCGACGGTTTCGAAGCGCATTTCGGACAAATATCTACGCTGGAATTCCACAGCCACTTGCCGCTCGATACACTGTGGGGAGCCGCTTTTTCTTTTCCGGTAGGCAAGTTCCAGCTCGGTGCGTTCCTCGACACGTCCAAAGCATTCCATACGCATCTCGGTTTCCGGATGAACCGCTCAAACGAACTCAGCGCGACATTCTGGAAATTTCCGGACGAAAGCGCCCTTAACCTCCAGGCACGCACGTCGCTCGGCCAAGTTTCTGCATGGTACCAAATCGGGCAAGATTTTCCGCTCGTCAAAATCCAACTGCAAAGCGAAAAAGCACACCTCTCGTGGAAAACGACCGCCTATTTCCATGGGGATTCAACCCCGCAAGGGCTCAACTTGAGCAAGGGTATTATCGAAAATCGGCTGTGGGCATCGCAAACGGTCACCGCCCACTGGCCCGAAGCGATGAACACATCGTTCTCCGCCAAAGCGAGAATCTTAAGCCCCGTCGGCTCGGACTCCGTAAGCGCCCGTTTCAAGTTTTCATTTGAATCAGGCCCCGAGCATTTGCGCCCAAGCCTTAACGTGACCTGCCTCGAGGCTAGCGAAAACTGCAGCACCACCGAGTGGAAGGGAGGCGTCGAATCCGCATGGGAACAGTTCACGTTCAAGACAAGCGCCCGATTCCGCCACAGCAAGGGCCGCACCAAACCGCCAAGAATCGAAATCGGCGCCAACTACCGGAAATCCAGCCGCACATTCACCAAACTGACAATTGCATTCCCCGAGGCAAATCCCGCCAAGTCCATTTCCATGCAAAACGAGTTCCGAATCGACAACGATTTTCTCGGTTGCGACTTCGTTTTTGCTTTCAAAAAAACAAAAAAAAGACCTTTCCAGCCCAACTACGCCCACCTTGAAGCCTCTTTAAAATTTTGAGACATTTCTTCCCAAAAATTGCTTTTAAGGGGAAATTGGATACTTTTGTAACCAACATTTTCCACATTATTTGTTTCCCGCACCTTGTAGAAATCTATTATTAATAATACCCAAACACTCTCAGACTCCTTTAGGTTCCCTCCTTTGCCTAAAGGAGTCCTTTTTATCGGGCCCATTTTTTTATCTTAGGGACATGTTTTACATTGCAGCCATTATCGGGGCAGTCGTCTTTTTGCCCTCCATCGTGCTCAACATAGCTCTCGCATGCGGAGCACCGCTTGGCATGTACGCCATGAACGGGCGCCACAAAGTCGTCCCCAAAGAAGTCCGCCGGGCGTTTGTGCTGCCGACAATCATGCAGTTCGTGGCGCTTTTCACGATTCTCTCCGCAGGGCGTGTACTCCCGGAGACGATTCCGTTCGGGATTGTCCGCATTCTCGCCTTCTTTTTCGCGGTTTACTTGACGTTTTACACGGCAACGGTTTTTTTCAGCTTGAGTTATAAAGAAAGGCATGTGATGGGGCCGCTCGCCTTCGCTTCGACCGTCTGCTTCTGGATTGTCGCGGTAGGGACGATTTAGACGAAAGAACGCCGCTTAGGTTGGTGAGCTCACCGAACCACGCGGCTACAGACGAAAGACGAGAGGTGAGAGACGACAACTGCGTAAAGCGAAAGGCAATAGAAAATGGAAAAGGCAGCACCGAAACACAATTACCAAGTGGATTTGGAACGGATTATCCGGCGTCTTGAGCGCACGGGTGAAGTGCCGACGCTTTTGCTGCACGCCTGTTGCGCGCCATGCAGCAGCTACACCATCGAATACCTCTCCCAGTATTTTAAGATTACTCTTTTCTACTACAACCCGAACATTGTACCCGCCGAAGAATACCAACACCGCGTAAACGAAATCAAGCGGTTCGTTAGTGAATTTAAGACAAAGTATCCAGTCACGCTCATCGAGGGCGAATACGACCCGAAAAAGTTCTACGATGTTGCCCGCGGACTGGAGCAGGAACCCGAAGGTGGCAAGCGTTGCCGCAAGTGTTTCGAGCTCCGTCTTGCAGAATCTGCACGACTTGCAAAAGAGCTGAACTGTGACTACTTCACGACGACGCTCACCATCAGCCCGATGAAGGACGCCCAGGTGCTAAACGAAGTCGTCCAGGAGCAGTGCGATATTTACGGCATCAAGCGGCTCCCCAGCGATTTCAAGAAAAAAGGCGGTTACAAGCGTTCCATCCAGTTGTCGCACGAATACAACCTTTACCGTCAGAACTTTTGCGGATGCGTCTATTCCATGCGCGAAGCACAGGAACGCGAAGCAAAGAAAAAAGAAGGGAACAAAAACACGGGTGAAGCAGTTTAAGGGGCACCTTGCACAATTCAGCATTGCATAATGCGTCACCGGGCCAGGATGGCAATGTAGAATAAAAGGGATGACATCTAAAGCGTTATTTTATATACTTCTAGAGAATGGTTAGGACTTGGATTTACATATTCGCCGCTTTTTTATGCATCGTCGCAGCAGCCTGCAGCGATGATGTTGCCCAAGCGCACGACAATCCCGATTCATCCGATTCCATCTCGGTCATAGAAGTGTCCTCGTCCAGCGATTTTCCGATTAGCGCATTCTCTCGCTCGACAAAAGTCCCCATTTTCTTTTCTAACCAAGTTCAAATTAAAAGTTCATCTTCAATCAAAATAAAATCTTCGTCAAGCAAGGCAAGGCAATCTTCCAGCAGCTCCAAGCCGACGTCTTCGTTCACGACCTCATCGAGCAGTGAGTCTTCCAGTTCCGTCGCAAGTTCCAGTTCGAACACTCCTAAATCTAGCGCGGCGCTCCGCTTTTATGACTGCGATACATACAGCTGCGTCACCACAGATTACCTGAATCCGGACATCTCTTATGGAGAACTTTTGGATAAACGAGACAATCACGTTTACCGCACTATCGTCATCAGCAATCACGTGTGGACTGCGCAGAACATAGATTTCAACGTCGGCTCCGATTCAGCAGTCGCAAGCTGGTGCTACAACAACGACCCGCAAAACTGCGAAAAATACGGAAGGCTTTACACCTGGGACGCCGCGCAAAAAGTTTGCCCGGAAGGATGGCACCTGCCTACCACAGAAGAATGGATAGAACTCCTAAACGACCACACTTGCAACTATGAACAATTGGATGACGGCACCCACTCATTCGACTGTGTGGGCAATAAAATAAAATCAACAAGCACTTGGGATGAAACTGGTGAAGAACAAAATACTCTCGGTTTTTCAGTCACTGCCGCAGGAATAATTTTTGAATCGACTCCGATATCCCTCGGCGAAGCAACATTCTTCTGGTCTGCAACAGACACCCTTTCGCTTTACGCTTTCGCCACCTTATTACAACAGGACGAAGGTACTGTACTTTTGGGAGCAATCGGTAAAAGCAACGGTTTTTCCGTGCGCTGCATAAAAGGGTATGCAGAGTAAATAGGTTTGGTTATGTACGATCCACGATTTTTACCGATTTGCAAAGAAGACCTGGACGAACTAGGCTGGGATT
>Ga0247611_10002269_pt1 | contig 31496 bp, 24 predicted proteins | sample 177DNAGHGhighgp2_FD_192422 | JGI IMG/M metagenome (GOLD analysis project Ga0247611, IMG submission 192422) | Sheep rumen microbial communities from Palmerston North, Manawatu-Wanganui, New Zealand - 1770 DNA GHGhigh gp2 | ecosystem: Host-associated > Mammals > Digestive system > Stomach > Rumen... | reverse complement strand
ATTTAAATTTATATACATATGAAAACTTAGAAAGAAATAAAGAAATAAATTGTAAACTAGTATTTTGGATAGATTATTATTATGATAAACCAAATAAAGTATTTAATGCTAAAGTAATAGCAGAAGGACAAAGTATTGATATTATAATGCCATCTATGCAAACAATGTGTCCAGGATGTGTATATATGTATACAACTAATACATATTACGCAACATGGAATACTGTAAGTGAAACACCAAGTGTATTAACAAGTAGTGATTATAAAACAAATTATGAAGATGTTATAACAGAAAGTGGAAAAAATTATTTCTTAGGAATAATACTCAACCAAAATAATCAAATAGAAAGAGCATTCTCATGTGGAGTATATAATAGTTATCCATTTTGTATAGAAGGAACAAACGATGGAAATAAATATGCAACAAACAAGGAATATTTATATAGAATTTATGGAGAGTATGATGAAGGAACGAATCAAGGATGTAGAGATTTAAGTTCCGAAACTAGTTGCTTTGGTTCGGTTAATGCGTACGCTTACGCTGGTGGTGGCAGTATGGCTGTCGGCGTTGACAGTAATTTCTGCAACGTTGGTTCGGATGGTGTATTGAACCATCCTCGATGAATGGTGGTGGGATCAGGTAGTGTCATCTGAGTGTGATCTTATAATCTTAGATCTGACAAATTGTTTTCACAATTTGTTTTAGGACAAAAATCTGTGATTTTTAGTCCGACTAAGTGCAGAACGAAAGTGTAGGCACCAATATTATAATAATACTGAAAATCATAATTATTTATGATTTTTCTTTTGTTAAATGAATGTTAACTTGTTGAATATATATTTATATTTTGATATAATTACTAAGGTATAGGAGGTACAGTATGTATGATGTTATAATTGTTGGAGCAGGACCAGCTGGTTTGTTCTCAGCATATGAACTTATTGAAAAAAATAAGAATTTAAAAGTATTATTAGTTGATCAGGGAAAATTTGCAGAAAATCGTGTGTGTTCTATGAATAAGTATGGAACTAAATGTTTAAATTGTAAACCTTGTCAAATATTATCAGGATATGGTGGGGCAGGAACATTTTCAGATGGTAAACTTAATTATGTACCTAAACTTGGTAAAAGTGATTTATATAAATATATGAGTAGTGATGAAGCAGATAAATTATTAATAGATACTGAAGAAATATTTAATAAATTTGGAATGGATAGTGATGTTTATCCAACTAATATGGATGAAGCTTTAAGGTTAAAAAAAGAGATGGCAAAACTTGGAGCTAAGTTACTTGTTATTAAACAAAAACATTTAGGTAGTGATAAACTTCCAAAATATATAGAAGATTTTACTAATTATTTAAAAGATAAAGGGGTTAAAATAGTTGAATCAACTGAAGTAATTGATATAGAAGATACTAAAGATAAAATAATAGTTCATGCTAAAAAAAATAAACGAAATATAGATTATGAAGGAAAATATGTTGTAGTTGCTCCTGGAAGAACTGGAGCTAAATGGATTCAAGAAATAGCAGATAAATATAAAATACCATATCTTTCTCAAAGTATAGAAATTGGAGTTAGAGTTGAAGTAAGACGTGAATTATTAGAAGATTTATGTAGTGTTATATATGATCCTTCTATATTTATTAAAACAAAAACTTATGGTGATGAAATAAGAACTTTTTGTACTAATCCAGGAGGGTATGTAACAAAAGAAAATTATTATGGATATATATGTGTAAATGGCCATGCTTTAAAAGAAACCAAATCTAATAACTCTAATTTTGCTTTTATTAGTAAAGTTAATTTAACAGAACCAGTTACTAATACCAGAGAATATGGAGAATCAATTGCTAGAATTGCTAATGTACTTGGTGACTCTAAACCTATTATTCAAACACTTGGTGATTTAAAGAAATTTAGAAGAACAAGAGAATCACGACTTGAAAAACAATTTATTACTCCAACTTTAAAAGATTGTGTTCCAGGAGATTTAGCTCTTGTAATGCCTCATAGAATTATTACTAATATTTTAGATGGTTTAGAAGCTCTTGATAAAATAATACCTGGAGTTAATAATGATGAAACATTATTATATGGTCCCGAAATAAAGTTTTTCTCAAATGAAATAGAAACAGATAATAATTTTAAATCAGTAAATCATAATATTTATTTTATAGGTGATGGTGCTGGTAAAGCTGGTAATATTGTTATTGCAGCCGCAACAGGATTAGTTGCAAGTCGAGATATATTAAAGAAATTAAAATAGTTTTTAATAAAGTGATAGACAAATCACTTTATTTTTTATATAATAATTATTAGGTGATAAAGATGTATAGTTACATAATTGGAAAAATAATAGAAGTTGATAGTAGTAGTATAGTTCTTGATAATAATGGAATAGGTTATTTAATATATACACCTAATCCATATGCATTTAAAGAGAATGAAGAATATAAAGTATATTTGTATCAACAAATTAAAGAAGATGAACATTTATTATATGGATTTAAAACAATTGATGAAAAAGAATTATTTTTAAAACTTATTAGTGTTAAAGGACTTGGTCCTAAGATGGCATTACCAATAATTGCCATGGGATCAACTTTAGGTATTGCTGATGCAATTAATCGTGAGAATATTTTATATTTAAAGAAATTTCCTAAAATTGGAGATAAACTTGCTCGTCAGATGATACTTGATTTAAAAGGAAAATTAGAAACTAATGGTATTATAGAAGAGACTAGTGCTGATGAAGTATATGATGCTTTACTTGCTCTTGGTTATAAAGATAAAGATATTAAGGGAGTATTGGGTCGAATTAATAAAGAAAATAGTGTTGAGGAACAAATTAAAGAAGCTTTAAGATTAATGATTAAGTAGGAGGGAATATGCGAATTTTAGATGAAGAAAAACATGATGAGGATATAGAAGTTGAGTCTAGTATAAGACCTCAGACAATTAATGAATATATTGGACAAAGTGAAGTTAAAGAGAATATAAAAGTATTTGTTGAAGCTGCTAAAATAAGGGATGAAGCATTAGATCATGTGCTTTTATATGGACCTCCTGGACTTGGTAAAACAACCCTTGCAATGATTATTGCTAATGAACTTGAAAAAAATATTCGAACAGCTAGTGGTCCAGCAATAGAAAAACCAGGAGATTTAGCTGCAATACTATCTAGTTTAGAACCAGGAGATGTATTATTTATAGATGAAATACATCGTATACCAAGATTTATTGAAGAAATACTATATCCAGCGATGGAAGATTTTACTTTAGATATAGTAGTTGGTAGTGATCAAGCAGCTCGTAGTATTAAAATAGATTTACCTCCATTTACATTAGTTGGAGCAACGACTAGAGCAGGAGATATTACAAGTCCTCTTCGTGATAGATTTGGAATTGTTTGTAAATTAAAATATTATACTAATGAAGAATTACAAGAAATTGTTGAAAGAACAAGTCGGGTTTTAAATATGCCAATTGATAGTGATGCTGCAATGAGTCTTGCTAAAAGAAGTAGAGGTACTCCAAGAATAGCTAATAGATTATTTAAAAGAGTTCGTGATTTTGCACTAGTCGAAGGGAAAGATACTATTGATTTAGAAACGACGGAAAAATCATTAGATAGATTAAAAGTAGATATATATGGTCTTGATGAAATAGATCATCAATATTTAGAGAGTTTAATTAATAAATTTAATGGTGGACCAGTTGGAGTTGAAACACTAGCTTCATCAATTGGAGAAGAAGTAACAACATTACTTGATGTATGTGAACCATTTCTTCTTCAAAATGGTTTTATTAAAAGAACTAGAAGTGGAAGAGTTGCAACGCCTAAAAGCTATAAACATTTAGGTATAAATTATCAAGAAAATTTATTTATGTGAGGTAGATATGGATAAAATAGTTGATATTAAATTTGAAAAAAATGAAGAAGAAATAGAAGGTATTGTTGTAACTTTTTTAAAAGGGAATCAACATTATAAAAAAAGAATAAGTTTATATAATCCAAAACTTCAAGAAATGGTTAATCAATATAAAGATACTTTATCAAAAGATTTAAAAATATATTATAATAAGAATAAACTATATCATATTTTAGATATTGTTTGTAAAATATCAGGAGGGTTAACAGCAATTGTATTCTTTGGAACATTAATTGCAATGTTACTCATATTTAAACCATCATCTTTAATATTGCTTCCACTTGTTTCAACAATATTGTCTTATATATTTAAAGAAGTTAGATTAGATGAAGAAGCATTAGAAAAAGAAGATAATATTAGAAAAAAAATTCAAGAATTAGATTTAGATATGAATAATTTGTCTTTAATTAAAACACAATTTAATGAAATGAAAGAAGATTATTATGAGGAAGAAAGATCAAATGATAAATTAAATGTTATTTTTGATGAATTATTAAAAATAGCTAATAAGGGAGAACAATTAGTATTAAAGTCTAAATCATATGTTGGTAGGGTAGTAACAAATGTAATGGAAGAACTAGCAGAAGAACAAAGATTTGAAGAAGAGTCTAGAAAGAGAGAAGAACAAAGATTATCACATGAAAGATATAACCAGAGAAAAAAAGATTTCTATGAAAGAGAGAGAAGAAAAAGAAGAGCTCATGAATTAAAGTATCAAAAACAATTAGATAGATTAGATAGAATAGGGATGGATAATTTTGAAGATAATGATTATAGTTCTAAAGGAAGAGGTAGAAGATGAAAGTAAGTGATTTTGATTATCCTTTAGATGAATCATTAATTGCGCAAACCCCTCTTAAAAATCGTGATGAATCAAAATTGATGGTTTTAGATAGAAATAATGGTAGTATAGAACATAAGAAATTTTATAACATTATTGATTATTTAAATAAAGATGATGTTTTAGTATTAAATGATACTAAAGTTATACCAGCAAGATTAATAGGAGAAAAAGAGGATACTAAAGCTGTTATAGAGTTATTACTTTTAAAAGATATAGGTGATAATATTTGGGAGACTTTAGCAAAACCTGCTAAAAGAATTAAAGTTGGTACAGTAGTTGATTTTGGTAATGGATTATTAAAAGCAGAATGTATTAAAATATTAGACGATGGAATAAGACATTTTAAATTATTATATAAGGGAATACTTGTAGAAATATTAGATCAATTAGGAGAAATGCCATTACCACCATATATACATGAAAAATTAATGGATAAAGATAGATATCAAACAGTATATGCTAAGAATATAGGGTCTGCTGCAGCACCAACAGCTGGACTTCATTTTACTAAAGAATTATTAAAAAAAATAAAAGATAAAGGTATTAAAATAGAATTTATTACTTTACATGTTGGTCTTGGTACATTTAGACCTGTAATGGTTGATGATATAAAAGATCACGAAATGCATAGTGAATATTACAGTATGAGTAAAAGTGTTGCAGATACTTTAAATAAAGCAAAAAAGAATGGTAATAGAATAATAGCAGTTGGTACAACCTCAACAAGAACATTAGAAACTATTATGACTAAATATAATGAATTTAGAGAATGTTCTGGAAATACCAATATCTTTATATATCCTGGATATACTTTTAAAGGAATAGATGCACTCATCACTAATTTTCATTTACCTAAATCAACTTTGGTAATGCTAGTATCAGCTTTTTCTAAAAAAGAATATATAATTAATGCTTATATGGAAGCGCAAAAAAATAAATATAGATTCTTCTCTTTTGGAGATGCTATGTTTATAAAATAAGGAGGAAATATGAATAATAATGATAAAAGAAAAACATTAGATTATAAAACTTTAAATCAAATATTAAAAACTGGAAATGTTTTATTAAAAATAATTCTTGCTATAGCTATTTTAGGAATAGCAGTTCTAGTTATTTACTTAATTGACAAAACTAGTATATTAGTTGTTATTGGAAATATTATTGGAATACTTTCGCCTTTATTTATTGGTATTTTTATTGCTTGGTTAATGGAACCATTTATTAATTATTTTGTTAAAAATAAAGTATCAAGAAAATTAGCTACAGCAGTTGTCTATTTAGTACTTTTATTTTTAATAGTTTTAATAGCAGCTTTAATATTACCAGAATTTGTTTTACAGTTAAATGAATTAATAAAGAAAGTTCCAGATTTATTAAATTCTGCTAATAAATTTATAAATAATATTTTTGCTAGTCTTTCTTCTGGATCATTTGATACAACAGAAATGAAAAATAATTTAGTTAATTCTTTAAATAAATTTGTAAATAATATTACAACCAATGATTTATCTGGATTAGTAAGTAAGTTATCATCATCACTTAAATTTGTAAGTAATATTTTCTTAGGATTATTAATTGGTATTTATTTATCTCTTGATTATAGAAAAATTACGAGATTTATTAGAAGAATAACACCAAGAAAATATCATGATGAACTTGAAACTTTAGAAGAATCATGTAATACAATGCTAAGAAGTTATGTAAATGGAACATTACTTTCTTGTTTATTTGTATTTATATTTACTTTAATTGGTTTATTATTATCAGGAATATCTTCACCACTATTATTTGCAATATTTTGTGCTATAACTAATATTATTCCATATTTTGGACCATATATAGGAGGTATTCCAGTAATATTAATTGGTTTTGCTATTAATCCCGTAACAGGATTAATATGTTTAGCAACTATAATAATTGTTCAATTCTTAGATGGTAATATATTAAATCCAATTATAGTTGGAAAAGCTGTATCACTTCATCCAATAACTATAATGTTAAGTTTACTTGTCTTTGAGTACATTTTTGGTATTATGGGAATGATACTAGCAGCACCAATTGTTGCAACATTTAAGATATTATTTGAATTCTTTGATAATAAATATAATTTTATGGATAAATTAATGAATCAAAGATATTGAAATAATATCTTTTTTATTATATAATAAGAGTATAGTAGGTGAGAATACATGGATTATACTAAAGAATATTTAAAATATAAAAGAAATAAAAAATTAAAAGGAATATTTATAGGTTTTGGTATATTATTAATTGCTATAATTGGTTCAACATATGCATTCTTTACTTATTCTAAAAGTTTACAAGCTTTTACTTTAACTAGTTCAGGAATAACAGCATCATTTGGGGGTGGATCTAATCAAATAAATATAACAAGTGGTTACCCAATAAGTGATGAGTTTGCTATACTAAATCTTAATCAACTAGATTATATAGATTTTACTATATCAGGAAATGTTGAAGATGAAAATCAGGGTATAACTTATGAAATATATTTAACAGAAGATGATAATAATACACTTGATCCAAACTATATAAAAGTTTATATAACAGATGAAAACGGAGAAAAGTTAAAAGATCCTAGAATATATAATAGTCTAGATTATACAACTTATTCTAAAGATGCAACAACTGGTAAAGTAATATATAAACTTGAAGGAATATCAAGTAATTATTCTAAATCATTTAGAATTTATGCATGGATTGATAAAGATTATGAACAAAATGAGGTATCACAAGAGTTCAGTTTTTATGTAAATTTATATGCTTATAACGATGAAAATAAAGAAGGTGCATATCTACTTGAGAAGAAAATAGCATCTTTAAAAGAAGATAATCCATCATGTAATTATGTTGTTAAGGATTATAAGACTGGTGAAGAACTGGAAGCAACTTATCTTTCAGGTCCTGGAACTGGAGAGTGTGCTATAGATTTTAACTATGTTTGGTGGAGTGGCATGATGTGGAGAATAACTGCCATATACCCAGATGGATCTATGAAAATGATTACAGAAAATATGATAACTTCAATAGCTTATAATGAAGAAAATAATTTCACTTATTATGATAAAACTAATGGAACAAAATCATATATGTTTCAGTGGTTAAATGAAGATTTTAAAGATATATTATATAATCAAGGTGCTGGTGTTATTGATACTACAAAGAATTGGAATGCTAAATTGAATGCTAGTGCTAATAAACCATCTGAAGTTACTGCAACAATGATTCCATCAGATATATCTCCTGTAGGATTATTGAATAGTTATGAATATTATAAAAGTTTTCAAAATTCAAATAGTGCTAATGGTTATTTAAATATTCAATTATTGTGGTTTTTGCTTAATCCATATAATTCATCCTATTTTAATGGTGTTTATTCAAATGGTAATATTGATACAACTTGCTCTCCTAATTCGACTTATGGTGTTCGTCCTTCAATATATCTAAAACCTAAAATTAGTTTAACAGGAGAAGGTACTAAAGAGAAACCTTATCGCTTGCTATATGATTATGTAGATTCATCCCCAAATGAGAAAATAAATACAAGACATAGTGGAGAATATCTAAAATTTGACGTTGATGGAAATAATGGTAATTATGATGATGCACCACTATTTAGAATTGTTGGAGTAGATGGTGTAGGTGATTTACGAACAACTAAGATTGTTGCTATGGATTATATTACATTTGATGATAATGGTGAAACAAAATTTAAAAAGAAGTTTGCAAGTTCAACTATATTTGGAGATAGCAATAATAATAAAAACAATGAATATTGGGATTACTATTTAAATAATGAATGGTATAATGGATTACCTTTTAAAGAAAAACTCACAAATGGTACGTATTATTTAGGTGCTTTAGAAAATAAATTCTATAAAACGGCAGTTTGTAAAAATGTAGATAATTATACTACAAGTGAATGTTTAAGTGACTCAAATAAGAGAGTTACAACGACTTTTCAAGGTAAAGTAGGATTACTTCGATATGGAGAAATGTTTGCTACACAGCAAAAAAGTGGTTTATTATCTTTAACTCCTATATGGTTAATAACTGGGTCAGGTAATGTTGTTCATAATATCAATTCTATAGGAGCTGGTAACTATTTTACTTCTACAAGTTTGTTAGCTTTACGACCTTCATATCATCTAAATTCTACGGTTAAGATAGTTTCTGGATCAGGAACAGAACTTGATCCATATATAGTTTCATAAAAAATAACTCTTTTACTAGAGTTTTTTTTTTTGATGTTAAAAGATTATCCAAAAGTATTTGATATATTAAATTAATAAGTAATTATAAAAGAAAGAAAAACTATATGTAAAATTATAGATTTTAAGTTTGCTAAATATGTAGATTTAGATGTATAATTATTTTGGAGAGTGAATTATGAATATAGAAATAATAGAATCTTTAGTTAAAAATTTAAATATTACAAAGAAACAAGTAGAAAGTGTTATTAAATTATTAAGTGAAGGGAATACTATTCCTTTTATTGCAAGATATCGAAAAGAAGCAACAGGAGCTCTTGATGAAGAAAAAATTAGAAGTATTGAAGAGTCTTATCGAAAAGAAGAAAATTTATATAATCGTAAACTTGATGTAATACGTTTAATTGATGAAAAGGGTATGCTTACAGATGAACTTAAAGAAAGTATAATGAAATGTACTAAGTTAGTTGAAGTAGAAGATTTATATTTACCATATAAAGAAAAGAAAAAAACAAAAGCTAGTGAAGCTATTAAAAATGGATTACAAGGACTTGCTGATTTTATTATAAAATATAGTGGAGATCCAGAAATAGAAGCAAATAAATATTTAAATGAGAATGTTAAAACAATTGAAGATGCGATTCTTGGTGCTAAATATATCATTGCAGAGAATATTAGTGATAATGCTAAATTTAGAAAATATATTCGTGAATCTATTAAGAATTATGGTAGTATAATTACGAAAGTTAAAAAGAATAATCCTGATCTTAAAAAAGTATATGAAATATATTATGAATTTGTATCGAAAGTTAAAATGTTAAAACCACATCAAGTACTTGCAATAAATAGAGCAGAGAAAGAAAAAGTAATTACTGTTTCTTTTGATTTTGATAAGTCTTATCTTGTTAATTATTTAGAAAAAAATGTTAATAAAGAAAAAGATACTAAATGTGGTAAATTAATTAGTGAAAGTATAATAGATAGTTTAGATAGATTAATACTTCCAAGTGTTGAAAGAGAAATAAGAAGTGAACTTACTGATGTTGCTAATATTCAAGCAATCGATAATTTTAGTAAGAATTTAGAACATTTATTATTAACACCACCTATCAAAGAAAAGACGGTTTTAGCACTAGATCCAGGATATCGTACTGGTACTAAAGTTGCAGTTGTAAGTCCAACTGGTACTGTTCTTGATATTGATGTTATTTATCCAGCAGAACCTCATAATAAAATACAGGAAGCCGAAAAAGTAATTAGTAATTTAATTGAAAAAGATAAAGTAGATATTATTGCAATAGGTAATGGAACAGCAAGTAGAGAGAATGAAGAATTTGTTGCAAATCTCTTAAAGAAAATAGATAGAAAGGTTGAATATATTATTGTTAATGAAGCAGGTGCTAGTGTATACTCTGCATCAAAACTAGGAGCAGAAGAATTCCCTAATTTAACAGTTGAAAAAAGAAGTGCTATAAGTCTTGCAAGAAGATTACAAGATGCTTTATCAGAACTTGTTAAAATAGATCCAAAAAGTATTGGAGTAGGTTTATATCAACATGATGTACCACCTAAAGAACTATCTGAGTCTCTTGACTTTACTGTATCTAAAGTAGTTAATCAAGTAGGAGTTAATATTAATAATGCATCCCCATCAATCTTAAGTTATATATCTGGCTTAAAAAAGAATGTTATTGAAAATATTATTAAATATAAAGAAACAGTTGGTAAAATAAAAAATAGATTAGAAATAAAAAAGATTAAAGGTGTAAGTGATAAAGTTTATGAGCAAGCAATAGGATTCTTAAGAATAGTAGATGGTGATAATCCCCTTGATAAAACAGAAATCCATCCAGATAATTATAATGATGCTTTAAAAATATTAGAAAAATTAAATATGAAAGTTAGTGATATAGGTACTAAAGAATTAAGAGAAAAAATTAAAACATTAGATAGCAATTTTTATCAAGAACTAGGAATAGATAAATATACTTATGAAGATATTTTAAAAGCTTTTTTAGAACCTATTAGAGATCCTCGTGATAATATTCCAAAACCAATATTAAGAAGTGATATTCTAACTATAGATAATTTAAAAATACATGATAAATTAGAGGGAACTGTACGTAATGTAATAGATTTTGGAGCATTTGTTGATATAGGACTTCATAATGATGGACTAGTTCATATTTCTAAAATGTCTAAAAATTATATTAAACATCCAAGTGAAATATTAAGTGTTGGAGATATAATTACTGTTTATGTAATTGATATTGATAAAGAAAAAGAAAAAGTAGCATTAAGTTTATTCTTAGAATAATAGTAAATATTATGTAAAATAAAAAAATATTATTAAAAAAATAATATTTTTTTTATATATATGGTATAATCAAATTATAGTAAGAGAGGATTAATATGGAACTAGAAGATAAGAAGAGAATATCATTAATAGGTTTAATTATTTCAATTATATTATTAATTATTGCAGTAGGTATTACTTTTGCAGTATATACATATACAAGGCAAGGTACAACAAATTCTAAACAGATTGTTGGAGATATTTATATGCATTATAGTGATTCTAATCAGTTAACTTTAGAAAATGCAATGCCTAGTAGTACTTATGATCCAACTAAATATTTTGAGTTTACTATAGATGGAAAAAATACAACAACAAATAAAGATATTATTTATGATATCGTAATAAGTCATGGTGATAATCATAATACAAGAACAGAAAGATTATTAGATAAATTTTTAAAGTTTACTTTAACAGAAACAAAAAATAATGTTACTGAAACAGTAGTAGATGCAAAATCATATTCAGATTTATCAGAAGGAATAAGAATATGGAAAGATACTATTTCAAAAAATACAACAAGTGAAGTAACTCATACTTATAAATTATATATGTGGATATCAAACGATATAACAATAGGAACAAATGCTGATTATGATATGGATATTTGGAATGATGAAGTCTATGCCAGTGTTAAAGTTAATGTAACAGGTGATTTTAATGATAAAGAAATACCTGTTCAAATAGGAGATAAATTAAGTAAAGCAATACTTGCAAAGGTAACAAATGATAATTCAGATGTTGATAGCGATAATGTAACATATATTTCAGGTTGTGGAGATGAAGAAACAATTGATGGAACGACTTGTACTGAAGCTAATAAAATAGATTTTAATTTTGTTTGGTATTCAGGAAAACTATGGAGAGTAGTTGCTATATACCAAGATGGAACAATGAAATTAGTAACTGAAAATCCGATTACAGCAATATATTGGGGAAGTAATACTACATATAATGGTTCTTGGGTTTATCAGTGGTTAAATGAAGATTTTAATGATACATTAGCAAATAAAAATACAGTACTAGCAACTGGTAAACAGTGGAATGCAACAAAAACTTCTGCAACTACAAAACCAGCTGAAACTACAATGGTTGGAGGTAATGTAGGACTTTTGAATGCATATGAATATACTGAAAGTTATAAGAAAGCGAATAATACTTTTGGTAATGGATATTTAAATATAAAACAATATTGGTGGTTAATAACGCCATATAGTTCTCCGTACGTGCGTTACGTGTTCAATAACGGCGACTTGTACTACGATGATCCGTTGGGTCGCTCCTATGCCGTTCGCCCTTCTATCTATCTATCATCTAGTATCACATTTGCTGGAGGAGAAGGAACAAGAAATAATCCATATAAAATAAGTGGTGATAAGGAAGAATCAATAGCAAACACTACACTTCTAAATACAAGAAGTAGTGGAGAGTATTTAGCATTTAAGGATGAATTATATCGAATAGTAGGTGTAGAAGATGGTACTACAAAAATAGTAAAAGCAGATTATATAAGAGATGGAAGCAATAATGTAGTAACAAAATATTTTGCAAGTAGTGTAACATTTGGAAAAAGTACTAATACTGCGTCTGATAATTATTGGGACTATTACTTAAATAATACTTGGTTAAAAGATAAGTTTGAAATAGATTCTAGTGATGAACAACCAGAAGATACATATGATACAATGATATCTCAAGGAACTTATTACCTAGGATATTATGGAGATAATGTAAGCTATAAAAATACCATTTGTAAAACATCAAATACAACTGATACAGTGATTGCTTGTGAAAAAATTGATGATACAAACAAAATATATACTGGATATGTTGGATTATTGCGGGTTGGAGAAATGTTTTCATTACAACTTGGAAGTGGATATGCAACATCAAGTAGTATGTGGTTAATAACACCGGATAGTGGTTCCTACGTACGCCGCGTCGAAAACCGTGGCAACTTGGCCTTCAATTCGCCGTGGTCGAACACGTTCGGCGTGCGTCCATCCATTAATCTAAAATCTACTATCGTGATTCTTGGGGGAGATGGAACGCTTGAACATCCATTTATAATAGAATAATAAAAATATCTTGACTATCAAGATATTTTTTTATGGTATTAAAAGAATTTGTCCGATAGATAAATTATTAGTTGTTAAGTTATTGAGATTCTTAATATCATTTACGGTTGTATTAAATTTTTTGGCTATTTGGTATAAAGAATCTCCTGATTTAACTGTATAAGTTTGATAATTTGTATTTATATTTTCTTTTGGTATTTTTAGAGTTTCTCCTATAGATAAATTATTATCTTTTAAATTATTTAATAATTTTATTTGATTAACTGATGTTTGATAATTAGATGCTATTTTATAAAGTGAATCTCCTTTTTTTACTATATAAGTTATATAATTATCAGTTTCTGTGTTTGAACCAGTTTTACTTGGTATTTTTAAAACTTGTCCAATAGATAAATTAGTATTTGATAAATTATTTATTTTTTTAATATCATCTACTGTTGTATTAAACATTTTAGAAATAGAATATAAACTATCTCCCTTTAATACAGTATAATTATTATAATTAGTATCAATACTTGATGTAGAAGTTGGTATTTTAATAATCTGATTTAAATTTAAAACATTAGATTCTAAATTATTAATATCTATTAAATCATTTACGGTTGTATTATATTTCTTTGCTATAGAATATAAAGTATCTCCTGATAATACTTTATAATTTAAATACATACTTTCTTCTTCATCAAGACCTTCATTAGTTATTTCTTTTGATTTTGGAATAATTAATTCATTACCTATAATTAAAGCATTATTTGTTAAATTATTAGCACTTTTTAAATCATCTACAGTTATATTAAATTTATTTGCAATAGAGAATAAAGTATCTCCTTTTTCTATAATATATATATTACTATTTTTTATATAATCATTTAAAGAGTTAGCAATTGCATTACCTATTAAATCAGTATTTTTTATAAAATTTATATTATTACCTAAACTAATTAATATATTTTCGGTATTACTTGGATTATTTATAAAATAATAATAATCTTTAGAAGTATTATTAGGATCTCTTAATTGATAATATTTTAATACATTACCATTTATATTTTGTAAATAATCAGTTATTATTCTTGCTAATTTATCTGTATCTCTTAAAGAATATATTATTTCTATATCATTTTCATTATTAATTGAATCTAAAGTTAATACTATTACATCATTATTATTATAATTATTTATTATTTTTAGTCTTTCTTGATTAGAATTATTATTTATTATAATATTATCTATATTTAGATTATTTAAGTAATTAGATAATTTATTAGCTATTTCAATATTATTAGAATTAAATGGGTTAATTATAATTTTTTTCATAATCATCAATTAATATTATTCATTTAATTTATAAATATTTACTTTTTAAAAATAATTTGTTATAATAACCTTGTTTTTGGGAGATGTAGTATGGATAATATTGAAGTTTTAATTAGTAAAGAGAAGCTTAATGAAAGAATTAAAGAAATAGCTCATATAATAGAAAAGGATTATAAGGGTGAAGAAGTAACTTTTGTTAGTGTTTTAAAGGGAGCAGTATTTTTTACAGTTGATTTAATGAAACATTATGATGGTGATTGTATTTTAGATGTTGTTCGTGTATCTAGTTATAGTGGAGAGAATTCAACTGGTAAAATTGAACTAAAAATACCTTTAAAAAAAGAACATATTAAAGATAAAAATATTATTATTGTTGAAGATATAGTTGATACTGGTAGAACATTTAAATATTTAGTTAATTATATTAAAAGAATGCAACCTAAAAGTGTTAAAACATGTGTTATGCTTGATAAACCATCAAGAAGAGTAGTTGAATTTCATCCCGATTATACAGGTTTTGAAATAGAAGATTTATTTGTAATTGGCTATGGTTTAGACTTTGATGAAAAGTATCGTAATTTACCATACATTGGATATATAAAAAAATAGAAAAAAAGTATAAAAAAATACTTTTTTTTTGTTTACAATTATAGTATAATTGTGATTATATGATATGGTAGGTTATATTAATGTTAATAATGGAATGAAGAAACATTATTATGAAGGAGTAGAAGAATCTGCTTTAATGTCTGCAACCGATTATTACACTTATAATAAAAATGCCATGCCAACAACCTTTGGTGAACCATCTGTTATATCATTTAAAGAATTAGTTATTCATCTTGTTAATGATAAATATGAAAGGAAAATAGTATGAAAGAAAATAAAAAAAATTTAATAAAATTAATATTTATAATTGTTCTATCAGTTGTTCTTTTAGTATTAATTTTAGTTATATTACATAATATTAAAATTAAAGATACTCTTGGGAATAGAGTAGAACAAGAAAATCATGTTTCAGAAGTAGTTGATGATATTATGAAAAATAAAGATAAAGTTGTTGAATATCTAAAGTCAAATAATTTAAAAAAAATAACTATATATGATTTAAAAGATAAATTAAATATTAATATTTCTAAATTTTCAAAATTATCATATAATTGTAAATCAGAAACATCATATATAGAATTTAATGATGATTATAATGATTATACAACCTTACTTGATTGTGTAGAATTTTATGAAGAAAAAAATGAGTGAAAAACTCATTTTTTTATGTTATAATATATAAGGTGGTTATATGAATAAAAATGGTTTTGTTTTAGCAGAGACATTAGTAGTTACAATATTTGTTTTAATTATATTTACTATTTTATATAATGCATCTGTTCCATTACTTGGTAAATATCAAGAATTATCTTATTATGATGATTTAGATGTTACTTATGATTTATATCAATATAAAAAGATACTTGAAAAAGATGAAAACTATGCATCTATTGTAAATCATGGTTATCAAATTATAACTTGTAGTGATTTAAATAATGTTGATATATGTGATGAAGTTGATAATATTCTTTATAAGACAATAGATGATACTTTATTATTTATTAATACTAATCATTTAGATAATGTTAAAAATGATAATAATGTTCCTAATGAAATAAAAGATTTTATTAAGTATCAAAACCTTTCTAATAACGAGACTATCTTAATTCTTATGAAAAATGGATATATTTCCTATATTAATATTAATTTACCAGATGTTCCAACAATTGAAACAAATATTATAAATGGTACTAAGTATTCATCTGGATATAAAAATGATTTAGTTCTCTCTGTTTCATGTACTTCTCCTGAAGGTATACAGTCTTTTTCAACTACTATTGATGATATTGAAACAGGAGTTTATACTGAGAACACTACTAATCATAAAACAAAATCTCTTTCTCTTGACATGGAAGGTCATAAGGATTTAAAAATAACTTGTGAATCTAATGATGGAAAAGTAGGAACAGTCATGGATAATTATACTGTTTATGGTTATTCAGAAAGTGAAAGTTGTACTTGCAGGATTTATAAATCATGTCGTAGTAAAAAATGTGGAGAAGAAGAAATTATAAGTTATGATGGGACGTGTACTTGTTATACAGGAGGATATAGTAATTCCTATGATTGTAATGAAACTAGATATATAGAAATAAAAGGGTTTGGTAGTTGTGATTCATGGTGTAAGAATAAAAATGGAAATAGTTCAACTGGACTAGGGACTTGTACTAAAAATACTACTAATACTTATAAAACATGTCGTACTGCTGCTTGTGGTTGTGAAATAAGAAATAGTTGTTGGCATACATAAAAAGAAAGTAGGTGCTTTATGTATTTAAAAGAGATTGAGATATCAGGATTTAAATCTTTTGCAGATAAAATAACTTTAAATTTAGATAATAAGATTACTTGTATTGTTGGACCAAATGGTTCTGGTAAAAGTAATATTGTTGATGCTATAAGATTTGTTTTAGGAGAACAATCTGTTAAATCACTTCGTGGTGATAATTTGATGAGTGATGTTATTTTTGGCGGTTCAAAAAATAGAGAACAAATGCATTCAGCAACCGTTGCTTTAACTTTTGATAATAGTGATAATTATATTAATACTCCTTATAAAACCGTTTCTGTTAGAAGAAGATTATATAAGACTGGTGATAATGAATATTATTTAAATAATGAAAAGTGTCGTTTAAAAGATATCATAGATTTATTTTTAGATAGTAATATTGGGAAAAGTTCCTATAATATTATAGGTCAAGGAGAAATAGCCAAAATACTATCTAATTCACCATATGAAAGAAGAAGTGTTATTGAAGAAGCAGCTGGTATTTTAAAATATAAAAAAAGAAGAGAAGAAGCTATAAAGAAACTTGATAAAACTAATTTAAATTTAGATAGAATAAATGATATTATAAATGAAGTAGAAGATAGATTAGAACCTTTAAAAATACAATCAGAGAAAGCTCAAAAATATATAGAAGCTAAAAATAATTTAGATAAATTAGAAATAGCTTTATTATCAGAAGAAATAACTAATGCTAACTTAGAATATCAGAATATAAAAAAAACAATTACTAATAAAGAAGAAGATTTGTTAATTTTAAGTAATAATATTAATGATCCCGAAATAGATAAATTAAAAATTAAAGAAACAGAATTATCTAAAAAAATACAAGATTTAAATACAGATTTACTTAATAAAACAAAAGAAAAAGAAGAATTAAATAGTCTAAGAAAAATATCGAAAGAAAGAAATAAATATGATTCTAAAGATATAAAAGTATTTGAAAATATAGAATATTTAAAAGATAAAAAGTTATCTAATGAAAAAGATATAAAAATATATAATAATGATTTAGAGAAAAATAATAAACAAAAACAGGAATTGGAAATAGTTTTAAATGATTTAATTGATAATTTAAATGATAATAAAAGTAAACATGATATTTTAACTAAAGATTATAATAATTTATCTAAAGATATACTAACATTAAAAAATAAAATAGATATTTTAAATAACAATATAAAAGAGAATTCTTATTTAAATAATACTGTTAAGAAAGTTTTAGATAATCCTAAATTAACTGGTATTATAGATGCCTTAATTAATGTAGTAGAAATAGATAATAAGTATCAAAAAGCCTTTGATGTAGTAAGTATATCAAATAGAAATTTCTTAATTGCAGAAGATGATTTATCGATAAAAAAAGCTATAGAATATTTAAAAAATAATAATTTAGGAAGAGCAACTTTTTTACCTATAAAAGTTATTAAACCAAAATATGTTGATTTAGATACATTAGAATTATTAAAAGATAAAGATGGATATTTAGGAACTTTAAATGAATTTATTAAGTATGATTCTAAATTTAAAGATATTATTCTTAATCAATATGGTAATATAATTGTTGTAGATAATATAGATAATGCAACTAAATTAACTAAAATAATCGCTAATAAATATAGAATAGTAACATTATCAGGAGAGGTTATACATATAGGAGGAAGTGTTACTGGAGGAAGTGTAAATGATCTTAAAAATAATTTAAATTTAAAGAATAAAATTAATGAATTAAATTTAGAATTAATTGAAAAAGAAAATAATTTAAGTCATTTAGAAACAGAAATAGTTACTATACAAAATAATATAAATGATATTGATAGAAATATATATGAAAAAAGATCATTATTAATTAAAGTAATAGATGATATTAATAAATTAAAGACTAATCTAAATAATTTAAATAAAGAGACAATAGAAATAGATCAAGAACTTAATTCTTTAGAAGGAAATACTAATTCTTCTGAATATGATAATGACTATTATAATAAGTCTTTAGAATGTGATTTAATTACTAAAAATATTAAAGATTTAATTAAAGAACAAGATGAGTTAAATATTAAAATAAATGAATTAGAAGGTATTAATAAAGAGAATAGATTAAATTATTCTAATCTTGATAAAGAACTAAATGAACTTAAGATTAAAATGTCTAAATTAGATATGGTATTAGATAATAATTTAAATATTTTAAATAGTGAATATAATATTACTTATGAAAGAGCAGTTAAAGAATATACATTAGATATGGATATTATAGAAGCTAAGAAACTTTTAAGTAATTATAAAAATATAATTAAAGATATAGGAATGGTTAGTATTGATTCAATAGATGAATATAAAAGTGTTAGTGAACGTTATAATTATTTAAGTAGTGAAAGAGATGATTTATTTAAAGCTAAAGATATGTTATATTCTATTATTGATGATATGGATGAAGTAATGAAAAGTGATTTTATTACAACATTTAATTTATTGAAAGAAGAATTTAAAAATGTCTTTAGAGATTTATTTAAAGGTGGAGATGCTAACTTAGAATTAACAGATCCAGATAATATTTTAGAAACAGGTGTAGATATTATTGCTAGTCCTCCTGGAAAGAAACTAAAAACTATAACTTTATTATCAGGAGGAGAGAAAACTTTAACAGCAATTAGTTTATTATTCGCTATTCTTAATATTAGAAAAGTACCATTCTGTGTATTTGATGAAATAGAAGCAGCTTTAGATGAAGCAAATGTTGATACTTTTGGCGAATATTTAAAAAGTTATCAAGATAAAACACAATTTTTATTAATAACTCATAAAAAAAGAACTATGGAATATGCTAATACTTTATATGGTATTACAATGCAGGAATCTGGTATTTCTAAATTAGTAAGTGTTAAACTAGAAGAAAATAACTAAAGGGAGATGTATCTAATGAATATAGATGAAAAGATTAATCTTAGCAATAAAAAAAAATATTATTTTTGTAATAATTGCTGTAATTCTTTTATTAGTAATAATATTTCTTTCTATTAAACTAGTTAAAGATCGCAATAATGATAATATAAATAATTATCAAGAAGTTGAATCAGAAGATGAATATTAGAGAGGATAAGTATGAAAAATAAAAAAAATATTATATATATAATAATAACTATTATTTTAATATTTATAGTTATTGGATTAGTTTGTTATTTAATATTTAACAAAGAAGATAGAATTAAGCCTGATAAATATGATGATATAGAAGAAATAGATACAGGTGCAGATGATGATGAAATAATTGAAGAAGAGGATACAGATAAAATGAATTATAATAATATGAATTTTAATTCTAATTTAATTAAACAAAGTTTTAAGAAAGAAAACTTTTTAATAAGTCCATATTCAATTGAAATAGCACTAAATTTATTAAAAGAAGGAGCTGATGGTGATACTTTAAAAGAATTTGATAATGTTTTACCAAATAGAACTATTAAAGACATTACAAATAATAAAATTAAAGTATCAAATGGAATATTTATAAAAAATGATTATCAAAATTATATTGAAAATACTTTTACGAAGAATTTAAAAAATAAATATAATTCAGATATAATATATGATAATTTTAATACTCCTGATAAAATAAATAATTGGGTTAAAGATAAAACAGATGGGATGATCGAAAAAATTTTAGATAGAATAGATAAAGATTTTGTTTTAGGACTTGCTAATGCATTAGCAATTGATGTTAATTGGAAATCAGAATTTTTATGTGATAATACGAAATCGAGTGATTTTATAACGAAAGATAATAAAAAAATTAAAGTTGAAATGATGTATCAAAATTATACTAATAATGCTTCATATATTGAAGATAATGATTTAAAAGGAGTAATAATTCCTTATGAAAATAATTTAGAATTTGTGGGATTAATTCCTAATAATATAGATAATTATATTAATAATTTAACTGATTCTAAATTAAATGATATTAAAGGAATAGAATTAGATTCAAATAATGAACTATTATTATATTTACCTAGATTTACTTACGATTATAATATTGAAGGTGATAATTTTAAAAATATTTTAAGGAATATTGGTATTAAACAAGTATTTGATAAAAGTAATTCTAATTTAGAAAAAATAATTAATAAAAATAATTTAACTAAGTTAAATATAGATAATTTATATGTTAGTGATGCTATTCATAAAACTCATATAGAATTAATGGAGAAGGGTACTAAAGCTGCAGCAGTTACCTATTTTGGTATATTTGAAAGTACTGCTATTAATCCAGAGGAAAAACAGAGACATGTAATAGAATTTAATAAACCATTTATTTATATGATAAGAGATATAAGTACTCATGAAATATTATTCTTTGGAGGAGTTTTTGAACCTAATTTATGGAATGGAACAACATGTTCTGAAAATTAAAAGCAATGTGCTTTTTTTTCTTGTAAAAAAATATTAAATATTATATAATTAAAATGAATAATAAGGAGCAATTATGAATAAGAGAAAATATTTAGTTTTAGCAAGTATTTTATTATTTATAGGATTAGTATCAGCAACATTTGGTATAGTATTAGATTATACTAAGATTTTAGGAACAATAAATTCAAAACAAATAGTAGGAGATATTTATATGCATTATACATCAGGTAATGAAATAAATATAAATATGTTACCAAAAAGTACTAGACCAGATGAATATTTTGAATTTACAGTAAGCGGAAAGAATACAAGTGATAAAGATATTATTTATGATGTAGTGTTACAACATGGAAGTGATCATCAAACTAAAACTGAAAGAATAGAAGATAGATTTTTATCATTTACATTAATAGAAATAAAAGATAATGTTGAAACAACTGTAGTTGATTCTAAAAGTTATAGTGAACTATTAAATACGAGGATATATACAGATACAATAGATGGAGGGACAAATAATGTAACACATACATATAGATTATATGCTTGGATAAATGAAAGTGTATTAATAGGAAATGTAAGTGATGCAGATTATGATATAGATACATGGAATAATCAAGTATATGCAACATTAAAAGTAAGTGTAACTGGAGACTTTAGTGATAAAAAACTTTTTTATGAAAGTGATAAAGTTATAGAAAGAGCCAAAGCAAGAGAAAATGATGGTTCTAATTGTAAAACATATGTAGAAGAAGATGGGATAACATATTTATCAGGAACAAGTGAATGCATAGATTTTAATTATCTATGGTATAGTGGACATATGTGGAGAATAACAGCAATCTACCCAGATGGATCAATGAAATTAGTTACAAATAAAACAATAACAGATATTCAATTTGATTCATCTGGAAGTGTAAATTATTATATAGATGAAAACAACAATTCAACTATATATCAATATTTAAATAATGATTTTTTAAATACACTTTATAATTATGAAGAATTTATAGATACAACTAAGTATTGGAATGCAACTATGCCTGCGAGTACTGATATTTCAACCAAACTGGAGGAAACTGAAGCAACTATGATACCAACAACTATATCACCTATAGGACTTCTAAATAGTTACGAATATTATAAAAGTTATCAAAACGTAGGCAATTCTAATTATAGTTTAGGATATTTAAAAACAGCAGGATACGGCTGGTGGTTATTAAATCCTCGTAGTTCGTTGGATAGTATGTGGATTGTCAGCAGCGACGGTTACGGCAGCCATAATGGTCCGACGAAGAATACGAACGGTTCTCGCCCTTCCGTATATCTAAAATCTGGAATTATAATGACTGGAAATGGTACAATAGAAAACCCCTATACATTAAAAGATGATAAGAAAGAAGATAAACGATCATTGCTATATAAAATAAAACATAAAAATGATACTAATTGTAAAACATATATAGAAGAAGATGGAATAACATATCTATCAGGTACAAGCGACTGCATTGACTTTAATTATGTCTGGTGGAGTGGCAAGATGTGGAGAATAACAGCAATTTATCCAGATGGTGCTATGAAAATGGTAACAGATAATAATATAACATCAATAGCCTTTAATGATACAGCTATATATTATGATAAAACAAATGGAACAGGGTCTTGGATGTTCCAGTGGTTAAATGAAGATTTCTTGGATACTTTATATAATCAGGGAGCGAATGTAATAGATACAACTAAGTATTGGAATGCAACTATGCCTGCGAGTACTGATATTTCAACCAAATTGGAGGAAATTGAAGCAACTATGATACCAACAACTATATCACCTGTAGGGCTTTTGAATAGTTATGAATATTATAAAAGTTATCAAAAAAATAGTTCTAATATAGGATATTTAAATACAAGTTATTATTGGTGGTTATTAAATCCTCGTAGTTCGTTGGGTATGTGGATTGTCAAATACGACGGTAGCGGCAACAACCAAAATATGAATGTTTCGTATGGTGTTCGCCCTTCTATATATCTAAAATCTGGAATCTCTTTATCTGGAAATGGTACTAAAAACGACCCATATCGACTTTCGAGTGATTATAATGATGCAAATATAGATGATAAAATATATACAAGACATAGTGGAGAATATATAAAATTTGATACTGATGGTAGTTCCGGAAATTATGATAATGCACCATTATTTAGAATAGTAGGAGTAGAAGGAGAAGGAAATACAAGAATAACTAAAATAGTAGCGATGGATTATGCAGCGAGTAGTGCTACTAAGCAATTTGCAAGTACGGTAAACTATGGTGCGAGCGGGAATACACAGAGTAGTGATTATTGGGATTATTACTTGAATAATGATTGGTATGATAGTTTATCATTTAAAGATAAACTTGAAAGTGGAACTTATTATATAGGAACAACAGGTGCAAATTATAAACTTGCTGTTTGTAGTACGACTGGTAGTTATACGACTAGCGAATGTCTTTCGGATTCATCTAAACGTGTAACAACTACATTTACTGGTAACGTAGGACTTTTAAGATATGGAGAGATGTTTGCAACCCAACAGGGAAGTGGTTATTCAAACTCAATTACTATGTGGTTAATCACTAAAGTTGGTTCACCTTCATTGTACGTGCGGTATGTCAACTTCTATGGTGACAGCAACTACGATACTCTGGTTAACACGTATTATGGTTCTCGCCCATCTTACTATCTAAAATCATCAGTTAAAATACTAAGTGGCTCTGGTACTGAGCTAGATCCATATATAGTAAGTTAGAAAGGAGTATTAAATGAAAAATAAAAAAAATATATTGATTATAGTATTTGTTTTAATAATACTTCTTTCTATCATAGGTGTTAGTTATGCAATGTATAGATATTCAAGAAATGGAAGTATTAATAATAAACAAATAGTTGGAGATATCTATATGCACTATAATGAAGAAGAACTTGGGATAGACTCAAATGGTGAAAGTGAACTTACTTCATTATATAGCTTAAATGCCACTGAGGAAAATATAAATGCATGTGTAACGTATTTATATAATACATATGGAGAATCATGGAATGGATTAACTTACGAACTAGATGAATCATGCACATCAGGAGGTGCAACACCTAAAAAATATATTCCAAATAATACATTAGCTAAATTTATGAGTAATTCAGGTGTTTGTTCTCATACATATGAGGAATATTGTAGTAATAATTATAGTTCAAGTTCTAATTCAGGTGTTAGAGGTGTTAGTGTGTCATACAAAAATTCATTTTCAACTACTGCTAGATTTATGGACAATGATTCAAGTGATTCACCTTATTATAATGCTATAATAAATGATTATTTAAATGGAGTAATGACAACTGCTGATAAAACATATTTTAAAAATAATAATATAATTGTTGATGGAACAACAACTATTCCTTATTTTGAATTTACAATTGATGGAAAAAATACATATAATAAAAAAGATATATGGTATGACATAAATTTAGAATATGGTTCAAATCATGCAACAAGAACAGAAAGAATAAGAGATGAATTTTTAAAATTTACTTTACTTGAAATAGAAAATGGAAATATTGATGTTTTATTTCAAAATAGAAGTTATGATTCTTTAAATAATAAAAGAATATGGGTAGATACAATTTCTAGTAGTGATGGTGTAGTTAATAGAACATATAGACTTTATATGTCATTTATTAATAATATTCATATAGGAACTTTAGATACAAGTGACTACGATATTAATACTTGGAATAATCAAGTTTATGGAAGTGTTAAAGTTAAAGTAACTGGAGATTTTACAGAAAAAACAATAGATTATACAGAAACTAATACACCAGAAAGTTGTTTTGAAACAGATGTGTTAACTCTTTATACTAGAAATCCTAATATGACTACTAATGAATTAAATACTTGTGTTACATATATTGCAAATAACATAGTTCCTGATTCATATATAGTAAATCCTAGTATGAATCAAACTGAACTCGATGCTTGTGTTAATTATTTTAATAATACTTTGAACTTTACTTGGGATACTGGAGAAGATGCAACAAGTTTTTGTAATGGTACTGGAACCAATTGGGGAGCCACTTTTCAAGAGAACTTAGATGATGCATATTTTAGTTATGAAGTATTAAATGATATGTTATCACAAAATATTATAATATTAAAAGATAAAACAGAAACTGCTACTAATTTTTGTAATGGAACAGAAAAAATTAATAATAAAACTTTTCAAGAAAATGCTGATGATTCTAACGATGGTTTTACTTCAGAACAACTTACATATTTATTATCAGAAAATATTATATTATCTACTACTTATAATGCAATTACTCATTATAATTCTTCATGTGGAAGAGATGTAGTAATACCTAGTAGTATTGGTGGTAATACAGTAGATGCAATTAACTTGGCTTTTTCAGGTAGTTCTTTAACAAGTGTTAAATTTCCAAATACATTAAAATATATAGAAAAAGGTGTTTTTAAGAATAATAATTTGTTAACTGTTAATATACCTAGTAGCGTTGAAAGTAATATATGTGATGTATTTGATTATAATGTTGTAATTAATACAAATCAGAATTTAGTATGTAGTATAGATTATTCAAACTCAACATCACTTGGAGACGTAAAATAATATAAAATATAGTCAAAATATGTTAAGTAGACATAATTTTGTTTATATTTTTTTATTCTCTTGTGATAAAATTATATTGGGTGTTTATATGGAAAATATTTATAACATGACATATAAAAAATTAGAAGATTATTTTATTAGTATTAATGAAAAAAAATATAAAGCTAAACAAGTATATGACTTTTTATATGTAAAAAGAGTTAATAGTTTTAAAGAAATGACTAATATTAAAAAAGAAACTATTGATAAATTAAATAAAGATTTTTATTTTGATGAAATAGAAATAATTAATAAAGAAATTGATGTTGATGTAAAAAAATATTTATTAAAGTTAAGTGATTCTAAAACTATTGAAGCTGTTTTAATGGAACATGATTATGGAAATAGTTTATGTATATCAAGTGAAGTGGGTTGTAATATGAACTGTTCTTTTTGTGAATCAGGAAGAATAAAGAAACAAAGAGATGTTACTTCCGGAGAAATGGTTTTAGAGATACTTGCTATTGAAAAAGATTTAAATACAAGAATTAGTCATGTTGTTATAATGGGAATTGGAGAACCATTTGATAATTACGATAATATTTGTGATTTTATCGAAATTGTTAATAATCCATTTGGTATTAATTTAGGATCACGTCATATAACAATATCAACATGTGGTATAGTACCTAAAATATATGAATTTAGTGATTTTCCATATCAAGTTAATTTAGCAATTAGTTTACATGCACCTAATGATAATTTAAGAACTAAATTAATGCCAATTAATAAAGTATATAATTTAGATAAGTTAATGGAAAGTATTAAATATTATTTAAAAAATAATAATAGAAGAATTACTTTTGAGTATATTATGCTTGACAATATTAATGATACTAAAGAATGTGCTATAGAATTATCTAAATTAATTAGAGGATTAAATTGTTATGTTAATTTAATTCCTTATAATGAAACAGAAAATATAGGTTATAAAAGAAGTAGTAAAGATAAAATTTTAAAATTTTATGATATATTAAAGAAAAATAATATTAATGTTACTATACGTCGTGAATTTGGTAGTAAAATAAGTGCGGCATGTGGACAACTTAAATCTAGTAAGGAGACAGTATGAAGAGTTTTTATTTAACAGATGTAGGTAAGGTTAGAAGCCATAATGAAGATAGCGTTATAATACTTAAAAATCATAATAATGATTATTTAATGGCTGTTGCAGATGGAATGGGAGGTCATAGAGCTGGTGAAGTTGCTTCTAGTATAGCAGTAACTTATTTAAGTAAACATTTTACAGAAACGTTTTATAATTTAAATAAAGAAGAAGCAATAACTTGGATTAATGATTGTGTTACTAATATAAATAATGATATATTTAAATATGAAAAAGGACATAAAGAATGTGTTGGGATGGGTACTACTTTAGTACTTGCTATTTTAACTAAAGATTATTTATTATTTGGTAATATTGGTGATTCAAGTGGTTTTGTTATAAAAAATAGGGAACTTCATAAAATAACAATAGATCATAGTTTAGTAAATTTACTTGTTGAAGCTGGAGAAATAACAGAAGAAGAAGCTAAAGATCATCCAAGAAGAAATGTTTTGATGAAGGCTTTAGGAGCAAGTCCTAAGGTTGATGCTGATATATTTGATTGTGAAATGAATATAGAAGGAATATTACTTGCAAGTGATGGCTTGACTAATCTTTTAGAAACTAGTAAAATAGAAGATGTTATAAATAGTGAGTTAGAAATAGAAGAAAGAATAGTTAGTTTAATTCAAAAAGCTAATAATGAAGGGGGTACTGATAATATATCAGTTGCCTATTTAGAAATAGAAAAAGAAGAAAGTGGTGAAGAGTGTGATAACCAAAGGTCAGAAAATTAATGATAGATATGAAATATTAAAAAGTATCGGTGAAGGTGGAATGGCTAATGTTTACCTTGCCCATGATATTATTCTTGATCGTGATGTTGCCATAAAAGTATTAAGAGGAGATTTAGCAGGAGATGAAAAGTTTGTAAGACGTTTTCAAAGAGAAGCTTTAAGTGCCTCTAGTTTATCTCATCCTAATATTGTTGAAATGTATGATGTGGGAGAGGATAATGGAACCTATTATATTGTAATGGAATATATTGAAGGACAAACTTTAAAGCAAATGATAAAAAAGAGAGGAAAACTAGCATTATCAGAAGCTATTGATATAATGTTACAAATAACTGATGGTATGAAAGAAGCTCATGATTCTTATATTATTCATCGTGATTTAAAGCCTCAAAATATCTTAGTTAAAGAAAATGGTGAAGCGAAAATAACTGATTTTGGTATTGCAATGGCATTAAATAGTACTCAGTTAACTCAAACTAATTCTGTGATGGGAAGTGTTCATTATTTACCACCAGAACAAGCTAGTGGTAAAGGAGCTACTATAAAGAGTGATATTTATTCTATGGGAATACTTTTCTATGAATTATTAACAGGAAAACTTCCTTTTAAAGGTGATAATGCTGTTGAGATAGCTTTGAAACATATGAAAAATGATATTCCAAGTGTAAGAGAACAAAATGATTCAATTCCTCAAAGTGTTGAAAATATTATTTTAAAAGCTACTGCAAAGAATCCTAAAAATAGATATGAAACAGTTTCGGATATGCATGATGATTTATTAACTTGTATGAATGAAGATCGTAAAAATGAAAAAAAGATATCATTTACTTATCCAGAACATGAAAATGAAGAGGCAAAACCAGTTGCTTTAGAGGAAAAAGAAGAAGTTGAAACAAAATTAGAAGAAGATTTAGGAGAACCAAAAGAAGAAAAGAAGAATACTTGGATTTGGATTCTAGCTGCAACATTCATTTTTATAATGTTAATATTAATAGGTATATTTGTTATTTATCCTTTATTCTCAGAAGTTCCTGATGTTGAAATTCCTAATGTTGCAGGTATGACTGTTCAAAAAGCTGAAGAAACTTTAAGAAAGAGTGGATTTGAGGTAGCACTTAAAGTTGAACAAGTAAGTGATGATAAAGTTGCATCTGGACTTATTGTTAAGACATCACCAGCGATTGGGTTAAAAAGAAAAAAAGGTATAACTATAACTTTATATGAATCTTTAGGAACTGCATCATATGAACTAGAAGATTTTAAAGGAAAGAATTATATTGAAATAAAAACTATTTTAGAAACAAAATATGAGCTTGACGTTGATATTCAAAAAGTTGATCTAGAAGAAGGAGAAGAATACGATAAACAAGAAATAATTAAGCAAGAACCTGAACCTGGAACAAAATTATCTAAAGGACAAAAAGTAACTTTATATATACCAAATGTTGTTGATGAATATCCAAACTTTGTAGAAGAAGCATGGAGTTTAGATGATATTCAAAAATTCTGTGATGAATATGGTATTGTTGTAACATTTACCCCAAAACCAACAAATGATTATCCAGAAAATACCATAATTACGCAAAGTAGAGCAGCAGGTACTAATATTGTTAAAGGTGCACCATTAAAAATTGTTTATGCTGTTAAATATGAAGAAGAAACAACAAATACAGATACAGAAGAAGAGAAGGAAGATACAACTAATAATGATGAAAGTTAAAGGACAAATAATTAAAAATATAAGTGATAGTTATGATGTATTATTAGATAAAGAGATTGTAACTTGTAAATGTCGTGGTATATTTAGATTAGATAAACAAACTCCCCTTGTTGGGGATTTTGTTTTAATAGATAAAGATAAAAAAATAATAGAAGAAATATTACCAAGAATAAATAGTATTATAAGACCAAATGTTTCTAATATAACTAAAGCTATGGTAGTAACAAGTTTTAAAAATCCTGATTTTAGTACTAACTTACTTGATAAATTATTAATAGAATTAGAAATTAATAAAATAAAACCAGTTATATTAATGACTAAAAAAGATTTAATAGATAATAATACTTATTTAAATTATAAAAAAATACTAGATTATTATGAAAAGATAGGTTATAAAGTTTTATATAATAATGAACTAACTAAAATAAAAAATGAACTTAAAAATAATGTAACAGTTTTTATGGGACAAACTGGTTCTGGAAAATCAACAATGTTAAATATATTATTTAAAGATTTAGATTTAAAAGTAGGTGATGTATCTCTAGCACTCGGTAGAGGAAAACATACTACTAGACATGTTGAAATAATTATAAAAAATGATATTAAAGTATTAGATACTCCAGGATTCTCTGCTTTATCTTTTCTTAATTATACTAAAGAATTAGTAAGAGATTCATTTATAGAATTTAAAAAATATCCATGTCCATTTAAAGATTGTATGCATATAAAAGAAAGCGAATGTAATATAATTAAAGAAGTAAAGAAAGGTAATATATTAGAAAGTCGTTATAATAATTATAAAGATTTTTTAGAAGAATTTAACATGAAGAGGTGGTAAGATGAAAAAACAAATTGGAGCATCATTTCTAGGTTCAAAAAATGCTGCTTTAGTATTAACAAAATTAAATGTAACTGATATAGATTACATTCATGTTGATGTAATGGATGGAAAATATGTAAAACATAAAACTATGCCATTTTCAGAGTTATCAACAATTAATTATTATACAAGAAAAAGATTAGATGTTCATTTAATGGTTTTAAAACCATTAAAATGGATAGAAGATTTAGTATCTTTAAATGTTGATTGTATTACAGTTCATATAGATATAAAAGATGATATAGATAAAATAATTGAGAGATGTCGTGATTATGGGGTTAAAGTAGGTATAGCAGTTAATCCTGATCAAGAAATAAGTATGGTATATCCATACTTAGATAAAATAGATAAAGTATTAATAATGAGTGTTTATCCAGGAAAAGCTGGTCAAGAATTTATTCCAGAATCAGTTAATAAGATAAAAGAATTAAAAGATTATTTAGTAAAAAATAAATTAAAAAAGATTATAAGTGTTGATGGAGGAGTAAACTTCTTAAATGCTAAAGATTTAAAAGATGTAGATATCTTAATAAGTGGTTCTACTATTATTAAATCAGAAGATTATCAAGATACTATAACAAAACTTCGTAAATGTATAAATTAATTTTATACATTTTTATTTACATTAAATTATAGTTATTGTATAATTATTATAGGTGAGAATATGGATTTACAAAGAACAATAAATATAAATAAGAAATTTATAGCAATAATGATATTACTATCATTAATATCAGTAATGTCATATTATTCATATGCCTTATTTCAAGTAAATGTAGTAAAGAATGGA
>Ga0247611_10002267_pt1 | contig 31512 bp, 26 predicted proteins | sample 177DNAGHGhighgp2_FD_192422 | JGI IMG/M metagenome (GOLD analysis project Ga0247611, IMG submission 192422) | Sheep rumen microbial communities from Palmerston North, Manawatu-Wanganui, New Zealand - 1770 DNA GHGhigh gp2 | ecosystem: Host-associated > Mammals > Digestive system > Stomach > Rumen... | reverse complement strand
TAATTTTTTGAATAATAATTATTTAAAAAATATTACTGATAATAAAAAAGAATATTTAAATAATAATATAAAACAAATTTTATTAAAAGATGGTAATAATTTAATTAATAAAATAAATAATTTAAATATTAAAAATAATAATTTTATTAATCAAGATTTATTAAATAATATTTGTATGTTTAATGAAAAATTGAATTTTATTTATAATATTAATAATTATAATGAATTAAATATGAATGATAATAATTATAATTATATTTATGATGAAAATTTAAATATAGTTGGTAATATAGATTTAAAAGATAAATATATTAAAATGATAGGAGGAAAAATATTAATTAATGAAATTAAAAATAAATATAATTTATTATTTGATAATAATAAAAATAAAATTATTAAAGGTGAATATAATTATAAATCATATATTCCACAATGTATTAATAATTATAATTATATTAATTCATTTATTGAAGAATATAAAATAAAAAATGATGATTTATTAATAATTAAACAATTATATATGATGTTTTATAATTATATTTTTACAAATGATGAATATAATAATTATAAAAAGAAAAATATAAATTCACGTAATAAGTTAAATAAAAATAATATTTTAGAATGTAGATTATATAATATTGAATATGGAATTGAAAATTTATTAATATTTAATTATAATAATATATTAGATATTATAATTACAATTTCATCTAAATTATATTTTATTGAAGATATGATTAATTATAAATTAATTGAATTATGTTATAAAATTATTAATGAAATAGATTTTAAAAAGAAATTAAATTTAATAATAAAATTAACAAATAAATTAAAATATTTTAATAATCAAAAAGAAAAACCTATTTTTGTTATTAATAATATGACAGAAAATTATGAAGATAAATTTAAAAATGATGATTTTAAATTAAAATATATTACACAATTAAATATTTATGCTTTATATTATATTTATAATCTAAATTTATATGATGAATTAAATAATGAAATTAAATTATTATTAAATCTTAATAATTAAAATATTATTTTTTAATTAAATATTTTTTTATTATTTTATTTAAATAAAATAATTATTCAATATTTAATGGTGAAATATATTTATTAATTTATTTTAATAAAAAAATTTAATTTTTTAATATAATTACTAAATAATAATTCTTTATCATATCTTATTTGACAAAAAGGGCTAAATAATTTATATATTTTCTAATTTATTTAAAATATTATATATTTCAATATAATCATTATTATCATCATAATCAGTTTTTAATGTTTTTAATGTATTATTTAATTCATTATTAATTTGTTTTAATTTATTAATTTTATCTTTATATTGATATTGTTCATACATTTTAATTTTAATATTATTTTTATTAATTAATTTAATTATATAAAATATTTGTTTTAAATCTCCATTAGATTTAATATTTTTCTTTATTTCTTCTTTTTCTTCATTATTTAAATTATTTATAAGTTGATTTTTTTTATTTTCATCTTTTTCATTTAATATATTTTGTAATTTTTCAATAGGTTTAAATTTTCCATCTAATTGTAATATATATTTATTAATATCAAATTTATAACAATTTGATTTTTTTAATAACATTTTAGTAAATATATTTTTTGGTATTTCAATTTTGTTAATATATAATCTTAATTCATAATCATTATCATTATGCTCTATATGTTCATAATTAAATTTACTTAATTTTAATGAAGCATAAAATTTAGTATCAGATAAAATATAACTTTGATATTCAAAACTATCATCATTAGATATTTTTTGAAATAATAATTTTGGATTTTCATAAAGATAATAATATTTATTATTAAAATCAATTATTGAATCTTCATTATATATAAATAATAAACTAGCAAAATGAGGAAAATTAATATTTATATTAATTGAATTATAAATATCTTTAATATAATTAATTTTATGATTAAATATATTATATAATATATTATATTCATTTATTCTATTATTAATATTACAATTTTCATTAATTTTAATTCCAAATGCTACATAATTTTCTTCTTTTTTATCATAATAAATACTATCATATACATAAATATCATTATTAAAAATTGTTATAAAATATCCATCTTCATTAAATGATAATATATTTTTTAAATTATCCTTATATGTAAAAGTTAAATTAATAATAAAATCTTTATTTTCTGATTTTAATATATTATTTTTAATAATTTCTGTTAATTTATCATCACCTAATTTTTTAATATCTTCAATAGTATAATATTTTGTATCCATTTTTAAAATAATTAATAATTCCTAAAAAATAATATATTTTTAATATTTATAATTATTAAATATTTTAAATTTCATTTTTTTAATTTTATTAATTTAAAATAAAATAATATTAATTAATTTATTATAAAATTTTATTTTTTAAATAAATTTATTTAAATTATTAATTTAATTTGTTTTAATTTATTTTGATTATTTTTATTTTCTTCTTCTAATTGTTTATATTTATTTTGTAATTCAATTAATTCTTTATCTTTTGTTTCATTATCTTTTTTATTTATTTCTAAAAAATCATTTATTTTTTTATTTTCATTTTTAAGTTTTTCATTTTCTAATAATAATAAATTATTTAAATTATTAGAATATTTTTTTATTTCATCTTCAACAAAATTATTTCTTTCATCAATTAATTTATTATATTTATCTTTTAATTCATTAAAATTATTATTAATATTTGTAATTTCATTAATAAAATTATATAATTATAATTCAGTTTTTAAAAAAAATCATTTTATAATAAATTATTTTTATTATTTATTTTTCTTCTTTTAATTTTTTATTTTCTTCTAATAATTTTTTATTTTCATCTAATAATTTAATAATTGATTGTTTTAAATTATAAAAAGAATTAATAATATTTTCTTTAATTCTGGTATTAATTTATCTCCCCAAAATGTATATGGACCATAAAAATCTATTAAACCATCTATTTTTGTATCTGTATAACTAAATCCGTCATTAATATCTACTAAATCATTAAAACAATCATAACAATAATATTCTACAGTATCATATTGTTCTAATATATTATCTTTACCTTGTCCTTTTATTTCTTTACTTCTATTTGTTATATAATGAATAAAACTTTTAATAGCATCTACACCTCCATCACATGAATCATCAGTATAATTATTTGTAAATTTACAAACTTTGGCATATTGTTTAATAGTTAAATTAATAAAATATTCAAAAAACCAATAACTATCATTTAAACTTGCTTCTTCAATATCAAATAATTCATGTATAATATCATAATCATCAATTTCAATATTTTCATTTATATTTAATTCTATTTTTGAAATTATTGTATTAATAATTTGATTATAATTATCTTTTTTATTATAATTAATATATTCATTAAATATTTTATCTAATTCATTATTATTTAAATGAAATAAATAAGTAAAATTTTTAATTTTACAATTTTTAAAATCTTTTGCTTGAATATTATTTGTTTTAAAATAATCAATTATATCTGTCATTTCAAAAAATTATTTTGATAAATCAATAATAATATTACTGAAAAAATAATATAAAAAAATAAATTAACTATTAAATATTCAATTTTTTTTATTTTATTTTTAAAAATAAAATAATTAATTAAATAAATTTATTATTTTCTTTGTAAATCATAAAAATCCATATTAACATAATGATTTGGATTTTGTTTTTGTGGGTCATTTATTTCATAATAATCTTTTAATAATTCTCTTATTTTATCTCTAATATTTAAATATTTATCATTTGTAAATATATCTATTAATGTTTTTTTAATATGAATACCTTTATATTCATAATCTGAATAATTATTAAGATTATTATAAAATATATCTCTAAAATCCATATATTTCATTTGTTCAGAATTAATAAATTCTTCAATAATATTTAAAAGTTCTTCATTAGTATAATTTACATTCATTTTTAATATTAAAAAATAATATAAAATAAAAAAAATAATATTTAATTTTTCAATTTTTTAATTATTTTATTTAAATAAAATAATATTATTTATTCTTCATTTTGTTCTTCTTTATTAAAATTAATATTAAATATTTCTTCAATAATTGGTTTTAATTCTTTATTATGACCGTGTTTAATATGATTTATAAAATTATAAATATTAAAATTTTTATATTTATCATTATATTTCGGTAATCTATTATTTAAATTATAAAATTCTTTACATAAATTAATTTTATCTTGATATTTTGAAATAATTAAATTTTGTTTATCTTCTTTTGATAAATTTTTATTTGTATTTATTGGTTGATTAAATATATTTTCTATTTTATTTTTTAAATCTTTATTTTTAGTATTTTTTAATCTAGTTATAAAACCACCAATATTAAAATTTTTATATTCTTCTTGACTAGTTGGTAATCTTTTATTATCTTTATAAAATTCTTCACACATTTTTATTTTATCATTATCATTTAATATATTTTGTTTCTTTTTTTTTAATGGTGTTTTAAAAATCTCTTCAATTTTTTTTTTAATATCATTATCATAATTATCTCTTTTAACATCTGAAATAAAATCATATATATTAAAATCTTTAATTTTTTCATCTTTATGTGGTAATCTATTATTTAATTTATAAAATTCATCACATAATTTTATTTTTTCATTAATTGATAATATTTTTTTAAATTTTTCATATTCATAATTATAACCATATTGATTATATATATTTTTAACTTCATTAATTCGTAAATTATTTATTGTTTTATAATTTTTGCGTTGAATTCTTTTAAAAAAGTTATTAATATTTATTTGTTTTATTTTTAAATTTAAATGTTCAATATTATAAATAATTGGATTATCACTTTTTAAAGGTGAAGGAATTTTATTACCATTTTTAAAATAATCTTCAAGTATTATTAAATCATCATTAATAGACCCATTATATATATTATTTTCAGTATTAATATCATATTCATAACCATATTTATTATATAATTCTTTTATATCATTTAATTTATCTTTATGTTTTATTTTATAATTATTTTGATTTAATTTAACTATTATTTTTTTAATATCTTCTATATTATTTTTTAAACCTAAATTTAAATGTGTAATATTATATGGTATTTTATCTCTTTTTTTACTTGATAAAGTAGGTAATTTATTACCTTTTTCTAAATAATCTTTAATTATTATTATATAATCGTCAATTGTTATTCTATGTGTATTATTTATATTATCATATGTTTTTAATTGATAATTATATTTATTACATAAATTAATTAAAAGATTTATTTTATCTTTATTTCTATTTTGATATTCAACTGTATTTATTTTTATAAATATTTTATTAATTGGATATTCATCAATACCTAAATTTAAATGTTTAATTGAATATTTATATTTATATTTCGATTTACTAGATAATGAAGGAAAATCAGGATATTTTGAATTTTCAAAATAATCTTTTAATATAATTAAATCTTGTTCAAATGTAAAAGTCTTAAATTTTTTTATTATTTTATGTCCTAATATTTCTTCAATTTTATTTTTTATATTTTTATGATAACCTGCTTTTATATTTTGTAAAATATTATAAAGAACAATATTATTATTTAAATAATCTATTTTATTCTTAGGATTTGGATATCCTTTTTCTTCTGTATATTGTTTTTTTATTTCTGGTAATTCAATATATTTTTTAAATAATTCAATAATCATTTCATCATTAACTTTTAAATTCTTTATAACATTTTCCATAATTGTAGTTTTAATTTCTTCTTCATTTATCATTTCAATATTTTCTTCTTCATTATCAAAATTAATATTTTCTTCAATAATAAAATTTTCTTTACAATATTTAATATGTTTAAATACATTAACACCATTAAATTTAATATTCATAAATTTATTACAATAATTATTTATTTTATTTAAATACTTATCATAATTACAATTATTTAAATCATCAGTAAAAAATAATAGATATGATTTATTTTTATCAATTGATTTCCTCATTATTCTACCTAAACATTGAATAATAGATATAACACTATTCCTATCATTATAAAAATAACAAGTATCAATATTATGTATATCTATTCCTTCTGAAATAGTATTAACACTAAATACAACTCTTAATTTACCATCATATAATTTTTTTAATATTTCTTTTCTTTTTCTTTTATCAATATCACTACTTAGATAATCAGAAGGAATATTATATTTATTAAATAATTTAGTTAATTTTATAATTTTATCAATTCTATTACAATAAATTAATATTCTTTTATATTCTGGATGAATTTGTAAGGTTTTTATTATATTTAAATCATTAATTTCTGGTATTTGATGAATAACAATATTAAAATCATTAATAATATTATCTTCAATTGCTTTATCCATAGAATAATAATATGTTATTTCTTTATTAATAAATAATAATGTTGCTGAGAAATAGAATTTAATACAATCTTTATTATTAATATCATCATATATTTTTTTATTATTATCTATTTGTAATAAATTATCACCATTTTTATCAATATAATCTTCTTTTTCTTTTTCTAATGCTTTTTTATATTTTTTATTTTCTTTCATACATTTTAAAATATGATGTGCTTCATCAATAATAATATAATCAAATTCAAAATCTTTTAAATATTCATAACTATCATAAACACAAACATAAATTTTATTATTATTATTAAACTTTTTATTAGTATTAGTCCAACATTCATTAACATTAATTTTATTTTTGTTAAAATTATCTTTATATTGTTCAGCTAATAAAATATTTGGAACTAATATTAAAACTTTTTTATTAATTTCAATACTAAATTTATGAATAATAAAAGATTTACCAGAAGCACAAGGAAGATTAAAATAATTGTCTTTCTCCTTTGTAGTATTCATAATATTTAATAATTCTTCTTGATGTTTATATAATTGTTTAATTTGTATTTCTTCTTTTTCTTTTGGTAATAAATCAATTAAATTATTTTTAATTTCTTTTAATTTATTAATATCATAATATTCATTATTAATAATATGATTAAAAACAATATCAATTTCATTATGTAAATTTTTTAATAATGATTTATCATTTAATTTATCAAAAAATAAATCATAAGCAGAATGAATAAATTGATTAATAACATTATCTTTAATTTCTTCATAAATTAAATCATCAAAAACATCTATATTAAAATTAACATCTTGAGAATGAATAAGATAAAATAAAAAATTAATTTTTTGTTCATATTTTATTTTTTGTAATTTTAATATATTTTTAAAAAATGTTCCTAAAATATGGTCAGAAATATATTTACCTTTAGAATAAAATTTTACTTGATAAATTTTATTATTAATGATATCAATATTATCAATTCCTGTATCATTAAGAGATAAATTAAATTGTTCTTTATATTCATCAGGCACATCATTATACATTAAACAATTATTTTTAATACAATTTATTAATTCTAAGATATTACCTTTTTGTTTCCAAATAATAAATTTATCATTAAAAACTCCTTCAAATGAATTTATTATTTGATTATAATATTTTAAATCCATAATATTATAAAAAAATAATTAATAAATTAATTTTCATTTTTTTTTATAATTTATTTCTTTTTTTTTATAATTAATTTTAAATTAATTATATAATAATTTATATATATATATATATATATATATATATAGTTATTTTTATAATATGAATAATTTTATTAAAACTAATAAATTATTAATAACTAGTGGAGGGTGGTTAAATATAAATAATAAAGAAATAAATGATATTGATATTGTAAGTGATGATACATCAGATGATAATAAAAAAGTATGTAGTTTATTAAAAATTATAAATTTTATATATCCAGTTGGTTCAATATGGTTATCAAGTAATAAATATGATTTAACTGATAAAGAAAAATTAAAAGATACACCATTATATTATGGTACATGGACAATGCTAAATGAAAATAATTATAATGTAATTGGTTTAACTAAAAATACTGAAGAAAGTAAATTTACTGGAACAAATAAATTATCTGCTTCACAATTACCTAATCATAGTCATAGAGGTATACGTTCTGAATATTCAAGAAATTCAGAAGGTGGTGGTAGTGTAAGAGTTATTAGAGCTGGTGATGCTTCTGGCAGTGAAAATAATTTTAATAATTATACTTATACTGGTAATAATGTTGGATATCATAATGGTTCAACTGGAGGATTTACTGATTATTCTAGTTCTGATAAAACTATTATCCCTAAAGGTTATTATTTATTCGCTTATAAAAAATTAGAATTATAATTTTAATTAAAAAATTTAATATTAAAATTATTTATTATTTTTATAATTATTTAAATAATATTTTTTATAAATAATGTGCGTTTTTGGTTATAAAAAAATTATTTTTAATTAAATTTTTAAATTAATATTTAAATAAATAATTATATTTTATTATTGAAATATTTTTTATTATTAATTAAATCAATAATAAGGTTATAATCAATAGGTCCATCATTTAATATATGAAAACAATGTTCGCATAATATATTATAATTAATAATAATATTATGATTACAAACATATTTTAAATTATAAATAGATGAATTATTATGTCTAATAATAGATATAATAAATTTATTATTATTATTATTATTAGTAAAAATAATTTTATTAAGATTAATTAATTGTTGAACAAAATTATCAAAACTGATATATTTAGATTTATAATTATTAAATAATTTATCAATATTTGTTATTTCTTTATAATGTTGAATATTATTATAATCATCAAATACATAATCAACTAATAATGAAAATAAATTATCTACGATATTTATAAATTTTTTCTTTTTTAATGATTGTTTTAATTTATCAATTGATAAACAATCTACATTATTATATATATAATCTATTATATCATTAAATATATTAGTTGTATTATTATTAATATCATATGATTTTATATTTACTATTTTACTTATAACTTCCATTTTATTATAAAAAATATTTTAATATTTAAAAAATCAATTTTTATTAAATATTATATTTATTAAATAAATTATTAATTTCTAATAATAATGAAAAATACATTAATAAATTTTATATAAATATTTCAACTGATATAACAGAATTTATTGATTTAAAAAATGATGTATCAAATATTACAGATGTTAATATTAATTTAAATAAAATTAAATTGTATATTAATGATAAATTAAATTTTGGTGATGATTATAAATGAATTAACAAATAAAAATGAAAAATTAATAAATGAATATAAGAATTTAGAAGTAAAAAATGACCAATTACAAAATAAAAATTGAACATTTCTAAAAATGATTTTTTAATAAATAAATAATATAATAAAAATAAAAGATATTAATAAAATATATAATATATAAATGGTGAATTTTAAATTAATTCATAATTATATTAAACAATTATTTTTACATTATAAATATAATACATATATTAAAAATATAGATGAAATAAAATCAAAATTATTAAAATTAACATTAAATAATAAAGAAAAATATATATTTTTAAATATTTTATTAGATTTTAATATTAATAATTTTGATAATAATTTATTTAATAATTTAATTAAAAATACAAATTTAGAATTAATTTATAATAAGGATATTAATAATGAATATGATGATATAATACATTTATATTTATATTATAAAATATATGATAAATATAATAATTATGTCTTAAATTCAAATAATACAAATAATTTTATACAAAAACAAAATGATATTTATAAAAATGAATTAATAACTATAAATAATTTTATAGAAAATAATAATATTTTTGATATTATAAAAAATATAAAAATATTATATTTTGATAAAGTAAATAATTATAATGAAATAAATATAAATAAAATTGATATTTATAAAAAAATAGGATATCCTTTTAAATTATCTAAATTTTTAGATTATCAAGAAGATAAAGATTTAATAATATTAAATTCTTATCAGTGTTATTTTAAATCTGCTTTAAATTTTTTTATTAATAATAGTAATTTTATTAAACAATTAGAAAATAATAAAATTATATCTAAAAAAATAATTCATGAATATGATAATTATGATCCATCTTCTGATATTATAGATAGTTTAAAAGGTGGAAAATATGAAGAAATATATGAAAAATTTCAAAATATATTTACTAATTTATATATCAATAAACATTATGATATTAATAATAATGAAATTAATAATATTTATTTATCAATTAGAACATTATTAAGTAAAGAATTAAATAATAAATATGATATGGGTTTTCCTGGATATAAAATATATCCTTTTTATGTTATTCAAGATATTTTATTATTATTAAATGATGATTTTACTAAAAATTGTTTAATTGAATATAAAGATAGAATAATATTAAATAATAAAGATGAAGACTATAAAAATTATAATTTAAATAATAAAAAATATTCATATATTTATTATTGTAATGAAAATTGCTTTTTATATGATTTAATATTATTTCATAATTTAAATTTATTAGATAATAAATATAATGAAGAATTTTTAGATTATAAAAAAATAATTAATTATAATTATAAATATTCTGGTGATGAAGAATATGAAAGTAAATTTATTAATAATGAAATTATTAAATTACCTTTTAAATTAATTAATAATGTATATCATTATAGAAATAATATAAAAGAATATTTAATTAATATTAATAATACACCAGAAAATTTATTAATTGCATGTCCAATACATGATATAACAAGTATATATATGTTAAATAATAAAATTAAATTATTTAATTATGATTATATTAATATTAAAAATAAAATAAATTTAATAAAAAATAATTATAATATTAATATTATTTATCCTTATATTATTCCATTAAATGATAAAAAATATAAATTACATTCTTTTATTGTTGAAGTATCAAGGTGTGCATCGCACACCTTCATAGCTTCGGCTTTGCCGAAGGTATCAGTTGATCCTTTAAATTCTCATTTTGTATATTATAAAGTTAATGGAAAAAGTTTAATTAGATTTGATTTAATTAAGAGAACATTAAATAAAGAAAATATTCATAATTTTAAACCTTATATACAAAATGAATTTAATAATTTATATAATGATGATTATATTATTGATAATTTAAATTATAAAATTGTTTTTTGTTATTATAGATTAATTAATTAATAATTATTTATTAATAATAATTTTAAATTTATTATTAAATTAATATATAATAAAAATATGGAAGATATAAAACATAAAAAGGTTATTAAAGGTGGATTACTTATTAATAATAATAATGAAAATAATAATGAATATGAAAGATTATTTCAAAATGCGCAAATTAAAAATGGACAATGTGCCCCAAATGTTGAATTTTCAGGTAATTCTTGTTATCCTTTAGAAGTTATCGAAAAAATGTTTGATTTATATTATAATGATAGTGAAAGAAATAATAAAGATGATAAAGTTAAAATATTATTCAATAATAATAATATTGAAGTATCATTAAAAGATTTAAAAGAAAAAGATATATATATCAATTATATTAATAATTTAAAAAAAGATGATGAACAATATAAAACATTTTTAGTTAATTTATTAAGTCAAATTATGATTTTAGATAAAAATAAAATTAATAATGTTAATAAAAATAAACCTAGAAATATGCAAAAACATTATAATTGGTTATTAATCCCTAGTTTTAAAGCCTTACGAAATAAATATAACAGAAATAATTTTTTTAGACCTAAAGGACCAAGTGATAGTAATAAATGGTTATCTAATTTTAATATTGAAGAAGTTTTAAAACAATATGAAGATAAATATAATGATTTTGTTATATTAGGTGCAGTTCCAAGAGATTTTAAAACAACTGAATATTGTAAAGAAGATTATACAAAAGAACATATATTAGATTTAATAAAAAAAGGTAAAAGGAGATTTGGAAGTGTATTTAATTTAGATTTATCATATCAATCAGGTAGTCATTGGGTTTCAATGTTTATTGATATAAATAAAGGACAAATATATTATATTGATTCAGTTGGTAAAAAACCAAAAGATGAATTTGTTGAACTTATGGATTTATTTGAAGAAATAATTAAATCAATTAATAAAAATATTAAAATAGATAAAAGAATTGGAACAATGGATCATCAACATAAAAATACTGAATGTGGTGTTTATTCTATATTTTTTATTGTAAGTTTATTAAATGGTAAAACATTTGATAAAATTAATAAAGAAAGAACACCTGATGAACTTGTACAAAAATATCGAAAAGTATTTTTTAATGAAGATGATTAATTTATTTTATTTAAATAAAATAAAATTATATCTTTATTTTACTAATAATTTAAATGATATATCTTTAACATTAGAATCTTGATAATCATTTTGTTTTAATATTATTTGTAATGTTTTTATTGTTATTGGATTTTCAAATATTTTATTAACTATTGCTGGTAAGTTTTCAATATTAAATATATTAAATATTTCATCATTTATTATCATATGAATAATATAATGTTTATTTATATTTATATTATTTTCTCCTGTATAATCTATTTGATTTTCATATATTGGATTAATAAAACCAAATAAATATAATATACTGTCATTTTCATTATTATCAATATTAAATATATCATTATTTTTTGATATAATAGTTAATTTATTATTATTTATTATAAATTCATATTCTATTATATTATTTTTTAACCAATTCATTAATTTATCTAATGTATAATATCCTTCTGGTATAATATAAGTTTTATTATTTAAAATTAATTTATTATTAATATTAACATTATAATTATTATCAGTAAAATTAAAATCAAATAATTGAATACTTTTAACCGTTTTATTTATTAATAATGTATCTTTATTATTAATTTGTAAATTCATTTTATTATTATAATTAATATTTATTTCATTGTATTGGATATTATCATTAAATGATACTTTTTTATTATTATTTAATTGATTATAATTATTATTTTGATTATTATAATTATTATTATTATTTGTTTGTAAATTATTATTAATATTTTGATTATTATAATTATTATTATTTATTTGTAAATTATTATTATTATTATTTTGATTATTATTTACTTCAATAGTTGATAATGGATTAAATGGATCGGATGATTTATAAATAATTTCATTTTGATTATTATTAATATTATTATTATTATTAATATTATTATTTTGATTATCAAATAATTTACCAAACCAATTATTAAAATCATTAATAAAATTACTATTTGAAATAATATTATTAAAGAAATCATTTATAGGAGTTGGTTTTAATAATATTTCTAAAGAATTATTATCAATACACAAAGAAACAAAATTTGTATAATCATTATTATCTAAAATATTATTTATATTTGGTATTCTTTTATTTAAAATATTAATAATATAAAAATAAATTTGATAAAATAATAATTTTTTATTATCGGGCACATTATTAATATTTATATTATTATTATTTTGTTGTTGTTGATTTTGTTGTTGATTATTATTTTGATTATTAATAGATGTGCCCTTTTTTAAAAATTTTCTAAATGGCTTAAATCATTTGCACTACTTTTTGGGTCTTGACTTGCTTTATTCATTAATGCCTTATTTTGGTTATAATCATCTAATCCAGGTATAAAATTAGTTTTACCTGCTATTTCATTACTAATTTGTGCATGTGTACCTTGCCCTTGTATCATATTTTGTAAATTTGGATCATTAGCTAATAATCCAACCATTTGCATATTTTGTGGTATAGGAACAATAGGATTATATTTATATTCACCAACTTTAACTGGATTTTGTTGATTTAACTGTAATGTATTAATTGGTTGTAATTGTGGAGGTAATTGTTGTTGTTGATTTTGTGGTTGTTGATATTGATTAAATTGTTGTTGAGGTTGTTGATATTGTTGTGGTTGTTGATATTGATATTGATTAAATTGTTGATTTGGTTGTTGATATTGTTGAGGTTGATTAACTTGTTGTTGTAATTGACTATTATTAGTATTATTATTATTTAAATAACCTTTTTTAACATAATCTTCTTGTGGTCCCATATGTTTTAATTGGTTCATTACTTCAACTTCATTAGGTTTAACTCCACCAGTATATTGATTATAAATTTCACTATAAGATAGTGGTTGAATATTATTAGTTGGTGGTTGTAATTGTCCAACTCTTGGTGGTAATAATGAATTAAAATTATTTTGTTGTTGAATATTAGGAGTTGGATTATATGGATTGTTTAATAATTTAATTTTATTATAAATTACTTGTGCAGAATCTAATACTGCTTTATGACTTAATTTAGTAATAAAATCTTTTTCACTTATATTATTTGGTTTTCTATGATAATATAAATTAAATAATTCAATATCTTTTTTCTTTAATTCTTGATAACATAAACTCATATATTCCTCTGTTGTTGGTTGTTTAATTATAGATAATAATTTTTTACATTGTGGAATAATATGATTTTTACTAATAAAGTATTGATATGTATTATTCATAATAAAAATATCTTAAAATTTATCTAAAATTATATTTTATATTAATTTATTAATAAATTAATTTATTAATATAATCATAAAAATATATAAATTAATAAAATAATAAAAAATTTTAATTTAGATAGAATTTAATAAAATTTATTTAAATTTATTTTAAAAAGGTTAAATAAAATTATAAATATTATTATTAATTTAAAAAAAATGAATTATAAATTATTATTTTTTTATATAATAAAAATGTCATATTTACAAAAATATATTAAAGAACATAATATAGATAAAAAAAAATTTAATTATTTTACAATTAAAGAATTAATTAATTTATGTTTATTAAATGAAAATGATTTAAATAATAAATTAGATAAATTATTAAATGATTATAATAAAAATGATTATATTGAAAAATATTATGAAGATGATTATGATGAAGATGAATATGATGATAATGAAGATAATATTAATATATATGGAGATTATGAAGGTGAATACGAATATTTATATGAAATTATGATGATTTTTAATTGTAGTTTATTAGATGATATAGATATATATGATTATATTAAAAATTATCTTTATAATATAACTTTAAAAAAATTAAATTATTATATAAATAAAATAGATACTTATTTAGATGATTATGGATTTAATAAAAATGATAATAAAAGTAAAGAAGCATTAATTAATTATATAAAATTTATTTTTAAAGAAGATGAAAAAAAATTTTTAAATAAATTACAAGATACAAATAAAAAAGAAATATATTAAAAAGAAAAAAAAATATTATTAATAATAAAATATTTTATTTAATAATATAATATATAATAAATATAAAAATATATAACAATACTAAATAAACCAATACCTAATTGGTTAAAAATAAATTCTAAATTATCTTTTAATAAAAATGAAATATATATATAATGAAACATTACCTGCAAAAATTCAATATGATATGGAAATTAATTTAAATAATTAATTATAATAAAATAAATAAATTATTTATAAAAATTCACAATATTTTTTAATATAATAAACTAAACAAATTTTATAATAATTATTATCATTAAAATAATCAGAAATATAATTTTGATTTAAATTAATTTTAATATTATTATCATCTTTATCATTTAATAATTTATAATTATTATTATTAAAATTATTATAATATAAATTATTATTTTCATTATTATAAAAATTATATTTTATTATTTGATTTAAATTTAATAATAAAAAAATATTGTAATTAAATTAATAATAAATATATTATTAAATATTTAAAAGTAATTTAATTTCTTTATTTAAATCATTATATAAATCTAAATTATAAATATAATATAAAGCATAAATATTTAATTGAGTAATATATTTTAATTCAAAATTATCATCATTAAATTTATCATCATAATTTTCTGTCATATTATTAATAAGAAAAATAGGTTTTTCTTTTTGATTGTTAAAATATTTTAATTTGTTTGTTAATTTAATAATTAAATTTAATTTTTCTTTAAAATCTATTTCATTAACAATTTTATAACATAATTTAATTAATTTATAATTAACCATATCTTCAATAAAATATAATTTAGATGATATAATAAGAATAATATCTAATATATTTTTTGATATAGAATTAAATAATTCTTCTATTCCATATTCAATATTATATAATCGACATTCTAAAATATTATTTTTATTTAAATTATTACGAGAACAAATATTTTTAATATTATAATTTTTATATTCTTCATTTGTAAAACAATAATTATAAAATATAATATATATTTGTTTTATTAATAATAAATCTTCATTATTATTAAATTGATTTAAATATTGACTTAAAAATAATGTTATATAATTATAATTATTAATACATTGTGGAATATATATTTTATAATTATAATTCCCTTTAATAATTTTATTTTTATTATTATCATATAATAATTTATAATTATCTTTAATTTCTTTAATTAAAATTTTTCCACCTATCATTTTAATATATTTATCTTTTAAAGCTATATTTCCAACTATATTTAAATTTTCATCATAAATATAAGTATAATTATTAATATTATTATCCATAATTATATTATTATAATTATTAATATTATAAATAAAATTCAATTTTTCATTTAACATACAAATATTATTTAACAAATCTTGATTTATAAATTTATATTTTTCAATTGTTAAATTATTTATATTATCAATTAAATTATTACAATCTTTTATTAATATAGATTTAATATTTTTATTTAATTCTTCTTTTTTATTATTTGTAATATTTTTTAAATAATTATTATTAAAAAAATTAATATTAAAATTATTATTATAAATTATTAATTGATATATTATTTTATAATTATTTATTTTATTTATTAAAATATTATCTTTATCTTTTATTGTATGTAAATATAAATTATAACAATTATTTTTTAAACATTTTGATAAATCATATTTAAATTTACTCATTCTATTATCCAAATATAATATTTTAGATTTATTTAATGAATCTATATTTACTTGATGCCCTTTTATAAATATTAAATCTTCTTTATTTTTATTAATACTATAATTTTGTTGTATTTTATTACTTAATTTTAATACTTTATTTTTTAAACTAATAAAATTATTTATATTTACATATATTTTATGTTTATTATTAAATACATAATAATGATTACACATAATTTTATTATAAATTTTATAATATAATACAAAATTATTATTAATAAATGTTAAATATTCTTTTATTTCATTTATAATATTATTATCTGTTATTAAATTAATTTCTGTAATATCAAATTGTTTATAATATCTAATATCATGGTTTCCTAATATTAATATTAATTTATTTTTTAATATATATTTTAATATTTTTATAATATTATAACAATTAATAAATTCTTTTTCTTTATAATCTTTTAATGAGATTTCATTATGATAAATATTATTATATTTATTGAATTCATAATATTTTATATCATATATTGGTTCATGAAATGGGTCAAAAATATCACCTAATAAAATTATTATTTTATTAGAATTTATAATTTCTTTTAATAAATCTTTAGAATTATTATTATTTATATTTGATATATCAATATGAAATACATTATTTATTACATTAAATAAAATTGTTATATCTCCATGTAAATCTCCAATTATAATATATTCATTTTCCATATTATTATATATTAAATTATTATTTAATTTAAATAAAATAATTAAATTTAAAATAAATTGTTTTTATCATATTTAGGATTATTAATAAATTTTTTTAATTAATTTATTAATATAATTAGATATAAATATTTTATTTTTTATAATATATTATTTTTCATAATATTATATTTATCTATTCCGGTTTCTTTATAATATTTATATTTATCTTCAAATGTTAATAAATCTTTTTTTTCATATTTAAATTTTTCTTTAATAATATATTTTTTTTCATTAAATTTATTTATTTTTATATATGTTATATATGATGTTGGTCTATATAATGATGATAAATATATTTTATCATTATTATTATCATATGAATCATAATATTGTATATTATCAAATGATATTATAATATTTATTGTATAATCATTATTATTTAAATTATTTAATATTTGAAATTTATTTTTATTTAAATCTATATTAATATGTTTTGATTTAAATATATTTAATTTATCATAAGTATTAGTTTTATTATAATAATAATAATTATATAAATTAATTATATTATATGTCCTTAAATTTTTTAATTTCATAGATTCATCATTATTATTTGTAAATTTATCTTCAATTTGTTTTATTAATTTATTTATTTTATCTATATTATCATCTGATAAATTAAAATATAAAATTGATTTATTTTTATCTTCAATATTATAAAAATAATAATGTTCAATATTTTTTATTAATATATTAAATGATGATTTACCTTTATTAATATAATTATAATAAAATTTTTGTTCTATTTTATTAAATTCTAATTTATTTATATTAAAATTATCAAAATCAATATATGGAATAGTTATAGACATTTTTTTAATATATTTATTTTAAATATATTTATTTAAATTATTTTTTTTAATAAATATATTTTCTTTAAATTTGCATATTTATATTTTATTTTAATTAATTTTAAATCTTTTTCGAATTTATCATTTTCATTTTTTAATTTATTGTTTCTTCTTTTAAAATATTATTATTTATTTCAATATTTAAATCTGATTGATTCATTTTTTTTTATATTTTAAAAAATTAATTTAAATTATATTGTTTATTATTTTTTTTATTAATTAAATAAATATTATATATTTAATCATATTTAAAATCTTATTTAAAAATGATTTTATTCTTCATATTTCTCTTCATTCATTCGGTTATCAGGTAAATTTTTTAATTGCTTATAATATTTCAAATTATTATATGATATATTTTTAAATATAAATATACTTTCTAATTCATAATTTAATAATTTATTATTATTAAAATATTCTTTATATTCCAAAAAATAAAGAAAAATATAAAAAATATGATGATATAATTTAATTAATTAAATTTAATAATAATTTTGATATTTATAATGAAGATAAAATTATAAAAAATTGAATTATATAAAAAATTGAATTATTAATATTTATTTAAATTTATATTAATTTTATTAAAAATAATGTATAACGATTTTGAAAATAAATTTAAAAATGTATTAACTTCTATTTTATTATATGATAGGGATAATAAAAACGGAAATTCTTTATAATATTAAAAATTGATATTTTTAATATTTATTTAATTATATATATTTTATGGATAATTATAAAATAACTACTATTAAATGTTATATTAGTAGTATTTTAAATAAAAAATCTAAAAATTATAAAAATAATAAAGAATTAATTTTTAAATCTATTAAAGATATTAATATTATTATTTCATTATTATATGATTATATTAAACTAAGATGTTTGTATAATTTTGAAAACAATAATGATAATGAAATTAATTTTAATAATAGAAATTATATTAATAAATTTAATTGTAATTTGTTAAATATTACTAATAAAAATACATTTGATATTAATATTAATGATTTTATTAATAATAATAATTTTTATAATAATATTCCTAAAAGAAATAAAACTACTGAAATTTTAAAAGAAGTTTTAAATAATGTTATTACTCATATTAAAGTAAATATTCAAGAACATTATATTGATCATTTACTTAAATTTATTAAATTATTTATAAATAATTATGATAATAATAAAGATAATAAATTAAAATTTTATTCTTTTATTTTAAATATGGAATATAATAAAAATAAAATTAATTTTAATGATTTATCTAATAAATTACAAAAATTTTATTATAAATATGAAAATATTTTTAATGTAAAATTTGATAAATTTAAAAATGATAAATCACTTTATTATAATATTAAAATCTCTCCTGAAAGTTATTTTAAAAGTTTATATTTGATTAATAAAGAATTTGAAGATTATAATAATAAAATAAAAGAATTAATAAATAAAACAGAAGATAAAAAAGAAAAAGATAAATTAAATTCTTCAATTATTAAATTATTTAATATTTTACCTTCTAAAAATAATTATTTTAATAATTATGTTCCTTTTAATATAACTTCTTTAGCATCATTAATTAATTATAAAATAACAAAAAAAGAAGGTAAAACTATTAAACAAGATGATAATTTACTACAAAATATGTTTAATGAATTGTTTAACTTTAATAATTTAAATATAAGAAAAAATTTAATATTTACTGGACATTTTGAAACAGATGGAATTGGTTGTTCTTTACAATTTTATAATACTAAATATAAATTAACTAATAAAAAAGAAGATAATGATTTATTATATTTAGATAAATTAAAAAGAAATGATTTAAATAAATTAAAAAATAAAAAAATTATTGGTGTTGATCCAGGAAAATATAATATATTATATATGAGTGATGGTTATGATAAATTACGTTATACTATTCATCAAAGAAAATATGAAACTGGTATATTTAAAAGAAAAAACTTTATTAATAAAATAAAAAATAAAAATAAAGAAATTGAAGAAATAGAAACATATTTATCTTCTTTTAATTCTAAAACGAATTATTATAATAATTTTAAATTATGGTTAGAAAATAAATATAAATATTTTGATAAATTATATAGTTTTTATAATATTAATGAATTTAGAAGATTAAAGATGGAAATATATCAAAAAACAAAACGAAGTGAATTAAAATTAGTAAATAATATTAAAAATAAATTTGGTAATAAATTAATATTAGTTTTTGGTGATTGGAGTGATGAACAAGGTTATAGAACAGGAGAAACTACAACTTGTAAAGGAATTAAAAAAAGATTAAGTAAAACATTTAATTCATATCTAGTTGATGAATTTAATACAAGTAAATTATGTTGTAAATGTGGAAATAAATTAGAGCATTATAAAGATAAATTTAGATTATTAATATGTAAAGATTGTAAAACAAGAACACAATATCATTATAAATATTATGATGAAAATGTTAAATGTTTAAAAGAACAGAATATAACATTTACATCACAAATATTTACTCGAGATTTAAATTCTTGTTTGAATATAATTAAATTATCAGAACATATAATAAATAATAATAAGAAAGAAAAAATATTATTAGGAAAATATGGAAGAAAAACTATATCTATGTTAAAGAACTCATAGATTAGGATAAATCCTGTATATATAAAAAATTGAAATTACTTTATAGTTATAAAGAAATTCCGTTTTTTTATATCGTAATAACGACAATGATGGCAGTATTAAACGTTTAATGTGTGATAAATGTAATGAATTAGCTGGTTATATTAAAGATAATGAAGCTGATTTAGGTAATAGAAGTCAATACCTTAAAGATTTATTATGTGATATATATATCTTTATAGCTAATCATTAAGTTTTATTTTTTTTAATTGAATTATAATAAATTATAATAATTTATAATAAATTTGAATATGAATAAATTAAATAATCAAGAATTATTAAGTAATGAATTAAATAGTTAGATAACAAAAATATTTATATTATTACATTACAACAACAATTAATTATATACAATATTTAATTAATATAATTAATGATTATTTATTAATAGATTATGAAGAAATTAATAATAAAATTGAAGAATTTAAAAAAAAATAAAAAATTTTTATTATATAATACATCTATTAATGAATATTTTAATTATGATAATATAATAAATATTATATCAAATAATATTTATAAAAAAATTTAATGAAACCTTATTTAAATCAAATGAATGAATGAGAAATATTATTTTATGTATGAAAGAGCTTATTAAAAATACACTATATAATGAAGAAATTGAAGGATGTAATTAATTATAAAGATGATAATATTAAATATTCAAAAGAATTAAAATTTATATATAAAATAATTAAATTACAAAATAAATTTTATAGTCAATTAATAAATATCATACAAAAATATCAAAATTTAATTTTTCAATTAGATAAATTAGAATGTAAAATTAAAAATTATATTAATAATATAAAGAATTATTTAATTTTTATTTAAATAAATAAAATTTAATTTTATTTTTATTTATTATTATTTTTAAATAATAATAATATATAAAAAATAATATAAATTAAAGTTATGAGTAATACATATCAAAAGATAAACGGTATTAATATTACACATGATTCAAATTATTCATCTAATGATAGAAATAAAAAAATAGATACAACAGGACGTATAGATGAAAAAATTGATATAGCAATTAAAGATTTTCATTATTCATATATTGTATCACAAATATATAATGATGATGAAAGACCATCAAATCCTAATGAGAATGATATAATATTAGTTTATACAACAGGAACAACATTAATAGATCCATATTATACTTTATATAAATATGATGGAACAAATTGGATAACATTTACAATAAATAAACATACATCCGTATTAGTAGAAAATAAAAAATTAATTTATGTTTATTATGGTGATGATAATAATAATCATCAAATATGGAATTATTTAGTTGGTATTAGTAATGGAAAAAATAGTGAAATTTTTAATGATTATAATAATGAAGTTCAAGGTGATTATGCTCATGCTGAAGGAACTAATACTATATCATCAGGTAAAGGAACACATGCAGAAGGTGTAGGATGGGATGGTTCAGGTACTAGACCTTCAGTTATAGATGTTAATAATCCTAATTTGTCATATTATTGTGGTGGTGCTTATGGTCGTGGTTCTCATATTGAAGGTTCTTTATGTGTTTCTAAAGGGAATTTTTCTCATTCAGAAGGTAATAATAATTATGCATATGGTCAATCATCACATGCAGAAGGACAATATACAAAAGCACTTGGTGTATCTTCACATACAGGAGGAAATAATACAGTTGCAGATAAAAATTTTATGACAGCAATTGGTAAATATAATATTTATGATTCAACACAACCAACATTAAATGATGATAAATTATTTGTTGTTGGTAATGGAACAACTACTAATTTAAGAAGGGATGCTTTTGTAGTATATGATACAGGAATAACACAAATTAATGATACATTAAGAATGAAAGATAATAATACAACTCAAACATTAAAAGATGTTAATAAAATATCAAAAGATGATAATAATATAGCATTAACACATAATCAAACTTTAGCAACTGAAGCTTTTGTATTAGCAAATCCTTCAACAGTAGGAATAGATCATTATGTTGTAGATTCAATAATTCAAACAGAACCAGCTAGTCCATCAGAAAATGATATAATATTTATTTATGATTCAACAACAGGAAAATATACATTAAAAAAATATATAAGTAGTAGTTGGACAGTAATTGATTTAAATGTTGGTTCTAGTGTTTTTGTTAAAAATATTAATATTATGTTTATATTAAAAGATATTACACAAACAAATCCACAAGTTCAAACTTGGATTTTTCAACCTGGTGTTGGTAAAGATGCTTCTGATTCTCCTATTGGTTTTAAAGGTGAAGTTTTTAATGATTATAATCATAATATTGCTTCTGGTATTGATTCACACGCTGAAGGTAATCATTCAACCGCATCTGGTAATTATTCACATGTTGAAGGAAAAAATGCAATTAGTGCAGGTGAAGATTCACATGCTGAAGGATTAGGTTGGGAAGCTTCTGAAACCGTTTTAACTCGTCCATATATTACATATGATAATTATAATTATGATTGTGGTATTGCATATGGTAAAGCTTCACATATAGAAGGTGCATATTGTCATGCTGAAAAAGATCAAACACATGCTGAAGGTTATAAAACATTATCTTTAGGTATAAGTTCACATGCAGAAGGTGATTTTACTATTGCTAAAGGTATTTTATCTCATGCAGAAGGTAATGCTAATCAATATTGGGATGATATAACTGATCCTACTTTAAAGGATACAAGAATTAGTATTTCATATACACCAAAAGATAGTGAACATTTACCAGATACATCTTATCCTTGTGGTGTTGCATCGGGTTTTGGTAGTCATATTGAAGGAGGTAAAGGACATGCATATGGTAGTTATTCACATGCTGAAGGTTTATTATGTTTAGCATTAAATTATGAAGCTCACGCTGAAGGTTATGGTACAATTGCCGAAGGACATCAAACACATTCTGAAGGAATAGGTTTTGCAGACAACAATTACACAAGAGCAAATATTATATATAATAGTATTTCTTATCCTTGTGGTGTTGCAAGAGGTAATTATAGCCATGTTGAAAATAATCAATGTCATACTTCAGGTAATAATTCTCATGCTGAAGGTTATAAATCATTAACTATAGGAAAAGAATCACATGCAGAAGGTAGAGGAAATATTTCATATGGTGAACAATCTCATGCTGAAGGTTTTGGTATTTTAAATGATGAAACTAGAATTAATATTACTTATGATTCTAATGGTGATGGTACAGATGAAAATTATCCTTGTGGTGTAGCTGTAGGTATTGGTAGTCATATTGAAGGGGGTCAATGTAATACTTCAGGTAATTTTTCACATGCTGAAGGAAGTAAAAGTTTAACATTGGGAACTGCTTCACATGCAGAAGGTTATGGTACAATTGCATATGGTCATTATTCACATGCTGAAGGAACTGGTTATGATAATAGTGATAAAAGAATGATAATTACATATAATGATAATACTTATTATGGAGGTGTTGCAAAAGGATTATTTAGTCATACTGAAGGGCTTGGATGCAATTCATATGGAGATAATTCACATGCTGAAGGAAAAATAAGTTTATCATTGGGAACTGCTTCACATGCAGAAGGTTATGGTACAATTGCATATGGTAGTTATTCACATGCTGAAGGAAGTGGTTATGATAATAATAGTAGAATGTCAATTACATATGATGGTCAAACTTATTATGGAGGTGTTGCAAATGGTGGTTATAGTCATGTTGAAGGACGTGGATGTAATTCATATGGATCATATTCACATGCAGGTGGATATTCTTGTTTAGCAGGAGGTGAGAAATCACATGCATCAGGTGAAGGATGTATAGCTATGGGTCGTAGTTCTTTTGCACATGGGTATTATACACAATCAAATGAAAATTATACGACTACATTTGGATATGCAACCGTTTCTACATATCCATATGGTATGAGTATTGGAATATTTAATGATATTTCAAAAGGAACAGATGGTAAATATACAAAACCAGCTTTTTTTTGTGTAGGTAATGGTTCAAGTAGTACTTATAGATCAAATGTTTTTAGAATAAGTGCTTCAAATAATCAATGCTATGCTGTAGCATATAATACTGGAGGTGCAGATTATGCTGAATATTTTGAAGTATATGATAAAACAATTCCAAAAACAAATTATAAATGTAAATTTATATCATTAATTGATGATAAAGTAAAAATTGCATCATCAAATGATGATTATATTTTAGGTGTTTATACAACTAACCCTTCAGTAGTTGGTAATAATCCAGATTATTATCCTAAAATGTTTAAAAGAGATGAAAATAATGAAATAATATATGAAGAAGTTAATATATTAAAACCTGAATTTCAAGAAATTCAAGAATTAAAAAATAAAAATATTGAATTAAATGAAGAACAAAAAAAATTAGATGAAGAAACACTAGAAAAAGATAAATATAAATTAGAAAAGCAACCAGTTATTGATGAATGTTATAATAATGAATTACCTCATAAAGTCAGAAGTGAACGTGATGAATGGATTCCAGTTGGTTTATTAGGTAAATTATTAGTTATAGATAATGGAACTTGTGAAGTTAATAAATATTGTAAAGTAGCAGATGATGGAACAGCAATACCATATAATAAATCAACAGATGGAGATATTCCACATTGGAGAGTAATAAAAAGATATAATGATACAAGAGTATTTATAATATTTAAATAAAAAATTTATAATTAATTATTTTATTAATTTATCAATGTAATTTATTTATAATTATAATTAATGATTATTCTAAATAAAAAATTTAAATTTTTAATAATTTAATATAATATATTTTTATTTATTAATTTATTTTTAAAAATCATTTGTATTAATATCATACTCTTCCTCTTCATCAGATAATTCATATTTTAATAATAATTTATCAATTTCATTATCTTTTTCTTCTAATTTATTATTTAAATCATTAATTTCATTATCTTTATCTTTTAATTTATTATTTAAATCATTAATTTCATTATTTTTATCTTTTAATTTCATTATCTTTATCTTTTAATTTATTATTTAAATTATCATATTTAAGTTTTAAATTATTAAATTCATATTTAAGATTTCTTTTTTTATCTTTTAGTTTAAAATATTCAATTAATAATTTATTTAATTCCATATTTATTATAAAATATTATAATTAATTATGATTCAATTTTTTAAAAAATTGAATTAAAAACAAGAGAATAATAAAGAAATTTATAAAATAAAATATTTTAATAATAAAATTAATAAAAATTATATTGATAAATATTATACATTTAAATATGAACAAGGGAAAGATAATAAAGTATATTATATTTATGATGAAAATAATATAAAAATAAAAGATGAAAATGAAAAATTAAATAATGAGATTATTAAAATCAAAGATGAATATATTAAATTAAAATGGTAATATGATTTTTATAAAAATAAATTTGATGAATTAAATAATTAATTTAAATAAATATTATATTTATTTTAATTTAAAATTTCTTTATTTTTTATTTCTAATTCATTTTTTAATTTATTTTTTTCTTCAAATTCATAAATCAAATTTTTTAAAATATTATTAAAATTTTCATAAACTGATGAATTTAAAAAACTTATTTTATTATTTTTAAACCATATAATATTTTCATTATATCCTTTATAATCATTCATTTCATAATAATCATTATAAGCATCGCATAATAAATTATAATTATAAATTTCAAAATTTTTTAAAATATAATTTTCTTTTAATAATATTTTATATTGATTATCTAGATAATTAATATTTTTTTCATTATCATTTAATTTATATTTATAATTATTAAAATTACATATATAATTTAATAATGTTATAATTTCATTATAATATTGTTTAAAATATATATAATATAAATTAAATGGGTTATTGTTAAATATAAAAACATATTCATTATTTTTTTGTTTTTCAATAATAAAAATTTCATTATTAATATTTTCAATTCCTTCGACATCATTTAAATTATTTAATCCTTCTTTTATAGTTTGTGAAATATCAAAATTTTTAAATCTTTCATCAAATTTAATAATATAATTTTTATATGTCATATTTATTCCAGAAAAATAAGGCATTTCATTAATATTATATTTTTTAGAATTATAATAATTAATATTAAATTTATTAAATATATTTATTATTTTTTTATCAATATTAATTTTTCTTGGCATTTATTATTTTTTATAATTAATTTAAATTTATTATAATTCAATTTTTTAATAAAATATTATAAATAAAATTTATTTATTATTATTTAAAATTAATAAAATTTGTTTATTTTTATCTTCTAATTCTTTTATTTTATCATCTTTTAATTTAATTTCATTTTTTAATTCATTAATTTCTTCAATAAATTTATTAGTATCTTTTAATAATTTAATTTATTACATTTATCTTTTAATTCATAATAATATTTTATTAAATCATTTATATTATCTTTTAATAATTTAAAATCTTTTAATTGTTGAGATAAAATATAATTAAAATTATTACTTTTATTTAATAATTCATTTGTAATATTTTCTTTTTTTTCATTTTCTTTAATTTTTTCTTTTTCTTTTCTTATTTTATCATTTATAATTTCTACATTATTATAATCATGTAATTTAATATTATCATATTTTGTTAAATCAATTGATTTTAAAACATTATTATTACAATACAAATTTATTATACAACAGTCAGGCACTCGTTTTATAATTAAATTATTAACTTTAATATTTATATATATATTAAAATTATCAAAAATATGATTAATATTCCTATTACCATTATGCCAAGATTCAAGTATTTTGTATTCATAAGACATATTAAAATATTTATTATTAATATTATTGTTTCCTTCTTTTGTGAAATTACTTAAATTACTCAAATCAATAAATAACTCATTAAATATATTTTTACTCATTTTTTAATAAAAAATAATATAATAAAAATTAATATTAAAAAAATCAATTTTTTAATAAATCATTCTTCATCTTCATTATCATCTTCATCATTATCATCTTCTTCATCTTCATCATTCTCATCTTCATCATTCTCATCTTCATCATTCTCATCTTCATCATCTGAATTATCATATGAATAAGAATAATCATAATCATCAGTATAATAATCTTCTGAAAAATAACTATCATCATCAGAATCGTTATTTGAATTATCAATATTAGAATTAAACATTAAAAAATCTTTTTTAATATTTAAATTATTATTTTGAATAATATTTAATTTTTTATAAATATCTAAACCATAATAAATTTTTATTTCAATATAATTATTATCATTAAAATATTTAATTAATTTTAAAATACATTCAAATAAATTTAAATTATCTTTTATAATATAATAATCCAAATAAATATTAATATAACTATCAGAAGTAATATATTCAAAAATATCTCTTTCATAATACATTGTTGTTAAGTTTGGTTTTCCTTTATATTTTCTATGAAATTTTCTTTTTATTTTTTTCTTATAAACTTCTTGAATATTTATATCATGCCGATAACTATTAATTCCTAAATATGCATTTTTTAATTTATTATAAAATGTTGGTTTAATTTTTTTAATAAATTCAAATCTATCTTCAATATTATAATTTTCAAATAATTCATTAAAAGGTTTTATTTTATTATTATTAATATCTTTTTCAAATAAATTATTTAAATAATTTATTAAACATTCTTTATATTTGTCTTCATTATTAATAATTTTTTTATATTGTTTATTATGTCTATATTCAAAATAATTAATAATATCAACAATAAAAGAAAATAAATAAGCAAAATCACTCATTATAAAAATAAAAATATATAAATAAAAATTATTAATTAAAAAATCAATTTTTTAATAAAATGTAATTCATTAACATATATTTTCATCAATAATTAATTCATCCATTTTTAATAAAAAATATTTTTAAAGTATAATAAATAAATTCATTTTTTTAAATTAATTAAATTATCAAATTTATTATTTTATTAATTTCATTATATTCTTTTAAATAATCTTCATATGAATTATAAATAATATAATTATTTTTATTTTTATATTTATTTTTAATATTATCATTATTAGATATAATTATTATATTATTTTTACAATCTAAATATTCTAAATATTGTAAATTATTTAAATTATAAATATTTAATTCATTTAAATTATTATATGAGCAATATAAAAATTTTAAATTAATTAATTTATTAATATTTAATTCATTTAAATTATTATTTGTACAATGTAAATGAGTTATATGAATTAATTCATTAATATTTAATTCATTTAAATTATTATGACTACAATCTAATATTCTTAAATTAATTAAATTATTAATATTTAATTCATTTAAATTATTATAAGAACAATATAATTTTTTTAAATTTATTAAATTATTAATATTTAATTCATTTAATTTATTACAAGAACAATCTAAAAATTCTAAATTTATTAAATTATTAATATGTAATTCATATATATTACATAGATTACAAAATAAATATTTTAAATTAGGTAAATTAATTGTTAATTTATTAACTTTTTTTAATAAAATTAATTCATCATTATTTTTATATACAATAATTCCTTTATTATTTAATTCATCAACATTATTTTCATCAATTTTTAATTCATTAATAATTAATTCATTAGGTATAATTAATCTAAAAGCAATTAAATCCTCATAAATTAAATTATCATAATTATTTTCATTAATTATTAATTCTTCCATTTTTAATAAAAAATATTATAATTTTAAAATTATTAAATAAAATTCAATTTTTTAATTCATTAAATAATATCATTAATAATATTATTAATTTCATTATATTTTTTTAAATAATCTTCATATGTATTATAAATCATACATTTATTTTTATATTTATTTTTAAAATTTTCATTATTACAAATAATAATTGTATTTTTATTACAAACAAAATTATCAAATTTATTTAAATTATTAATATTTAATTCTTTTAAATTTATTATTAGTACAATATAAATATTTTAAATTTATTAAATTATTAATATTTAATTTTTTTAATTTATTAAAACAACATCTTAAATATGTTAAATTAATTAAATTATTAATATTTAATTCATTTAAATTATTATGAGAACATTCTAAATATTTTAAATTAATTAATTTATTAATATTTAATTCATTTATATCATTACAATAACAATCTAATTTTTTTAAATTAATTAAATTATTAATATTTAATTCTTTTAAATTATTATTAGAACAATTTAATTTTTCTAAATTAATTAAATTATTAATATTTAATTCTTCTACACCACAATAGCAACATTTTAAAATTATTAAATTAGGTAAATTAATTGTTAATTTTTTTATGTTTGTTATTAATTTTAATTTATTATATTTATATTTAATAATTTTTTTATATTTTAATTCATAAACATTATATTTATCAATATATAATTCTTCAATTTCTTTATCTTCCATTTCTTCAGAATTATCAATATTATTTATACTCATCATTAAACATATAAAAATTCATTTTTTTAATTAAATATATCATTAATGATATTATTAATTTCATTATATATTTTTAAATATTCTTCATTATTATAAATTTTATATTCATTTTTATATTTATTTTTAATTTTATTATTATTACATATAATTATTGTATTTTTATCACAATACAAATAATACAAAGAATTATATAAATTTAAATTATTAATATATAATATATCTATATTATTATTATAACAACCTAATTCATCTAATTCAGTTAAATTATTAATATTTAATTCATTTAAATTATTATTTGGACAATGTAAATGAGTTATATGAATTAATTCATTAATATTTAATTCATTTAAATTATTATTACGACAATCTAATCTTCTTAAATTAATTAAATTATTAATATTTAATTTATTTAAATTATTATAACCACAACTTAATTCTTTTAAATTAATTAAATTATTAATATTTAAAAATCATTTTGAGAACAATTTAATTCTTTTAAATTAATTAAATTATTAATATTTAATTCATTTAATTTATTTGTATCACAATATAAATTTTCTAAATTAATTAAATTATCAATATTTAATTCATTTAATTTATTAACACTACATATTAATTCTTTTAAATTAATTAAATGA
>Ga0247611_10002266_pt1 | contig 31550 bp, 25 predicted proteins | sample 177DNAGHGhighgp2_FD_192422 | JGI IMG/M metagenome (GOLD analysis project Ga0247611, IMG submission 192422) | Sheep rumen microbial communities from Palmerston North, Manawatu-Wanganui, New Zealand - 1770 DNA GHGhigh gp2 | ecosystem: Host-associated > Mammals > Digestive system > Stomach > Rumen... | reverse complement strand
CTTGGTCATCACGGGTACATTATCTATCGTCAAGCCCACAGCGGGCTGGTCGATGCGGGTGCCGATGCCGCGCACATACACTGTCGAGGTCATGCGGCTGCCATAATCGGGGATGAACAGGTTGGGCGCCATGCCCGACGCCGTCTTGGCCGACGTCACCAGGTTGCGCTCGGCCTCTTGACTGCCAATGACTGTCAGTGCAGTCGCTTGCGACCGCAGGTTGGCACTCTGCTTGATGGCTGTCACAGTCACCTCGTCGAGCGACAACGTGTCGCCCATGGCGGAGGGGACTCCGATGGGTGCCGCTGTCGCTACCATTGCCAGTAGTGATGATGATAAAATGCTCGTCATTTTTTTCACGGCTGCAAAGGTAATGTTTTTTTTCCACTTGATGGTTGGTGTTACATTTTTTATCAACCCTCAGCCCTTTATTGCACCGAGTTGTTAACAACTGCGAAAAATGGTGGGCCGTTGGTTTGGCCGATTAATAAATATTGTGTAAATTTGCACCGCATTTGCGGCCATTGCTGTGGCAATTTCTTGTGCTCTTGGGCGTAAGTTATTGTGCAGTAGGGTCTTTGATGCGTTGACATGTATTAACCTGCCAAAAATTAAAACAAAACAATAGATAAAACTTCACTTATGGATTTTTCAATTTTCGGAGTACAGAGCACGACTCTCGCCATTACAGCGGCTTCGACCGGTGTGTTGCTGGTGGTCGGTGCCCTGGTCATCGCGTGGCTCATCGGTCCGCGCAGCTACACTGAGAAGAAAGGTGAGCCCTTTGAGTGCGGTATCCCCACCCGAGGTGATTCCATGGCCCAGTATCATGTGGGCTATTACCTGTTTGCCATCCTGTTTCTGATGTTTGACGTGGAGACGGTCTTCCTGTTCCCTTGGGCAACCATCTGCAAGGGCATCGGCAGCCAGGCGTTGCTCGCTGTGGGTACTTTCCTTGTTATTCTGGTTTTAGGTCTGGCTTATGCCTGGAAGAAAGGAGCGTTGAGATGGAAGTGAAAATCAAGTCGATGAAGCATGAGGACTTCAAGGACAACGAGTATATCGATAACCTGGTAGAGCAACTGCGCGCTGGCGGCACCAACATCATCGTGGGCAAGCTGGACCAGTTGATGAACTGGGGTGTGAGCAACTCATTGTGGCCGCTGTGCTTCGGCACCAGCTGCTGCGCTATCGAGTTCATGTGCCTGGGTGCAGCGCGCTATGACATGGCCCGCTTCGGCTTTGAGGTGGCCCGCAACAGCCCCCGTCAGGCCGACTACATCATGTGCCAGGGTACGATCAACTACCGCATGGCCCCGGCCCTGAAGCGCCTCTATGAGCAGATGGCCGAGCCCAAGTATGTCATCGCCTGCGGCTCGTGCACCGTGAGCGGCGGCCCGTTCAAGAACAGCTACTGCGTGGTCAAGGGCGTTGACGAGATCATCCCCGTCGACGTTTACCTGCCCGGTTGCCCGCCCCGTCCCGAGGCATTCTTCTATGCTCTGATGCAACTGCAGCGCAAGATCAAGGTGCAGAAGTACTTTGGCGGCGTGAACCGCAAGGAGAAACTGGAGCTCAAGTATGACGGCCAGGCACTGCAAGAAGCCAAATAATAACCCGATTTAAATCCATTGATAGATAAATATGGCAGAGATTCAAGATAAAATCACGCAGTTGTGCCCCCAGGCTCAGGTCGACACCACGGGCGAGTTCCCGATGGTGACTGTCGACGATGCCCACTGGCATGACTTGGCTCGTGCGCTCAAGACTCAGTTGCACTACGACGTGCTCAGTGCCGTTGTGGGAATGGACTGGACCGAGGCCCTCGGTTGCATGTATTATCTGACCAACACCAGCACCCACGAGTTGCTGCACGTCAAGGTGACCACGACCGACCGCGAGAACCCCCGCCTGCACTCGGTGTGCGACCTGTGGCCCGTGGCCAACTTCCAGGAACGCGAGGTCTATGACTTCTATGGCATTGTGTTCATTGGCCATCCCGACATGCGTCGCATGTTCCTGCGCAACGACTGGGTGGGCTACCCACTGCGCAAGGACTATGACCCGGCCAGCAATCCCCTGCGCCTCGAGGACGAGACCAACGAGGATTACACCTGCCGCTGGGTCGAGGACGAGAACGGCAAGGTGACCCGGGTCGACGGCAAGGTGTTTGAGGACGATGAGTATGTCATCAATGTGGGTCCGCAGCACCCCTCCACCCACGGCGTGATGCGCTATCGCGCCAGCCTCGACGGTGAGATTATTAAAAAGGTGGACGTCGTGAGCGGTTACATCCACCGCGGCATCGAGAAGATGTGTGAGAGCCTTACCTATCCCCAGATGCTCCTTTACACCGAGCGCATGGACTACATGGCTGCCCACATCAACCGCCACTGCATGTGCATGTGCGTCGAGAAGGCCCTCGGTCTTGAGGTGCCCCGCCGTGCCGAACTTATCCGCTTGATGATGGACGAGCTCATGCGCCTGTCATCCCACCTGCTGAGCTATGGCTGCTTGACCATGGACCAGGGTGCCACGACGGCCTTCTTCTATGGCTTCCGCGAGCGTGAGTTGATTTATGACATCTTTGACCGCACCTGCGGTGCCCGCATGTCGATGAGCTATGCAACCATCGGCGGCGTGGTGGCTGACGTGCATGAGGACTTTATTAAAGATGTGCGTCACGCCTGTGACGTGATCGAGAAGAACCTCAAGGAATATCACAAGCTCTTCACCGGCAACGTCATCGCCGTCAACCGCATGACGGGCGTGGGCATCCTGAGCAAGGAAGACGCCATCGCCTACGACATCACCGGCCCGTCGGGCCGTGCCAGCGGCTGGGCCTGCGACGTGCGCAAGACCAACCCCTACTCGCTGTATGGTGAGTTTGACTTCGATGAGATCGTCTATGAGAACGGCGACTCGATGGACCGCTACATGGTGCGCATGCGCGAGATGGAGCAGTGCATCAAGATCCTGCGCCAGGCCTGCGACAAGCTCGAGGCCGAGGGTGTGCAGGGCGAGTACTGTGCCCCCAAGGTTCCCAAGGTGATGAAACTGCCCGCTGGTCATTGGTACCAGCAGGTGGAGGCCAGCCGTGGAGCCTTTGGCGTGTACATCGAGAGTGACGGCGGCACCAAGCCCGTGCGCGTGCACTTCCAGTCGCCGTGCTTCAACCTGATTGGCGTTGTCGACCTCACGTGCAAGGATAACATGATTGCCGACTTGATCACCATCACGGCATCGCTCGACTTTGTCATCCCTGACATCGACCGTTAATCAACGTGTGAAATAGAGAAAGAACAAAACCACTAAAGAGAAGAAGAGATATGTTTGACTTCGCAATAGTCACTAATTGGATTCATGAGTTCTTGATGAACTACATGCCCGCATGGCTGACAACGACAATCGAGTGTGTGCTGGTGGCAGTGGGGCTGCTGGTAGCCTACTCGCTCATCGCCATTTTCTACATCTTCTACGAGCGCAAGGTCTGCGGCTGGATTCAGTGCCGCCTGGGCCCGATGCGCGTGGGCAAGTGGGGCTTGCTCCAGGTGTTTGCCGACGTGATCAAGATCCTGCAGAAGGAGTTGATCTCCCTGTGGCACACCGACAAGTTCCTGTTCAAACTGGCTCCCTATCTGGTGCTTATCGCCTCGATGCTGACCTTTGCGTGTCTGCCTTGGGGCAAAGGCCTGCAGATTATCGACATGAACATCGGCGTGTTCTTTATTGTCGCCGTGTCGTCGATTGGCGTGCTGGGCATCCTGCTCGCCGGTTGGGCAAGTAACAGCAAGTACACCCTCATCGGTGCTATGCGCAGTGGTGCCCAGATGATCAGCTATGAGCTGAGCTGCGGCATCTCGATCCTGACAATTGTGTGCCTTGCCGGCACCATGTCGGTCACGGGCATCGTCGAGGCTCAGCAGGACGGCTGGTTCCTGTTCAAGGGACACTTGCCTGCCATCCTCGCGTTCATTATATATATAATAGCAGCCAACGCCGAGAATAACCGCGGCCCGTTTGACCTCCCCGAGGCCGAGCACGAGTTGACCGCCGGTTACCACACCGAGTATTCGGGTATCCACTTTGGCTTCTTCTATCTGGCCGAGTACTTGAACCTGTTCATCGTTTCGGGTATCGCCACGCTGCTCTTCCTGGGTGGCTGGATGCCTCTGCACATCCCCGGATGGGAAGGTTTCAACACCATCATGGATTACATTCCCAGCGTGGTTTGGTTCCTGGGCAAGGCCTTCTTCATCACCTTCATCTTCATGTGGATCCGCTGGTCCTTCCCGCGCGTGCGCATCGATCAGATGCTGGCCCTCGAGTGGCGTTATCTCATGCCCATCGGCCTGGTCAACCTGGTGGTGATGGCCATCATCGTTACCCAGGGATGGTACTTTGGCGCTTGATTTCATTTGATTTATCAACTATAACAAATAATAAAAAGTCAATAATTACATTATGGCTGAAAATTTTGGAAAAATAACCCAAGTTATCGGACCCGTTGTCGATATCGCGTTTGAGCAGGAAGGCGCCTCGCGTCCTCCCATCTACACCGCGCTGTCGGTTCAGCGTCCCGATGGCAGTGAGCTCATTCTGGAGGTGGAGCAGCACGTGGGCGAGAACACCGTGCGCTGCGTCGCAATGGACAGCACTGATGGCCTCAAGCGTGGCGCGCGCGTCAAGTCGCTGGGTCAGCCCATCAGTGTCCCCACCGGTGACCAGATCAAGGGCCGTCTGCTCAATGTGATTGGTCAGAGCATCGATCACTTGCAGCCGTTGAAGGAAGGCTCTCGCCGAGCCATCCATCAGCCCGCTCCCCCGTTCAGTGACCTGTCGATCTCGCAGGAGATTCTCTACACCGGTATCAAGGTCATCGACCTGATCGAGCCCTTCAGCAAGGGTGGTAAGATTGGTCTGTTTGGTGGCGCTGGTGTGGGCAAGACGGTGCTCATCATGGAGCTGATCCACAACATTGCACACGGTCACAACGGATTCTCGGTTTTCACCGGTGTGGGTGAACGCACCCGTGAGGGTAACGACCTGCTGCGTGAGATGATCGAGAGCGGCGTTATCAACTATGGCGATAAGTTCAAGGAAGGACTCGAGAAGGGCGAGTGGAACCTCAAGGATGTCGACATGAAGGCTGTTGAGGGTTCACAGGCAACGCTCGTGTTTGGCCAGATGAATGAGCCTCCCGGTGCCCGTCTGCGTGTGGCACTGTCGGGTCTGACGGTGGCCGAGCAGTTCCGTGACCAGGACGGTGGCGGTAAGGACATCCTGCTGTTTATGGATAACATCTTCCGTTTCACCCAGGCGGGTAGTGAGGTGTCGGCTCTGCTGGGCCGCATGCCTTCGGCCGTGGGTTACCAGCCCACGCTGGCCAGTGAGATGGGTAAGCTGCAGGAGCGCATCACCTCGACCAAGACGGGCTCGATCACCTCGGTTCAGGCTGTGTATGTGCCTGCCGATGACTTGACTGACCCCGCACCTGCCACGACGTTCAACTTCCTGGATGCTACCTGTGTGTTGAGCCGCAAGATCGCCGAGCTGGGTATTTATCCTGCCGTTGATCCTCTGGCCTCGACCTCGCGCATCATGGACCCGAACATCATTGGCGAGGAGCACTATGACGTTGCTCAGCGTGTGATCCACCTGCTGCAGAAGTATAATGAGCTGCAGGACATCATCGCCATCCTGGGTGTCGAGGAGCTCAGCGACGAGGACAAGCTCGTCGTGTCGCGTGCACGCCGTGCACAGCGCTTCCTGTCGCAGCCCTTCTTTGTGGCCGAGCAGTTCACCGGTCTGCCCGGTGTGATGGTGCCGCTGGCCGAGACCATCCGTGGTTTCAAGATGATTCTCGATGGCGAGGTCGACGACCTGCCCGAGCAGGCATTCCTAAGCGTGGGCACCATCGACGAGGCCATCGCCAAGGGCAAGAAGCTGCTTGAGCAGAGCTGATGCCACACGTGTGACAATTAGTATCTAAAGGAGTTATACATTAATTATATAACATGACACTCAAAATCATATCGGCCGAACAGATCGAGTTTGAAGGCACCGTCGAGCAGGTGACACTGCCCGGCGTGATGGGCCAGTTCCAGGTGCTCAAGAACCATGCAGCCCTCATCGCTGCCCTCAAGGAGGGTCGCATGAGCTATGTGGCTGGCGGCAGCACCGTGGAGCGTGACATTCACGGCGGCGTGGCCGATGTAAAGGATAATGTGGTGTCGGTGTGCTTGTATTGACAGAGCAATGAAAAGCAAGATAATTACCGCGGTTGTCGCCCTCGTGATTGTGGCGCTCATGGGTATGGGCTATTACAGCGCTGCCCAGCATCGCGCCCACGGTCACACCAGCGAGCTGAACCCCAAGGAAACCATCTTTGAGCACTTGGGTGATGCCAACGGCTGGGAGGTGCCCTTCAACCACCATGCCCGCATCCCGCTGCCCATCATCGTGTGGGGGCAGGATGGCCTGCACTGTTTCATGAGCGACCGCATCACCGGTGGAGAGACCCACGACGGTTTCAAGATCTCGACAAGCGAGCAATACCATGGCAAGGTCGTGCAACTCATGCCCGACGGCACCGAGGTGCGTCCCTGGGACTTCTCGATCACCAAGAACGTGGCTGGCATCTTCATTGCCGCACTGCTCGTGGTGTGGATGGTGATGGCCCTCAAGCGCTGGTATGCCCGCAATGGCATGAAGGCTCCGCGTGGCTTTAAGGGTGCCTTGGAACTGGTGGTGGACTTTGTCTATGGCGACACTATCCGTCCCATCATGGGCAAGCATGCGCCCAAGTATGCCCCCTACCTGATGACGGCTTTCTTCTTCATCCTCACGATGAACCTGCTGGGCTTGATCGTGATCTTCCCCGGCGGCGCCAACCTCACTGGCAACATTGCCGTGACACTGGTGCTTGCACTGCTGACGTTCCTGATCACCACCTTCAGCGGCACCCGCGAGTACTGGAAGGAAATCTTCTGGCCCGAGGTGCCCATGATGCTCAAGTGCCCTGTTCCCATGATGCAGTTGATCGAGACGCTGGGCATGTTCACCAAGCCGTTGGCTCTGATGGTCCGACTGTTTGCCAACATGATGAGTGGCCACATGGTGGTCCTGGTGCTCGTGTTGCTCATCTTCATCTTCACCAACCTCTTTGGCGTGGGTGTGGGCATCGGCACTAGCATCTTCTCGGTGGCGTTCACCCTGTTCATGCTTCTGCTTGACGTGCTGGTGAGCTTCATCCAGGCCTATGTGTTCACGATCTTGAGCACCATCTTTATCTCGATGGCGCTGGTCGAGCCGCATCACAGCGAGGCCAAATAATCAAAAAACCATTTAAGAAATTAAATAACAAAAATATTAACAACTAAAAAAAACTTAAGACTATGTTAGGAATGATTTTATTAGAGGCTATGGCCAACCTTGGTGCAGCAATTGGAGCAGGTATCGCAGCAATCGCAGCAGGTATCGGTATTGGTAAGATTGGTGGCTCGGCCATGGAGGCTATCGCACGCCAGCCCGAATCGACGGGTGACATCCGCAGCAACATGATCGTTATCGCCGCTCTGATCGAGGGTGTGGCTTTCCTCGCCCTGATCGTGTGTGTGCTGGCTATTATTATGTAAATCCTCTGGGTTCAGATGGAACTTTTCACGCCTGAATTTGGCCTGGTCTTCTGGATGTTCGTGGCATTCCTGTGCCTGTACTTCATCCTTGCCAAGTGGGCATGGCCCTTCATCATCAAGTCGATGGAAGAGCGTGCTGACTTGATTGACAAGGGTGTGGCCTATGCTCAGGAAGCCAAGTCACATCTCGATAATGCTAAGGCCGAGGCCGACAAGTTGGTTGCTCAGGCCCGCAATGAGCAGGCCGACATCCTGCGCGATGCTGCCAAGATGCGCAACGAGCTCATCGAGAAGGCTCGTGGCGAGGCCGCTGACGAGGCCAAGAAGGTGACCGAGGCCGCTCAAGTCTCACTTGAGCAAGCACGCAAGGAGGCCGAGAAGCAACTGCGCTCCGAGGTGGGTGACCTGGCATTGCAGATTGCCGAGAAGGTGATCCGCCGCAATATCGCCAGCGACGATGCCCAGAAGGCGCTCGTTGACCAATATCTGAATGAGGTTGAGATTAAAAACTAACGCGATATGAGTGACGGACTGATTCCACGCCGATATGCCAAAGCGCTCTACAAGTACGCCGTCGAGAACGGTGACTCGCAGGACATCTATGAGCTCTTGAAAACGCTCAGCTTCCGCTACACCGCTATCGACGAACTCAAGCGCGCGGTGCTCAACCCCGAAATCTCTGACGAGGAGAAGGGGGCCTTCATGCTCAAGCTCGTGGGCGGTAAGCCCGGCAGCTCGCTGGACAAGTTCCTGCTGCTGTGCGTGCGCAACAACCGCGCCGAGTACCTGCAGAAGATTTCCCTCGCATACGTCGATCTCTACCGCGAGGCTCATGAGATAGCACATGTGATCATCACTACTGCTGTCCCCATGCCCCAGGCCGAGGTCAATGCCATCATCGACATCGTCAAGAAGCGCTTAGGCGCGATGACCCTCGAGATTGAGCAAGTCATCGACAAGGAACTGATTGGCGGTTTTACCGTCAAGATCAACGGACTGGTGCTTGATGCGTCGGTGAAGAGAGAATTGAACGAATTGCGATTACAATTGCAAAAGAAATAACTGATACACAGATGATTAATCCCAGTGAAATATCTGATATATTGAAACAACAGCTCGTCGATGACATCGCCAAGCGTCTGGTCGCCTTTGAGGAAGAAGGCACCGTCCTGGAGGTGGGTGACGGCGTGGCTCATGCCTATGGCCTGCACAATGTCGAGGCCAACGAGCTCGTGCAGTTCGAGAACGGCGTGACAGGCGTTGCCATGAACCTCGAGGAGAGCGACGTGGGTATCATCCTGCTCGACGAGGTCGATACCGTGACCGAGAACATGAAGGTGCGCCGCACCGGCGAGATCGCCTCCATCGAGGTGGGCGAGGGACTGCTGGGGCGCGTAATCAATGTCCTGGCCAAGCCCATCGACGGCAAGGGAGCTATCGAGGGCAAGAAACTGCGCCTGCCGCTGGAGCGCAAGGCTCCTGGCGTCATCTTCCGCCAGCCGGTGAACCAGCCGTTGCAAACGGGCCTCAAGGCCATCGACTCGATGATTCCCATCGGTCGTGGACAGCGCGAGCTCATCATTGGTGACCGCCAGATTGGCAAGACTGCTATTGCAGTGGACACCATCATCAACCAGCGTGCTGGTTTTGAGGCCGGCAAGCCGGTATACTGCATCTATGTAGCCATCGGTCAGAAGGCTTCGACCGTTGCTGCCCTCGTCAATAAGCTCGAGGAGAGCGGTGCGTTGCCCTATACCATCGTGGTGGCTGCCACGGCAGCCGACTCGGCCTCGATGCGCTATTATGCACCGTTTGCCGGTGCTGCCATCGGTGAGTACTTCCGCGACACTGGCCGTGATGCGCTCGTGATCTATGATGACTTGTCCAAGCACGCTGTTGCCTATCGTGAGATCTCGCTGATCCTCAAGCGCCCGTCGGGCCGTGAGGCTTATCCCGGCGACATCTTCTATCTGCACAGCCGTCTGCTGGAGCGTGCAGCCAAGATCAATGAGAACCAGGCAGTGGCCAGCGTGATGAATGATCTGCCCGAGCCCCTCAAGCCCATCGTCAAGGGAGGTGGCTCGTTGACGGCGCTGCCCATCATCGAGACGCAGGCTGGCGACGTGAGTGCCTATATCCCCACCAACGTGATTTCGATCACCGACGGTCAGATCTATCTCGAGTCGGCACTGTTCAACTCGGGAATCCGTCCTGCCGTCAACGTGGGTATCTCGGTATCGCGTGTGGGGGGTAATGCCCAGATCAAGTGTATGAAAAAAGTGGCAGGTACCCTCAAGATCGCTCAGGCACAGTACCGTGAGCTCGAAGCGTTCACCAAGTTTGGTGGCGACATCGATCCCGTTACCGCACGCACCATCGACACTGGTCGCAAGAACGAGCGCCTGCTCGTGCAGCCCCAGTACACCCCCATGCAAGTCGAGGAACAGGTGGCTATCATTTATTGTGGTGTGAACGGCCTGTTGCGTGACGTGCCCATCGACAAGGTGGCCGAGTTTGAGAAACTGTTCCTGCAGTACCTGCGCGGCAAGCACCAGAGCGATGTGCTCGACGTGCTGCGTCAAGGCAAGATTGACGATGACGTCATGGCCAAGCTGCGTGACGCCGCTGCGCAAGTCGCTGCCAAGTATACCCAGGCTGCCACTGTTTAAACCAGCTATCATTAAGTTCGCAAGATGTCAACATTAAGAGAACTCAAGACGCGAATAGGTTCAGTAGCCTCGACCCAGAAGACGACGAGTGCCATGAAGATGATCTCGTCGTCCAAGATGCGCAAGGCTACTGGCCAGCTGCAGCGCCTCTCGCCCTACCGCCACATGGTGCAGCACGTCATCAGCCACCTGCTGGTGACCGATCAGCAGTTTGACTCGCCCCTCATCGCCGAGCGTGAGGTGCAACGTGTCGCACTGGTGGTGTTTGGTAGCGACGATGGTTTGTGCGGCGGCTTCAACGTTAACATCTTCAAGCAATTGCTTGTCAGCATCGCCGAGGTGCGCAAGCAATATGGGCAGCAGGTGGGCATCACCGTAGTCCCTGTGGGCAAGAAGATGACCAAGGCGGTCGAGAAAATTGCCGGAACCGATGTGCAGATGGAGCGAGTTGCCCTGAACACGCGCAGTGACAGCGAGCAACTCTATGCCTTCACCGACCTGATGAAGACACGCTTCCTGGAGCGCACATTTGACCGCGTGGAGATGCTCTATATGCACTTCATCTCGACCGGCAAGCAAGTGTTCACTCGTGAACAACTGTTGCCCGTGAGCTATCAGGGCCTTGCCGACAATGTTGACCCCCGCGCTGCCAACAGTCCATGCCTGTTTGAACCCGATGCCAACACCATCTTCAACACCGTGCTGCCGCTGCACATCAAGTCAATGCTCCAGGATGTGTTTATCCAGAGCGCTGCCAGTGAGCAGAGCGCACGAGTCATGGCCATGCAGGCAGCCAGTGACAATGCCAAGGAACTGCTCGATGAGCTGCAACTGGAGTATAATAAACTGCGTCAGCAAGGCATCACCACCGAGCTGCTCGACATCTTGGGCGGCCAGGTGGAACGCTAATGCGAAATGTAAAGAAAACAAGAATACTGTGATATTATGAACATTAAGGAGTATTTCGTCTCAATCTTCAAAGGCTTCCACAGCCTCATCAAGGGTATGGAGGTGACCGGAAAGGAGCTCGTGACCCCCAAGGTCACCGAGCAGTATCCCGAGAACCGTGCCACCCTCAACATCCCTGAGAGATTTAGGGCCACGCTGGAGTTTATCTATGACGAGAACGGCAACCACAAGTGCATCGCTTGCGGCAGTTGCGAGCGCAACTGTCCCAACCAGACCATCAGCATTACCAAGCGCATGGTGGATTTGCCCGATGGCAAGAAGAAAATGAAGCTTGACAAGTACATGTATGACTTGGGCAGCTGCACCTTCTGCGGACTGTGCGTCCAGGTGTGTCCCACCAATGCCATCAAGTTCAGCAATGACTTTGAGCAAGCCGTCTTCACCCGCGAGAAGCTCCTCAAGCAGCTCAACTACTTGCCCGAGAAGGACGAACCTGCTCCTGCTCCCGCACCTGCCGCCAAGCCCGCTGCCGCACCTGTGGCTGCGAAGCCCGCTGCTGACGAGACTAAAGTTGAAGAACCCAAAGAAAACAAAGAATAATGGAATCATCAGTAGGTAACATCATTTTGTACTTTATCGTTGCCATCGCCATCATCGTGTTCTCGGTGTTGACGGTCACAACGCGCAAGATCTTGCGCTCGGCAACCTATCTGCTGTTTGTGCTGTTTGCCACAGCCATCATCTACTTCCAGATGGACTACCAGTTCCTGGGGGCTGTACAGATTGCCGTCTATGCCGGTGGCATCCTGGTGCTGTTTGTGTTTGCCATCATGCTCACGCAACAGCCTGGCAAGAATGCCGAGGCTTTGGCTACGCATCGCCGCTGGATGGGACTCATTGCCGCCCTGGCTGGTGTGGCCGTGTGCGGTTATGGTCTGTTCAGCTATGCTGGATTTGCTGCCAGGCAGCTCAATGGTGTGGTGGACGTCAATATGGAAAAGATCGGCCAATTCCTGTTGAGTACCGACAAGTTTGGCTATCTGTTGCCTTTTGAGGCCATCAGTGTGTTGTTATTGGCTTGTATCATTGGAGGTGTGGTTATCGCCCGTCGCCGTTAAAGTAAACGTGATAAGATTATGGATTTGACACTGTTTATGTATCTCATTCCCAGCCTCATCATGTTTGGCTGTGGCGTTTATGGTTTCATCACCCGCAAGAACATGATTGCTATCATGATTTCGCTCGAGTTGATGCTCAACTCGGTGGATATCAACTTTGTGGTGTTTAACCGTTACCTGTTTCCTGGTCAGATGGACGGCATGTTCTTCTCGTTGTTTGCGATTGCTATCGCTGCTGCCGAGACTGCTCTTGCCCTTGCCATCATCATCAATGTCTTCCGCATTGCCAAGAACGTGGACATCAACCAAATCACTAAACTGAAATTCTAACGATTATGCCACTGAATTTAGCAATAGTAGTTGTAGCATTGCCCCTGTTGATGTTCCTCTTCCTGGGACTCGCCGGGGTGAAAATGGGTAGAAAAATCACGGGTGTGATTGGTGTGCTGGCCATGCTGGTCGATACCGTTCTTGCCTATGGCGTTGCGCTGACCTATTTCTTTGGCAGCGGTCAGGGCCAGATGGTTGACGGTGTGCGTCAGGCCGTGGTAGTGGCCAATCCTGCCTGGTTGTCGTTTACCGACACGCTGGTGGTGCGCATGGGTGTCCTGGTCGATCCCATCGCTGCCATGATGCTCGTGGTCATCACCACGGTGTCGTTGATGGTGCACCTCTACAGCCTTGGGTACATGAGCGACCATGACGGCAACGCCGAGAAGGGTTTCCAGCGTTACTATGCCTTCCTGGCCCTGTTCACCTTCTCGATGCTGGGCCTGGTTGTCGCCACCAATATCTTCCAGATATTCATCTTCTTTGAGATGGTGGGTCTTTCGTCCTACCTGCTCATCGGTTTCTATTATTCAACGCCTGCTGCCAACCATGCCAACAAGAAGGCCTTCATCGTCACACGTCTGGCCGACCTGTTCTTCCTGTTGGGTATCATGATATTGAGCTACTACACTGGCACGTTCGACTTCGATAAGCTGGTGTTCGGTCCCACAATGTCGGGTAGCCTCAAGACGGCCCAGAGTGCCATCAGCACTGCTGGTGGTGCCACCTTCATGGGCTGCTCGGTAATGGCCTGGGCGTTGACCTTCATCTTCATCGGCGGTGCCGGCAAGAGTGCGATGTACCCATTGCACATCTGGCTGCCCGACGCCATGGAGGGTCCCACTCCCGTGTCGGCTCTGATTCATGCCGCCACAATGGTTGTGGCCGGTGTGTTCCTGGTGGCAAGGTTGTTCCCGCTCTATGTGCTCGTGCAGGGAGCGATGAACATCATCCTGGTGGTTGGCGCCTTCACGGCATTCTATGCCGCCGCCATCGCTTGCACCCAGAGCGACATCAAGCGTGCATTGGCCTTCTCGACCATCTCGCAGATCGCCTTCATGATGACTTCGCTGGCCGTGTCGTCCAACAACAACTCGCTCATCGAGATTCACGAGGGCTACGGTTTGGGTTACATGGCCTCGATGTTCCACCTGTTTACCCATGCCATGTTCAAGGCGTTGCTCTTCTTGTGCGCCGGTGCCATTATCCATGCCGTTCACAGCAATGAGAACGACAAGATGCACGGCCTGCACAAGTACATGCCCATCACCAGCATCTGCTTCCTCATTGGCTGTTTGGCCATTGCTGGCATTCCCCCGTTTGCCGGTTTCTGGTCCAAGGACGAGATCCTCGTTGCTGCCTATCAGCGCGGCCTGGGTTGGGGCCTTTGGATGTCGATGGTGGCTTGCATGACCGCCTTCTACATGTTCCGCATCTACTACCTCATCTTCTTCTGGAAGAAACATGAGGTTCATGACGAGCACCATGCTCCCAAGGATCAGGTTTGGACAATGACGTTGCCCTTGCTCATCCTCGCCGCCATCTCGGTGGTTGCCGGTTTTGTGCCCTTCCACGACCTCGTGACTTGGGACGGCCATCACCTGCACACTGCTCTCGACTGGACGGTGGCTGGCTCGAGTGTGGTTGTTGCCCTGGTGGGCATCGGCCTGGCCACGTTGATGTACTACAAGGAGAACCCGCTTCCCGAGCGTATGGCCAATGCGATGCGCGGCTTGTGGACCGCTTCCTACAAGCGTTTCTACATGGACGAGCTCTACCAGTTCATCACCCATAAGGTGATTTTCCAAGGCATCTGTGTGCCCATCGCCTGGTTTGACCGCCACATCATCGACGGCTTTATGAATCTGTTGGCCGATGTCACCAACTCGGTTTCCTTCGGCATCCGTCGCATGCAGTCGGGCAGCATCCAGGCCTATGTGCTTGTCTATATGCTGGGTGCCTTGCTGCTTGCGGCAATCACCATGATTTGTGTCATCTTGTAAACAACAACGGTCTAACAAAATAGAAAGGATATATACAATGGAAATATTCAATAATATATTGATTTACTTTGTGATCGTGCCTCTGATCACACTTGGAGGCCTGGCCCTGTGCAGCAACCGCGGCATCAAGGCCATCAGGACCGTTGCTGTTGCTGGTGCCTCGGTGCTCATGGTGCTTGCCATCTGGCTGGTGACCATCTTTCTGCAGGCCCGCGGCGCTGGTGACACCAGTGAGATGATCCTTCGCAGCGATGTGATGTGGTATGAGCCGTTCAACATCCACATGGCACTCGGCGTTGACGGTGTCAGCGTGGTGATGATTCTGCTGTCGGCATTCATCGTGTTTGCCGGTGTGTTCGCCTCGTGGAAGATGAACCCGCTGCCCAAGCAGTTCTTCATGTGGTTCTTCTTGTTGTCCACGGGTGTGTTCGGCTTCTTTATCTCGATCGACCTGTTCACGATGTTCATGTTCTATGAGGTCGCCCTGATTCCCATGTACCTGTTGATTGGCGTGTGGGGAAGCGGCAACAAGAACTACAGTGCCATGAAGCTCACGCTCATGCTCATGGGAGGCTCGGCCTTCTTGATGCTCGGCCTGATTGGTATCTACTTCCACTCGGCTGCCGATGGCAACCTGACGATGAACATCCTGGACATTGCTCATAATGATGCCATCCCTCACAGCTGGCAGTATGTGCTGTTCCCCCTGACGTTTGTCGGTTTTGGTGTGCTGGGTGCTATGTTCCCGTTCCACACTTGGTCACCCGATGGTCATGCCTCGGCTCCCACAGCGGTGTCGATGCTCCATGCTGGTGTGTTGATGAAGTTGGGTGGATATGGCTGTTTCCGCATCGCCATCTATCTGATGCCGTTTGCTGCCAACCAGTTGGCTTGGATCTTCTTGCTGTTAACGGGCTTTAGCATCGTCTATGGTGCGTTGAGCGCTTGTGTGCAGACCGACCTCAAGTACATCAACGCTTATTCGTCGGTGAGCCACTGCGGCATGGTGCTCTTTGCCATCTTGATGTTCAACACTACGGCGATGACCGGTGCTGTGCTGCAGATGCTGTCGCATGGTCTGATGACGGCCCTGTTCTTTGCCCTGATTGGTATGATCTATGGCCGCACCCACACTCGTGACATCCGTGACATGGGTGGTATGATGCACATCATGCCTTACCTGGGCGTGGGCTATGTGATTGCCGGTTTGGCATCGTTAGGTCTGCCTGGATTGAGCGGCTTTGCTGCCGAGATGACCATCTTCTTTGGCTCCTTCCAGCACACCGACATGTTCCACCGCGTGCTCACCATCATGGCAACCACCTCGATTGTCGTGACTGCCGTTTACATCCTGCGCGTTGTCGCCAAGCTGTTGTTTGGCGTGGTTCAAGACGAGCATCACCGCTCGTTGACCGATGCCTCTTGGGAGGAACGCCTCTCGACTGCCACGCTCATCCTGGCTGTGGCTGCCATTGGTTGTTTCCCCAACTTCTTTGTTAACATCATCAGCAGCAGTTTTGACCCCATCGTCAAGTCGTTGCAAGCAGCGCTGGCTGCTGCATTGGCCGCTGGAACGCCTCCCATGTTGTGATGAAAGTGTTTAACCTGATAAAAATAGCATAAGAAAAAGATATGATGGATTATTCACAATTCTTGTTGATGCCTCAGGAGATTGGCCTGTTGCTGGTTTTCCTGCTCGTTTTCATCTATGACACTTTCATGCCCGAGCGCACCCAACGTCACATGCCCGTGTTTACGGTCATCATGATGGCGCTCTATACGATATATTGCTTCTGTCCCGTTGCTACGGGTAGTGCCTTTGGCGGCATGTTTGAGACCAACGCTGCCACTTGGGTGATGAAGAACATCCTCAATGTGGGCGTGCTGCTGGTGCTCCTGCAAGCCGTGAAGTGGACCAACAGTGACTTTGTGAGCATTCGCCGTGGCGAGTTCTATGAGTTGACCCTGTTGACGTTGCTGGGCATGTTCCTCATGATCTCGGCCCGCCACTTCCTGCTGTTTGTCATCGGTCTGGAGACTGCCTCGTTGCCTATTGCGGCTCTGGCAGCCTTCGAGAAGCGTTACTATGAGTCTCACGAGGCAGCGGCCAAGTATATCTTCACGGCCATCTTCTCGTCGGCGATCTTCCTTTTGGGCATCTCCTTTGTCTACGGTATGAGTGGATCGCTCTATTTCCAGGATATCGCCACTGCACTCATCGGTAACCATTCGGCCCTGTTGATTGCTGCTCTGGCATTTGTCATCGCAGGTGTGGGGTTCAAGCTCTCGCTGGTGCCCTTCCACTTGTGGACAGCCGACGTTTACCAGGGTGCACCCACCGCTGTGACCAGCTACCTGTCGGTCATCAGCAAGGGTGCTGCAGCATTCTCATTCCTGATCATTCTGGTACAGGTGTTTGGCTCGGCCTATTCCCAGGCTTGGGAGTGGATGCTCTATGCCATCATCGTGCTGACCATCACGTTGGGTAACTTGTTTGCCATGCGTCAGCGCAACCTCAAGCGCTTCTTGGCTTTCTCGTCTATCTCGCAGGCTGGTTACATCATGCTTGGCGTGGTTGCCGTCAATGTGATGGGCATGTCGTCGATGATCTACTATGTGCTGGTCTACATCTTTAGCAACCTCGCCGCCTTTGGCGTGATTGCAGCTGTGGAACGCCACACGGGCAAGGTTACAATGGACGACTATAATGGCTTGTTCAAGACCAACCCATGGCTCGCCTTCACGATGATGCTGGCGATGTTCTCGCTCGGCGGTATTCCCCCGTTTGCAGGCTTCTTCAGCAAATTCTTCATCTTTGTGGGTGCTTGCCATCAGGGTTCGGTTGCCATCTATGCGTTGGTACTCATTGCCTTGGTCAACACCATTATCTCGCTGTACTACTACCTGCTGGTGGTTAAGGCTATGTTCATTCGTCAGGATGAGTGTGTGATTCCCAATTTCAAGAGCCACTGGACCGAGCGCGTTGGCCTCATCCTGTGTGTACTGGGAATTATCTTCATCGGCCTTGTGAGCTGCATCTATGCCAGCATCAATGGTTCGGTCGAGGCTATCGGCAGCATGTTTGCGGCCATCCAGTAAATGAAAATCTAAGAAGAATACTTTTCTGATATCATTTAGCATAACCAAAGACTCTAAATTAACGAGATTTAGTTTTTAGAGAGCACCGCGATATACCCGCCGTGCTCTCTTTTTAATGCTTTCCGACAAGAGACTACACGTCCAGCTCCTCAAAAATGAAATCTGCCCACCATCGCTTCATGAATAGGTGTTATTCTGGTTCAGCGGAAAAAGACTGTGGACTGTAGTGAGGTCTTCGACCACGTTCATTTCCCCCATCTTTTATCGGGGTCAGTAAGGTTGCATAAACACTTCGGTATCATAACTGTTATTGTTGCTCTGCGTGAAGTTCCTTGCTTTGTCTGAAAAATCTTCTACCTGCTAAACTTTTCCTGGGTCAACAATAATATAATTCAAATTTTTACCAGTTTTGTGCACTATTTGCGTTGATTATTATTACTTTTGTGTTTTAGAAAGTAATTAAATGAAAGGACTGTTGGAAATGAGAAAACTAATCTTGGCTATTATGTGCCTGTGTGCAATTGGCGCATCGGCAATTGGCGTGAAGCAGGGCAGCGAGCGTTCACTGGTGGACAGTTGTGGATTTTTCCCCCAATTGAGCCTAGATGGGCAATGGGTGCTTTATTCGCCCACCGATGCTACTACCCTGATGTTGAAGAATCTCGTGACTGGCTCGGTGACGACAGTAGCCGACAAGGACAACCCGGGCTTTGATGCCATTTTTGGCCCCGATGGAAAAGTGTACTATATCACGCAGCAGCGCAAGGGCAATAAACTTGTTTACCGCACGGCCCATTGCTATGATCCTGCTACTGGCAAGGACAAGGTGGTGCTCAAGAAGCAGCATGGCAGTGTGCAGTTGCTGCATGCCGCTCACGGGGTTGTCGTCAATGGTGAACGTCAGGTGTTCGTCAGCACCAGTCGGGTGGGGGCCTATGCCTACACTCGCGGTGACCAACTCTATCTGGTGGATGAAGCTGGCGTGACGCGCTCGTTGCAGCCGGTGAAGGATAGCGATGGATATCTGTGGGCATCACTCTCGCCCGATGGTACACGGGTGATGTTTGAGGCCGCTGCCCGTGGACTGTTTGTCTGTGACTTGAATGGCCGCATTGTTGCCGAACTGGGCGAGTTCCTAATGCCCTCATGGTATAACAACGACTATGTGATCGCCATGAGCAATGCTGGAAATCCACGCATTTCGGGATCGCGCATCTGGTTGCTCTCGGTCAACGGCGAGATCTGCAAGCCCATCTCGGGACGGAATGAGCGTGCTGTGCAGCCCATGACAGTGGGTGGAAAAGTCGTGTACTCGCTCTTGTATAGTGGCGAGGTGCGACAGCTCGAACTCGATATCCCGGCGACGCAGCCGCTCGGCATGGCGTCAGGCAAGGGCAAGACCATCAAGGTCAAGGATCCCGTGAGCCGCAAGGACTTGCCACGCGTGTTCATTAACCCCGGTCACGGTGGTCATGACAGTGATGATCGTCACGTGCCCACGTGGGTCATTGGCCGTCAAGACACTTTGCATTATTATGAGTCCAATTCCAACTTGACCAAGGGGATAGCCTTGCAAGAAATCTTGCGCAACAAGGGCTATGAGACCGCTATTTCACGTGTTACCAATAACACCGAAGATGACCTAGACCTCTATGAGATCGTCGCACTGGCTGCTAACAGTGGTGCCGATATATTCTTTTCTATCCACAGCAATGCCACTGGCACCAAGAGCCGCATGAATTTCCCCCTGGGACTCTATCGCGGCTGGGATGGCAAGCCGGCTGTTGAGGGTAGCCTGGACCTGAGCAAGGCTGTGATGAAACACTTGGGCAAGTGCGGCGCCACCGTGTGGACCCACAACGAGCGCAGCCGTGGCGACTGGTCCTTCTATGATTGGGGCTATATGGTGGGCCTGGGTGTGTTGCGGTTTAACAAGTTGCCGGGCATGCTCAGCGAGGGCGCTTTCCATGACTATCTGCCCGAGCGTGAGCGTCTGTTAAACGATGATTATTGCTGGTTAGAGGCATGGAACCAGTCGTTGGGTATCGACGAGTACTTTGGCCGCAAGGGCAAGTTCAAGAATGGTGTGCTGGCTGGCACCGTGCGCTGGGACGATATCGAGCGACATGACGAGGACAAGCGGCAGTTTGATGACGACAAACTGATGCCCATGAATGGCGCCCTGTTGCGATTGTACAACAGTCGGGGACAATTGAGCCGCACCTACAAAACTGATGATTTGGATAATGGCGTGTTTGTCTTCACCAATCTCACCCCCGACAAATATAGGCTTGAACTGTATTATGGCGGCGAGAACAAGTATCTCACCACCAAGGTTAAAGTGAAAAAGAACCAGTCGGCCTACAAGAACTTGAAACTCAAGAAAGACCAGAAACCTTTAAAGTAATAAGGGTTAAGGAGCCGCAATGTTGTGGCTCGGTCACGACTCGTGATAATAGTTAAACCAAGACCTCACCAAGGTCGATATAAAATAGATGAAACTATGAAAAAAAGATTGACGATTGCAATGATGCTGCTGGCGGCAACAGTGCTGCCACTGCTGGCACAGCAGGTCGAGGTAACCTCGGTCTCACGTCTGTTCGAGCAGCGCGAAGTTCCCGATGCTGGCTTCTATCCCCAGCTCAATTCCACCGGCGATCGCCTGCTGTATTTCACCGACGATGCCGGGATGAAGTTATATGACATGACAACTGGCTCGCTCACAACCATCACGATGGATTATGTCGCCGGTAATGATGCCTGTTGGGGTGGAGATGGCAAGGTGTATTTTGTTACCCAGACCGTTGGAGCTAATCATCTGATCTATCGCACGGGTCAGTGCTACGAAGTGGCTACCGATCAGTCCGTTCGTCTCACCGAGCCTCAACATGGTGCCGTGCATGCCGTGGCGGCAAGTCGAGGCGGTGTGTTAAGGGCCCCCTCGGGCACCTATCGCTCGGGTGGTGATATCGGCAGTGCCGCATGGACCGAGGGCAGTCGTGTTTATGTAACTGTTAATGGCGAGGAACGAGTGTTCTCGCCCGTGGACTCTTGGGCAGGTTACCTGTGGGCATCGCTCTCGCCCGATGGGCGGCGGGTGGCCTTCTTTGCCGCTGGCAAGGGCATTGTGGTCATCGACCTGCGGGGTCAGGTGCTGGCCATGTTAGGAAACTATGAGATGCCGTGCTGGTACAATAACGACTACCTGGTGGCACAGAATGCCAAGGACGACGGTCATCAGTTCACCTCATCACAGATTGTGTTGCTCAAGGCCGACGGCACGTGGCAAACCGAGCTGACCCGACCCGAATCGATGACAATGCATCCCACCTGTGGTGGCGGCAAAATCGTTTACACGACCATCGATGGCATCTTGCATGAGATGAAAATCAACATTTTCCAATAAGATTACCGTTAATGCGTTATGAAAAAGAACCTACTTCAATCAATGATAGTGGCGCTAATGACGGTTCTTGCCGTAAATCTCGCCACAGCCCAGCAGCCCCATGTCTATATCAACCCGGGGCATGGCGGCTATGACAGCGATGACCGCAACATGGTGATTTATCCCTTCACCCAGGGGGATAGTGCTGGCTCATGGGAGTCCAAATCTAACCTGCGCAAGGGACTGGCCCTGCAGGAAATCTTGCAGAAGAAAGGCTACCGCACCAGCATCTCGCGTGTGAATAATACCACTGCCGACGATCTGGCCCTCTCGACCATTGTGGCACTGTGCAACCAGAGTGGTGCCGATGTGTTCTACTCGATTCACAGTAATGCCACGGGCACAACTGCTGTGAACAACTTCCCGATGGTATTCTACCGTGGTTACACCGGTTCGCCACAGATCGCCAATGCTGATGTGCTGGCTGCCGACCTGGAACCCTACCTGTATGCCAGCAAGAACACGGTGTGGACACACAATTACCAGATCTGGGGTGACTGGTCGTTCCGTCCTGAGTGGGGCACACAGGGTTACGGTGTGCTGCGTGGCAACCGTGCAGTGGCCAACCTGAGCGAGGGCTCGTTCCACGACTACATCCCCGAGGCCTACCGCTTGTTGAGCCTCAAGTATTGCTGGATGGAGGGCTGGAACATCTCGCTCGGTGCCGACAAGTACTTCGACCGCTTGGACCAGTATGGACTGGGCGTGGTAACAGGCAACATCCGTGACGACCGCATCAAGCGCCTGCAGGAGTGCGCCCAGCCGTTCATCATCTATGGTGAAGACATCCTCATGCCCATCCATGCCGCCACCGTGCGACTGCTCGACCAGGACGGCAACGAGGTTCAGCGATGCCAGACCGACACCCTGCGCAACGGCATCTACCTGTTCAAGTATGTCACGCCAGGGACCTATACTGTCGAGGTGAGTGAGCCGTCACATTTCACTCAGACGGCCATCGTCACCGTCGAAGCCAATGCACCCACCTACCAGAACTTCTACCTCAAGCGTGTGCGCGACACGCCCCCCGAGGTGGTGGGCTACAGCCCGGTGTGGAATGAGGGCGACCCGGCCGTGAAGTGCAGTTCACAGATTGTGCTCTCCTTCAATTGGGATATGGATAGCGCATCGACCTGCGATGCCTTCACCCTGGACCCGCCAGTGGAAGGGTCTTTCGCATGGGAGGATTCCTACTACCGACTGCTTTTCACCCCCGACGATGCCTTTGACGAGAACACACTCTACACACTCACGCTCAACAAGAGTGCCGAGCATGGTGGTGGCATGCCCATGCAGGATGACTTCACGATGCAATTCTATACACAACCCCGCAAGCACCTCAACGAACTGGCTGTGTTCCCCTATGAGGGAGCTCCCGTCCATATCAAGACACCCACAGTAGAGTTGCGAGTGGACTCGATGCTCAACACCTACAACCTTATCACCCGATTGCGCGTCCTCAACAGCAATGGCGATGAGCTGGCATGGAACAAGCGCAGCATCAAGTACAACAAGCGTGGAGATAATTATGGATTTGTGCGCATCCCGTTGACCAAGAATCTCGAGGCAGGGCAGCAATACCAGCTCGTACTGGACCGTGACATCGCCGACACGGCAGGCATCCATCTGCCCGAGCAGCGTGTCATCAACTTCACGGCTGTCGATGCCGGGGCAGACAAGCCTGGCATGGATGTCCTTGTGGACTTTGATAATGCTGATAATTTTAGAGTTGTCGATCCGATTGGCATGACAGAGACCAAGTTGACGGCTTCAACCGAAGCACTCTTTGGCAATAAATCATTGCAGGTGTCCTATGACTTGACCAGCAGAACGATGATCCAGATAACCACACAAAATCTGGATAATATCCACTTTTCCCCAGGTGATACCCTTGGGTTGCATGTGTGGGGTGATATGAGCCGCAATGAACTGTACGCGATCTTTGCAAATGCCGAAGGCGTGGTAGATGTGCCTCTCGGGAAGATAGATTTCCATGGATGGAAATTTCTGAGCCAAGTGTTGCCCGATTGGTATGATGACTACCGTTTTGTCGGATTTAACCTAATCCCGCCTGAGCTTGGCGATAAGGCTGAAAACAAAGCAGGTATTATCCGATTCGACAACCTGTTGCGCAAAGCCTCCAGTGGCATCAACGAGGCACGATTGGCTGGCATGCAGGTGCGTGTGGCGGGCGACTATATCGTTGTGAGTGCCGACACCTGGGTGCAAGGGGTGGAATTGCTTGACATCAATGCTCATAGCATTAAGGCCACCGGCGGCAATTGCCTGAACATCTCGAGTGTCGCTCCTGGCATCTACCTCGTGCGTGTCCTCATCAACGGACGCACCATGACCCACAAGGTCATCATCCAGTAGGATCTAAGGTCTTTAAGGACCAAGATCCCATCACATCGACTACCGATTTTGGCCAGAAACTGACATTTTGTCAGTTTCTGGTTTAATTTTTGTGAAAAACCTGACACGGTGGCTGCGATTTTTAACGGTGGTTAAACATTGCCCTTTTGGCACCGGTTTTGCTTGTTATGAGAGTGCAAGCGGGGCGCAACCCCCACTGGCAAGAGAGAAAAGAAACATTAATTACAAAACAATAGACTCATAAAACAAAAATAGAATTAGGAGGTAAAAATTATGCTATTTCCAGTAATTCGCAACAACAATCGCAATTGGTTAGACACCGCATTTAATGACTTCTTTGACACCGAATGGATGCCGCGCACCGCAACCACAGCTCCCGCCGTCAACGTCAAGGAGAGTGATAAGGCTTTCACCATGGAGGTCGCTGCACCGGGTCTCAAGAAAGAATTCTGCAAGGTCAACATCAACGAGGACGGCAACCTGGTCGTCAAGATCGAGCACAAGGCACAGCACGAGGAGAAGGACTGCAAGCAGGAGTGTGAGAAGTTCCACTATGTACGCCGCGAGTTCTCCTATACCAACTATGAGCAGACCTACATCCTGCCCGACGAGGTGGACAAGGAGCACATTAGTGCCAAGGTCGAGGACGGCATCCTTTCCATTGAGCTGCCCAAACTCGAACCCGAGCCCGAAAAGAAGATGGACCGTGTGATTGACATCGCATAACAATTCCTGATTACCATCAGCCCCCTCTTGGGCGGGGGCGGTGAGTAAATCGTTGATCCAACAGCGAGCATCCGCCAGTTTGAGAAAAAACTGTCGGGTGTTCGTTTTTTTGTTGGGTGGATGATGTGTACCCGACGTGAAGTGAGAACTAATTATGTTAAAATGCGTGATTATGCGTTAAAATTTCTTTTAATTGTAAAGAATTTTAGTTGAGACAGACTATTTGTAGCAATAATTGCATAATTTTGTAATCGCTAAAAACAATATATAGTTGGTTTAACGGATTATTAACAAAAAGACACATCCATTAACCTGTTATGGCAATACTACGAGGACAAAATATAACCCTAATAGCAGAGAGCAGCACCACTCGCACCGAGTGGTCGCTGGTTGAAAATGGCAAAGAGGTTGAGCATGCTTTCACGTCGGGTTTGAATCCGTTTTTCATGTCGCGACGTGAAATTAGCCACAGCATCCGTCTTGATTTGCCTCCCGCATTCTTCAAGCGGCGCTGGAATCATGTCTATTTTTATGGGGCTGGTTGCTCGGGTCCCGAGAAAAATAAAATAATCGAGTCGTCGCTGGTTGCGCAGTTCAAGACTCCGGTGACGGTCATGAGCGACCTGCTGGGAGCAGCACGCGGCCTGCTGGTTCGCGAGGCTGGCCTGGCCTGCATCCTGGGCACGGGCAGCAACTCGTGCTTCTATGACGGCAACGAGATCGTCAAGAATGTGCCTGCGCTGGGCTTCATCCTCGGTGACGAGGGCAGTGGAGCGGCGCTGGGCAGGGTGTTCCTTGGTGATGCACTCAAGGGACTTGCTCCACAGGAGCTCACCGAAGCCTTCTTTGAGAAATACAAGGTCACCCCCAGCGAGGTGCTTGATGCGGTGCTCAATAATCCTGCTGCCACACGCAACCTGCGGGCCTACTCTTTTTTCTTGAGCGAACATCTTGACAATTCCTATGTCCACGAACTGATCACGCGTGAGTTCAGGCGTTTCTTTGAGCGCAACGTGGCACAATATGACTACAAGAGCTATCCCGTCAATTTTGTGGGGCCCATCGCCACGACCTATAGCGAGATCTTGCTCGAGGTGGCTAATGACTTCGGTGCCACCGTCCGCAAGATCCTGCTCAGTTCCATGCCTGGCCTGGTCGCCTACCATAGTTCAGATGATTAACTTGTCACGTTGAAATCACCCTTAGGTGTTTGAATGTCTGGAGAATTTCGTTACCTTTGCAACATGAGTCCGCTGCTAAAGAAAATATTAAGCAAGAAAGCCTCCAGGCGCAAGGTTGTCAAGAAAAATACCACCTATCGCAAGCTCAGGGCATGGGATAAGAAGCTCGACCATCGCTTGGAGCAGCGTGCCGCTTCGGCAGTCACTGTCGATGAGGCCGAGCGCACCTGTAGCAACTGCGGTGTGGCTTATGTTGGCCGCGTGTGCCCCCAGTGCGGACAGGTGGGCACCTGGTCTCGATACACCTGGAAACAGGCCCTCTTGAACTTTCTTGACATCTGGGGACTGGGCAACCGCCCGATGTTCCGCACGCTGCGTGAACTCCTAACCCGGCCAGGTTACATGGTGCGGGACTACCTGCAGGGACATCGTCAGTTCTATTTTCCTCCCTTCAAACTGCTGGCCATATCGATTGTTTTTTTGGTTTTTGTCGGCTGGTTGACGGGTATTCAGCCTGAATCCTTCTTCAGTTCCTTGACCGAGGCCTCCTTTGACAAAATCGAGAAAAGCAGTGTGACGAAGGTGATGCTTTTCAAAGCCCTGCTTGGTTTTTTCAAATTCCTGTCGAGCAATCTGCTATATGAGTGGCTGTTTGACGGCGTTGTGGCGGTGGTGTGCGTCTGGATAGCTTTCAGGCGGGTGAGCCGTTATAATCTTGTTGAAACCTATATCTTCCTGATATATGTACTATCGCTAAAGGTCATTACCGATATCCCCGACACGCTTATTCATTGGCTGCATTATCAGGCCCGCGATTTTTCACAAGTCATGAATGCGGCCGGTGCATCCACGCCGATGGCCTATCTGTCGACAGCCTGCAATTGGGCGACATCTCTGTTAGTGTTTGTTTACAAATCTCTGGCACTGTTGCTTATAATCTTGGCCTTCCGTCAGTTCTATGGTTTAAAATGGAAATCAACTGTATTCCGCCTGTTGATGTCGTTACTGGTGGGAGTAGTTATAACGGTTTTTGTTGTGTCGGTTTTCAGTGGATTGGTTTCTAATCATGTCGACGATGTTGTCTATGGCTCCATCTGGATGACATTGATTGTCATAAGTTTCTGGCTTGCCGCCAAATACATCAACAAGTATCAAGCCCAATGCAATCGCCTTGTTCTGGCCTTCTCCAAGGTGGCCATGATTACAGTGCTTTTTGCCCCATATTGTGGTCAACTACTGCGTGAGGCAAAAATGCACATCGCCCTGGCCTCGCCGCTACTTGCTCTGGGATGCGTCGTGGTGGTGTGCTGGAGCATGTTGCCCATCTACCTTTACAAGAAGTATAAAAACACATGGATTTCGGTCTTGCCGTTTTTGGCACTCATGACCGCTATAAATCTGGTTCTCTGGTCATGATGTGGTAGTAAACCCCGTCTTCAAACTCAAGGGTTATTGGAGAAAGAGTAGGGTAGGTCGGTCCGGGCCCTGCCCCTGTCAAAATTGGGTTTCTCACCCATGACAAAGCGGATGTCGCCGCCCTGCATCAGTCGCTCATGGTCGATGTAGTTGTGGCTGCATGACTTGCCATCGATGGTCATCGATTGGATGTAGCAGCCCTTGCCTTGGCGGGTGAGCTTTACGGTCTTGCCGTTCTCAAGGTGGAGAGTCGTTTTGTCAAGGTAAGGTGTCCCGATCACATACTGGTTGCTGCCAGGACACACGGGGTAGAACCCTAAAGCAGTGAACACATACCATGCCGAGGTCTGGCCGTTGTCCTCGTCGCCGCAATAGCCGTCGGGGGTGGCATTGTAGAGGCGGTCCATCACCTGTCGCAGCCAGTATTGTGCCTTCCATGGCTGTCCGGCGTAGTTGTAGAGGTAAATCATGTGCTGGATGGGCTGGTTGCCGTGGGCGTAGTTGCCCATGTTCATGATTTGCATCTCTCGGATCTCATGGATTGTGAAGCCATAGTAGCTGTCGTCAAACACCGGCGGAACGGCAAACACCGAGTCAAGCATCTGGCAGAACGCCTCATTGCCGCCCATCAGGTCGATGAGGCCTTGCGGGTCATGGAACACGCTCCAGGTGTAGTGCCAACTGTTGCCCTCGGTGAAGGCGTCGCCCCACTTGAGCGGGCTGAATGGTGTCTGGAAGGATCCATCACTCATTCGGCCACGCATCAGACGCGTCTCGGGGTCAAACACATTGCGGTAGTTCATTGCCCGCTGGGCATAAATGCCGATTTCACTCTCCGGCTTGCCTAATGCCTTGCCCAGGCGGTAGATGCACCAGTCGTCGTAGGCATACTCCAGTGTCCTTGCGACGTTCTCGTTGATCCCCACGTCATAGGGGATGTAGCCCAACTCATTGTAGTATTGGTGTCCAATGCGGCCTGTGGACTTGACCTGTGGATGCACGGCCGTGGTGCCGTGTACGACGGCTTGCCACAAGCGGTCGATGTCATAACCGCGCAGGCCCTTCATGTAGGCATCGGCCACGATCGAGGCACTGTTGTTGCCCACCATGCAGTCACGATGGCCAGGGCTGGCCCACTCGGGCAGGAAACCACTCTCGAGCCACGTGTTCACCAGGCCCTCCTGCATCCATGCACCCATCGTGGGATACACAAGATCTACAAGCGGGAACAGGGCGCGGAAGGTGTCCCAGAACCCCGTGTCGGCAAACAACCGTCCAGGTCTAACCTCTCCGTTATAGGGACTGTAGTGGATGGGGTCGCCGTCCTCGTCGAGCTCATAGAAGCTGCGAGGAAACAGCACCGAGCGGTACAGGCATGAGTAGAACGTGCGCAAGTGGTCGACATTGCTGTCCTCGGCCTCGATGCGGCCCAGCACGTCGTTCCAACGGCGGCGCCCTTTTTCCTTGATGGCTTCAAGGCTGCTGTTGCCCACCTCGAGCAGATTGCGCTCGGCTTGCGCGGGACTGATGAAGGACGATGCAACGCGGACGTTGACTGCCTCGCCACGCCTGGTCTTGAACGTCACGATGGCACCTGCATGATGGCAAGTGACGCTCGTCATGCCACTGTGCATGGTGCTGTCCTCGATAGTGTAGAATGACGTGAAAGGCTTGTCAAACTCGATGACAAAGTAATTCTTGAAGCCATCGGGAACACCGCCACTGTTGCGTGTCGAGTAGCCGACGATACGCCGCTGGCCGGGCAGGATGGTGACCTGCGACCCCTTGTCAAAGGCATCAACCACAACATTGGCTTGATGGGTAGCGGGAAAGGTGAAACGCAGGATGGCCGCACGCTCGGTGGAAGCCACCTCGGCGGTCACGTCGTGGTCGGCGAGATAGACTTGGTAGTAGTAGGGTGTGGCCACTTCGGCCTTGTGCGAGAACCAGCTGGCGCGCTCGTTCTCGTCAAAGGTTGGCTCTCCCACGGTGGGCATCAGCGAGAACTGGCCGTAGTCATTGATCCACGGGCTGGGTTGATGGGTCTGCTTGAAGCCCCTGATCCGGGTCGCATCATAGGTGTATTGCCAGCCATCACCCATCTTCCCTGTTTGCGGCACCCAGCAGTTCATGCCCCATGGCATGGCTATGGCGGGGTAGGTGTTGCCTGTCGACAGTTGGAAGCTCGAAGCGGTGCCCACCAGCGGGTTGACATAATCCACTGGCTCGACTGCGGCGCCCCACAGCCAAGCCATGACCGTCAACAAGCAAAAAGCCCTTTTAGCCAGCATGGGAAACGGTAGCTTCTTATTTCTTCATCAGGAAGTTAAGCACAGCCCAGCCACCCACGGCTTGCAGCAGCATGCCAGGCCAGCCTAAATTCCAATCCTGCAATGCGGCAGCGAAACTGCCCGTCATAGCCCACTCGATAGAGCCGCCCACGAGCTGATAGGCCAGCACCACGGCGATGAGTGCCAGCAGCGTGGCACCCTTGCTGCGCTGGGCCATCCATGCGGCAGCGCCTGCCAGCAAGACACCCTTGATCACGATGATGGGCAGTGCGGCAGCGGCAGGCATGCCAAACAGGGCCGAGTTGATGAGCGGCGACAAGATTGCCGTGAGCAGGCCCACGCGAAAACCGAACTTGTAGGCGGCGATCAGTGTAAAGAAATAGATGGGCAGCAGCATCAGTCCACCTTGCGGTATCAGGTGGCACAGTTGCGGCAAAACGATGTTGCCGGCGATGAATAACATTGCGAACATCCAGGTGCGCGCCTCGCGCCATCCCAGTGAATACAGTCTGATTGCGGTTACGTTACTTTCCATGTAATTGATAACTTTTTAATGATTTATCGGCAAAGATAATTCTTTTTTGCGAAATTTCACAGCTGCATCCATGTGAATGAGTTTTTTGCCATTTCAAAAACCGCTTTTTAATAATGTTTATAAGAAAAAGTGATATTTATTCGGCAAATAAGTAGTACCTTTGCTGCTTGAATTGCGGGGGGGTGCCCCGTGATGTGTTTCAACTGAGACAAATTTTTAAGGTTACTATATAATTTTCAAATTTTTATGGCAGAAACAAAAAAGAAATTGTTCGACCAATTCGCGCCTGTCACTCCCGAGGAGTGGCGTGCCAAGGCCGAAGTTGACCTCAAGGGGGCCGACTTTGAGAAGAAAATGGTTTGGCGGACAAACGAGGGTTTCAATGCCCAGCCGCTTTATCGCAGCGTGGACATTGCAGACCTGAAGCAGACCAAATCCCTCCCTGGCGAGTTCCCCTACGTCCGCGGTACCCGCTACAACAACGACTGGAAGGTGCGCCAGAACATCGACGTCAACAGCGAGGATGTCAAGGCTGCCAATGCCAAGGCTCTCGAGGTGCTCGACAAGGGCATCAACTCGATTGGCTTCCGTTTCCACGGTGGCGACGTTGACCTCAAGGAGCTGCTGGCAGGCATCGTCCTTCCCGCTTGTGAAATCAACATCCAGTGCTGCCCCAAGTGCGCTCTGGGTTATGCCCAGCAGTTGGTGGCCCTGTGCAAGGAGGCCGGTTGCGAGGACACGTTTGTCGGCTCGATCGACTTCAACCCGTTCAAGCGCATGTTCAAGCACGGTGAGCCCTTCCCTGGCGACATCGTCAAGATGGCTACCGAGCTGATGAACACCGTTAAGCCCGTCGCCCACCTGCGCGTGCTCGGCGTTGACTCGCTGGCACTGAACAACGCTGGTGCCTATATCTACCAGGAGCTGGGTTATGCCCTGGCATGGGGCGCCGAGTGGATGGCCATGATGACCGAGGCCGGCTTCACTGCCGACGAGGTGGCTAACCGCATCAAGTTCAACATGGGTGTTTCGACCGTTTACTTCATGGAGATCGCCAAGTTCCGCGCTGCTCGCGAGCTGTGGGCCATGATCGTCAAGGAGTTCAAGTCCGCTAACGACTACTCGTGCATGATGAACGTCAATGCCGAGACAACACGTTTCAACCAGACTATTTATGATAGCTATGTGAACTTGCTGCGCAGCCAGACTGAGGCCATGAGTGCCGCACTGGCAGGCGTCGATTCACTGGTCGTTACCCCGTTTGACGCTCCCTACCAGAAGAGCGACGACTTCAGCGAGCGCATCGCCCGCAACCAGCAGATCCTGCTCAAGGAAGAGAGCCACCTCGACAAGGTCGTTGACCCCGCCGGCGGTTCTTACTATGTTGAGATGCTGACCAAGAATCTTGCCGAGCAGGGCTGGAAGCTCTTCCTCGAGGTCGAGGACAAGGGCGGTTTCAAGGCTGCTCTCGAGAGCGGTGACATCATCAAGGCCGTCAATGCCAGTGCCGACGCACGCTTTGACAAGGTGGCCAAGCGCCGCGAGCAGTTGCTGGGTACCAACCAGTTCCCCAACTTCACCGAGAAGGCTGCCGACAAGGCCGATGCCCGCGAGGCTTGCTGCTGCCACTGCGGCTGCAACCACGAGGAGGCTGAGGGTGCCGTGAAGCTGAACACCAAGCGACTGGCAGAGCAGTTCGAGGAGATCCGTCTCCAGACCGAGCATGCCGCCAACACGCCCAAGGTCTTCATGCTCACCATCGGCAACCTGGCTATGCGTCTGGCCCGTGCCCAGTTCAGCGACAACTTCTTTGCC
>Ga0247611_10002265_pt1 | contig 31588 bp, 46 predicted proteins | sample 177DNAGHGhighgp2_FD_192422 | JGI IMG/M metagenome (GOLD analysis project Ga0247611, IMG submission 192422) | Sheep rumen microbial communities from Palmerston North, Manawatu-Wanganui, New Zealand - 1770 DNA GHGhigh gp2 | ecosystem: Host-associated > Mammals > Digestive system > Stomach > Rumen... | reverse complement strand
GCGTTAAAGACTTAGGCACGAGTGTTGTAAGCACACTCGGCGGCGGGGCGACAAATAACGCGATTACGGCTGGCATAGACGCTTTAATCAATAAAAAGAGCTTCGCGCAGGCAGCAGCAGACGCTAACAAGCGCCAAGACGATTTCACTAAGTGGCTATATAACACAAACAGCACGAAGGACGCATACGCAAAGAACCTCGGAACGGCCTTGAGCGGTTCACAAGCTGCGCTAGATTTTATCCCTGGCGTTGGACAATCCGCACCAGTAAACGCACTACAGGGCGCTATGAGCGGAGCAGCGGAGCAGTTGAAGGCAAACGGCGAAAATGCAGATATTAAGCAGCTTAAGAACGACGCTATCGTCGGCGCGGCCACAGGCGCAGTAGCAGGCAAGTTCGGCAACGCCGTAGGCAAGCTCGGCGCAAAAAGCGCAAAAGGCCTCGGCAAGACGCTCGCAACGCAAGTTGGAAAAGGCGCAGCCACGGGCGCAGTAGCAGGCGCAACAGGCGGCGGCTTAAGCACACTACTAAACGGCGGAACGCTTGGCGACGCTCTCGCAAACGCTGGATACGGCGCGAAGCAAGGCGCTATCGCAGGCGGCGCAATCTCTGGCGCTATGGGACTAGGCGGAACGGCCCTCCAGAAGCGAGCAGGCACAAACCAAACGCCAACGGCTGGCCCAGATATTGAAGAAGCTGCAATCGTGAACAAAAAGAGAATCGCGCCAACTGTCGAAGCCGAAGAGGTTGTAACGGCAACGCCAACGCGCAAAGGCATCGCAGTAACTGACTACAACGCGGGCGAAGAGACAATCCCTGTAAATATCAAAAGGAACAGGCAAACAGCTAACAAGCGGGCCGCAGTAGAACGCCCAGTTTACTATCATGGCTCGCCAGAAACTGATATAACCGAGTTCGACATTAACAGAGCGGGGCGCAACACTAGAAGCGGCGAAAAGGCCATTTACTTTACCGATAGCCCAACAGTAGCAGATGAATTTAGCTACGAAAGAATCCCGACAGACTCGGCCTTTATTGATAAAGCAGGCAAAAAAGGCAAAGTGTACGAAGCTAACCTAAAAATGGACAATATGCTCGACTTGGACAACCTAACAGACGAGCAGATACGAGAGCTTTGGAACTACGCCTCACCTATGGGCCAATTAGACGGACAGGAAAACTTTATTAACAAGCTGAAAGATTGGCGCGACAAGTACCATAATGCACAATTGACTAAAGGCTATCTTGACCTGGAGGCCTTGCAGAAATCCCCGTATGACAGCTTCTCTGCGAGAATGTACCCAAATACGGAAAATATGGCAAAAGAGTACGCCGTGTTTAGCAACGACCAGATAGACTTATTGCAAGGCAACGCAACGAAGCCAACGGGGAAACAGTTCATAGACGGAGTTGTAAAAGGCAAAAACTTGCCAGAAGCAGATATCGACTACGAAAAACGCTTCGCTAACGAGTACGACACGCCATACAAAAAGGGCTACACGCTCGCAGAGTATATCGGAAGCGGCAATATGGGCGATGATACCGAGATATTTAACAGCCTTAAAGACGCAATCGGCGCAGAAGGCATCGAAAAGCTAAAGGGCCTAGCACGAGACGGGGCGGAGTTTAACGACCCAATGGCAAACAACCAGTACGGCCTTTATGACGCTAAAACGCAGCTTCCAGCGCTAAACCGCCAAGAAGCCTACCAGCTATTCGGAAAAGCTGCGGCACAAGAACTACCAAGCTATATGCTTTCTAACGACGGCAGGAGCTTTAATAGTCCAGCTTGGGCGGAGACATTCCCGCAGTTTACTAACGGCGTAGGCAACGGCTCTACGAGCATCACGCCAGACGAAATCTTCGACTTATACAAGACTGCTGCCGAATCGAACAAGCAGCGCGTATATACTACAGATAACATCGCAACTGGCCTCGCAAGCGATGCGGACGCAGGACGGGCGTTCACTAAGCAGATTATGGACTTTTACAGCCCAGCAAAGAAGCTCGATATCGCTAAAACCGTCGCAACTGCACAGGAAATCCCTATCACGACGAGAAGCATAGCAGAACCACAATACACGCAAACAACGCTCCCAGCGCGCAATTACGAGGCTAAAACGGCGAATAAAGCAGTAGCGCCAATCCCAGAAGCACAAATCGCGAAGAAGGGCGCGTCAATCGTTGGCAAACAAGAAACGGCGTTGCCTCCGAAGCAGGCATCGCAGGTAGAGCGCGAGCTATACGTCGCCAAGCAGAAACAGGGCGCAGAGCTTCTCTCTATGTACGGAACGCTAGACAAGCCTACGCGCAGAGCAGTTAAAGACGCAGGCGCAGTCCTAGTCGACTTATATGACAATTACGGCTTAGAAACGCCAGCAGATGTACAATACGCTGCTAACCATGTTACGGGAGCAGACGGCGTAGTAACAAAAGCTACGCGAGAGCTAGCAGGCAAAGCCCAAAGAGTAGAGACGCAGATAGACGAGAGCTGGCTCGATAACCTTATCTCCGAGAACGGCCTAACTGATGCTGACGCAAAGAGCGTAAAGAGTCAAGTTATCGGCGCACTAAAGCGCACGGGCGCAGACGGATTCAGCGACGGCAATACGACACTAGACGCGATGAAACAGCTAGAAGGCATCGTCCGAGACTATAAGGGCGAGAGTGGCACTTACCACAATATGACAGATAAAGAGAAATTTAAGGTTAACGTCATTCAGGGCGTACACGACGAGCTTCAGGATAGGCTATGGGACGCTGCTGGAGACCCGAGCCAAGTCCTAACGCCAGCGCGCATCGCAGAGCTTAAGAGCTACTACCCAGATAACGCTAAATGGCAGAGCTTCGTTGATAACGACTTAGCCAGCGTAAAGACGGGCCAAGAGCTACGCGCAGCCATGAAGCCTCTAGTTAATGGCGCAAAGATTGTACAGGGCGGCCAGATGAGCGCAGGAGGCGTAGGCGATACCGTAGTTAATCTCGCTAAAGCTGGCAGCGCAAAGGGCGCTACAAAGAGCGTCGCCGTTGCCGCAGTCGATAAGCTAATGAACTCCGACAAGATGCGCCAAAAGAGGGCGGCAAAATACGCCCAAGAAGCGCAAATCGCGCAGTCGAAGCTATCTGGAGAACTCCCAGCGAACTATAAAGCAGGCCTACTGACAGGCGCAAAGAATATCGCAGGTACGGCAGCGGATAAGCTCCGCACGGTTGCAGAGCCAGCAACAGAAGCCCTTAACAATGACTATCTGTACAATATGCGGCTGAAGGGCGATACGGACTTTAAGAGCTTCGGTGATATCGTCCGCCGCAACGTCAATCAAGGCATAGCGCAAGAGCAGAACGCTAGAGTTAACCAGCAGGCACAAGAAGCGCTCGCAAACGCCCAAGCCGAGCAAGAAGCCGCGCAGAATCTCGCAGACGAGCAATACGTCGCGCGGCGCAACGCAGAAGCGCAGGCGCTCGGCGGCGGAGGATTCGGCATGACACAGCCGCAAAGCTCGCTAGACAGAATTTCTAACGCGATGGAGCTTGCGCTGAACGCTGGCGATATAAACGCGTACAACCAGCTAGCAGGCCTATACGAGCAAGCGTACAAGATAAACCAGATGCAGAACCCGCAAGCGCAGGCAAAAGACGCGAAGGCACTATCCGCAACGCAATCTAAGGCCCTCGCAGGCTTACAGCAGCTCGAGACGCTAGAGCAGATGTCTCCAACCGTAAGGACGGCCCTAGCTAATACTCCGCTTAGCGGCGTTGTCGGATTGACTGGCGGCGATGAATACGACTCGCAAGCAGAGGCGCTAGCTTTAACAATCGGCTTCCTACTATCTGGCGCGAATGTGAAGGAGAGCGAGGCGAAGAAGATAGCAAAAAGCTATGTGCCAACGCCTTTCGATTCAGAAAAAGTACGCCAACAGAAGATAGAGCGCGCAAGAGCATTGCTAACCGACTATATGTCAGATACAAGCGCATTGCAGCAATAAAAAATAGCCCTACGGGGCTATTTTTTTGTTATTGCATAGATTTATAGATAACCATGCAGAGGCCTATAACGAGCAGTTCGAGAACTATCATGCGCGTACGCTTCTTTATAGGCTCGCCCCTCTTTTCGCGCATAGCGTTACCGACAGCGCCCGCAACAAGCGCTACTAGGCTGCCTAATACGCCAATAAGCACAACGGTATTGATTATGGTTACTAATACAGCATCGTCCATGTTTTTGCACTCCCTTTTCTAAAAGTATAACAAAATTCCGCCGTGTTATAATAAAAGTAATTTTGGCGTATGCGATAGGCATAAAACTTATGTTTATCGAAGAAATCAAGGACGAGCGCGAGGACGAGCGCGAGACTCTTGGCGACAAATTCGAGTGCTTTGGCAAAAAGCTAACCAAGCTTTGCGATGAAGCATACGAGATTCTTGCAGATAAGAAAATGGACGACAAGGAACGCAATAACTTTGCGGACATTGTAGCCGCTCTAAAAGGCGCTAAAAAGGCCTCCTACGAGCTTATGGCAAAGTATAGCGATGTTTCTAAGGAGACACGCGACAAGATTGACGCGAAGGCAGACGAGTTCGCAGATGCGCTAACGAAGGGAGAGTAGCTATGCAGCCGCTTATAATCCCGCAGAAAAATACGCAGATACTTTATGTTAAAAGCGATGATTATACATTCACGACAGGCGATGTACTCTATTTTACGGTTAAACTAGCGCCAGACAACGACCAGACGGACGCTACAGCCCTAGTTAAAAAGTCATGGACAGTCGGAACAGACGCGGAGTACGACGAAGAAGGCTACTTGAATCTAGCGTTAGACGAGGACGATACAGACATGGATTTCGGGGAATACTACTACGATATTAAGCTCGTGAACTCCGACAACAAAGAAACGCTAGTTTTTGGAAAACTTAATATAGTGCCTGTATGCACATTGAGGGTATAGCATGGCAAGAATAAACATTGTAAACGCAGACAACAAGATAGACGCTACGCCGCAGCGAGCATACTTCAAGCTTAAACAGACTGGCGGCCCAAAAGGCGAGAAGGGCGATACTGGCGCGCAAGGCCCTATTGGCCCACAAGGCCCACAAGGAGCAAGCGCTAGCGTTAGCGTGAACTCTACAACGACGCTCCCAGCAGGCTCTAGCGCTACTGTAGAAAACATCGGCACGGCGCAGAATGTTAAGCTTAATTTCGGTATACCTACAGGCCCACAAGGCCCACAAGGCGAACAAGGCCCGCAAGGCGCGCAAGGCCCACAAGGGCTTAAGGGCGATACTGGCGCAAAAGGAGATGACGGCGCAGCCGCTACGGTAGACGTGAACGCTACAAACACGGGCGCTCCTGGCACTAATGCTCTAGTCGAAAATGTTGGCACGAACACGGCAGCCCTGCTTAATTTCACAATCCCTAGAGGAGAAAAGGGCGAGACTGGTACTAACGCTACAATCGAGATAGGCACTACAACGACGCTCCCAGCGGGCGATAATGCAACCGTGCAAAATGTCGGCTCGGAGACTGCTGCCGTGCTTAATTTCGGCATACCGCAAGGCGAGAAGGGCGAGAAGGGCGACGATGGCGCAAGCTTTTCTACGCAAGTCGTACCAACCTTGCCAGAAACTGGCGAAGAGAACGTCTTTTACCTTACGCCAAAAGCGCACACGACGGAAACCGCAACGGGCAACCCTATCACGGCAACCGTAACAGAAGATGCAGGCGCTATCGAGAGCTTCCAGCTAGACGGCAATACGTTCCAGCAGACTTATACAGGGAAGAACCTAGTAAAACCAGTTACAACATCAAGCATTACATCATCGTATGATGCCGCAACTGGCGAGTATAGCGTTAGCAGGGAGACTGCGGCCTCATGGCCATGGCTAACTGGATATTGCACTTTGTCGCAGACAATACCGAGCGGCACGGAAATAACTATATCCAGAAATGTAGGAAGCACTTTTAGTTTTTGGGTTAGGACATACCACCCAGACAATACTTACGGCTCATATAACTTTGGAACTACCACGCTGTCGCAAGCCATAACAGAAGAAAAGGATATAGACAGAATAGTTATTATGGCTAACGCCGTCCCTGATAACTTTTCTTATTCTTTCAAGCTCCAACTAGAGCTAGGCAACGAGGCCACATCATTCGAGCCTTATGTCGGCGGTACGCCAAGCCCTAGCCCAGACTACCCGCAGCCAGTTCAAACAGTAACAGGAGAGCAAACTATCTCTATCAACGGAACTGACTATCCTATCAACCTCGGCAAGAATCTGTTTAATAAAGGTAACTATACCGATGCTGACGGTTATTATATTGGCGGTTCTGGAAGGTACACCGCAGCAAGCAATAACCATACGGCGATAATACCGATTGAGCCAAACACTACTTACACCGTTTCCAAAACAGCACAAGCCACTTACAACCGTTTTAGGGTTGGTATATCCGATACGCTCGCAAGCGCAGGCGATTACTTTCCAATCTGGGGCGGCTCTGACAGCGCTACAGAGGTTACTTTGACTAGCGGTAGCAAGTCAAGATATATGTACATCTACTATGCCGTAACAATAAATGTTAGCGATGCAATAGCCTCTTTGATGCTAGAAAAAGGCGCAACCGCCACAACATACGCCCCGTACTTTACTCCTATCGAACTCTGCAAGCTCGGAGACTATCAAGACTATATCTACAAAGATGGCGATGATTGGAAAGTACATAAAGCGACAGCGGCTTACACGCTTAACGGGACAGAAAGCTGGAGCGAAACGTCAACGGGCGTACCATATACAACAGCCATTAAAGACTACGCAATAAGCGGCAACACGCCTGTATCAGAATATTTCATAGGCTCAACGAACAGAGCGCAAGCCGCCACTTTGCCAGATAACAACATAGGCTTTAACGACACAAATTCGGCGGTTCGATTATGGGTTAAATACCTAGATAAATGGAGTACTGGCGCTAGCGTAGCCACTTGGCTAGCACAAAATCCAGCGACAATTTACTACGCGCTAAAGAGCGCATCGCAAACCGACACAGCCATAACCGACTCAACCCTTATTGCCCAGCTCGAAGCTATCAGAACGGCCGCACTAGAGAGCGGCGCAAACACCATAACCAACTCTGCGGCAGGCTCTAACTTGGCTGGCGATATGGAGATTACTTACTACGGCTACGACCCAACCAACCGCTACGACAAGTTTATCTGGCTCGACTTAAACAACAACTACGAGCAGATTGGGAGCTAGCATGGAAGCTATAATAGTCAGCCTAATTGGGGCGATAGCGACTGTAGCTACAACCGTTATATCTGCAAAAAAGGCAGGCTCTAAGGCGGATAGATACGACGCTAAAAACTCTATAATTATGATGATTATGGAGGACAGGCTGCTCTGGAACGAGGGCAAGCTACCTGTAAACTACCAGAATATCTTGCACGAGTACGATATCTACCACGCCAACGGCGGCAATAGCTACATAACGGAAAAAGTAGAAAAGTATAAAGCTTGGTTCGCAGAGATTCAAGCAACGAAAAAATAATAGAGAGCCTCGTTTTTGAGGCTCTTTTAAGAAAGGAGTGCGCTATGTCGCAATCTTCACTAGTAACTAAACAATGGTGGGCAGACCCATCGAACTACACAAAAGGCAGGCAGGACACTATACGCGGGATTGTAATACACCACGCAGCTAGCACGAGCCTAGATAGTGTAGGCCAAGTGTTCAGCACTCCAGGGCGCAACGGCAGCGCGCATTATGGCGTATGCGCTGGCCAAGTCCATCAATACGTTAGAGAAGAGGATACAGCATGGCATTGCGGGAACTGGCTCGGGAATAGTGCTACAGTCGGCATCGAGTGCATAAACAGCACGGGCGCGCCAGATTGGAAAGTCAGCGACGCAACTATACAGACAGTTATTAAGCTCGTAGCAGACATCGCCAAGCGCAACAACCTCGGCAAACTATGGCTAAACCCTGATGCGGACTACCCGACATTAAGCGGCCATCGAGACTGGTACGGCTCTGCAACATACTGCCCAGGAGACTACCTATATAGCAAGCTCCAGTACATCGCAGATAAAGCAAACGAGATTAACTACCCTCCAGCAAAGGCGGAGCTTAAGTGGGGCAAGCTTGCAAAGGTAACAATTTACAAGTGCGCGAAGCAGCCAACATATCTGTACGGCTTTAACCATACCCACGCCACGAATGTTGAAAAGATTAAGAATTTCGACAAAGGCGAGCTAATAGAGATTTACGGCAAAGTCGAAAATAAAACTATCGGCAGGACATATCTTCTAACGGAGTATAGCTATACGAAGAAGATAGCTAACGGCTTCCTCGAGGCGGATATGGAAAAATACGAACCGCAGGCAGAATCCGATATCGTAACAGTCCCAGAGGAGGGCGCGAGCGGCAATGTAGAAGATAACCCGCGCGGCCTTACGGATTTCGACTACTCGAAAACGCTTCAAGAGTTTAACGGGGCCGCAAAAACAATCGAAGATAAAGCGAAGGAGCAAAAAATTATGATTCCGATGAGCAACAAGGTTTACGATATTTTGAAAATCGTAGCTATCGTTATTCTCCCGCTTATATCCGCAACATATATTGCGTTGAGCAAAATATGGGGCTTCGGGTTCGGCGCAGAGATTGACCAAACAATCCAGATTATTATAGCTGCCATCAACACCGTACTAGGCCTAGCGCTGGTTAAGAGTTCAAGCGACTATCACAAGAGCGATAAGTAACATAGAGGGCTTTGCGCCCTCTATCCTGCTTAGCTTTATGTTGTCTTTTCGCTAGGCGGGGTAGAGGCCACAACGCCTCTTCGCACGTTAAAAGTTCCGAATCGAAAGGAGTGGGCAAGAATGAAAGTTACAGTTTTTATCCGAATCGCAGGCAAAATCGACAGCAAGCAGCTCTGGGACATTATCGAGCATTTCGGCGGGATAAATGTTACGGACTGCAACGAGTATACGCTGGTTTACGGCGAGTGCTATGCCGAAACTATGAGCCGCATAGTCTACCATTGCGCGCTCTTCGGGGACATCATGGTAGAGATTATGCACAGCAAGACTGCTAAATAAGGGGGGCGGTATATGTGGGACGCAAAGGAAGAAGGCTGCGCAAGCGCCAGCGCGCTGCGCATACAAACAAGCATCACCTTATATTCCAGAGATGCCATTTTAACAGCGGCTACGGGCTGCTGCTGCGCCAGAGCTTCGTGTACGAGCTAGACGTAGACACACATAACAAGCTGCATAGAGACATACTGCACGACATACCAAAGCCGTCCGAGAAGGCGCTAGAAGCCGTCTGGAGGGCGTATACGCAGCATAAAGCAGAAATAGACGAGCTAGACATCGTAGAGGCCTGCAAGTGGCTTGCAGACGCGTGTAACGACAACGCATGGCGAGCCTGCATGATGCGCCAATACTGGTTCTTATTTTCGGAGCTATATTAAAGCCAAAGGGCGGCCACGAGTCGCCCTGCTTTATTGACAAAACATGAGTAATTTGCTAAGCTATAAGTAATATCGTTATGCCAACCGATAGCCTCGATGTCGAGGCATTTTTTGCTTCAGGAAGAAAACAACGGCAAGCAAAGCTTTACGCTCGAAGCCAAGCAAGCCCACATAAGCTAAACAGAAAGCTCGAAGAGCGGACGGCTTTTTGTTGCGCAACATCTAACGGAGGTACAACAGATGAAAGAGGAAACGGCTAAGCCAAACATTGGCAATGGTTCTTCCCTAAAGATTAAAGCTATATTAGTAGAGAAGGGCCAAAAAGAGCCGAAAAACAGAGGTAGAGTATGTGGAAAAACATACGAAAATTGTGGAAAAGGTTGTGTAAAAACTCGCAAAAACTGTGGAAAAGTAAGTATGGCAATAGAAAGAAGCAACCAAGCAGAGAGACTAGCGGACTTTTTAATAGACAGGCTCGAAGCAGAAAACTGCCGCAAGTATTTCATTAAGTGTGCGTACCATCTCTCTATGGACGAGATAGCAGAAGCGCTACAAGAAGCATACAGGCCTAATGTCATATCAAGAGTTAAGTATTTCAACGCGATAACGAAAAAGATGCTCGCTAAAAGAGGCTTTTAGGCTATAATTCCTCCTTTATCTAAACAAAAACAAAGGAGGATTTTTTATGCGAATCAGTCAAGCTTTTGACGCTTATTTTACGAACTATATGGCGATACGCCACCAATCTATCAGAATACGCGAAACACACGATGCTGCGCGCAAGCTACTAATGCAATACTTAGGCGATAAGGATATGTCAGAGATAACGATACAAGACATATCGTACTGGGTAAGAGAGATGCGAAAAACACGATGCTTAAACACGGTAAGAAACTACATAACCCGCCTGCGAGTCGTTGCAAGCTACTGCGAGCTGCTCGATATACCGTGCATAAAATCCGCTCTAATCCCAATCCCGAAGAGAGAAGCCACCGTGCCAGCGTTTTTAACCGAAGAAGAGGTAACAAAAATGATAGACAGGGCCTACAACATACGGAACGCGTTTATAATTTCGCTGCTGTATAGCTCGGGGATTCGCCTATCGGAGCTAATACAACTTAACCGCGGGCAAATCATAGACAACTGCTTTACAGTAATCGGCAAAGGCTCGAAGCCGAGAGTATGTTTTATCGACAACAGAACATCGCGCCTAATGGCCTTATATTGCGCTACAAGGCACGATAATTGCGACGCGCTAATAATATCGAACCAGACACAAAAACGGCTCACAAAGACGAATATAGAGCTTCTAGTGAAGAATAGCGCGCGGAGAGCAGGCATAACCGACAAGCGCGTAACGCCGCACACGCTGCGGCACTCCTTCGCCACTAATTTCCTGCGCAATAATGGCAATATGCGCTACCTATCCGCAATGCTAGGGCATACCAGTATGCAAACAACGATGCAGTATGCCCATGTAGTAGATGTGGACTTGCGCAAGCAGTATGAAAAATACCACTCGTGCTAAAAATAAGCCTTAAACATTATTGACTTTTTGCCTAAGAAGCGCTATTATAGAGATAACAAGTTGCACATGGACAAGCGAATCGAGCAAAAATAGCTAAGCTTGGTTTCAATCTCTTAAAAGGTAGAGCGCTTCTATGGCATAGAAGAGGTGAGGAGTTCGAATCTCCTATGCTCCACCACTAAAGAAAATTGAAGAATCCTCCAAGCTTAGGCTTGGGGGATTTTTGCGCGCAATCGAGGCTATCAGTCGGCATAACGATAGCTTCGTAGCGCAGAAGATTAACTACGACACATCGAATACTTAGAATGTTAACAATTTGGGCGAATTAAAAGCCAGACGGCAGAGCCTTTCCTCATATAGAACGATTTAGAGGTATAAAGGACGGCCAGAAGGCACAATCAAGCGCAGATTTAGCCTGCGGCGCGTAAACAGGGAGAAGCGCCGCTAAACAGCATATCGTACTTTATTCGGACTTATAGGATAGTGTTACATTTTTTATCTCCTAGCATAAAAAACACGTTTCGATTATCAAAATTTTTGTCTATGTTTAATTAACCCAACTTAGAGAATTCTTTACTTTGCCGCAGGCTTAACCTGCGCTTGATAACAGTAAAATAACAATTCGCTAGCCTTGCGGCGAGCCTAAGCCTTTCGCTAAAACACAAAAATACTCTTTGTTTTTGACCTATCAAAATTCTTTCTAAAACTCCATTTGTTAGAAAACTATTTACACTCTTTAGGCTCGCTACACGGCTAGCGAGAAGGGAGAAAAATGAAAAAAGTAAAAGCCGTTGCGCTAGTCGCTACGGTGGCGCTATGCGTAGTGTTTTTAGTAATCGTTAACAACCGCGAAGAAGCGCCTAAATATCAACTTGGCTGCGAAGCCAGAATAACTGGGGAGGCTTATATATGTCGGTAGAAAAAACGACTATCGTAAAGAAAAGCTCGAAGGCGTACGGATACAACTACGCCTGCTTAGCGGACATAGTTAACGCAGGAATCGAGCTGCCGCAGATGCGGCTTAGCGAAGATGGGGACTTTATCGAATACAAGGACGAGCAAGGCGAGTGGCAACGCGGCGCTAAAATCGTGATACCAGAGATGAAGGGTAGCAATGAGGCCCAGAGGTACGGGGCGGCCCTAGAATATGCAAGGCGTTATACGACGATGCTAGCGAAGCAGGTATGCAGCTCTGACGATAAGAAAATCGAGAAGGCTGCGCCAGTCGAAGATAAAAAGCTAGATTTTGACGAGATTCGCGAGCATCTGAAGGGCTTAACCAACGAATTTGCTATAGCACAATACTCCAAAGAGGTAGCGCGTAAATATCCAGCGCCTACAGAGAAGCAGCGCTACGCTATTCAAACCATGTTCAGTAACCGCCGCGCAGAGATAAGCACGAGGGTTGCCTAATGAAAATTATAGAGGTAGAGCAAGGCTCTTCCGAATGGTTGAGCTTTAGAGAAGGCAAAAGAACTGGCACAAGCATAGGTAAATTCTTTGCCAAGTCCAGAAAAACTGGAGAGATTTACGACACAGAGAAGCCGCTGCTGACAATCTACGAAAAAATAGCAGAACGGCTCGCAGAAGGAACTGCGGACGATGGCCTAGACTCGAGCAGAGAGCGCGGAAAAGCGCTCGAAGCCGAGGCGGTAGAACGGGCCGAGCAAGAGCTAGGGCTAAAGCTAATTCGCGGGAATGTGTGGCAGGCAGACGATGCCAACCACATAGAATCGCCAGACGCATACACGGCAGACTTAAAAACGGCCGTAGAGATAAAATGCTTGGCTAGTTCGCGCCATGTGCAGGCGATTCTAACCAACGAGCCGCCTAAAGAATACTACGCGGAGTATATCAACTACTTTCTAGTCAACGACAAGCTAGAAACGCTGTATGTGTGCTTATACGACTCGAGATTCTTTATGCAGCATCTACAGTTTAAGGCGTTCAAGATAGCGCGAGAGGACATAGCATACGAGCTTGCGCGCATGGCCGATATCGACGAAGCGGCCGAAAAGTTTATCGCAGAAGCGGTAGAGAAACTAATTAAGGAGGGCGAATGAAGGACAAGCTAACGCAACTAGTGCAGGCCTATCACGATGACGGCGCAGACACGCGCCACACGCTAGATAGCGCAGCAGATACGCTGATTATGGAACAATGCGAAGCGCTGCGCATAGACTTAACAGACGAAGAATACGAGCGCTTTATGTGCATCATGCGCGGGGTGTGCGCTGACTATACGGACTGGGACGCAATCGCTAGAGCAGACGAGGAGGCAAGAGAGTACGAGGACGCTAAGAGAAGCGCGATTTATAAGTAAAACTACGGCTGTTCAAACTTGGGCAAAGCTTACGCTTCGCCCCAGCGGCGTAAATAGTTAAATGGAACCGCGCCGCTAGGGGGGGGTATAACAACTCCCCAGATGTCTTAAATCATGACTGCGGCAGAACCCTGCCGAGTCGCTACACAAGGCTAACAGCCTAACCGCCTTATCCTCTATGCGAGAGGGGATAAGGCAAAGCAAAAGTAACAAGTAAAGGAGTAAAAACCATGACAAAAATCAAAGTTAAAGCAGACAAGCTATGCGGAGTAGAGCAGATTGTACCCGTACACTTTGTACCATCGCGCGAGAAAGTGCTAGACGCGCTTAGGAGATACCCAGAGAGCGACTATAAAGCGATGATTCGCGCCAGCAAGCAATATCGCAAAGCTGATGCCTTGCTAGAAAATGTAGAGTAACGATGAAGAAGCGCGAGGACACGCCAGAAGAGCTTAAAGAACTAATAGCCGACACTATCGTACTAGCAATAGTTACGGTAGTTGTCGGAATAGTGATAGTGATAGGGATTATTAAAGCATTGGAGGTAGTATGCGAACTATTATAATTTCGGCCGAGTATTGCGAAGAAGATTACGACACTATGTCGCTAGTTAAGAATCTTATGCAGGGCTTAGCGAAGAATTACGATTGCTTGGAAAATAATACGCGCATCGTGAAGGGCAAGCCAATTTTTACAGAGCAAATCGTGGAGAGGCTAAGGCATGAAGCTACGCAATAAAAAGACAGGGAAAAGGGGTTTGATTGGAAATTGCACCAATGACTTCATTGTTGTTTATCCAGTCAATGAAAAATGGGAAGCCTACGACGACGAAAAATATGTATATTTCACAATATCAGACTTTTGTGAAGATTGGGAGGACGACGAACCAGCCGAGCCACTCATCAAAGACGAGAAAGTCCGCAAAGCCGTGCGAGCATGGGCTGAAACAAATAGCATAGACAAGATAATCATATTTGATTATATCAACGACAGCCCCTACGTCTCTGCTGGAGAGGTAAAGTTCGCAGAATTCGGCGGACACTCGGATATTCGGCTCAGGACAGATGAAAAATTCGATACAGACAAAATATACACCGTCACCGAACTCTGTGGAGAGGAGGAAGAATGAAAGTCTATGTAGTTTGGGACAATTCGGGCTTTATGAACGAGGGCAATATTTATGGGGTTTGCGCAAATCTCAAAGCCGCAGAGAAGCTACAGAAAGAAACCAATGCAATCAGCATAGATGAGTTTGAACTCTGCGGAGAGGAGGAAGAAGGATGCGAGAGCTAAAGTTTAGAGTGTGGGATAGAAAAGAAACTGAGTGGCTAGCTTTAGGCGCTACTGGCATTGATTGCTCAAACGGCAAATTGGTCGATTATGAGTACGAGGGCGTAACAAAAGCAAACCAGGAAAATTATATAGTCGAACAATTTACAGGCCTTAAAGACAAGAACGGCAAAGAGATATACGAGGGGGATATCCTTGATGTTTCTAGTGTATTCGTAAAGCCAAAAAAGATGATTGTAAATTTTAGCGAAATGGCTTGCGGGTTTGAGCCTTTTGCGAACGGTTGCCCTGATTGCTATTTTCCAGTAGGCAAAGATGTTGAGGTTATAGGCAATATCCACGAAAACCCAGAGCTGCTAGAGGAGGGCGAATAATGGCAGGCACAAAAGCAGGCGGCCTAAAAACGGCCGCAACTAACAAAGCTAAGTACGGCGATGAATATTACGCAATTATCGGGCGGCAAGGCGGCATAAACGGCCATACGGGCGGCTTCGCGTCTAACCGAGAGCTTGCAAGCCGAGCTGTGGCTATTGGCGGCAAGATTAGCAAAAGAGGGCCAGCGAAACCAAAGAGCGCGGATAGTGCGCTTAAGAGAGGTTAATAGAATATGAAACTAACTACAAAGACAGGCAAAATCTATGTATTCGGCTCCGTAACAGATTGCGGCGTAGACGGAGTTTGCCTAGAGATGAAAACAGTAACGGCAGACAACAAACTCGTAGCGCGAAAGGTTGTTTATCCGACTTGGGGTAAACTACTAGAACGGCTTAACACGCTAGAAGAGAGCGAGTATTAACAGATGTCTTTTGCCGAAGATTTAGAGTATGGCAAGAAGGGCGAGCAACTCGTACGCCATATTCTTGAATCTTCGCAAAAGTTTAGCGCTATCTGGGATTGCTCGGAAGATAAATATTTCCAGGGCAAAGACATAGATATACTCGCGTTGGCGATGGACGGCCATATAGCTAAATACGAGGTTAAGACGGACAGGCTAGCGCATAAAACAGGCAACATAGCATACGAGACAAAGACGGGCGGCGGCGGATTAGGCTGCCTAGAAAAGACGGAGTGCGATTTTATCATGTACTACACGGCTGGCAACGGCAGGCTGTATTGCATGGAAACGAAGAAGATACGCGAATACATAGCGAGGAAGCGTCCTAAGAGGATACGCATGGGCGATAACGCGTTAGGCTATCTTCTCGAGATAAAAGACTTAATTAGGGAAAGGAGGATAGTACGAGTTCTTTAACTGGTTGTAAGACTGGCAAAAGGCGCTACGCATCGAATAAAGAAGCGCAGGCCGTAGCTAGGCTTATGAATAAGAAAAAGCATAGAAACGGCATAGGAAAATATGCGCGAACTTATCTATGCGGCATCTGCGCTGGTTATCACATAACTAGCCAGAAAGACGGAAAAATAAAACCATGATTGCGCCGCGAGCTGTCTATTGTATTGGTGCAGTAGACTCAAACGGCGCAAGCCATCGCCCCTAGTCTCCATTATGCTAGGGGCGAAAAAGAGAAAACGGAGGTGATGTGATAAAAAGAAAAACAAAAGAGGCGCGAGGGCTGTTGTTATACCTGATTCGATGGCAGTTAAGCACTCCGATACTAGCTATAGCGCTTTGCCTATTCAGCTCGTTAGGAACGCTTGCGGCAACAGTTATCGCTAACCTTATTGGGGGACTTATATTTTACTGGGTAGATAGGTGGATATTCGATGGCAGAAGATAAAACGCCTAAGAAGCGCCCGAAGCTAACGCCTAAGCAGGAAAAGTTCGTAGTAGAGTACGCAAAGAACGGCGGGAACGGAACTAAAGCGGCGCTAGCGGCTTATGATACAGATAGTTACGGAGTGGCTAACCAGATAGCGCATGAAAACTTGAAAAAACCTACAATTTATGAGGAAGCTAGAGCTGCGCTAGCGAAGCACAACGTAACGCTAGACAGAATGAGCAAAGTCGTAAGCGATGCGCTAGACGCTGAAGAAGGCGGCAAGATAAAGCATGAAACGCGCCTAAACGCCGTAAAGACGGCCGCAACGCTGTACAAGCTAGGCGAACGCGAAAAAGACGTGCAGATTAACATAGGCGAGGTTAAAGGGCTGGAGGTGGTGTTTAAGAACTATGCGGACGATAAAGAATAGGCCTTATGCAGTTAGGCCAGACGGGACTATAGCGATACTGGTAGAGCGCAAAAAGGCGCTAGAGAAAATAGAGGCATTTATAGAGTTATTGGACAAGATGCCGAGGAACTTTAAGAGATATGGCAGAGAGTGAAGCAGATTTACAAGTTAAAGTGGCCGACTACTTGCGGCTACAATATCCGAGCGTGATATTTCATAGCGACTACGGCAGCGGCATAAAGCTAACGATGGCGCAGGCGGTACGGCAAAAGCGACAGAACGGCGGCCGCAGAGCTTGGCCCGATATGTTTATCGCAGAGCCAAGAGGAGAATCTAGCGGGCTATTTATCGAGCTGAAGCGCGAAGGCACGAGGCTAAAGAAGAAAACGGGGGAGTTCGCAAGCAAGCATATAGAAGAGCAGGTAGTGTTACTAGAAAAGCTGCGCAGAAAAGGCTATACGGGCGCTATCGTATGCGGATTCGACGAAGCAAAAACAATAATAGACAGGTACTTAAAATGACAGGACAAGACTTAAAAGAGATTAGAAAACAGATGGGACTAAACCAGACGCAGATAGCGAAGGCCGCAGGCACGTCGCAGAACGCTATAAGCCGCATCGAGACAGGCAGAGCATCATTTGTAGACGATGCGCAGGCGGTACTCGCAGCGTATGGCCTTAAGGTTGTAAGGACTGTAGATGCGGAAGCTGACTAAAAAAGAGCGGAGAGCGGTAGAACTAGCGCTAAAAAGCGAGGGGCTGGCGCTAGAAACTACGCGAATGATAGTCGACTATAAGCAAAAGGACGATTTTTATATGTTGTATATCACGGCGCTAGACGGCAAAAAGAGCCACCTTATCGGGATTCCGCTAAAAAGCGAGCCGAGCGTAAGCGCAGTTATAGAGCAGCTAAAAAGCATCACGAAAACAGTAACGGAGGCGCTATGACGCGATACACGATGCGTATAACTCGCGACTTTACGGACGCGAAAACACTACAACCAAGATTGCACGGCCAGTATATAGAGGTAGAGGACGAGCAGAGAGCGCGCCTTATATCTTCGCTCGGGCTAGGGCATATCTCGAAAATAGAACACGAGCCAAAAGAAGGGCCGCGTATTTTATTTATTTCTACGAGGCTATACAAGATAGGCGGGCTAGAGACGGCAGATAGAGCTATCTCTGAGCAATTCAAGAGCAAAAATATTGCCTTCCTGACGCTAAACACGGACGCTGCGTGTACGGAGCAGCTATTGTACTTGGGGAGATATCACGATGTTTACGCCGACAACGGAGAGGGGCGCTACGAGTGCGACGTAGCAATATTCCAGCACTACGACTCTGCGCTAGCTATAGACAGAATCAAGGCCCGTAAGTATTACCAACAATGTCATAACGACTTGAGTACGCTAAAGAAGGTTGCGACATTCCAGAACATAAAATATGCCAATGCCGACAAGATGGATAAATTCTTAGCCGTCTCCGAAACGGCGAAGGCGGGGCTTAAGAAGGAGCTGGGCATAGACAGCGTAGTCGTGCCTAATTTGATGCCAGAGCCGCGCAAGCTGCTAAAGTTCGTCGTGCTAAGCCGAGCGAGCCGCGAAAAAGGCATAGACAGAGTTATAGAGCTGGCGAAGCGGATAGAAAAGTATACGAGCGACTTTGTTATATTCCTTGCCGCCAACCTAGAGCAGAGCGAAAACGCGGCGCAGATTAAGGCTAGCGGCCATATCGTGCCAGTAGAGCCTAGCGTGTACGCGGAGGCGCTGCTAGAAGGCGCAGACTACCTTATACAGCTATCGCGCTCGGAGAGCTTCTGCTACAGCGTAAGAGAAGCCCTAGCGCGCAAAGTCCCTGTCATCGTCTCGGACTTGGCAGAGCTTCGCAAACTCGTTACGGACGGCGAAAACGGATATATTTTAGCCGATGATATGCCAGAAGAGCAGATATTGAACATTATTAACAAAATACCGAAGCCGAAAAAGGCTTACACGCAAACAGTAGCGCCAATTTGGTATAAGGCGCTAAAAGGAGAACTATAGATGGCAGACTTATCTATTATTATTCCGATGTATAACAACTGTAAAAACGTAGCGGAGACGCTGCACAAGCTATATATACAGGCGCAAGACGTAAAAATCGACTTGCAAGTTATTGTTATTAACGACGGTTCTAGCGAGAGCGTAGTGGACGTAAAGCGCAAGTGTAAGCAATACGGATTTGAGTATTACAGCCAAGCCAACGCAGGCGGCGCGGCGACGTGCAACAGGGGGCTAGAGAAGGTTAAGGGCGATTACTTTACCTTTATTGACGCTGACGACTCTATAACGGACGGCTACGTCGCTATCATGGCAGAAGAGGTTAAAAGCGGCGCAGAGTTTATTACTAATAAATGGCTTACGCTCGATTGGCGCGTAGGCGAAACGTTCCCTATGCCGTTGCCTAACCACAATGTATGGGCCAACGTCTATAAGTCGCATTACTACAAAGGCATACCATTTGACGAGAAAAGGCAAGTCGCATGGGATTGGGATTGGCTACAGCGCGCAAGCGAGGCCAACGCATCGCCAATAACCTTGCACACGAACTATTTAACAAACATTTACAACGATGTTAACCCCGACTCGATAACTAACAAGCATCTGCGCGGAGAGATTGGAGAGTGGCGCTAGATGGTATTTAGCATCATCATACCGAATTACAATAACTCGCGCTGGCTGCGCAAGTGCCTAGATAGTGTGATTGCGCAAAAGTTCAGCAGCTATGAGGTGATTTTTGTAGACGATTGCAGCAGCGATAACAGCTTAGACATAGCCAAGGAGTATATACGCAAGTTTAGAAGCTTGCATATCGTACGCTGCCATGAGAAGCAGTACAACGGCGGCGCTAGAACAGAGGCGCGCTAGGGTGTACGACAACATAATTAACAATAGATTTGAACAGGGGTAGAGATGGCTAACAAAATAGAAATATTTGTGCCAGAGCAATACAAGGAACTGCTACAACCTAGCCAGCAATGGCGACACTTGATATACAAGGGCGGCCGTAGCTCTGGCAAGTCGTACCAAGTTGCGCTATCGAGGCTTATTCTAGGCTCGCAGAAGCGCCTACGCGGGCTTTGTACGCGCGAGTTTCAAAACTCTATGGACGACTCCGTAAAAGCGCTTCTAGGCGATTTGGTGAGCAAGTACGGGCTAAACGATTGGGAGGTGTTAGAAAAAGAATTACGCAACAAGCGTACAGGCTCGGAGATTCACTTTAAGGGCTTGCATAACAACGCGCAGACTATCAAATCTTATGAAGGCGTAGATTGGTGCTGGGTAGAAGAGGCGCAAAGCGTTTCTGCCGAATCAATAAACACGCTTATACCGACTATCCGTAAAGAAGGCTCGCAGATTATATGGACATACAACCCGCTAACAGAACACGACCCAGTAAAAGAGCTAGTCGAGGATAGGTACAGAGACAAAGGCAACGCGTATATATTGCATATTAACTCTGATGCGGTAGAGGAGCTATTAAGCCCAGAGATTAAAGCCGAGCGCGAGGCCATGAAGGAAGATAACCCAGATATGTATGCCCATGTATGGCTGGGCCAACCTCTGACGGCGAAAACAGGTACGGTATTTGGCAAGCAGATAGCGCAAGCCGAGATAGACGGGCGAATCGGCTCTGTGCCGTACGATGCGGCGGCAGGCGTATATACGGCCTTCGATTTAGGTATAGGCGATTCTACGGCTATATGGTGGTTTCAGATTATCGGGCAAGAGATACACTTTATAGAACATTACGAATCTAGCGGCGAGGATTTGGCGCACTATATATCCGTACTCAAAAACAAGCCATACAACTACGCTAAACACTTTTTGCCGCATGATGCGCGCCAGCGCGAGCTACAAACGGGCATGACTCGCGTAGAGTTCTTCGAGAATAACGGCATATATAACGTAGAAGTATTGCGCCCAACCAACTTTACGCTTGGGCAAGACGATATAAACCTTATTGCGCGCCCAAAGTTTAGCAAAGTATGGATAGATAGAGAAAAATGCGCAAGAGGGCTAGAGTGCTTGCGAGCCTATCACTACGAGTATGATGAGAAAAACAAGCTGCTTAAGAGCAAGCCCGAACACGATTGGAGCAGCCATAGTAGCTCGGCGTTTATTTATGCACTTATGGCGGCGGAAGAGAGCGAAGAAACAAGCGCGTACAGCGTTAGATTTAAGACTTATACGCCAAAACCGTTTAGAAAGTCTGGTGGAGATATTGACTTTTAATTATGTGGTATACTAAAGCTAATGGCGATGTCGTAGAAACGCAGATGGCTAAAGCCAAAAGTGAAAGCGACAAGAAACAATCTGACAAGCTACTCAGTAAATACCTTAAGATGTTTACTGATAGCTGGACTTATGCGCAGCAAAATTATCACACAACTTGGGAAAATAACTGGAAACTATACCGCAATATCCGCACGACGCACAATGAACTAGTGCCTATCGAAACTTTTGTGCCGATGGTTAATTCTACCGTTAATACTATCGTCGCAACTCTTTTCAACTCTAATCCGTCTGTGCAGTATATCCCGAACCACCCCGACCAAGATGCAGATACGGCCGTGCTGAACGAGGTATACCAAGACTTTGCGCGCAGAGACGGCTGGGAGCAGAAAAACAAGATAAACGGCCGACAGGGCGTTATCACGGGCAACTATTGCGCGTACTATGAATGGCGCAACGATGCTAACGGCGGTTATGTGCATAAAGTTATCGTGCCAGTTCGCGATATGATTATCGACCCGCAAGCTACAAGCGCTGAAGATTGGCGCTATGTTGGCCGCCGCTTCTTTGCAACTAAAAAAGAACTCGAAAACGAGCTTATTTACGACTTAAAGACAGGCAAAGATGTAAAGCGCTACAAGAATCTCGAAAACATCAACGAAGGCGGCACGGCTGGCGGCACGGTGGATAGCGAGAGCGACAAGGTAAAGAAGGACCAGGCTTTAGGCTCGACCGCCCCGAATAACGGCGAAATGGTGGAGCTTATCGAAATCTGGACTCCAGAGAGAGTCGCAGTTATCGCTAACAGGGGTACGCTAATCGAAGAGCGCGAAAACCCATACTATACCCTAGCAAAAAGCAAGTTCGAGCAGCGCAAGCTAGAGCATGATATCCAGCGCGCAGTTAAACTGGCCGAAGAGGGCCAAGATATCGGAGAATATCCAGAAAAGTTCGACAAGAAGAGCGCAACGCTGCTGCCATTCGCGCATGGCTGCGAATATCAAGACGTCTCGCTTATTTACGGCTCATCAGATGTCGATATCATCGCAGACGAGCAAGAGCTGCTCAACACGCTAACCGAGCTTAACGTCTCGGCCGTATTCTACCAGCTATTCCCAGAGAGGCAGATAGACCCGAAATTTGCAGATAAAATCGACAACCTCGACCCAGCGCCAGGCAAGGTATATCCTTTGCCAGCAGGCGCAATCGGCTGGAACAACCCTCCTGCAATCCCGTCTAACGCGTTCACGGAACGCCAAAACATTAAAGCGGAAATTCGCGAGAGCGCTAGCGTTTCTGAAATCTCTAAGGGCATCACGGCAACCGACAGCACGACGGCTACAGAGATTAAGGCTATGCTTTCGCAGGCGGATATCAGAATCCAAGAAAAGGCCCAGAATCTCGCTAACGGGTTCTTCTTCCAAGAGTGCAAGATTGTATTTAAGCTTCTACAGCTATACGCTTCCGAAGATTATATGGTACGCACTATCGGAGATACTGGCGTAGAGTGGCATGCCGTAGATATGGGCAGATTCTTAGGAGAATATACGCCTATGGTAACGCTCGATGTACAAAAGAAGCTCGAAGATGCAGAGAAGCAAGAAGCGTACACAAACGCCTTCCAGATGATTATTGCCGACCCGTCAAACAACCTACAGGCGGCAAAAGAGATTCTATACAAGAAAATCATGCCAGAGCTAAGCGCGGAGGAGATTAAGCAAATTATTACGCCAGCGCAACAGCAGCCGCTAGACGGCGCTATGCCAATGCCAGAGCCAACTATGGCGGACGAAGCGGCAAACGCGCTAGAAACGCAAGATATGGCCGTAGAGGAGCAATATGGACAAATGGGACAAGGCTAAAAAGCAACGATGGCGGAACTTATGGGCGGGAGAGTTCGGCCAAGCGATGCGAGAAGCATTAAACGAACAAAAGCTAACATACATCAACGAAGCGCTAGCGGAAAAGGGTAAAATGGATTCAGAGATAGCGCGCTTGATGGCAAAAGCTAGCGCCATAGAAGATATAGAGCGGACGATAATAGTAACGACAAAATAACAACCAGCTAAACGCTAAATTACACCAAAGCACCTTAAAAAAGTTCGGCATAATGGCCGACACCTCGACTCGTCTAAGTAAATATTACTTAAAAATCCAGCAAGGGCTGGCGCATCGCCAAAATGCAAGACGAGTCGGGCTGTCGGTGGCAAGAACCACCGAGCAACCATAAAAACTTTTAGGAGAGTTCTATGGAAGAACAAACTGTAAACGAAGCACAGCTTTTCGACGCCTCCGATATTGAGCCAACTGCAGACGGCGCTTTAGAGGAACAAGCAGAGATACAGCCCGATTCGGCAGTCGAGGAAACCAAAGAGCAAACGACTAGCGAAGAACAGGAAGCTAGTAGCGAGCCAGCCGCCTCGACGCAAACTGGCGATGCGATAGACGAGTTCTTAGCAAAAAAAGGTATTAAATCTGACGACCCGCAAGCCTTGCGTAAAGTTGCAGAGATGTACCGCAATGTCGAAAAAAGCTTCTACAACAAGAGCCAAGAGAACGCGCAGCTAGCGCGAAGGCTTAGCGAAGCGCAAATACCAGAGGTGCGCCCAGACTATCAGGCATTAAGCGAGGTTCGCGCGATGCGTACAGAGATAGAGACGGAGCGCTGGAAACAAGAGCATAACCTAAGCGAAGCAGACGAAGCGAAAATGGTAGATTATCTAAACATTCCGCTTGTAGACTCGCGTACAGGCCAGCCTATTCTAAATCCAGCAACGGGCCTCCCGTATACGAAGGCAACGCTAGTCCATAACGGCTCGCTGACGCTAGATGACGTGTATACACTATCTGGGGCAGGAAAAGTAGAGGTAGACAACCTAAAGGAAAACTTAAGAGCAGAGGTTCTTAAGGAGATGGAAGCAAGACAAGCCGCCAAGAGGCCTGCCGCAACATCTACGAATAGTACGCAGTTCGGCAAGCCAGACGCAGACGATGCTTTCGCGAGCGCTCTGTTAGGCGACTAAACGACTAACTTTTAACTTTTAGGATTTAATAAAATGGCTGTTAATTTAGCACAAAAATACTCCTCGCAGCTAGACCAGGTATTTACTGCGGGTTCTTATACCGATAAATGGGTTAACAAAAAATACGACTTTGACGGCGTAAAGACTATCAACGTGTACACCGTTACCACCGTTGCTCCTAGCAACTACTCTCGCACCGAGACGGGCGATAGGTTCGGCGGCAACAACGAGCTCCAAGATGTCGTAACAAGCTACCAGCTCGCAAACGACAAGAGCTTTAAGATTGTCATTGACCGCGGCAACTACGAGCAGGGCGCACTTGCAAAGAAGGCAGGCGAAGTCCTCCGCGCAGAGATGGAAGAGCAGGTTATTCCTATGATTGATGCGGACCGCATCGCTACTGTCGCTTCTGGCGCTACGACTGTCTCCCAGGCTGTCAGCTACACCAGCAACGATGCCTACGGCAACGTCCTCTCTATGAGCGCATATCTCGACGAAGCTAAAGCTCCAATCGCAGGCCGCGTTCTTATGGTTACTCCAGCTTTCTACAACTTGATTAAGAAGCAGATTACCACCACCGTTAACGCTTCCGACTACAACGGCAAGCTCCTCGGCCGTGGTTATGTTGGCGAATTGGACGGCTGCCCAGTCGTGAAAGTTCCTACCAGCTATTTCCCAGCTTCTACCAACGCTGTCATGTTCCACCGCGACGCAGTTTTGGGCGCAAAGCAGATTACCAAGACTCGCATTATCACCGATTCTGAATTGGTTGACGGTACTATCCTTCTCGGCCGCTTCATCTTCGACGCATTTGTCTTGAACGGCAAGAAGAAAGCTGTTGCAAGCTGTACTGGCTCTATAACTGCCTAATTACAGAGGTAACAAAAATATTCCGCCCCGATTTTACAGGGGTGGGATATTTTTTATGCAAAAAAGTCGAAAATTGTTATTGACATATCAGTATTACTTATATTACAATCAAAGTAACAAGATAAGCAAAGGAGCAAACAACATGGACAAAACCAAGCGCAACATTAAAGAAATCGAAGAGTTTACAAAATTCTTAAAATACAACTTTAACAACCATCGCAAGCAAGTAAAAACGAGCGAGCATATAAGCGAAATCGAAAACAGCGCAGCCTGCCTTAAAGACTACGCCGAAATCTCGGAAAAAATCGCAACAATCATTAAAGAATATTACGCAACACACTAAATAAAGGAGGAATAAAAATGAACTACTACGGAATCGTAAGGAGAATCTATAAAAACAACGGCAAGATGCCATACGAAACGATAGTTATGCCGAATCTGTTTAAGACTTTTGAAGAAGCAGTAAGGTACGCAATGCACGATAGCGACCAGAGCGGTTTACGATATGGCTACAAGTGGGTTAACGAGACAACGCAGCTAGAAACGCAGCATAACAGCAAAACTGGCAAAGACACGCTTTACCGCCATGAGTGGGATATAGAAAAATTTAATATGGAGGAGGGGCGCTAAAGCCCCTCTATTTGGGAGGAATTATGAAAACTTATACACGAAGCCAGCTTAACGAGTTTAAGCGCGAGTACGGCGATACTATTAACGGCATAGTCCTATCGCGTTACGATATACTAGAATCATGGGGAGAGTTCGATGGTTGCAATATTATCGAGGATTGCAAGCCTATCGAGGAGCTAGAGCGCGAAGAAGAGGAGCGCAGGCACGAAAAATTTAAGATGGAGCTATGCTGATGGCAACAGAAGCGCAAAAGCGCGCATCGGCTAAGTATGACGCTAAAAATGTCGTTATGCTGACGCTGAAACTTAACAGGAAAACAGATGCCGATATCATCGCAGCGCTGGAAAAGCAGCAAAATAAGTCGGAATACATCAAAACGGCGATAAGGCGTGTTATAATCTAACAATGCGCTTGACGGCGTGAGCCAATGCTATTTACGGCTCGAAGAGTTACCAATTTTGGTTTTTGTATGCAGAAGGCGGCCGCTCGGCCGTTTTTTGCGTATAAAATAGAATTGTATATAAAATAAACGGCCTAGGAAGCCGTCTGGAGCTGGTACGTTCCAAGCCAACTCCTACGCCAATTACGTTTGCTATCTACCGCTCGCAAGGGCGGTTTTTGGTATAATAAAGACGGCTAGGTTTTGCTGCCTATGCCTAACTCGGTAAGTTCGCCGAGGGGAGTTAGCCGTGCTCCCTTACGCAGAAATCGGTGAATCTATCTTACTAGCTAGGGGATAGTGCCGCTCTTCGGGGCGGTTTTTTGGTATAATATCCTCGCATAAGTCATATTGGTTCGACATATTGCGCAAAATCTACATTATGGCCGTTATTTAGCAGAGCAGGCGGCTATAATATCTATATCGCTGGTGATGCCCACCCTTACCAGCGTATAAGCCTTCCATGAAGGTTTGTTGCACAAATCGAAGAGCTGCCCCGCTGGGCGGCTTTTTGTTGGTGGTATAATAAAAGCAACGGCGATGCGCGTACATCTCATGGACGCGAATTATAACCTTAGCGGGCTAGTAGCTCGCATCAAAGCTCGGTTAAAAGATGCCGAGTTCTCGGACGAAGATATCGTCCAATTTCTAAACGATGCACAGTTCGAGATTCTAGGCGATGCAGAGTACAAGTTTCTCGAGAAGGTATACGAACAACAAGTGCAGCAAGGCGGCGCAGTTCTTTTGCCGCGAGACTTTCAGGCCTTAATCCACATGACGGCAGAGGCAAAGCACAACCTTGCGCCAATGGAGTATATGCCGTCTAAAGACTATTTCGACGCTAAAGGCAGCGGCTATCGCTGGTATAAGTATTGCGTATTCGGCGCTAACCTATTCTATGACTTGCCGAACATCTCTGACGACCTAGACGAGCAAGGGGACGAGGAGTTCTACACGCTGCGCGTATTCTATCTGGCGAAGCCAACAATGCTGGTAGAGTCTAGCGACAAGCCGCTAATTCCAGCCGAATACGGAGAGGCCCTGCTGCTTATGGCTCTAGCTCGATGCGAGCAGACGCGCGATAACTACGATATAGCGCAGCTACACGAGAACAAGGCCGAGGAGCTTATAACCAACATGAAGGTACGCTACTGCCCACGGCAGCTCGAAGATGCGAACCGCTCTAACTTGCCAATAACTTTCCGCACGAGGTACTAATATGCTAAAATCACGCTTTGTCGGTAAATCTATCCCGAAAATCACAACGGCAAAATCGTCGCCAATAACAACGAATTTCGCAAAAGGCGTATACACATACAAGCCAAACGATACAATGGACACGGACGAGGCTAGCTTGGCGCAGGACGCTCGTTTCGACCGCGTAGGCGAGTACGGCACTAGAAAGGGTATAAAAGCCCTCTCTAACAACATTATTGGGCTATACGAGATTGGCGATATGACTAGTATGCTATCGCCAGCGGAATCAGAAACAGAGCCGCAAAATTTTATTATAGATAACGACGCTAGGATATGCGGCTATAGAATCAAGGCCAGAAAAGTTGGCGAATCGGCCATGCTGCCTGTAGTAAAATTCATGCTATACATTAACGAGCAGCTTTCCGACACTACTTGCATCAACCCTGACGAGCTAACAGATAGCGCAGAGCAGATAGACTTGCTATTCAACTCCGCCCCAGACATAGAGGACGGCGATAGCGTCGAGATTAGATGCGCGTTGCAGACAAGCTCGCCAGAGCCAAGCGACAACTATATCGAAATATCGGCAGTCGGAGAAGCCCCAGGAGGCTCGCTGCTTGCCTGCGCGCCTGGCGGCGTAGACAGCATCTTTGAAGCCAATATAGACGGAGAGAAAACCGTGCTATTCACGCAAGCAGGGGAACTTTACGCGATGGACGAGGACGGCGATATTGAGGAGATACGAAGCTTGCCAGATGGCGCGACGACAGTACGCTACAGCCAGAATCTTAACCAGATACGCTACGTTGACGGATTAGAAAGCCCACACTTGCTAGAAAAGATAGACGGCAACTGGGTAGACAATGTTATCGTAACCGAAGATTTAATCACCGAAACCGATTTAGACATAACCCCTACAAACATCATGAACGGTACGGCGGATAACCTTATGTACTTTGCTTCCGAGCCAGATACGGAGGTTATATGGACTTATCCTTATGGCTTTACTTATGCTAAATCCCCAGCATATAGCACTACGGCCACGATAGACGGCACAGTCGGCACAACCCTCTCTATTCAATCAAGCACGATAACCCCGCTCGACCCAGCAATCTCTATTGGCGATTGGATTACGGGGCAAGGGCGCTCCACGGCAGAGGTAACGAGCATCAGCGGTACTACGGTTAATCTCGTTATTGTTGATACCACGCCGCAGACGATATCTAGCTACGATAAATTCAATGTAGACTACTACCAGAACTTGCCAGCAATAAAGACGGGCGACCCGTTAACGGCCATGTTTAATCTAGCTGGAGTCCTCTATTTCCAGACAAGGCGCAACAAGTACCAGATGTATATGCAGAGCGCCGATTCATGGACGCAAGCTGCGAGCAACGCACAGGGCGGCACTTTCAGCCAAGAATCCGTAGTATGCGACTTAAACTATGCTTACTTTGCGAACGATAACGGCGTGTATGTGTTCGATGGCTCTAGCGAGCAATCGCTAACGCAGAATACGATACAGAATACCTACGACGCTATCGAAGGCAAGGAGTCTATAAGGCTAGAACTATTCAAGAACCGACTATATGTTTTCTACTCAAGCAAGGGCGACGGAACTAACGACACCTGCCTCGTGTATAACATCAATTTGCGCGTCTGGGAGAGCTTCGACGCTAATACCTATATATGTGCCACATCTGCACGGCAAAACGCGTCAGGGCGCTTCCTGTGCGGCCATAGCCGCATCGGGCTTATCATGTTGAACGAGCCAGACGACGCGGATTATAGTAACCTCGGCCAGCCGCTAGCTTTCAATCTCGAGACAAGCTATCTGCACTTTGGCACGACTAGCCAGCTTAAGAGGATTACAAAATGGAGGCCAGAATTTGCGACGAGCAAGCGCAGCTATTCTATAGCTTGCGGGTACGCGCTGGACTTTACGGACGAGGTAAAATACGCCTTCTCAATTAACCTGCTTAACAAGAATGTAGTAAACGAGAGCTATGTATGGGACAACCCGAGCGACTATGGCGCGCCAGCTATCCCGACAGTACATACCACTATCCCGAGAGTAAACGGAGAGTTCTATAGATGCCAGCTTCGATACCAGCATATCGCAGCTTTCGAGCCAGTTATCTTCCGCTCGCACACACTTACGGTACAAACACAACGCATAAGATAAAGGAGGCGAGATGCCTAACAAGTTCACTCCAATAACATCTAGCCAAGACACCAAGGCGGCGCTACAAGCCGCCAACCATAACTTTATGCTTCTCGACGCAGAGGCGTATACAAAAGATGTCGCGAAGGGCGGCAATAGCCAAGTTAAATTCGGCAAGCTGCCTAGCGGGCGCTACGGCCTTCTTATCTATGACGAAGGCGGTATGCCGCGTATTTTGGTGGGCCAAGCGCAGCGAGACGGTAGATGCGGTATATGGATTACTAAAAACGGGTTCAATGTTTTAAGCGAGACAAACTAGATGCAGCTAGTACAGAACTTTATCGCGAACTCGGACTACCCTTTCGACATGATTACTTATTTTAAGGCGTACACGCTAACTAGCGATGGGCAGGCCAGCCAAACGGTACAATTTGAACACGGCCTACCATATACGCCACTCCTGTTCGGAACATGGAACACTAGAGAGGACTACTCTGGATACTCTGGCGAGCTTGCGCCATCTGGTATGTTTATGTCGATTACGGCTTCGGCCGATTCGCAATATGTATATCTGACGCGCTACAACTACAATCCGACAAGCGGAGAAAAGTTCTATATAAGGCTGTATGGCTTTGCGCCGAGTAGCTGGACTGGCGATTGTGCGCCTACGGCGCAGTCTAGCGGCGCGCTTCTTCTTGACACGGATAAAGAATACGCGCCTTTGCTTGCATCTGGGTATATTAGGCCGTACAACTTGACGACACCGAGAGAAAACACAAACTACAGCTTTACCATAGGCAAAGAAGGGCTAGTAGAGATACCTGTAGACGCGCAACAGTCAGCGCTTAACCTTTTTTATGGCGGAACTCTTACCGATGCACCAAAAGTCATGATATGGCTAGAGGACGGGAACGGAAAAATAGCGCAATCTGGCTGGGCGCGCTTCATGTCGACGGGATACCCTAACGCGCAGACTTATCCTTATGTTATGTACCAAGCGACAAACGGCGGCATGGTTACGATAAATACTGGTATGCGCACGGGAACGCAGCCAGAGACAAAAACGCATATAAGGGTTTACGCATGAGCAGAGTTAACAGATTCATATACAATAGCGATTTTATGACGCTAGCGAGGCGAGGCAGCACGAAGCTAGTAGCTACAATCCCCGCAAGAGAATTAGGCGCAAGCTTCTTCCGTACAGGCACAGTCGAGATACCAGCCAATATCCCAAGCGGCTCGCTCCTGCGCATGAGAGCGCAATATACAGGCACGAATGCCACCAACACCATAGCGACAAGCGGCTCTATCCAGATAACAGAGAACAAAGGGAGCGGCAAAACCATCGTTTACGATATTGGTATGGAGTTCACGGATACAAGCTTGATAATCTTCTACGTTATACAAGGCACAGGCTTCCAGCCGTCCGAATCGTCCACGCTTTCGACGGCGCAAACTATAACTTTATACATAGACTACCTTTACCAGCCAAACACTTAGCTCGTGCTATAATAAAAGTAATTTTGGCGTATGCGAGAGAATCGCATGGCGAATCTAACGCAGATTATGGCCGAGACGAGCAAAAGCTATGATAATAGCCGAAAAGCTCTAAACGACCAAATAAATGCAATCTCGGGAGACTTGGAGGCGCAGAAGGGGCGTATAGATGCCCAGTACGCGCAGCAGGCAAAATCCCTGGACAACCAGAGGAACTACCAAGCGCAAGCCTCGAGCATGGCGGCAAGCCGTAACGGTGGCTCTTTCGGCGGCGCTAGCGAAATTGCAAACAAGAAATACTACCAACAGGCCTATACGCCAGCAGTAACGCAGATGCAGACGAATCAGGCTAACGATATCTCTAGCGCAGAATCGCAAGCCAACAAAAATAGGCTCTCGCTTCAGCAGACACTTGCAAGCCTTAACGACGAGGCTAACAGGTATGCTCTTCAGCGCTACGATGCGGCAGAAGAGGCAGAACGCCAAGAACGCGCAAGGCAAGAACAGCTCGCAGAACAGCGCAGGCAATTCGATGCGCAAATGGCGCAGCAGGCGGCATGGCAAAACTACATGAACCAAGCAAGCGCTAACGCCAACTCTCGCGCAGGCACAAGCTTTGCAGACTATCTAAATAGCACAGATGCCCTAAATACGGGGGGCTGGGATAGCTCGATGTCGGACTCTGACAAGATTGCGTACTTGAAGGACATGGCAACACGATGGAACAATGGCGACGCAAGGACGCGGGCGCAGATATC
>Ga0247611_10002264_pt1 | contig 31594 bp, 26 predicted proteins | sample 177DNAGHGhighgp2_FD_192422 | JGI IMG/M metagenome (GOLD analysis project Ga0247611, IMG submission 192422) | Sheep rumen microbial communities from Palmerston North, Manawatu-Wanganui, New Zealand - 1770 DNA GHGhigh gp2 | ecosystem: Host-associated > Mammals > Digestive system > Stomach > Rumen... | reverse complement strand
ATTATATATATATGTATATAATTATAATTTCAAAGTTGTTTTCTTCGCGAAAATAACTGTCACAACTGTCACAACGCTTAAAGGACAGATTATCTTTCCCGATTTTAAGATGAATTAAGGAAATATGTTTGGGAGGATGGAAGAAATGTCGTATATTTGCAAACGGAAGTTGAATAACTGACTTTTTACACATTATATATTATTAATAACTAAACAAGTACGATTATGAAGAAAAAGTTCATTTGCGCCGTTTGTGGATATATCTACGAAGGCGATGCAGCACCCGAGAAGTGCCCCATCTGTAAGGCTCCCGCATCGAAGTTCTCTGAGTTGAAGGACGATGGTGAGACCACCTATGCTACTGTTCACCGCATTGGCGACGGCAAGCCCGAGGGTGTGTCACAGGAGATGATTGACGACCTGCGTGCACACTTCAACGGCGAGTGCAGCGAGGTAGGCCAGTATCTGGCTATGGCTCGTCAGGCTGATCGTGAGGGCTACCCCGAGATTGCAGAGGCTTTCAAGCGTTATGCTTTCGAGGAGGCTGACCATGCTTCTCGCTTTGCTGAGCTGTTGGGCGAGGTCGTATGGGACACCAAGACCAATCTTGAGAAGCGTGCCGCTGCTGAGGCTGGTGCCTGCGAGGACAAGTTCCGTATCGCCAAGAACGCCAAGGCTGCTGGCTTCGATGCCATCCACGACACCGTTCATGAGATGGCCAAGGATGAGGCCCGTCATGGTGCTGGCTTCGCCGGACTGCTGAAGCGCTACTTCGGCAAGTAATTGTCCGCCGACGCAATAAATAAGTGAAAAGTCCGTTTTATCAATACGATGAAACGGATTTTTTATGTTCTCGCGATAGTGCTGTGTCTTGTGGCTTGTCAGGATGATGATCAGTTCTCGACAAGCTCAGGACTCCGTCTGACTTTTCCTGCCGATACACTGATGTTGGACACGGTGTTCAGCCGGACGCCATCGTCGACCTACACCTTCTGGGTGCACAATGATAATGATACGGGCATCAGGATTGAGAGTGTGCGCCTGAAACGCGGCAACCAAACAGGCTTCCGCGTGAACGTGGACGGCATCTACCTCGACAACACTAACGGCTCGCAGACCTCTGGTCTGGAGATCCGCAAGAACGACAGTCTGCTGGTATTTGTGGAGCTGACACCCGCCGAGACAGGACAACCCGAGCCTGCCGTGGTGGCGGACGATCTGCTGTTCCATTTGGAGAGTGGCGTGGAGCAACGGGTGTGTCTGCAGGCCTGGGTGTGGGACGCGAGAAAGCTCTATTCGCCTGTCATCGACAAGGACACGCTGATCGAGTTGGCCCAGCCGCTCGTGATCTTCGGCGACATGAAGGTGGAGGCGGGGGTGACGCTGACCATCCGCAACACCAGCCTGTATTTCCACGACAGTTCGGGTCTGGAGGTGTACGGCTCGCTGCACACTGAAGACTGCGTGATGCGGGGCGACCGTCTCGACGATATGTTCTCCTACCTGCCGTATGACCGTGTGAGCGGACAGTGGAAGGGCATCCATCTCTATGAGACCTCCAACGGCAACACGCTGCTGCGCACGGAGATCCGCAACCCCATGCGGGGCATTGTGTGCGACTCGGCAGCCCTCGACTCTACGAACATCCGTCTGGCCATGACGCAATGTGTGATCCATAACTGCATGGAGACGGGACTGGAGGCGCATAACGCCTATATCAGTCTGGACCACTGTCAGCTGACGAACACTGGCGGTGACTGTATCTCGATCGTAGGCGGTCTGGCGGACATCAACTACTGCACCTTCGCCCAGTTCTATCCCTTCGTGGCCAGCCGTGGGGCGGCCTTCCGCTTCACCAACCGTTACGACCAGAAGGACATGCCGCTGCTGCGACTCTCGTGTGTGGGCTCGATCATGACGGGCTACGACGAGGATGTGGTGATGGGCGTGGCAGGGAGTCAGGAGGTGGCGTTCAACTATGATTTCCACCGGTGCCTCATGCGTACGCCTACCGTGACGGACGACTCATTACATTTCGAACAGATCCTTTGGGAGACGCCCAAAGACTCGATACAAGGGAAGAAACACTTCGTGAAGATTGACGAAGAGAACCTGATCTATGATTTCCACCTCGACTCCCTGTCGACGGCGCAGGGACTCGGCTGTTATTAGCGCCAGGCTTAGAACTCCGAGAAGGTGAGCGGCATCAGTTGCCTGATTCCATCGATGACATAGACACATCGGCGTCCGTATAACAAGATACGGATAGGATCCTTCGCGCGCGTCTCGGACTCGATGATGACCTGTCGGCAACTGCCGCAAGGACCCGTGGGTTCGAAGGTCAGCTCACCGTCAGTGCCACGGGCGGCGATGGCCAGCATGCGCACGGGCACCTCAGGATACTGTGCACCAGCGGAGAACAGGGCGGTGCGCTCGGCACAGAGGCCCGATGGATAGGCGGCATTCTCCTGGTTACAGCCGATGATTTCGATACCGTTGTCGAGTCTCACCGCTGCGCCGACATGGAAGTGGGAGTAGGGGGCATAACTGCGACTGGTGGCCTTGATGGCCAGTTCCAACAGATGCTGTTCTTCGGCGTTCAGCTCCTGCATCTGACACTCCTGAATCACGGATTTCAGTTCAACTTCCTTCATAGATTGCAATAATTTTGGGCAAAGATACGAATAATTCGAGATAAATCACTACTTTTGCAGCATAAATTTGAATTATGAGGAAGTTTTTTATATCGATAGCCCTGACTACCGCCCTGATGGCCTCTGCCCAGGCACGGTGGAACCAGACCTATCAGCAATATATCGACCAGTATAAGGATGTGGCCATCGAGCAGATGCAGCGCTACGGCATTCCCGCGTCGATCACCCTGGCGCAGGGCATCTTTGAGAGCGGTGCCGGCAGGAGTGAACTGGCAGTGAAAGCCAACAACCACTTTGGTATCAAGTGTAATGGCTGGACAGGCAGGAGGTCGTATCACGACGATGACGAGCGGGGCGAGTGCTTCAGGGCCTATGACAATGCTTATGAGTCATTTGAGGATCACTCGAAGTTCCTGGCAGAAAGACAGCGATATCGAGGACTGTTCAATCTGAAGCGGGATGACTACAAAGGCTGGGCGCGCGGACTGAAGGCGGCGGGCTATGCCACCAACCCCCAATATGCCGACAGGCTGATAGAGCTCATTCAGTTGTATAAGCTCTATCAGTATGACAAGGCCAAGGACTATGACAAGTTCCTCTCTGGCCACGCGAAGAGTCAGCCGTCGAACGGTCAGGCACTGCATGCCATCAAGGTGTTCAACAAGAACTACTACCTGATAGCCCGTCGCGGCGATACCTTCAAGTCGATTGCCGATGAAATCGGCATCAGTTACAGGAAACTCGCGAAGTATAACGAGCGTGACAAGCGCGACCGTCTGGAAGAGGGGGAGATCGTGTGGCTGAAGAAGAAACAGAAGAAAGCCCCGAAGGACTACAAGGGACGGCTGCATTATGTCAGGAACGGCGAGTCGATGTACACTATCGCCCAGAATTACGGCATCAGGCTGAAGAACCTGTACAAGATGAACCATCTGTCACCCGACTATCAGATCCGCGTGGGCGACGCACTGCGACTGAGATAAAGAAAAAGAGAAATGCAGACCTTCTGTCTGCACCTCTCTCTCAGAGCGGAATACGGGAATCGAACCCGCCTCCCAGGCTTGGGAAGCCCGTGCACTACCGATGTGCTAATTCCGCAAATAAGTTTCCTGATTTCTTTTGAGCCGATACCCGGACTCGAACCGGGGACCTACGCATTACGAATGCGTTGCTCTACCAACTGAGCCATATCGGCAATCCTCTTGTGCGTGTTGTACACCCGCAGGGGCTCGAACCCTGGACACCCTGATTAAGAGTCAGGTGCTCTACCAACTGAGCTACGGGTGCATCATAAAATTCAAAAAGAAAGGAGGGTCGCTTGCCTCCTCTGTACACCCGCAGGGGCTCGAACCCTGGACACCCTGATTAAGAGTCAGGTGCTCTACCAACTGAGCTACGGGTGCATCATTTTTTCTTTTGCGGGTGCAAAGGTACACACTTTTTTCCATTCCACCAAACTTTTTGCGGAATTTCTTCCGAAAAAGTTATTGGCGGGTGGTGTGGAAGCCCTCAATGTTCTCGTAACGGCGCTGCATCATGCGGTTGTAGATGTTACGAATCCACAGGGGATAGGTGGCGATGAAGGCCAGTCCGAGGACACACATGAAGAGATAGGTATAGGTGAGACCCACCAGCACATAGCCGACACCCACAATGGCGCCGGGACCGAATAAAGCGACCAGCTCAATCACCAGCTGCATGCCGTTCTCGAAGTTGCCCTTGGCTGTCATCTTCTGCTCCAAGGGGAGTGACTGCTTGTTGTAGACAGCCAGCTGGAAGATGATGAAATGCAGCAGTCCGGCAGTGAGCAGCATATAGGCCACGAGCATCAGCAGCGTGAATTTACCCGTGAAGACGGCTGGCAGCATGATCAGGAAGGGGATGAGCAGCACGGCGCTGTAGAACCAGAACTTGGCCTTCAGCAGGGCGATGATATTCTCGCGGTGCATCATCAGCAGGTCGATGTAGTTTCCCTCCTGGCCCATGATCTTGATGAGCGTCGTGACGCTGTAGATGGCGAAGCAGTAGAGGCACCAGAAGTTGGTCATCATGGCATTGTCGTAGATATGCGTATAGGCAATCAGACAGGAGAACATGACGATCAGCGACAGACTCATGATGCAGCGACTGCGCATGGTCTTGTTGCGGAGGTTCGACTTCAGCTCGATCTTCAGGTACTCGCCGATGAGTCCGAAACGGTTGAAGAAGGCAAACTGCGACACGTGCTTCAGTTCACGCTCCTTCTTCTTCGAGATCTCCTCGTAGACATACTTGAACTGGAAGTGGCGGTTGATGAAGAACAGCACAGCCATCACCACGATGACGGCTGGCACGAACCACCACGCACGCCCCGCCTCGGCATAGAGGTCGACCATCTTGTCGAAACCGTTCTTGTTGTAGTTCAGGATCCAGGGGAGGAAAGGGATGGCGTAGAAGACCAGACTGGCGAGGAACCACACCACCTTGCGGTTGATGAGGGTGCGGAAGAAGAGATACACCTGACTGTTGAGCATCATCAGCAGCAAGCAGGCCGCCAGCTCGAGCAACGTGGGCCAGAAACCAGCTCCCGCGAAGAGGATGATGATGGAGTAGGGGATGAACATACAGAGCCACAGGAAGTTATATCCGCTGAGATGCGATGACAGCAGGAAGCACTCGATGGCCGTGTAGCGGGAGATGGGCAACAGGATGTAGGGCTTCACCATCATGCCGGGGGTTGTCTGGACGACGAACCGCAACAGGTAGTCAATCAACAGGATGATGGGCATGAAGGAGATCATGCGTCCTGCCCATCCTTCAGCGGTCATGGCGATGATGCTGCCATAGAGGATGAGGTACAGGGCAAAGAAGGCCGCACCAAAATAGGTCATGATCTTGGCCCATTTGTTTTGTTCAAAGATGGGGCTGCGCTTATAACTCAGGTTGGTGTTCTTCCGCAGCAGTCTGTATAATTTAAGTCTGTTCATCTGTAAACTGTCAACTATCAACTATCAACTGTCAACTACCTCAGGTCAATAACTTCAGCCTGCGGGAAGTCCTTGGCATTGAAGCGGAACTCACTATCGGGTGTGCTCTGTTTCTTCAAGTCGGTGATGTCGAACACAGTCCATTTCTTCCCCTGCAACAGCTTCACCTGAGTGGGGTGGTAGCTCTTTTTGTCGATGGTGATGAAGAGCTCGTTGATCTTACGTTCGGGCGAAGTGGTGGTCAGGTGTACCACATGACTGTTGCCGCTACTGTTCAGCGTGGCCTTGTAACCCTTCTTGTAGAGGTTGATGAAATTGTAGGGGTTGATGGCCTGCAACTGGGCTTCCGTGGGGTTGCTGATGTTCACCTCGTCGTTGTTCTTCATATAGGTCCACTGGGTCTTCCCGTCGAACCAGATGCTGGCCTGCGGGGTGGTGGCGTGGAACTTCTTGCCCTTGACGACGATGGAACCGCTGGTACTACCCATGCCACCTTTCATCGTGAAGTTAGCTTTCACTCCGCTCTTGGCGGAAACGGTAGCGGCGGCCTTGTCGAGTACGTTGGTGGCCGTCTGGGCATAAGTAGCTAGGCTAAACATAGCCACACTTATCAGAAAACAAATCTTTTTCATTTTAAAGTATTTAGAAGGTTGTTCAAACTATTCTCGTCCTGGATCATCACCTCACGCGGCTTCGAACCCATAGCGGCACCCACGACACCAGCCTTTTCCAACTGGTCCATCAGACGTCCGGCACGATTGTAGCCAATGGCAAACTTTCGCTGGATGAGTGAGGTGCTTCCACTCTGGTTGATGACAATCAGACGGGCGGCATCCTCAAACAGCGGATCGAGGTGCTGCATGTCCACATCCTTGTCGCTACCGTCGCCGAAGTCTGCCTCTGGGGTATCGGGCTCAGGCAGCTCGAAGGCCATGTTGTAACTCTGCTGATCGGCAATGAAGTTGTTGATGCGTTCCACCTCAGGTGTGTCGACGAAGGCACACTGCACACGTACGGGCTCTGCACCGTTGAGGAAGAGCATGTCACCACGACCAATGAGCTGCTGGGCACCTGTGCGGTCGAGGATGGTCTTCGAGTCGATACCTGCACTCACCTTGAAGGCGATACGGGCCGGGAAGTTGGCCTTGATGTTACCAGTGATGATGGTCGTCGTAGGACGCTGCGTGGCAATCACCATGTGGATACCCACGGCACGTGCCAGCTGGGCGATACGGGCGATAGGCAGCTCGATCTCTTTGCCTGCGGTCATGATCAGGTCGCCGAACTCATCGATGATCACCACGATATATGGCATGTAGTCGTGTCCGCCGCGCGGTGGAATCTTACGTTCTATGAATTTCTTGTTATACTCCTTGATGTTTCTCGCACCCACCTCCTTCAACAGGTCGTAGCGGGTATCCATCAGTTTGCAGAGCGAGTTCAGCGTGCGCACCACCTTCGTCACGTCGGTGATGATGGGATCGGCATCCTCATCGGGCACCTTCGCCAGGAAGTGGTTGATCAGCGGGTTATAGATCGAGAACTCCACCTTCTTCGGGTCCACAAGCACGATCTTCATCTCTGCGGGATGCTTCTTATATAATAAAGAGGTGATGATGGCGTTCAGACCAACGGACTTTCCTTGTCCTGTGGCACCAGCCACGAGCAGGTGGGGCGCCTTGGCCAGATCAAACATAAACACCTCATTGGTGATGGTCTTACCCAATGCACAGGGCAGTTCCATCGTTGATTCCTGGAACTTGCGGGAGTTAAGTATTGATTCCATCGACACGATCGAGGGTTTGGCGTTCGGTACCTCAATACCGATGGTGCCTTTGCCAGGGATCGGGGCGATGATACGGATGCCGAGGGCAGAGAGGCTCAGGGCGATGTCATCCTCCAACGAACGGACCTTGGAGATACGCACGCCTGGGGCCAGCGTGATCTCGTAGAGGGTGATGGTAGGACCAACGGTGGCTTTGATACTTGAGATCTCCACGCCGAAGGTGCGCAGCACATCCACGATACGGTTCTTGTTGGCCGTCTGCTCGGCCATATCGATATAGGGCTTTCCGTCGTTATCGTATTTCTTCAGCAGGTCGAGGGTAGGATAGCGGTAGTTCTCCAGATCGCGTTTGGGGTCGTAGGGCTCCATGTCTTCGAGAACTTGAGCCACGGTCTTCTTGTTGGCGGTCTCTTCACCTTTGACGGCTTCCACGTCGAATTCCACGTCAGAATCATTGGCTTTTCTGGTTTTTCTGGATTCTACGGCTTTTTCGTTTTCTTCTTTATATCCCGTATCAATGACCACGGCGTCACCGTTTTTGAGGAATTCCACCGTCTGCTCAGCGGGATCGTCATACACCATCGGCTTCTCGTCCTCATCCTCGATTTGTTCCTCGTAGGAATCGGGCTTTTCGTTGGGGTCGTTGTTTGTAATCTTAAATTTAACATTATCCAGGAACTTGGTAGGATTCAGTAACTTACGAATGATGAAGATAGTCTCAGCGCTGAGGTAGGTAAGGAAGGCGATAGCTGTCAGTCCGAGGATGACTGTCAGTCCGGGAGTGCCTACCAGATTTCCAAGATAATGGCAGATATACAGGCCGTGGTCGCCGCCTGGACTGTAGCAGGCATCAGTAAATAACGGTGCCAGCAACAGCGACATCGCTACCGATCCCCAGACCATGAGAATCATCAGCGAGAGGAACCACTTCAGCAGATTCACCTTGTAGGCGCGTGTCAAGTGGATGCCGAGCAACAGCAGGAACAAGGGGACGAGGAAGGCTGGCAGACCGAAACAACGCTTAATGAAATACCACGAGCACCAAGCGCCCAGGCTACCACAGGTGTTCATGAATTCATGGTGCTGGTTCAGGATCTCACCCTCCTGCGGATCCTCAATCATGCTCTGGTCTGCGGCACCCGTCGAGAGATACGATACGAATGCCAGACCCAGGAACACGGCCAGACAGATAATCAGGATGCCGAGAACGAAGTTCAGTCGCTCATTATGGAATATCTGGTCTATATACAGCACTTCCGACAGGCTGGTGTGCTGCTGCTTTCGGGCTTTGTTTTCTTTCTTTTTCTTTGTCATATCGATGTCACTTTCGCTATTTTGATGCAAAAGTAGTTGAAAAAACTTAGATTTCATCATAAAATGCGGTTTTTTTTGTAATTTTGCACCAAGAAATGAAAAAGTTGATATATAATAAGGTCGACAAGGCCATGCTTTCGCAGCTGAAGCGTGTGGAGTTCTATGGTAAGATCTATGTCGTGACATCTCCCGATGAAGCCGAACACGTGGTCGATTATCTGCTGTCACAACCTATCCTGGGTTTCGACACCGAGACGCGTCCTGCTTTCGAGAAAGGAAAGCGTTACCGTTGTTCACTGCTCCAGGTGTCTACACATACCGACTGCTTCCTCTTCCGACTGAACAAGATCGGACTCTGTCCGGCTGTCTTGCGGCTCTTGGGCGACAAGGAAGTGACCAAGGTGGGACTGGCATGGAAGAATGACACGCTCTCCCTGAAAGAGCTTGGCAGCTTCGAACCAGGCCGTTTCATCGATCTGCAGGACATGGTGCGTGAGCTGGGCATCGAGGACCAGAGCCTGGTGAAGATCTACGCCAACCTCTTTGGCGAGCGCATCAGCAAGGCTGAGCGCCTCTCCAACTGGGAGCGGAACGAACTGACGGAGAGACAGAAGGAGTACGCTGCCATCGATGCATGGGCGTGTGTACGCATTTATAAAGAAGTGACGCGGCTGTTGGACACCCGTGACTACGAACTGGTGGTGCAGCCGTCGGAAAAAGAAGTAAAAGATGAGACAAGTCTATCTTAAACGCGGAAAAGAGGAGAGTCTGCTCCGTTTCCATCCCTGGGTATTCTCGGGTGCCATCCATCATCTTGACGACGGCATCAGCGAGGGTGATGTCGTGAGGGTCGTTAACGAACAGGGCGATTTCATCGCCGTAGGGCACTATCAGATGGGGTCTATCGCCGTGCGCGTGCTGTCCTTCGACGATGAGCCCGTCGATGATGCCTTCTGGGCCAGACGACTGATGTCTGCGCTCCATGTACGCCAGGCCGTCGGCGTGGCCGACCGCCCCGACAACAACACCTACCGTCTGGTGCACGGTGAGGGCGACATGCTGCCGGGACTGGTCATCGACGTCTACGACCGTACGGCGGTGATGCAGGCGCACAGCGTAGGCATGCACCTCTGTCGCGATGCCATCGCCCGGCAGCTCGTCAAGGTCATGGACGGCCGTATCGCCCACGTCTACTATAAGAGTGAGACCACGCTGCCGGGCAAGATGCGTCTCGACGAGCCGGGCATGGGCGACGACGGCTCGCTGAGCTATTTCATCTATGGGGGCAGCGACGACCATACGGCGATGGAGAATGGACTGCTGTTCTATGTCGACTGGCTTCGCGGCCAGAAGACAGGCTTCTTCGTCGATCAGCGCGAGAATCGCCGTTTGCTGGAGAAGTTTGCCAAGGGAAAGCGGGTACTGAATATGTTCTGCTATACGGGCGGCTTCTCGTTCTATGCCATGCGGGGTGGGGCTGAGCTGGTCCATTCTGTCGATAGCAGTGCGAAGGCCATCGAACTCACTAACCGTAACGTCGAACTAAATTTCCCAGGCGACAAGCGTCATCAGGCTTTCTGCGAGGATGCATTCAAGTATCTGGAGCTGGCAGGCGACCAGTACGACCTGGTCATCCTCGATCCGCCGGCTTTCGCCAAGCATCGTGGGGCGCTCCATCATGCACTGAAGGGTTATACCCGCCTGAACATGAAGGCTCTGCAGAAGATCCAGCCCGGTGGCATCCTCTTCACCTTCAGCTGTTCGCAGGTGGTCACGAAGGATCATTTCCGCAATGCGGTCTTCACCGCAGCGGCTCTCGCAGGCAGACAGGTTCGCATCCTCCACCAGCTGCACCAGCCTGCTGATCATCCCATTAACATCTACCATCCTGAAGGCGAGTACCTCAAAGGCCTTGTGCTGTATGTAGAATGAAGAACAAAGTAGCCGGTTTCATCGCGAAGCATCAGCTTCTGTCTCATGACGGTCTTCACGTCGTGGCGCTCAGCGGTGGGGCTGATAGTGTGGCTTTGTTGCGTATTTTGTGCGATTTAGGCTACCGTGTCGAGGCTGCTCATTGCAATTTCCGTCTGCGGGGGGAGGAGAGCGACCGTGATGAACAGTTCGTGAAGAATCTTTGTAAGAATCTCGGTGTATCACTTCACTTAATACACTTTGAAACAGTCGAATACGCTACCCTTCATCAAGTAAGCATTGAGATGGCGGCGCGCGAACTCCGCTACCGCTATTTTGGTCAGCTGCTGCAGGATGTTGGGGCCGAGACCGTCTGTGTGGCCCATCATCGTGACGATGCCATCGAGACCTTCCTGATGAACCTTCTCCGTGGTGCCGGTATTCACGGACTCACGGGCATCCGTCCCCATAATGAACACATCGTCCGTCCCCTGCTCTGCGTCAGCCGTCACGACATCCTCCAATACCTCGATTCCATCGGTCAAGACTACGTCACCGATTCCACCAACCTCCAGCCTGACGTCCTCCGCAACAAGATCCGTCTGCAGCTCATCCCCCTTCTCGAACAGCTCTCTCCTGGAGCCTCCGACAATATTGCCCGCTCCGCCACCTACCTCTCCGAGGCTGAAAAGCTCTACAATGCAAGTGTAAAAACTCACAATGGGGACAGTCCCTTTTGTGAGATGTCCATTTCGTCGCTCAGGGACTTTCCTTCGCCCCTCTGCCTCCTCCATGAATGGCTCTCGCCATTGGGCTTCAACCGCTCTCAAATCGACCAGTTGCTTGACAGTCTCGATGGCGGGTCTGGTAGGGAGTTCATATCCCCCTCTCATACCCTCATTATCGACCGCGACCGCATCGTCGTCGAGCCCATTTCTGCTCCCATGCGTCCTGTCCTTATCCCCGAGCCCGGCAACTACCGCGTCGACGGACAGCATCTTTTGAAGGTTGAATCATCATCAGATATAATCGTCTCTAAGACAAATGATTGTGCAACGCTTGATGCGGAAAATATTCAATTTCCGTTGACCCTCCGTCCCGTCCGCGAGGGTGACGCCTTCTGTCCCTTCGGTATGTCGGGCCATCGTCTTGTCAGCGACTTCCTCACCGACCTTAAATGCTCCGTCCTTGAAAAGCGCCGCCAATTGGTCGTTACCGATGCCACCGGCACCATCCTCTGGCTCGTCGGCCTCCGTACCGACAACCGTTTCCGTGTCTCAGACCGCACCACGTCTATCCTTAGCTTGACACTTTATAGCGCCACCGAAAGGTGAAACAATCTTCTGTAGTGTTATTGGTATGTGTGAAAAATTCTGACACTAGTGGCTACCCGAAACAACCCTCTGAGACACCCTAGACTAAATCCGGAGTTTACTTAGCCTAAACTCCGACTTTACTTAGCCTAAAGTCCCACTTTAGTCTATCTAAACTCCAGAGCCCCCTTTTTCGGAACTTCCGAACATTCCAAAGGAAATATGGGATAAGCGAAACTGTTTTACAGAAGTTGCATTGTTACAGAGGGTGTGTCAGCTGCGCTTCTCTTTGAGAATACCGTGACGGTAGGCATAGAGGAGGTTCTTGAGGTCGGCGACCTGGGTACGGAGTTCCTCGCCTTTGTCTGTGTCGGCGACGAGCATGCGGTGGGCAGACATCTCAACAATCTGGGTAGTCGACTTGATGTCGGTCTCACGGACGATGGCGTCTCGGGCGGAGGTAAACGGCTCGTGCTGTACGAGCTGGAAGCCGCGTGAGTGGTAGACGAGGGTGTAGCCTGCGATGCCTGTCTCGTTGTGGTAGGCTTCTGAGAAACCGCCGTCAATGACCATCAGCCGTCCGCCTGCCTTGATGGGGTTCTCGCCCTTGGAGGCATGAACGGGCACATGGCCGTTGATGATATGACGGTTTTCGCCCTTCACCTCGAAGGCATCGAGAATGCGGTCACAGATCTCGGCAGAGTCACGCAACTTGAAGTAGTTGCCTTTCTCTTCCTTATAGGTTTCCTTCTCTTTCAGGAAATAACGCTCGAAGGTGGCCATCTTCGACTTGTCGAAGAGCGGGGAGTCCTTGCCGCACCAGAGGTAGAGGAAGTAGTCGCGGGCATAGTCACGTGGAAACAACTGCAGATCCTTGTCGATGCCTGATGAGAAAGCTGCACGGATCATCATACCGATATTGTGCATGAGATCCTTACCGCTGTAACGGTGACCGGGACAAATCTCGACCTCTTTCAGCGAACCGTCGTCGCACAAGGGGATGGAGGCGTGAAAGAGGAGGTTGGAGTTAGTGACGGTATACATACAACCGTGGGAGAGTAGTGTGCGGATATGTTTATGGAGTTTCTCGCTGATACGGAAGGAGTGATGGAGCTTCTGCATGAGAGCGGTTTCCTCGGGAGTGAGTTGACAGGAGTTCTGAGACAGGGTAGGGAAGTGGCAGTCCTTCATCTCATAGTCCTTGCCGTCGATGGTACAGACACCGCGCTGGAAATCAATATGTTCCAATAGGCAGCGGCCATCCATCTGCCACTCGGGGTGACGATGAAATATGACGGCTTCTTCTTTGAACTGGATGACAGAGATGGCTTTATGCATCCGGGCCGTGAGCAGCAGGGTCTTCTCGTCCATCTGCTGGCTTTCGTCGAGCACCTTCGGAATGAACTCCGTGCAGGGATCGTCGCCGTAGGTGTCGAGGGCGAAAGTAGCCAACGGCACGAGGTTGATGCCGTATTCCTCGATGGTGGCGAGGTTGGCATAGCGCAGACAGAGTCGCAGCACGTTGCAGATACAGGCGTCATTGCCTGCCGATGCTCCCATCCACAGAATATCGTGGTTGCCCCACTGGATGTCCCACGAGTGGTACTGGCGCAGGGTGTCCATGATCTTATGGGCACCTGGGCCTCGGTCGTAGATGTCGCCCAGGATGTGCAGTTGGTCGATGGCCAGACGCTGGATGACGTTGCAGATGGCCACGATGAAGTCGTCGGCACGACCTGTAGAAATGATGGTGTTGACGATGACGCTGACGTAGGCGGCTTTGTCGCTGTCGCCCAGACTTTCGTGAAGCAACTCCTCGATGATGTAGGAGAAGTCCTGTGGCAAAGACTTGCGCACTTTTGAACGGGTGTACTTCGACGAGACATCGCGACACACCTTTACCAGCTGGTGGATGGTGATGCGGTACCAATCGTCGAGGTCTGTCTCCTGGGCCTTGATGAGCTCAAGCTTCTGCTCTGGATAGTAGATGAGTGTGCAGAGTTCCTTCTTCTCCGACTCACGAATGTCATTGCCGAAAAGTTCGTTCACTTTGCGCTTGATGTTGCCTGAAGCGTTCTTCAGCACATGCTGGAAGGCCTCACTCTCACCGTGCAGGTCGGCCAAAAAGTGCTCCGTACCCTTGGGTAGGTTCATGATGGCCTCGAGGTTGATGATCTCCGTGGAGGCTTCGGCAATATTGGGGAACGATTGCGAGAGCAACTGTAGGTAGTGCATGTCGGTCTCTTTGTCGAAGTGATGGTCTGTAGTCATATCTTCAAGTGGTTTGTCAATTGTTTGCTAATTTGTCGGGTCAATCGGTTGTCGGCTTGCGTCAGCGGCATATAGCCCTCATCCAGTCCGGTTGTCTCACTGAGCACCTGCATCAGCGAATGGGTGAAGTCGGTGAGTCCTTTCTCTTCGAGGGCTTCCGTCAGTCGCTCGTCGTCGATGGTATCGCGATAGAGCTCACGGGTAAGTTCAACGAGATGGAGTAACAGGGGCTCGTGGCGAACCTGACTGATCATCTTGAGCAGATAGTCGGTCTCCTTACCCTGATAGTCGCCAATCTTCTCTCGTATGGGTCGGGGGTAGGTGTAACTGTTCGGGAAGTAGGCTGTGATGCGGCTGGTGTCGATGGCCGGCACGTTGCAGCCTAACAGGCTCATGCCGTAGTCTACGTAGTTACGGATGTTCTCATGCTCGGCATAGAGCAAAAGATGTCGCCAGTTGATCTGTCCCGACGGTAAGATGGGGGCCCAACGGCGGTCGCCCATGATGCCCACCTTGATGATGGCGCGCAACATGTGAAGCGTCGGTTCGTCCATCAGCGCCAGCGTGTTGGAATCCATCACCTTCTGATAGACGGCGAAGGTGTTGGTACACATATCTTGTCGGCTGATGGTATTGGTGGTGACGGCGTTATGGATTTCTTCCATGCGGGTGTTCCATCCCAGACCTGAGAAATTGGTTCGTTCCAACCGTCCCAAAAGGATAACGGCATAGGCACGGGATATGAACTCTTTCTGCCAAATGGCATTGGCCAGGTTCCTCTTACTGTCGGCTGCCCAAGGCTCCAACTGGCCGTGAGGTGTGAGCACCAGACGTGTGCCCTTTTTCAGGGCCGACAGAATGGCACGGGAGACGGTGAGGGTAGGACAGCCGTGACAATGGATGATGTCTGGCGACTGTTCGCGTACAATCTTCCTGACGGCTCCTACCTGGTCGGCTGAAAAAATCTCAATACTCGACCGCAGCCCTTCCGTCAGCAACGTGACATGACTGCTGATTAGGGTATCGGACTTTGGATAGACGTACAGGATTTTCATAAGCTCTCATTCTTGTTTCTGATGGCTACTCGCTGACCAGTAGGGTGGTAGACGGACGGCTCCACAGATTCTTCAAGATGATGCCCAGTCTGATGCCGAACAGCTTGCTGCCGGAAATGTTCTGTTCAAAGAGATTCAGCAGGTCGTATGCATATTCCTTCTTCAGGATGATGAAATCGTAGCGTCCCCAGGTGTAGTTGCCGCGCTTAAACTCACAAACCTTTGTTAACCTGCGCTCTGACCGGAGGATATGCTGTCGCGCTTCATCGACCGAGGAGAAGGGCTGAAGGCGGATGCCTTTCTTCACATGGTAGCCAAGGGTCAGAGGTGTATGTTCATCTGACAGTTCGGCGATGGCCTTCAGAACATCAGAGGCGATGGGAGAATGATTTAGTTTTGTTATGATAATCCATTCATTCTTAGATGCTTTTATGCCGATGTTGAAGGCTTGCTTCCGACGAGTGACTCGTTTGTCTGGCTTCGGAAGAAAGGTGGAATAGAGGTGCGGATACTTGCTTTTCAGCAGTTTCAGCACATCGGGTGTCTCGTCTGTGGAAGACTCGTCGACGACAATCACCTCGTAGCCCGGCTCGTACTCCTGTTCAAGGACGACGGGCAGGGATTCCTCCAGATCATGTGCCTGGTCATAGACAGTCATGATGATAGAATAGGATGGCATACGTGAACTCATGTTGTTATCATATTTCGTCGCTCATATAGCCCTTGGGCAGACGGCGCAGGTTGTACTGCGAGGCCATAATCTCTCCGTAGGCTCCGGCCGAGCGGATGGCCAGCAGGTCACCACGCTTCGCACGGTTCAGGTCGATCTGCTTGGCGAAGACATCCGTCGACTCACAGATGGGGCCAACCACATCGTAGGCCTCACAGGGTTCGTCGCTGGTGATGTTCTCGATCTTGTGATAGGCCTGATAGAGTGCGGGACGGATGAGATCCGTAAAACCTGCGTCAACGATGGCGAACTTCTTCACGGCTCCTTCCTTAATATATAAGGTACGCGTAATCAAACTGCCGCACTGTGCAACGACAGCACGTCCGAGCTCGAAGTGGAGCGTCTGACCCGTACGGAGTTTCAGCTTGCGGGCATAGGTGTCGAAGTAAGCCTTGAAATCGGGTACCGGCACACGGTTGGGGTGGGCATAGTCAACACCCAGTCCACCGCCTACGTTGATATGCTCCACACGGATACGATGACGTTCAAGTTCGTCCTGCAGCTCATTCACGCGGTTGCAGAGGGCTTCGAAGTCGCCCATGTCGAGAATCTGCGAACCGATATGGAAGTGGAGGCCCACAAACTTGACGTTCGACAGTTTCTCTGCCTCGCCGATCACACTGATCATGTCGCGCATGGCGATGCCGAACTTGTTCTCGGCCAGTCCGGTGGTGATGCTCGCATGGGTATGGGCTCCCACATTGGGATTCAAACGGAAGGCCACACGGGCTACCTTACCCTTCGCGGCAGCCAGCTCGTTGATGACCTCCAACTCAGGGATGCTCTCCACATTGAAGCAGAAGATATCATTGTCGAGACCGAGGTTGATCTCCCAGTCGGCCTTACCCACGCCTGCATAGACGATCTTCGACGAGGGGAATCCCGCCTTGACGGAAGCCTCTATCTCACCGCCGCTGACACAGTCGGCACCCAGTCCGGCCTCACGGATAATACGCAGGACTCTAGGGTTGGCATTGGCCTTGACGGCGTAGTGCACCACGAATCCCTCGTGTTTATGTGCCTCGGCATTGATGCTGCGCAGCGTCTCGCGCAACAGTTCCGCATCGTAGTAATAGAAGGGCGTCTCGATCTGCTGCAGCTTCTCTACAGGGAATTGTCCTTTAGCCATAATTGTGTTGTCGGTATAGTCTTACTTCTTATAGAAGATCGTGTTGCTGAGATTCTGGAGGGCACGCTTCTTGTCCTCCTCACGGATGAGGAAGGAGATATTGTAGTTCGAGCCACCGTAGCTGACCATGCGGACAGGGATATCCTTCAGGGCGTCGAGGGCGAGGGTCTCGAAGCCGATGTTCGACCAGTCGAGGTCACCAACCACACAGACGATACACATGTTCGTGTCGACGGTCACTGTACCGTATTTCTTCAGCTCATCGACGATCTCACCCAGATGAGAAGAGTTGTCGATACTCATTGAGACTCCTACCTCAGAGGTACAGATCATGTCGATACTCGTCTGATAGCTCTCGAAGATCTCGAACACCTTGCGCAGGAAGCCTGTAGCCAGAAGCATGCGGCTCGACTTGATCTTGATGGCCGTGATGTTATCCTTGGCGGCGATGGCCTTGATCTTGCCGTATTCGGTCTTGTTGGAGATGGTTGTACCCTCAGCATCGGGATCCATCGTGTTCAGCAGACGCACGGGGATACCGGCGTACTTCGCTGGCTGGATGCAGGTGGGGTGCAGGATCTTCGCGCCGAAGTAAGCCAGCTCGGCGGCCTCCTCGAAGTGCAGCTGGTGCACGGGCTCGGTCTTGTCGACCACACGTGGGTCGTTGTTGTGCATACCGTCGATGTCAGTCCAGATCTGGATCTCCTCAGCGCTGATGGCCTCGCCGATAAGTGAAGCGGTGTAGTCGGAGCCGCCGCGCTGCAGGTTGTCGATCTCCCCGTAGGCGTTGCGGCAGATGAATCCCTGAGTGAGATACACCTGTGCACCCTCGTTCTCGGCCATAATGGGCTTCAGCTTCTCGCGGATATACACGGGATCTGGTTCTGCGTTCTTGTCGGTGCGCATGAAGTCCAGCGCGTTCAGCAGCACAGCGTTGATACCCTGCTCCTTCATGTAGTTCACCACCATGTTCGTCGAGATGATCTCACCCTGTGCAACGATGCTCTTCTCCTCGAAACTGGTGAACAGTTCCTTCGTGAACGAGCGTAGGAAGTCGAACTCCCCGCGCAGGAACTCACGGGTGGCAGCCTTCGTCTCTTCGGTGCTGTAGAGCTCGTCGACGTGCTTGGCATACTTCTGCTCCAGACGGTTGATCACCTCGTTGGCGCCGTCGGGATTCTTCTTGTACAGATAGTCTGAGATCTCCACCAGTGAGTTGGTGGTGCCCGACATCGCTGAGAGCACGACGAACACGGGTTCTCCTGACTTCGTGACCAGATTGGTCACCTCTTTCATTCTCTGGGGTGTGCCGACGGACGTACCGCCGAATTTCATCACTTTCATAATTATGCTGTTTTATATTTTACTTTTTACTTTTTTACCTTTTCTCAGATTTCCATCCTCTCTGAATAGCGGACGGTGATCTCATCTGTATCCGGGGTATCGTCGACCACCACCAGGTGATGGAAGTCATTGGTGATGTCTTCGATGCGTTCATCCTGACAACGGTAGATGATGCTCGGATGCTCCTTGATCATCGGTAGGTTGTGGGTCGACATCACGACAGCCGTACCTGTCTTACAGATGTCAAACAGCAGCTCGATGATGTGTGCAGACGTTTCCGGGTCGAGGTTGCCTGTGGGCTCGTCAGCGAGGATGAGCTTCGGCTTGTTCAGGATGGCGCGGGCGATGGCCACACGCTGCTGCTCACCGCCGGAGAGTTCGAAGGGCATCCGTTCGCCCTTGTCGGCCATTCCTACGGCCTCGAGCACCTCTGCGATGCGCTCTTCGATGCCGTCGCCTTTCTTCCAGCCTGTGGCCTTCAGCACGAACTCCAGGTTCTTATACACCGACCTGTCGGCCAACAGCTGGAAGTCCTGGAACACGACGCCCATCTCCCTTCTCAGGGCGGGAATCTCTTTCTGACGAATGGTCAGCAGGTCGTGTCCGAGCACTATCGCCTCGTCGGCCTCGTCCATCTCCAGCTCACAATAAAGCGTACGCATCAGCGTGGTCTTACCAGAACCTACACGACCGATGAGGTAGATGAACTGACCTTCCTCAACCTGCAGGTTCACTTGCTTCAGCACACAGATCCCGTGTCGCTGGTAGATGTTTGCGTTCTTGTAACTTATTAGCATGGTCGTGGTCGTTTATTTCATTTCGCCTTTTGCTTTGGCCTCGCGGCGCTGTTTGTCCCAGTTGGGATCATGCCGGCGGTGCAGCTCCTCCACGAGATCCTCGATGCGCAGACCCTTGGCGGTCAGCAGCACAACGAGGTGGTAGAGCATGTCTGAAGCCTCGTAAGTCAGCTGTTCCTTGGTGCCCGTGCAAGCCTCGATGACGGTCTCAAGGGCTTCTTCGCCCACCTTCTGTGCGATGCGCTTCACACCGTCCTTGAACAGCTTCGTCGTATAACTCCCCTCAGGCATCTCCTCATGACGCTTGTCGATGAAGTCCTGCAACTCCTTCAGGAAGAGCAGTGGATAACTGTCAACTGTAAACTGTAAACTGTCAACTCTATTTTCCTCTCCCCAACAGGTGTCGGTACCCGTATGACAGGTCGGTCCGTCGGGATGAGCCTTCACCAGCAGGGTGTCGTTGTCGCAGTCCACCTTGATATCCACCAGGTGCAGGAAGTTACCTGAGGTCTCGCCTTTCGTCCACAGACAGTTGCGCGAACGGCTCCAGAAGGTCACCTTCTTCGTGTCGAGGGTTTTCTGATAGGCCTCCTCGTTCATGTAGCCGAGCATCAGCACGTTCTTCGTCTCTGCATCCTGTACTATCGCAGGCACCAGCCCGCCGCACTTCTCAAAATCTATCTTCATTTCTTGTGACATCATATTCTTACATTTATGCCTTCGCTACGAAGGTATTGTTTTAATTCGGGAATGGGAATCTCGCCGAAGTGGAACACGCTGGCGGCGAGGGCAGCGTCGGAGTGTCCTTCGATGAACGTATCGCGGAAATGCTCCTTGCATCCAGCACCACCGCTGGCGATGATGGGGATGGAGAGATTGTCGGCCAACTCGCGCAGGGCTTCGTTGGCATAACCCTCCTTCACACCGTCGTGATTCATCGAGGTGAAGAGAATCTCTCCCGCACCACGCTCCTGAGCCTCATGGGCCCACTCGAAGAGTCCGCGCTCCGTCCGCTCACGACCGCCCTTCAGATAACAGTGCCAGCCATCCTCGTCCAAACGGGCATCGATGGCACAGACACATACTTGGGAGCCGAAGCGGGTGGTGATCTCGTTGATCAGTTCCGGTCTGCGGATGGCGGCCGAGTTCACGCTTACCTTATCGGCTCCGGCATACAGCAGCCGTTCTACGTCGGCCAGCTCGTTGATGCCGCCGCCCACGGTGAACGGGATGTTTATTTCTCGTGCCACTCGGGTGACCATCTCCGTAAAGGTCTTGCGCCCCTCGAAGCTCGCGGTAATATCCAGGAAACACAACTCGTCGGCACCCTGCTCACTATAGGCCTTGCCCAGTTCCACTGGGTCACCGGCACTCCGCAGGTTCACGAAGTTCGTTCCTTTCACGGTTTCACCGTCCTTCACATCCAGACAGGGTATGATTCTTTTCGCCAGTCCCATAATTATCCATTATCAATTATCAATTCACGAAGGTCGATGCGGCCTTCGTAGATGGCCTTGCCGAAGACGACAGCCGGAATGCCCGCCGCGTCGAGAGCCTCGATATCCTCTTTCGACGATACCCCTCCGCTTGCAATCAGATGCAGCTGCGGATAGGCGGCCATGATGTCCTTATAGAGTTCGATGGCGGGCCCTGCGAGGGTGCCGTCCTTGGATATCTCCGTACAGAGCACGTTCCTCACGCCTGCATCGACATATTTCTGGAGGAATGGCAGCAGGTCTTCACCCGAGTCCTCCTTCCAGCCATTGATGCTGATCTTCCCGTGGCGCACGTCGGCACCCAGGATAATCTTCTCCGCACCGTATCTCTCCAGCCAACCCATAAACAGCTCGGGCTGCGTGACGGCGATGCTGCCGATGGTCACCATCTGTGCTCCAGCGGCAAAGGCCTTCTCGATGTCCTCGTCGGTCTTGATGCCACCGCCGAAGTCGACTGTCAGGCTGGTCTTCGTCGTAATCTGACGGAGCACCTCACTATTTACGATATGCTTCGACTTCGCACCATCGAGATCGACTACATGCAGACGCTGGAAACCTATGCGCTCGAACTCAAGTGCCATATCCAGCGGTTCGCCATAGACCGTCTTCTGGTCGTAGTCACCCTTGGTCAGCCTCACGCACTGACCGTTGATGATATCGATTGCCGGAATCAGTTCTATTTTCATCCTAATGAGGTAATCATCTATAAACTATAAACTCAAAAAGTTCCTGAGTATCTGTTCGCCCACCTTTCCGCTCTTCTCCGGGTGGAACTGACAGGTGTAGAAGTTGTCCTTGTGCATCGAGGCAGAGTAGGGCAGGATATAGTCTGCCGTCGCGATGGTCTCTGCGCACACCGGCACATAATACGAGTGCACAAAGTAAACGTAACCTCCCCCGACCCCTCCAAAGGAGGGGAGTGCCTGCGGATCGTAAAGGCCTTTGAATAGTGGGCTCGGGGTCCCCTCGCCTTTGGAGAGGGTTAGGGTGAGGTTCTGCCATCCCATACACGGCACCTTGTCCTCGTGCCGCTGCGGCTGGAAGCGCTTCACCTCTGCGTCGAAGATGCCGATACAGTCGGTGTCACCCTCCTCGGAGTGACGGCACAGCAGCTGCTGACCGATGCAAATGCCCAGCACAGGCTGCTTCAGGTCGCGAATCACCTCGTCGAGTCGGCGGGCCTTCAGGTACGCCATCGCCCCGCTGGCTTCGCCCTGACCGGGGAAGAGCACCTTGTCGGCTGTCCTCAGCTGTTCGGCATCGTCCGTCAGCATCGGCTCGATACCCAGCCGCCTCAGTGCATTCACCACCGAGTACACATTTCCCGCGTTATATTTTACGATTGCTACTTGCATATTCTGTTTTGTTTACAGTTTACAGTTTACGGTTTACAGTTGATTACATTCTGCGGTTGCAGATGGGCATGCAAGCATGTCATCTGTAAACCGTAAACTGTAAACTAAACATCTTTCTCATGAAAAGATAATCGTCTTGTTCTTATAAGTGAGGATCTTCCGCTGGATGTGTTTCGAGACGGCGTGCGAGAGCACGATTTTCTCCAGGTCCTTACCCTTCAGCACCAGACTCTCGGGCGTATCCTTATGCGTGATGCGCGTCACATCCTGTTCGATGATCGGTCCAGCGTCGAGCTCGGCCGTCACGTAGTGCGAAGTGGCACCGATGATCTTCACGCCGCGCTCGTAGGCCTGATGATAGGGCTTGGCGCCGATGAATGCCGGCAGGAACGAGTGGTGGATGTTGATGATGTGGTGCGGATACTCGGCAATCATCTCGTCCGAGATAATCTGCATGTAGCGGGCCAGCACGATAAACGAGATGTCCTCCTTCTTCAGCAGTTCCATCTCAGCCTTCTCCACCTCCTCCTTGTTCGAGTGATCCTTCTTGATGCTCCACACGTAGTAGGGGATGCCGAACTGATCGGCCACATAGCGCAGGTCCTCGTGGTTCGACACGATGCAGGGGATGTCGCAGTTGAACTCTCCCGCCTTCCAGCGGGCCAGCAGGTCGTAGAGACAGTGGCTCATCTTCGAGACGAAGATTGCCATCCTCGGGCGCTTGTCGCTGTAGTAGAGCGAGAACTTCATCTTGTAGCGCTGGGCGTAAAGCGTCGTGATGTAGTCGTAGAGCTTGTCGCGCGGAATCAGGAACCCTTCGAGCTCCCATTCTATCCTCATGAAGAACATACCGTCCACCTTATCCACATACTGGTCAAGGTAGACGATATTTCCTTTGTTGTCTGTAATAAACTTCGTTACTTCCGAGATGATACCCTGCTGATCAGGGCAGTGCAGAAGCAGTATTGCTGTTGTGTCCATTTGGTCTTTTTTTGTGTCCATTTCCTTTTTTCAGGGTGCAAAGGTACGAATAAGCGAGCAAAAAACCAAATTTATTTGGGTTTTTTCGAGCAATCATGTTCTCACTTTTTTTCCTTGCGGTCACTTTGATATTGGTTTTATACTCAAATGTCGCTCGTAGCGGGTGGGCTTGACCTGATAGCCGGGCAAGACATAGCAGGCCGTGCAGCCTACGCCAGTCGTGTTGTAGTCGAGGTTCAGGGTGATGCCGTCCTGCTGCTGGAGCTGGTAGGTATAGACGGCCTTCGTCAAGTTGTCGGTGCTATAGTGGTAGGCGTTGAAGTTGAACGGCTCGTCCATCGCGAAGCGCAGTCCCTGACCGGAGCCGTTGCTCATGTCGAGCCAGCGGTTGTCGCAGCGCAGACCGCAGTCCTGCGGTATCAGATAGGGCTCGAACATATCATCCACATGGTTCTCATAGACACCAATGGCATAACCAGTCTTGCGGTCGGGATAGTTTTCCTCCGGGCCGCGACCGTACCACTTCACCTGCTGCATCTCGTCGCAGAGCGTCATCGTCAGTCCGATGCGTGGCAAGAGGACGGGCATCTGTCCCTCGGGCTCTAGAATATGGTGGAGGGCGATAGTGCCGTCGCCGTTGATGCGATACTCATAGACCTCGGAGAAGCCAGAATAGCGAAGCCCAGTGATATAGGCATCGAGCGTCGTGTTGACGGGGGCACCGAACTGCGAGAAGCAGCGCACATTGACATACACCTGTCCGTCGGCTTCGAAGGCCTGACAAGAGATGGGGATGCGGGTGATGGCGTTCAGATTATTACTATAGAACTCGTTGGCTATCTGCGCGCCGTTCCAAGCCCTGCGGTTGTTGTAAGCGATGTTCCACTGATCCCAGCCGTCGACCTCGAGTGCCAGCGGGGCGCGCCACACGTTGATCTGGAGCGGCGACTTGAGCAGTTCCTTGCCAGATTGCTTAATGCTGAAGAGCTGGCCGTCGGGGGTAAAGGTGTAGGAGAATCCGTCGCCGCTGACCGTGATGGCATCATTTGTCTGGCTCAGCACAGCCTTTCCGATGGTCTTGTCAGAAGGTATTGCCAACTGGCGCCAAGGAAGTTCCAGTTGATCCCAGGCCATAACGTGACCCTTCTTCGCCCAGATTTCGTCGGCCTTCAAGCTACTGGTTATCATCAAGCGGTATTTGCATCCAGGTTTGAGAGCGGGGCGGCTGTAAGGCAGGGTGATGATTTTCTTGGCCAACGGTGCGACATCAGGACTGAGCGTTCCCTGCTGCAGACAGACGCCGTCCTCGTAAAGCTCCCATTTCATGTCGTAATACGAGGTGTTGAGGAAATGGTTCCTGTTCCATATCTCTACCGTACCGTTATCGGCACTCAGCAATGTGCAGGATATGGGCTGTGCTGATTTCTTCATCTGATAGATTTCCGGCTGTACAGTCCTGTCGGGCCATATCGTGCCGTAGGTGCGGGCGCCGATGCCATAACTGAAATAGGTACCCTCCTGCTGTTCCGTCTCGAAGTCGAGGTTCAGCAACTGGTCTGTGGCGTCGGCAATAATAACGTTGTCCATCAGTGCATCGCAGATATAGACGTGTGTGTCCTGTCCGTGGGTCTGCTCGTTGCGGCCTATGTTCACGGGGAAAGGCGCGTTGATGATGTTGCCCTGAGCCTCCATCTGAGCTACCTGAGCGTTGTCGATGCTTACAGTCATCAGCTTGCCGTCGTAGCAGGCCTCTACATGGTGCCACTTGTTCTCCCAGTCGCTGGGCAGCGGGGCCGTGAGTTCATACTTGTGGTTCGTTGCCGCAGGCCTTCTGCCGAAAGGACGGGCTTCGCCCTGTACCCCCTCAGGAGCCTTGTCGGTATTGATATAAAACATCAACTGTTCCTTGCCCTTCTGCTCGACGCCGAACTGCCATTCACCCTTGGTTACGAACGAGCCGCAAGAACTGATGAGCTTGCGCGGACAGACATCAAAACTGATGGTGATGTTGCTACCTGTAATCTCCAAGCAGTCGTCACGATACACTTCAACCCACTCGTCGTGTCCGCTGAGGTCAATCACATGGTTCTTACGATTACGACCGTCGGCCACCAGTTTGGCATTGCCCATGATATGTGTCATCACCTGATGACCCGATTTGTCCGTAAGCCTGCGGGCGGGCTGCGTAAGACCTGGTGACACGAAGTCCCAGACGGCACCACCGATACTTCGTTCGTGAGTATAGATGGCGCGCCACATCTCGTCGAACATGCCACCGCCGTTGCCAGCCACCGATATATACTCATCCATGAACGAGGGGCGCACATCGCCATCACCATGACGGCCCACCCTGAGGTCAAGAGCCAGTGGAGTGGGGTAGCGCGGACCGATGATATCCTCAGCGGGATGGCTGTAGGCATTGCCGCCGTACATCCACCAGCGGGTGTGGTCGTATTTGCGGCCTTCGTCTATCACCTCACCGATGTTGGGACCCTCGCCGCTCTCGTTACCAGCACTCCAGAACAGCACCGCAGGCTGGTTGCGGTCGCGCAGTACCATCCGGCGCACACGCTCCCTGTACATCGGTATAAAGCGCTTGTCGCCTGAAACCCATTCGGTGGCATGCGCCTCTACGCCAGCCTCGTCGATGATATACAGTCCGTAGCGGGCGGCATATTCCAGATAGCGCGGCACAGGAGGATAGTGGCTGGTGCGCACACCGTTGAAGCCAAACTGTTTCAGGATGGTCATATCCTTCTTGATGAGTTCGTCTGTGACAGCGTGACCATTGTCGGGATCCTGCATGTGTGAGCACTGAGCATTGACCTTCAAGGGCTTGCCGTTCAGGTAGAACACATTGTCACGCATCTCGGTCTCCTTGAAGCCCACGTCCTGACGGGCATCTTCAGGCGTGCTTTCCGATAATCGCTTGCCCGTTGTGGCATCCACGAGATACATCTTGAGCTCATACAGATTCGGCGTCTCGGCCGTCCACTTCAGCGGGTTGGCAATATGCTTGCTCATGTTCAGCGTCAATGTGCTGCTGCCATTGGCGAATGTCGCCGTCTGACTTTCCAATCGCGCTACTTCCTGTCCGTCGGCATCAGTCAGCACGGCCTGAACCTTCAATGGTGTCCTCACCGGCTGCTCGTCATAGCTTCTGACGGTCACCTCGATGTTCAAGTCGGCATCGCGGTAATCTTTGTCCAGGTCGGTTGTCACATACCAGTCGAACAGACGGGTCTTGGGCGTAGCATAAAGCCATACATCGTCGAAGATGCCGGCCAGGCGCCAGTAGTCCTGCCCCTCCAGATAAAAGCCGTCGCTGTATTTGATGACCTTCATGGCCAGCGTGTTGCGACCTTTCTTCAGATACGGAGTGATATTGTACTCGGCAGGCTCCTGGGCTCCTTCGTTGTAACCCACCTCCTGACCGTTGATCCACAGGAACGATGCCGACGCCACCTTCTCGAAGCGCAGGAAGACCTCCTCGCCGTTCCAGTCAGTCGGAACGGTGAATGTGGTGCGATAGGCTCCCGTGGGGTTGTAGTCACGCGGGGTCATCGGCGGGTTGGCCTGGAACGGCGCAGCCACGTTGCGGAACAGCGGGTCGCCGTAGCCTCTCATCTCCCAGTTCGACGGCACATCGATAGTCGCCCACTTCGAGTCGGAGAACTTCTCCTCGTAGAAGTTGCCTGGTATCTCCTGCGGCGTATCGCCATAGAAGAACTTCCACTTGCCATTGAGCAGGATGTGATGTCCCGAAATATAGTACGCACGCGCTTCCTCCTGACCGTATTCAAACACGTCAAGGTTTTCGATGTAATGATACAGGTCATCAAACCCTCTTGTCTTCTCTGTCTGTGCCGATGTCCTCAATACTGCGATGACCAGCATCATTAAAATCATGATCTTCTTGCTCATATTCGTAGTTGTTTATGTTGATGGATTAATATAGTTTTGTGATATTATTCGTAAGCATACACCAGACCGTACTTCTCATGTAGCTGGCGGAGTGAGCCATCGGACTTCATCTGTCGGATGACATCATTCACCACCCGAAGCAGGTCCTCCTGTCCCTTACGCATCAGCACGCCGATCTCACCATGGGAAAATGGAGCGTTCAACAGCGGGGCTGCAAGTCGGGGGTCGGTCTGTACGTAGTAGGGAGCCTCCGTGATTTCCGTTATCATCACGTCGGCCTTGCCCTCGGCAATGAGCGAAGGGATTTCCTCGTTTTTCTGATGAACGATGATAGTGGCGTGCGTCAGGTTCTGGTTGGCGAACTTCTCGTTCAGCCCGCCGGGATTCACCATCACGCGGACTTCGGGTTTGTCGATGTCGGCCAACGACTGATAGCGGCCGGCATCCGAGGCGCGACAGAGGATTGTCTTTCCGTTTGCCAGATAGCCCTCGCTCATCAGCATTGTCTCGCGGCGGGCATCGGTGATAGTGATACCGCCAATGGCGAGGTCAAAGGTCTGCGGTTCTGCCAACACATCTGCCGTCAGCGTAGGCCACGAGGTTGGCAAGAACTGGAGGCCGACGCCCAAACGGTTGGCAATCTCCCCGGCTACTTCGATGCCGAAGCCCCAGTAGCGTCCGTCGTCCTCACGAAAAGACAGCGGACGGTAGTCGCCTGTTGTTCCCACCTGCAACGTGCCGCGTTCCTGAATGCGGGTGACGGTCGGCTGGTGCAACTTCCGCCACTCTTTGGCCCTGACCTGGATGTTCTTCGCCAAACACTCGCTGTAGAGCCAAGGCTCGCAGCTGTGGATGTCGCCCACGTTGATGAATCCTTTGTAGGCGGCATATTCCGAGCTGTTGTAGCCGCTGACGACGAGGACGTGGTGCGAAGGTGCGACGCTGACGGTAATCGTGTCGTGGAGCGTGGCAGGAGTAGCGTCCGTGTGCCAGTTCACGGGGTTGATGCAGATGTCTGAGGCGGAGATGACGGGGATGACGTACTTCACATCCTTCACCGTGTTGTAGCAGATGGTGACGCCCGTGTCCGTCTCACCCTCGGCGGGACGGATGTAGCTGCACTGCGCCATGTCGGCGTTGGTCACCTTGTAGCCCAGCACGTAGGCCGCAGCCAATTGGCTGTATGTCTCGTCATCGATATGCTTCAGCAGTTCCACAACGGCCAGACCGCCCTGACTGAAGCCCGCGATGATGAGCGGACGACTCTTGTCGCGATGCGTCTGAAAGTGATCGAAGGCTGCGCAGACGTCACCCATCGACAGTCGTGTGCGACTCCTGATGGTGTCCTCATTCTGTGTCATCCAGGCCTCAATGGTAGTATGACGATAGTAGGGAGCAAAGAACCTGTTGCCAGGCGACATATAGGCTGCCACTTTGTTGATTTCCCAATCGCCCATGTGCTCGCGGTGCGTAGGGTTCCACACGTCGGCATAATGGCATATCCTGCCATCCTCAGTCGTCCAGTCCTCCTCCCACGTCGATACGACGTAGAAGATGTCGGCGCCAGTGTCGTCGGTATCGCCCTCGGCGGTCACCCACATCGCAGCGTCGTTGTAATCCGGTGCTGGTGGAACACACGTTGCCTGCTCATGCTGGCTCGCAGCATTGTCATCGTTTGCCGTACACAATGCAAACGAGGCACTTTGCCAAAGCAGTACGGCTGTCAGAAATATAAAGAATACCTTCCGCATATCACAAAACATATTAAATCTGGGTGTAAAGGTACGAAAAATCACAGACAAACTCTAAGGACATCAGAGATACATGGTGTGTCGATGATTTCGTAGGTGCCGTCTTCTTTCAGCCAAACAATTTTTCTCGCAATAACAGGAAGTCCAATGTCTTCTAGCATAAGGGCATACAGATTAAGTTGTATGATGTAAAGCCCGTAGTCCTCCTCGACTAGATTGTCAAACGGAGAGAGAAGCATTCTTCTGTATTTTCTGTTATACTCGCTATAGAGATTGCCATTTGTCTTGTAGTCCAGTATTACAAAGCCTGCCTTTGTTTCGTCTCCGTTTCCGTCAAACCAATAGAGCATGTCGAAGGTTCCGCAAATTTGCTCCTTTAAGTTCTTGCTGCTATCAGGATTCTTGCCACTATAGACTTTTGCCTCGTTCAACACAAGATGGTAAGACGAGGGGAGTTCTTTCAAAAACAATTCAACTGCTTCTTCCTTGGGATGGATGGGAGCCAGATAATTGTATGTTTCATTATACTGCACGCGAATTGAATCTCTGATCAATTCAGGGTGTCCGGCTTTTAGATAGCCAAGACTCTCTCCAAACTCATGCGTCTTTGTTCCCAACGTAGTGGCTCTGAAAGAGTTGCATCGCCATTTTCTTATCCAATAGGCTGCTGTCTCTCCATGTCTTTGGGCATATTTTATAGCTTGAACAGCTTCGTCGAATGGGTTTGCAATAAAACGGTGCCCGATGCCAGAAACAGAATTCAATTGTATCCCATGAAGCAAATATATATGCCCATCTTCATAGAACTCCAGATCGGCAAATGATTCCAGAATGAGCTTTCGAGCCTTAACCACAGTATCTGGCTCTCCGTTAATATAAAACATCTGATTAGCTATGTTTGTTTGTTCCATCTTTCTTTTATATAAATTCTGTGGCAAAGATAGATATTATTTCTGAAACAAACAAGAAAATGTGGAAAAAAGACTAGGCTCGGTGGAGTCGGGCTCGTTTGGACACAAAAAAGGACCCGCAGCCAAGTGACTGCGAGTCCTGATTGATTGTTTAGATGATGGCCTTGCTGTACTTCTTTTTGTACGCCTCGGTCTTGCAGTAGCGGCCTGTCGTCACATCATAGACGATATGCCCGCGCTTTGTCCATACCCGAAGGGTGGAATCACCGTCGGCGGTAAGCCTCTGACTCTGACGCATCTGGAAATACTGGTCGCGGGTGAACTCATCAGGCAACAGCTCCAGCAGGTTCTGTGGCCCCGACTGCCGCTGGATCTCCACCTCCTCGCGCAGTTCCTTCTCCAGCTGTTGGCCGAAGTAGAGCATCTTGCACCAGAGGTTATACTGCTGCGACCAGCGCACGAAATCAGCAATCTCCTTCGACCACTTGTAGCCGTGCGCCACGTAGAGCACCATCCCCTTCAGCCAAGCAATCACGTTGGCACGATAGGAAAAGACCCTGTAGGCTTCACTCTCGTAGAGCTTGGCCGCTTCGCGGTTCTCCTGCTTCATCTCAAGAGATAGCTTCTTGGCCTGCTGGCATTCTATCAGTCCGTTGGCAGCGTCCAGACGGTCGATATAGGGCTTCAGCTCCTGAGCGAACGTGTGGTCGTAGATGCCGAGGATGGGGGCGATGTCGTCATCGTCGTCGCCGAGGATGATGGTTGCGATGTCCAGTCGGCTTACGGTACCGTCGTTCACCATCTTCCACAGGAACTTCCGGGCATTGGGCGGTGTCGATGATGCGTTGAAGTTCCATCTTAAAGGGGCGAGACCCGACACCGAGTCGGCACCATAACGGTCCTGACCTGCCAACGCGTTGTCGAAAGCCTTACGGATCAACAGACCCACCTCATCCTTTGTGCCCCGCGACGTCACCTTCTTCAGTGCCTCGATCTCGTCAACGATCGTGTAAATGAATCGCTGGCCGTTGTTGTTGGCATCAATCACGCGCTGGTTGAAGACGGCATCGGTCATGTTGTCGATGAGCATCTGGATGCAGATGTCCTTCGGTCGCGGATTTTTCTTCTGCTTCGCACCCGAGTTCTTCTGCTTCCATTCGGCTTCTCGCTCACGGTTGGGCAGGTCGCGCAGACGGATGTCCTCCATGATGTACTCGATAGGCTTCTTGATCGTACCCTTACCGATCGACTGCCGACCGATGAGCACATTCATAAATGTCGCCTCATGCTCCACGTTGTCCCAATAGCGGAACTTTGCGCCGTGCAGATGGGCACCCAAAGCTGGGAATACCGCGCTGGCCACAGCGGGCTTGTAGAACCAAGGTACGTTCTTCGTCAGCAGCTTAATGAGCGGAGGTAGCCGTTTCGGCATCGGGGGGGGTAGTGAGCGTACCGCCGCAGGCCTTCACGGCAGACTGCGACTTCAATGCCTGCAGCACCTGTTTCAGGCGGTAGGGCATACCCTCCATCTTCAGCGAGAGCGCACTCTCGATCTTCTTCCGTTTCTCCTCCTGTGGGAAATGGTCGTAGCAGGGGATCACCTGGTCGAGCCAGTCCGCATTACGTCCGCAGATGTGCCTCAGGTCGCTGGCCAGCTGGAAAGTCAGCGTGTCGCGGTCGCCCTCTACGGGCTCCTTGCCCTCGTTGTGCAGCTCCCAGTACTTCTTCAGGATCTCCGTAAACGGAATCCCGTGGTAGTCCTGAGGATAGGCCTTTTTTTCTAGCCTGAATTATTCATAGATTGGTTTTTATCCTCACCCTAGGGATGAAATGTTCCCTTACTTGGAGACAAAACATTCCCACACTTGGTGGAAACGCCATAATAAGCCAATTCGTGTTATCCAAA
>Ga0247611_10002263_pt1 | contig 31620 bp, 55 predicted proteins | sample 177DNAGHGhighgp2_FD_192422 | JGI IMG/M metagenome (GOLD analysis project Ga0247611, IMG submission 192422) | Sheep rumen microbial communities from Palmerston North, Manawatu-Wanganui, New Zealand - 1770 DNA GHGhigh gp2 | ecosystem: Host-associated > Mammals > Digestive system > Stomach > Rumen... | reverse complement strand
ATTTTACTTACAATTTAAAAAAAAAAAAAAAAAAAGAAGAGTAAATTATTGCTCTTCTTTAATTTCTTCTTTAGATCTATCAGGACTTTTACATACATTAACTTGCGCTTCGATAGTACGACGAATATATGTATCAAGATCACCAACAGCGCTATTAAGAAAATCAATTGCATCTTGACTAAGAATATTCATAACTGCTTTATAAGTCATATCAAAGGCTTTCTTTTGTGCCTCAGCGTCAAAAGCATTTTTATTTTTTAATGCTTCAACATATGTTTGGTTAGTAGCAATTACACAATTTGTAATTGTTTCACTAAGCATATCCATATATTTTACATAAAGTTCATTATCAGTAGTTTTCTTTAATTCTTCTGTCTTACTCTTAATAAACATAACAAGATAAGTAGTAAGAACTCCAAGAAGAGGAATTATACATACTTGAAAAATCTATTGTAATATAGCCATTGTATCCATATTAATTAATCTCCTTTAAATCATTATATTTATAGTTATTTTATCAAAAAAAATAAATTTTGTAAATAAATAAATAAAAGGAAGAGTATTTTTCTCTTCCTTTTATTTTTTTAATATATTAACGATTATCATTAATATTTACAGCATATTCACTTTGAACAACATTAATATCGCCATCAGTTCCTTGAAGAACCATACCACTAGCAATATTAAGTTCAAGAGTGTCAACTCCAGGATACTTGCTTTGAGCATCATAAACAACAGCATATGGACCAACAACAACACGGCTGTCACCAACTTTTCCTTCAACCCCTGAAGTACCATTAGCAATAATAGAACCACCATTAAGATTAACTTGACCACCACGCATGCAAAGACCGCAACCGTCAGAGATAATCTCGCCGCCATTCATTGTAAAGCTACCAGTGTTAGGTACATAAACACCGCAAGCAATATAACCCGCAGATTGAATATGAGCAATAAGAGTACCACCATTCATAACAACATTCAAATTAGAACCGTCATTAGCAGAGCCAGGGGCTGAACCATTACCCATAATAGGACCATTATCAAGGCCAGTAATTGTACCACCATTAATAGTTACAGTGGCATCTTTAAATCCTGCAATGCCACATTCCTAAGAAGTAATAGAACCACTATTTACCACTACTTCAGAACCAGACCAAGCAGAAATACCATTATGATTACTATTAATTACTGCACCATCAAGTGTACACTTACTACCTTCGGTAAGGTAGATTGCATCAGATGTACTTGAAATAGTACCATTCTTTAATACAATTTCACCACCAGTGCCTTGAATAGGAATTTGACCACTAAGAGTTTTTCCACCAAGGTCAAGCACAACTTTCTTTCCTTCTGGAATTACAATAGGAGTTGTTACTGCCATATTTTTATTAAGAGTAATCTCTACTTCTGGTTCATCATTTGCAATCATAGCATTTAAACTAGCTCTATCAGCCACAACTGCAGAACTGCCAGAATAAAGAATACGCTATACTTCATTAAGAGCAATTGCTTGTACATCAGACTTAAGAGCATAATCACTTAAATCTACTTGAGTACCAAACTCATCCCAATAACCACCATTTTGATTATTAGTATCAACAACCCAAGCTGCGTTCATACCAGTAGCAGCAACATTATATACGTCACCTGCTTCTGGATTTTGAATAGCTTGAAGTGCCGCAAGATCTGCTACTGTGCCTTTATAATGATATACACCAGTCACCATACCACGAAGAGCTTCAACTTCTTGGGCAGTTGCATAATCTTGAAGTTCTGCAACAGTTGCATAATCCGCAAGTGCGCTTTCATTTACAAAACCTGCAAGATCACCCACTGTAGCATAGCCAGAAAGATCTGGAGCTACTGGAAGTTCAGACTTCTTTGCATAGTCTGATAAATCATTTTCGGTTAAAAAATTAGTAATATCTGCTTCATGCACTAAATCATTAGGAAGTATTACCTAATCACCTTTATTTGCTTTATTATTTAATTGGTCATTAACATAACCAACAAATGCCTCAAAGCCTTCTTGATTTAAATAATTTTCTTGAGCCATTATTTATTTACTCCTTCCCATACAATATCTAACGAACAGTTTCCATAGGAATTGGACCAATATTTAAATTATCCATTTCCCCTTCAATCGTTTGACCATCGATCGTCGGACGATCAGTCAATTCATTATAACTAGTTACCCCACCGGCTTTTACACCAGTATCTACTGCACCGATAAACCAATTTCCATTTCCTCCTATAGTAGGAGTTTCACCAGGAGTACCAGCTAAAGATGTTATCCATTCCTGCTCTGTACCGGAATAACCATTCTATACTGCAATTTCATATGCAGATTTACCCGGCTATCCTTCTAATGCGCCTGAGCCAGCAAGAGAAGCTTTAATGTACTTTTTTAATAATGCATATGTTACTAAGTCCACTGCTACTCCTCCTTAAATTGCTTTCCATTCGCCAGAGCTATTTTTCATATATACCTCATTATTAGAGAGACATAAAGCAGAACTACCCATCGCAGTTTTATCTGGCAATTTTTTTAAGTCTTCAGGAGAGTCAATAACAAATTCATTAACGCCGTATTGCACTTCGCCATTTTGAGATAAAATATTATAGGCCATTTGATATCTCCTTTCCTTTTTATAAATATCTATAAAAATTATAATTTTATTCAATTTATTTAATAGCCATTGGCCGATAAGTTGATTATTTAAAAATAATATGATAAAATATATATAAATAAAAAATAAAAGGAAATAAAAAAAATGACAAAATATATTTTTGCAGGAATTAATCTTTTTCTTGTTGGTATAAATATTAGTTTATACCTTTGTATTCATACTCCACTTAATCTTATTGCAGCATTTTTTTGTGCGATTGCAGGAGTAATTATTTTAGCAATATAAAAAAATAATAATAAAGGAGAACCCTTCTTATGCCTACACATGATTCTTTCGGAAACCGTATAAAAGAATATGAACATAGAAATCAATATTTTTTACAAAAACGTACACCTGTCATTATTCGAGTTGATGGTCGTGCTTTTCATAGTTTTACAAGTAAACTTCAAAAACCATTTGATAATATTTTTACTAATAGTATGATTCAAACTATGGAATCACTCTGTGGAGAAATACAAAATTGCATTTTTGGATATGTACAATCAGATGAAATCTCTTTTGTACTTAAAGATTATGCTAATTTAAATACTTCTCCTTGGTTTGAATATAGAACTGATAAACTTTGTTCAATTAGTGCTAGTTTAGCTACTTGGTATTTTAATAAATATTTTAAAGAAAATAGTACTAGAATTTTAAAATGTTCTACTAATAACACTGATTATCAATCTGCATTAGAAAAATGTATTGAAACTCCTGCTATTTTTGATGCACGTTGTTTTAATGTACCAAAAGAAGAGGTTGTAAATGTAATTTATTGGCGTCAATTAGATGCGGTACGTAACTCAATTCAAGCTTGCGGGCAGGCAGAATTTTCACATAAAGAACTTATGTATAAAACTTGTGATAATATTAAACAAATGCTTAATGATATTGGAAAATCTTGGGATAATCTTCCAATATATAAACAACGTGGAACCTGTTGCCGTCGAGAAGGAAGAGAATGGATAACAGATTATTCAATGCCGCTATTAGTAAAAGAAGGACGTGAATATCTTGAAACTCTCATATGATGAAAAATATTATGATGATATTTATTATTGCATTCAACAAAAAGAATTTCAATTAAAACGTATGATAGAAAATCAAACTATTTATATGTTTTTTACTGAATTTGAGCTTGATCCTAATATCCCTGTAAGAAATAATTGTAGATATTACAATGTCGCTTTAACAATTTATAATAAATCAAAAGATATGTATACTAATATGGATAATCATATTTCTACTGGAAAAGACCCAATTAGAGATTTTATTATTGCTCGTAAAATGTTTGATGCACTTGAAGCAAAAGTTATTGAACATTCTGTCGCACATAAACAAGATAGTGTGATAACTATTCATTGGGAAGATAATAGGCGTAGAGATGCATATTATAAAGTTCTTTCTAGGAAAGGTTATAAATATAGTAAAATGCCTTGGGGGACTAAAGTTATAATGAAAAAATTTAAATGGAAAGATTATGAAGATATTGAATTTGAATAAAAATAGTGATAATATAAAATAATGCTTGAATATAATTACATTTATAATTTTTTAAACCAATATGGTTCTTATGTAAATGGAGTCGCGCAAGGCTCAGAAAAATGGCAAGATATAACTACAAATTTTTCTACTGAATTATTTAAAGTATTAACTAATGAAGAAAAATATTTATTAAATCAAATTAAAACTTTTAGTACAGATACTTATTTTATTAAAACTGGAGATAACTAATGAAAGTAGAGAATTAAATATTATGGAAGAAAGAGTAATAGATTTATATGATATGTTCATTGACCTCTATTGGAATGATATTAATTTAACTGATAGAGATTGGGAAATTGAAGAAAAACTTTGGTCTATTTTGAATGAAATTTATTTTAAATATGGTTATCAAAATAGAGTAATTTTTTCATTAAGTTTATATGGTAGTCAAAATTATAATATGGATAGTGAAAATAGTGATATTGATTGTCAATGTTTTTTCTTTCCAACAGCAGAAGAAATAATTTTTAATAAATCTTTTCAATCTACTACTATTAATACTAAATATGGTGAATGTGTATTAAAAGATATTCGCCAAATGTTTGATGAACTTCGTAAATCTAGCCCAAATATCCTTGAGGTTCTTGGTACTAAATATTGCATTGTTAATAGAGATTTTCAACAATTACTTTCAAATATTGCTACTAAACTTGATACTATTGCACGCCTTAATGAATATAAATTACTTAAAGGATATGAAGGACTTTATTATCGTTATACAAAAGATAATTTAAAAGAAACTAAAAATACTAAATATTATGCAAATGCTCTTCGTATTATGGAAGTAATAGATACTATTACGACTTTACCAGATTGGGAATATTCTATGTTATTAGAGTCAGCAGATTCTGAATATTATAAATGGGTTAAATATGGAGACTTTGATAAAGTATTTAGAGAAGATTTTTATGTTAATCGTTGCATGGAAATTGAAGCTGAATTAAAAAAATATTTTAACGAACATGAATTAATTTCTGTTGAATGGATTAAAGATTTAATTAATAATTATCAAAGAAAAATTATGGAAAAATATTTAAAACTTACATTTTAATATTACGCGCGCGAACCAGGTTTTATGCCACTTTTATACTAGATTTTTCCGTGGCGGTTAAGCTGATTCGCGCATTTTTTATAGTTGAAAATATTAAAAAAATATGATATAATATTTTTATAAAAATAAAAGGATTATAAAATTATGGGAAAATTACTTACAATAATTGGATATATTTTACTTTTTTCTAGTATGATATGTGGTTATGTAGCTACTAAAAAAGATAAGACTATTCCACTTCTAATTGGAATAATATTTTTAATTGTATCTTACAGTATTTTGGAGTTTTTAGTATGAAATATATTATCGCAGGTGGACGCGATTTTAATAATCGTGTTATTCTTGAAAAAGTATGTAACTCTTTTACAGATATTGATACTGTTATTAGTGGATGTGCTCAAGGTGCTGATACAATTGGGGCAGAATGGGCTGTTAAAAAAGGAATTGCTTTACAAACTTTTCCTGCATATTGGGATGTTTATGGCAAATCTGCTGGCTTTATTCGGAACGCCGAGATGGGAGAATATGCCGATGCTCTTATTGCCTTTTGGGATGGAAAAAGTAAAGGCACCGCTCATATGATTAAAACAATGAAAAGAAATAATAAACCATATTGGGTATATAATTATGAAGGAAATAAACTAGAATATAATTTCAAATAATTCACAAGAAGAAATTTGGTTACGCATTCCTGGTAATATGATACAAGATATTCAATTAGAGGATGGTACTGATTTTATTGAAAAATATGGGGATTATGATAAATATTTATTTGAAATACTATTAAAAGAATAAGATGTGAAAAAAACTGATAAATGAAGGATAATTTAATGGATTTTTTAACAGCACAAGAAGCACGAGAATTACAACAATTAGTTAGTAAAAGCAATGATGAATATATCTTTTTAGAAACACATAAAGATTTTTTAAATAAACTTGCTGAAAAAGTTAGGCTATCAGCATTACAAGGGCATAATTATTGTAGTATGTATGCACCATATGAAATTGTAGAAAGAGAATTTTATACTTTAACTAAAATAATGGAAAATTTAGGATATAAAATTAAAATTGATAATGGCTGTACAGGAGTTACAATTCATCTTTATTGGTAAAGGAGGGGATTAAAAGATGGATAAGCAGATAAAATACTGGCTTGTCCGTGGTTAGCGATACCCACGGAAATTTCTTATGGATGGAAAATCTAGATACAGAACAATATCCGCCAGATGAAACAGGTATAATCGTATTAGGAGACTTTGGCACAAATTTTTACCTTAATAAAACAGACCAGAAGAAGAAACAAGATATAGAAAAGCGTGGATACCATTTATATGCTATTAAAGGAAATCACGAGGCGCGTCCAAGCAGTATTAAAGGAATCCAAACTGCATTTGACCCTTATGTTCACGGAATCGTATATTATGAGCCAGAGTTCCCACATATTCGTTATTTCTTAGATTATGGGTTTTATGACATTGCTGGATATAGTTGTCTTATAATTGGGGGCGCATATTCAGTTGATAAAGCCTGGAGACTCCAACGCTGTATGTTAACCGAGGAAACTAATGACCCTAAGAAAAGTGGATGGTTTAATGATGAACAATTAACTCCAGAAGAAAGAGAAGATTGTATGCGCTAGATTAAAGCATTTGCGGCGACTGGTAAAACTGTCGATTTTATTATGACTCATACTTGTCCTTATAGTATTGAGCCTCGTGATATGTTTCTTGGATTCATTGACCAAGCTACTGTTGATGACAGTATGGAACATTGGCTTGATGAGGTTATCCATAGTATTAATTATAATGTTTATTTATTTGGGCATTTCCATGATGATAGATTAGTAAGACCACATGTTGAAATGTTTTATAATAATATAGAATCTCTTGATATAATTTATCAACGTTGGGAACAATATGATAAAACAAAAGAACTTGATTGGTGGTTAAAAAAAGATCCTAATTTTTTTGGTCAATAATAATCGTTTTTATATTTAAAATTTTAATATAAAATGGAGATAAAGACATTAAATGACAAAATCTCCATTTATATTGAAAGAGAGTTGAATATGATGGCAAAATATAATCCCTAGGTAGGAGATAAATATGGACGTTGGACCGTTTTAGAAATAAATACAATTAATCCTAATTGTACTGCAATAAATCCTCCTAAGATGGCTAAATGTTAGTGTGAATGTGGCACTATTCGTTATAAAGAATATAGAGATATTTGTTCTGGAAGAAGTTTATCATGTGGTTGTTTACGTACAGAACAAGTAATAGAACGTAATATAAAAAAAGGTATAATTCCTATTGGTACTCGTTTTGGACATTTAGTAGTCATTGAAGATTTAGGATTACGTAAATAGACTTCAAGAAATAAACAAGCACGATGGTCTAAATGTAAATGTGATTGTGGTACTATTATAGAAGTTTTAAATAATAATTTAAAAACAGGATGTACATAGTCTTGTGGTTGTATTAAATCTCGTGGAGAAACTATTATTAGAAAAATATTATTAGAAAATAATATTAATTTTGCAACTCAATATACTTTTAATGATTTTATTGGTAAACAAGGTAATAAATATAGATTTGATTTTGCTATTTTTACTAAAAATAATGAGTTATATGAATTAATTGAATTTGATGGAAGATAGCATTATTTTGGTCCAGATGCTACATGGAGTCAATCTGAGTCATTAGAAAAAATTCAAGAACGAGACAAAATTAAAGATCAATATTGTATAAATAATAATATAAAATTAATTCGTATTCCATATTATAATATTGGGAAAATTAATTTATAGTTATTAGAATTAGAAAATTATAATAATTTATAAAAAATTTTTATATATTGAACAATATTTCAATAATATTGAAGAATTAGATAAAATCGTAAGACGCTGGAAGAGATATGATGAAACTGGTGAGTTAGACTGGTGGCTTCAGCGCAGTCCTAATTTTAACATAGAGGATAAAAAATGATTATTTATATCATTGGATTACTTTGTGAAATGTTTATAGGAAGTTGTATTACTGCATATTTTTTTGTTTATGATAAACAACCTTATTTTAGTATTATAAGTGCTATTTTTACTATTATTATATGTCTTATTACTTATAAAACTTTTTTTGGATGAGGTGATCTAATTATGCTTTTATTAAAAATAATAGGTTTAATTAGTGAAGCAATTGCAGGAGCATATTTAATTAATTATTTTAAATATAATGAAGAAAATATTAATTATCAATTTGGTACTTTTATTTTAACTTTTATATTATGGTATTTTACTATTATATAAAAAGAAAGAGAGAATTAATTGTTTAAAAAAATTATTGATTGGATTAAGTTTAATTTTTGGTATTTTATTATTAGGCCTCTAAAACGATTATATCACTCAGTTTTTGAAAATGCTTATATACCAGATAATGAACGTAATTAGGCTATTATGGATTATTGTATAAAAATTATTAGTGATAATAATTATTAGCCATCAACCCCAATTGAACATTGGATAGATAAAGAATGGTGTGAAAGATATAATGACATAATTCAAAAATTTCTTTAGGATTGTAAAAGAGATTCTGAAGAAGAAAAAGAAAAACTTAAGGTTATTATTCCATATGAAGAATATAGACCAACAATTGCTAGTCAATTATTGATTACACTTAGTGAATATAATTTTGTCAAAGATAGATAAAACATATCTATCTTTGATTTTTTTATAAAAATATGATATAATATTTATATAAAGGAAAATATTTTATAAAGAGGAAAATTATGAAAGAAAGATAGATTTATAAAATTCCAATGCATAATTATAATCCAGAAGAAATAGATAAATTAATAAAAAGATGGCAATCTGAAAATATTAATTTTCAGATTATTAAAGAAAATTCAAATTTTAAATGCCTTTTTCGCATTGATAAACAGGGAAATTTTCTTTCTTGTTATGGAATGAATTGTATGGCATTTAGAAAAAATTCTGAACATTTCTGGTGCGCAAAACTTGAGCCGCCTAAAGATGACAGTAATAATTTACACCCTATTCAATTTTTTAATGAGGATGATAATTGGTGATACAAATTCAAGTAATTCCAGTAAAAGATTAGGGTCATGCTAATGAACTTTTACGAGAATATCAAAGAATATATCCAAAACGTAGAATTATTGGAGTATCTATGCAATCAATAGATTTTCCTGGAGGCTGGTTTATGACTATTACTTATGAGGTTAAAGATTAATTATGAAATTAACAAACCCAACATTATATAAAGTTACAGGATATGCTAGAGTTAAAGATGAAGACGAATGGTATTAGTTACAAGATGATTTAGTAATCGCTTGTCCTGATGAAATGAATCCTTATGAATTAATTAATTCATAGTTAAAAGAAGTTTTTGCATATTGGATAATTAAACTTAATGAAATACCAAGGAGTTGATAAAATAATGGCAATATATGCTAGCGCAGATTGGCATGGCTGTTATTGGATTTGGGAACAAATTAAAAATATTCTACAACCAGATGATACATTATATTTTTTAGGTGATGCCTGTGACCGTAGTGATGATGGCTGGCAAATCATTAAAGAATTATTTGCTGACCCTCGTATTATTTATCTTAAAGGGAATCATGAAGATTTACTCATTAAAGCAATCGGCAATATGACCCCTGATAGCTTTAATGATGATGTATTTTATTGGGACAGAGCTATGGACTTATGGTTTTATAATGGCGGTGAACCAACTTATAATGCTATTATGAAAGATAACACACTTACTGCATCACAAAAAATATATATTATTCATCAATTAAAAGAATTACCCTTTGCTGCAGGATATATAAATAAAAAAGGACAACAAGTTCAATTATCTCATTCTGGATATGATGATTTTGACCTAGGAGATGAAGAGCAATTTATTTGGGATCGTAATCACCTTATGTTTTATGATACCTGGAATGGTAAAAATAATGAGATAATTGTTCATGGTCATACTCCTATTGAATTAATGATTAAAGAACAACAAAATAATGCTGAATGGTTAATTGAAAAGCATAAGCTGGAAGGTGTTCTTGGAGATCACTTTGTAGAACCGCAGCCATGGGATGGGCATAGTGCATATTGGTATGCAAAAAACCATAAGGTAAATATTGATACTGGAGCAGTCTGGAATAATATAAGTATTTTACTAAATCTAGACACGTGGGAAGAAATCGTTCTAGAAACTCCTAAAGCTGTATAATATTACAATTTTTATAAAAAATATGTTATAATATTATATAAGATAAAAAAAATAGGAGTTGATGTTATTATGCGAAATACAAAGACTGAAGAGCATGACTTTTATTGTATGAAATGCGGGGAAAAAATTTATTCTCTTCCCCGCAAGGTAAGCCATAAATATCAAAAACATCATTATAAAAAACTTTGGTGTTGGAAATGCCATGAAGAATTAAATGCAGTTGAATGTCGTTCTGATAAAGAAGTTCAAGAATTTAAAGAAAAATGGCAAGCTGGTGAATATAAAGAAGAAGTTACTAAAACTTTAGAATTTTTTAATAATAAAAATTAATTTTGGAGTTGATAAATATGGAGAAAAAAACTTTATGGATTCTTTGCGGAGCTCCTGCTAGTGGAAAATCTTATTATGTTAAAAACCATTTGATGAATGGGAATGGATGGATGTATATTTCTAGAGATGAAGTACGTTTCTCTATTATAAAAGATGAAGAAGATTATTTCTCTCATGAAGATGAAGTTTATAAAGAATTTATTTATCGTATTTATAAAGCTCTTACAAGTGAAGGGATTTTTAATGTAATTGCTGATGCTACACATCTTAATTGGGCTAGTCGTAATAAATTGATTAAAAATCTTAAAAAAATTTATTCTGATTTTAATTTATTAGATATTATTCCAATAGTCGTTGAATCAGATATTGAACTTATGCTTAAAAGAAATTCTGAACGTTCTGGTAGAGAACAAGTCCCCGCAAGTGCCCTTAAAAAAATGTATGCACAATTTACTGATCCCGAAACAGACCCTTATGATTATACATCTATTATGTATGTCAACAATGGAAAATAGAAATTAATTGAAAGATCAAAATTTATGTATAAGACATCTGATATTCATATAAAGGAGTATCCCATAAAAAAGATTTTAAAAAAGGAGGTTTAAAAATGGGAGAGAAAATCTGGTTATGTTCAGATTGGCACCTTTCACATCAAAAACCTTTTATTTATAAGCCTAGAGGATATTCATCTCCTGAAGAAATGACAAAAGATTTAATTCAACGGCATAATGATTTAGTATCACCAGATGATGAAATCTATGTTTTAGGAGATTTATGTTTAGGAGGAGCTGAACGATTAAATGATAATTATGCACTCCTTAATAAGATAAATGGCCATCTACATATCGTAAGAGGAAATCATGATAGTGATAAACGTATAGAAATGTATAAAACTCTTCATAATGTAGTAGAAATTCAAAATTCTATTTATTTAAAATATAATGGTTATCATTTTTATCTATCTCATTTTCCTAGTATGACTAGTAATTATGATGACAATAAAGGATTAAAATCTCGTACTTTGAATTTATGTGGTCATTCACATACTAAAGATCGTTGGTTGCATTGGGCAACTGGATCATATCATTGTGAAGTAGATGCGCATAATAATAATCCTATCCTTTTGGATGATATTATTCAAGATATGAAAGAATATTCAAAGCAATTAAAAATACCATCATAGGAATTTTTATATATTCTTCCTTAGTCAGATGATAGTCGTTCGTCGCTCGATCAATTAATTTATAACGATTATTGATAATTATCTTTTCTTATTTTTAAAATATAATAAGAAAGGAGATGAGCAATTATGACTATTATGACTTTATGGTATACCTTGCTCTTTATCGGAATGTTAGTAATTGGTGGTTTAATGTATGAATAGCCTCATTTTGTGAGGAAAAGAGCAACTAAGTATAAAACATTAGAACTTTGTGGTTGGTGCATTATTATTATTGCAATGCTTGGGTGTGTTCATGGAGTTTTATATCTATTTCATTTAATCTCATTTTAAAAGAAAAGAGGAAAAACAGAACAACAATGGACACCCTATCGTATAGTTAATTTATTATTTTGTATAGTTAAAAAATAAGAAGTAATTTCTTAAAGGAGAAATTAAATGGACGTTGCTGTTATTAGTGTATTATGCTTTATGATTGTCACTGCATTTATTTATTTTAACAGCGGCAATCCTAAATAAGGGACTATTTTTAAAATAGTCCCTTATTTTTTTTTCGCTAGTATCGTCTGACTCCCTGTTTGAGTTTCCGCGCCCATTAGGAAATTTTTTACCAAATTGGGCTAGATTATTTTTATAATATTTTTACTCTTGCCTTTTTATAAAAAATATTGTATAATATTTATAGAATTAAATTATATAAATAAAGGATGAATAATTTATGGGTAAACAACCTGAATTTACATATGATGAAGCTTCTGGTATTGCAAGTTGTGCTATTGTACTAGATGATTTTTTGTAGGGTTTTGGTATTGCAGAATGTGCAGATGAAGACCGTGATGTTATAAGTGAAAGAACTGGACAGCATATAGCTGAATTAAGAGCACAAATTAATCTTCTTCAAAATTATAAGAATAGAGAATTACATCCTGGGCTTAAAGCCTTATTGCATCTTAAAGGAACAATGATTAATAGTAAAAAATATAATCCTAAATCTTATGAAGCCAAGAGACTAGAAAAAGAAATTAAACATTTTCAAGAAGATATTAAAGATATTAGTGCGGCAATTGAAGTTCAAAAAGAAACCTTACGAGATTATATTAATGCAAAAGACTTAATTGCTAAAAGAATTCGTTCTGGAGATCATGAAGGGTATAAAGATGAAGACTCTGAAATGCTTCAAAATGATATTGATGTATATGAAAGGGTAATCAATGATTCCACGACCTGATATAAAATTTTACTCAGCAGAAGCCTTTGAAAAAGAAAAGGATAATATTAATGAAGAATTTATTTGTTCAACATTAATGTGGAATAGTTTATCAGAGGACGATCGTCGAACGTTCGATGAACTGGCGAAACCTTATCAATCTGCACATGTGGGAGATATTATTGAAACTTATTTTCAATATGATAAAAATATAGTAAAAAACTGGGATGTTTATACAGCTATAGAATATGATATGGTAGAACAACCTGATGAAGTTATTTTTGTTGGGACAGACCGAGAAGTTAAATTAGCTGGAAAATATTTTGGCGATGGTATGATGATAAAAGTATAAAAAAAAATGAAACTCTTAATTGAGTTTCATTTTTTTTTATACTAAAAAATTAGTAATCACATCTTAAAAGGCTAAAACTAATCAATCAATTTATAAGAAATTCTATACTCAGTATGGAAGGAGAGTGGTTACTATTTTTAAGTACATTTTTCTTGGAATAATAATTTATGTAATAGTACTTCCAGCATTAGAAGAATTAGCCTCAATCATTACTCAATGTCTTGAAAATATTAAAGGCCGTGCTATGATTAAAGCATAGGAAATTCAAAATCGTATTTATGAATTAGCCAAAGACCATAAAGAAGAGACGGAAGAAGAAGCCGGGCATACTCAAGTAATAGGATTTCAGCTTCCAGAAGAAGTAGAGTATTATGAGGAGGAAGATGAAGACGATGATTAAATTTTATGATACTTGTTCATTAATTCTAAATGCAAATAACCTATTTAATGAAAAAGAAGATAAATTTTTAATTTCTTCAATTACATTAGAAGAATTAGAAAATATAAAATCTTCAAATACCAAAGATTTAGATAATAAATTTGCGGTACGCCAGTTGATTCGTTAGTTAGATGGACACATAGGGGAATATGAAGTTTGCGTTTTTAAAGAAAGCATGCTCAGCCCAATTCTAGAAGAAGATTTAACGATATCTAATGATATGAAGATTCTGGCTACCGCAATTAATTATAGTGAAATTTATCCAGATTTAGTTTTTATTACAAATGATATCCTTTTAAAAACTATTGCTCGACTATTCTTTGAAGATTCTCAAATTGATTCTATAAAAGAAAAAGAAGATTCTTATACTGGATATGTAATTCATTAGTTTAAAGATAATGAAGCTATGGAATTTTTCTATCAAAATTATCATACAATGAAAATCTTTTATGATATATTACCAAATGAATATCTCCTTTTAAAAAATCCAGAAGGAGAAATAATAGATAGACTTCTCTGGGATGGAGAACATTATCGTGCAATTAATTTTGAAACATTTGATTCAAAACAATTTGGACGAATTAAACCTATTGATATTTATCAATAGTTAGTAGCAGATAGTTTCGTGCATAATAAAATTACTATGGTGCGCGGGCCTGCTGGCACAGGAAAATCCCTTCTTGCTCTTGGTTATCTTTTTAACCAATTAGAAAGAAATAAAATAGATAAGATTATTATCTTTTGCAATACTATCGCAGCAAAGGGCGCAGCTAAATTAGGATTTTATCCTGGCTCAAAAGATGAAAAACTCTTAGATAGTCAAATTGGAAACTTTTTAAGTAGTAAAATAGGTAGTCGAGTTGAGCTAGAACGATTAATTAATAATGAAAGTATAATCCTACTTCCTATGGCAGATATCCGCGGTTATGATACAACAGGTATGCGTGCAGGTATTTATATTACAGAAGCACAGAATATGGATATATCTCTTATGAAATTAACCCTTTAGCGTATTGGTGAGGACAGCATTTGTATTATTGATGGTGATGATAGAGCACAAGTTGATGATACATCTTTTGCTGGTATTCATAATGGTATGAAACGAGTATCTCAAGTATTTCGTGGACATAATATTTATGGAGAAGTTACATTAGGAGAAATCCACCGTTCTGAAATAGCTCGTATAGCACAAAATCTTTAAAGAGGAAAAAATAAATGACAACTGAAGAACAAATATGGACTCTATTAAAAAATAAATAGTTATCAGATATAGCAACCGCTAGTATAATGGGAAATCTTTTTGCAGAAAGTAGTCTTAGATTTAATAATCTTCAAGACACAACTGAAAAACGATTAGGCAGTGATACTTATTATACCCATGCAATTGATTCTGGTAGTTATCCAAGATAGAGTTTTATAAATGATAATGCAGGTTATGGGATTGCTCAATGGACTACTGATAGTCGAAAAGCAGGATTATATGACCTTTGTAAATCAAGAGGAAAATCAATTGCAGATCCACAATGTCAAATTGATTTTCTTTATAATGAATTATAGTCTCGTAATTTAGTAAACAAATTAAATAATTCTACTTCAATTCAAGAAGCTTCTGATATTTTCTTAATATGGTTCGAAGGTCCTGCCGACCAAAGCCAGGGTGTAAAAAATATTAGAACATCTTTTGGATAGAATTATTATAATAAATTAAAAAATATAAAAATTGAATAGACTACACAAGGAGGTAGCGTTATGAAATATAGTACTTCAAATCCTCCTTTAAAATGCTTCATGACCAATTCTACTTGTTATAGAGAAACAAGAAAAATGGACATTAAAGGAGTATTGGTTCATAGCACTGGCGCAAATAATCCAAATTTAAAGCGCTATGTTTAGCCCAGTCGTGATGATGCGAATTATGTAACTTTAATGCAAAAATTAGGTACTAATATTGCTGGAAATGACTGGAATCATATTGAACTCCAAGCAGGATTAAATGCTTGGATTGGTAAATTAGAAAATGGTCAAGTTACTTCTGTTCAAACAATGCCTTGGGAATATCGCCCTTGGGGATGTGGTTCTGGAAGTGCTGGCTCATGTAACGATGGTTGGATTCAATATGAAATTTGTGAAGATAATTTAACAGATAGTGGATACTTTAATAAAATTTATAAAGAAGCTTGTGAACTTACTGCTTATCTTTGTAAACTTTATAATCTTAATCCAAGAGGAACAGTTAGCTTCAAAGGTAGAAATGTGCCGGTAATTCTCTGCCATCAAGATAGTGCGCGTTTAGGGCTTGGGTCTAATCATGCTGATATTTATCATTGGTTTAGTAGATATGGTAAAGATATGGATGATTTTCGTTCAGATGTTGCAAAACTTTTAAGTGAAAATTCATCCGAAGTTGCCCCTTCTCCTAGCTCACCATCTTCTGGAGGTAATTAGTCAAATATTACTTTACCACCATTAGTTTATACTCGTTTATTAAAACGCGGTAGAAATGGTGAAGATGTTAGAAAACTTTAGGAAGCTTTAATTAAATTAGGATATAGCTGTGGAAATTATGGTGCAGATGGTGATTTTGGCGCAGGCACAGAAGCTGCAGTCATTGATTTTCAACAAAAAAATAATCTTGATGATGATGGTGAAGCTGGTCCAATGACTATTGCTAAAATTAATGAATTATTAATAAATAATAATTCTAATTCTAGTACTATGCCTACTCCATCTCCTAATCCAAGTTCTAGCAATAGCTCAGGAGGTAATTCATAGTCTAGTAGCATAACAACTCCAACAATTGGACTTTTTAGGGTACGTAAATCTTGGACCAATATGAGAAGTCAAATTGGTGCATTTAGTAATTTAAATAATGCAAAAAATGCTTGCGATAATGCCGGCCCCGGTTATTATGTATTTGATTCTTCTGGTAATGCAGTATATGCATATGCTGGTGGTTCAACTTCTGGCAGCGGATCTAGCAGTAATACTCCAGTAACTCCCGCAAAAACTTATTCTGGAGTTATGTTAGGTTATGCTGCAAAAGATGAACGAGGTTCTTACTCTGGTGGTTCGGCGGGAGACCAGACAGGTAGAGAAGTTTATGTAAATGGTTGGTATGATCAAAGCTGGACAGAAGTATTACGTCCAGTTGATCCTCAACTTGCTGAAAATATTGCTCGTCAATGTGAAAATGCTTGTGCTAATAATAATATTGGTTATAGTCAAAGTGATAGAAATACATTATTAACTCAAGCCAAAAGAGCAGGATATGATATGTCAAAAATTACAACTCCTTGCAATTGCGATTGTAGTTCATTTGTAAGTGCTGTTTGTGTATGTTGTGGTCTTCCTGAAGCTACTTTCTTCCCTGGTGGAAATGGTTGTGTTACTTCTACCATTGGCCCTGCTTGCTTATCAACTGGTAAATTTAGACAACTTACTGGTTCAAAATATACTAAACAAAAAGATTATCTTAAACGTGGTGATATTCTTTGTAATAGAAATGCACACGTTGTTATAGTTCTTTCAGATGGGAGTAAAGCTTAATGGGGTTTTTTAATTTACTTAAAAGACCTAAACCAAGAGGTAAGCATGAAGGAAAAGTAGTAAAAAAACAGATACGCTCTGAAAATGTCGCTAAAGATATTGAAAAAATTGAACAACGTTCATTTTCAAAGGTTTTACTCGTACAAGAATCACTTCTTATATGGATACATACTATAGCTATGTTAACCCTGGCTTTTATTTGCGTTTTTAGGAATGCTTACGCTGAGCTACCTTGGCTTACGGCTATGGTAGCTCTTCCATGGACTGCATATGCTGTTAGTCAACATGCTTACTATAAAAAAGCATAGGCCGAAAATACAAAAGATGGAATTATTTTTGAAACAGCCATGGCTCCATATAGTGAGTATGAAGATTGTCGTTAAGAGGTAGAGGTTTCTCTACCTCTTTTTTTATTTGTTCAGTCATTAACTGATATTTAGTTGACAAAAATGGCTGAACATTATCTCTCTCAAAATACTTATTTATTTTATATATAATATCACCATTATATATTTTGACTTTATACTAAAAATATTATATAATAAAAATAAGAAAAAATCAAATGATAGGTGAGTTAATGGGACGAATATTTTTTACAGATGGAAGTTGTAAAAGTAATGGTAAAGAAAATTCCAAAGGTGGATTTGGAGTAATAGAAATTAAAGATAATAATATAATATATTAGTATTAGGAATTCAAATCACCTACTACTAATAATGAAATGGAGTTAATGGCAATACTTCATGTTTTAAAAAAACTTGACAAAGAAAAAAAAATTTAGGAAAATAATTTTACGATAGTTCCAGTTATATATTCTGATAGTGCTTATTCAGTAAATATAATTAATGATTGGATGTATAAATGGAAAGATAATAATTGGTTAAGACCTAAGAATTAGGAAATAAAAAATTTAAATATTATTAAAGAAATATATGACTTAGCGCATTTAGCGCAAATATAGAAAGTAAAAGGGCACAGTACTAATAAATGGAATAATTATGTTGATTAGTTAGCTACTGGTGAAATTTTATTAAACTCTACGAATTAGATTTAACTCGTAGGGTTGATTTTTTTAAAAAAATATGTTATAATATATTTAATAAAAATTTTTAAAGAAATTTTTATTAAACAGTATAGGAGGAAATAATATGCTAAATGAGATGATTAATCCTTATGGATATAGTTTAGGAGATCCAATTGGAGTAGTATGTCCTGTATGTGGACGTATTCATAATCACCCTCGTGAAGGTTATTGGTGTCCTTATTGTGGGACTAGCCTTTCTTCTCAAATGAGAGAAGAATTACATCTTTTAAAAGATAGAATGTTAATTATTGAAAAATTACTTGAATGGCATATGATTCCAAATGAATTTATAGATTTAGATGAATTATCAAGTGAGGAAGAATTGAATGGCGAAGGCTAAAGAAATAGATAAAACTTTATATACAGAAGATAGTATTGAATCATTAGATGCAAGAGAATTTACTCGTCTTCGGCCTGGAGTGTATGCTGGTGATACAACTTATGCTACTCAATTAGCAATAGAAATTTTTTCTAATGCTGTTGATGAATTTCGCTTAGGGCATGGAAACAAAATTGAAGTCAAAATTGATAAAGATATTGTAAGTATTAGAGACTATGGACAAGGATTTATTCCTAATAGTTTTCGTGATGATGGTAAAACTATTCTTGAAGCAGCTTTTAGTGTTTTAAATACTTCTGGTAAATATCGTGAAGATGGAACTTATGAAGGAACTTCATTAGGTTCTTTTGGTATTGGTTCAAAAATTACTACTTATTTAAGTCATCATCTCGAAGCAGAAACTTGGCGAGATGGGATGACTGAAAGTATTTATTTTAAGGAAGGTATTTTTGAAAATAGAAAAATTGGTAAAAGTCAAGAACCTAGTGGGACTTATGTAAGGTGGTAGCCAAGCGAAGAATTTTTTACACATCCAGAAGTTGATGTAGGAGAATTAAAAAAATTATTCGAAACTATAGTTTCTCTATGCCCTGGTCTTACAGTTGAATTAGATGATAATGGAATAAAAACTACTTATTTTTCTAAAAATGGTATAAATGATCTTGTTGACACAGCAGTACAAGGAAAGGAATTAATTAAAAATCGTTTTAATCTTTCTTATTTAAATGGTAAAAATAAGATTGATATGGTTATGACCTATACTTCTAATTATTCAATGACATTAATTCCTTATGTAAATACAGGTCTTACTGCAACAGGTCCTCATATTACGCAAATTAAATCATTATTAACTCGTGAATTTAATAAATTCTTTAGAGAAAAAAAATGGTTAAAAGAAAAAGATGAAAATCTTTCTGGCGATGATTTACAAGAAGGATTATATATAGTATTTAATATAACTGCACCTAGTGTAGCTTATGATGCTCAAGTAAAAACTAGAGTAACTAAATTAGATATGACCCCATTTGTTGGACCAGTAGCAGATGAATTAAGAGATTGGTTTATAACAAATGAAAAAGATTTAAAAGCTATTGCAGATAAAGCTGTATCTGCTAGAAAAGCTCGTCTAGCTGCTCAGAAAGCAAGAGATGCAGTTCGTGAAAAAGTACCAAAAAGTTCTAAAGCAAAAGTTTTAAATCTACCTACAAAATTAGTTGATTGCTGGAGTAAAAAGCGTGAAGATTGCGAGCTTTTCATTTGTGAGGGTGACTCGGCCGCGGGTTCACTTGTAGCTGGAAGAGATGCAGAATTTACTGCAGTGTTTCCAGTCAGAGGCAAAGTGATCTCAGCTTATAAGAACTCAATTGAGAAAATTTTTGCTAATGCAGAAATTGTAAATATTATTAAAGCAATTGGACTAGAATTAGATAAAAAAACAAATAAGTTAATTTATGATAATCATAAATTAAGATATGGTAAAATATTTTTAGCAGCAGATGCTGACCCAGATGGAGCTAGCATTAGAAATCTTTTAATTGAGATGTTTTGGTGGTTATGCCCTGAGCTTATTGAAAATGGGCATATTTATACAACTATTCCACCTCTTTTTAGAATTACTACTAAAAAGAATGAATATATCTTTTTAAAAGATCAAAAAGCTTTAGATGATTATAAAATAAAACATCAAGGTGAAAAATATCTTATTTCTCGTAATAAAGGATTAGGGGAATAGGACCCTGAAGAAATTTATGATGCACTTTTAAATCCTGCAACTAGAAATGTTGAATAGTTATAGATTATAGATAAAGAGGAAACTGCAAAATTGATTGAATGTTTACTTGGTCCTAGTGTTCCACCACGTAGAGAATATTTGTTAAAGCATAGTGAGGAGGCTAATGAAAATGATTGATATTAATCAAGAATTACATCAGAATTTTTTAGACTTTTCATATGAAGCAAATTCTCAACGTGCATTTGCAGATGCTAGAGATGGTTTAAAACCTGGTCAAAGAGCATGTCTTTGGGAAATGTATTCTAAAAAATATAGTAGTAACAAACCACATGTAAAAAGTGCAAAAATTAGTGGTGGAGTTGTTGCTAACTGGTGGCCACATGGAACTACTGCAATTTATGATACATTTGCTCGTATGTCTCAAAATTGGATTAATAATATCCCAGAAGTTGATTGGCATGGTGCAAATGGTTCAATTCAAATTAGTGGCGAAGCAGCAGCAGATCGTTATACTGAAGCAAGACTTTCTAAATCAACGGAAGATGGACTTTTGTTTAATATTAATAAACATACAGTTCCAATGAAATTAAATTTTTCTGAAGATGATGAATGGCCAGTAGTATTTCCTGCTATTTATCCTCGTCTAATGGTAAACGGGTGTCAAGGTATCGGTAGTACAGTAGCAAATGTATGGTTGCCTCATAATTTAAATGAATTAACAGAAATTCTTGAAAAATATGTTACTACTGGAGAATTAGATTTTTCTAATTTAGCTCCTGATTTTCCAACTGGTGGAATAATTATTAATAGTAAAGATGTCCATAATATTTATGAGACTGGTAAAGGAAAAGTTGTATTAAGAGCTAAAGCAGATATTAAAGGTAATACTATTTTAATTACAGAAGTTCCTTATCAAGTATATGTAGAACCACTTATTGATAGTATTAAAAAGTTAATGGTAGATAATACTATTACAGATATTATTAATATTGATAATAAAAGTGGTAAAAATAAACTTCTTATCGAAATTGAATGTGAAAAAAATCCTCAATCTGTTTTATTTCAACTTTATAAAGAAACTGATCTTCAAAAATCTTTTAGCGCTAATCAATTTGCATTAGTTGGTAAAACACCTAAACTTCTTAATTTAAAACAATATTTTGATATTTTTATTAAACATAATATTGAATGTATTAATAATGAATATAAATATGAATTAGAAAAAGCTAAAGATCGTCTTGAAATTGTTGAAGGACTTTTAAAAGCTTTAGAAGATATTGATAATATTATTACTTTAATTAAACAAAGTGATAGTGCAACTCATGCAGTTACTCGATTAGTTGAAAAATATAAAATGAGTGAACGACAAGCAAAAGCAATTGTAGATATGAAGCTTGGTCGTTTAGCTAAACTTGAAAAAATTGAATTAGAACAAGAAAGTTCTGAATTAAAGGATAAAATTAATAATTGTGAAATAATTATTAATGATGAAGAAAAAAAGAAAAATATTTTCTTAGAAAGAATTAAAAATTTTACTAAGAAATATGGATTTAAGAGAAGAACAGAATTAACTCATATTGAAGAGCCAAAAACTAGAGAAGAAAAAGAAGTTGCTCTTATTCCTCCAGAAAAATGTGTAGTTGTAATGACAGATGGTGGTAGTTTAAAACGCATTCCATCAACATCTTTTAAAGCACAACGCCGTGGTGGAAAAGGTATAAAAACTCAAGATGATATTACTTCTGTTGTTATCAGAACTAATACTGTAGATAGTTTAATGATATTTACAAATAAAGGGAAAATGTATCGTTTAACTGTTAACAATATTCCAGAAGGTACTAATACATCTAGAGGAACTCCAGTGAGATCACTTATAGAAATGGAGAAAGATGAAAATGTTCAAACCATATATTCTATATATAGAGATACTGATGCAAAGTATGTATTATTTGTTACTAAAAAAGGTATGGTTAAAAAGACTTCTCTTGAAGAATTTATTGGAACGAAAAAATCTAAAGGGATTGGCGCGATTAATATCAAAGAAGGAGATGCCCTATCAGTCGTTACACTTGTAAAAGATGAACAACTTCTTTTATTTAGTAAAAAGGGTTATGTTATTCGATTTGATAGTAGTGAGATTTCTCCTTCTGGAAGAGCCGCTATGGGAGTTAAAGGCATTAATCTTAGTGAAGACGATGAATTGATTGCTGCATTACCTATTCGTCATAATACTGACAATATCGCAATATTTACAAATCAAGGATATGGTAAAAGAGTATCATTAAGTGAAATTCCTTTACAGAAGAGAGCTGGAAAAGGTGTTATGATTTATAAACCAAATGATATTGGCGGTCAAGCTAGTGCAGCTCAATTAGTAGCAGAAGATGATATAGTATTAATTGTTGGTAATAAAAAATCAATTTGTCTTTCAGCGAATGAAATTTCACTAACTGGTAGAACAGCTATTGGAGTTATTGTTCTTAAAGGTAATGAAATACAAAGTGTAAGTAAAGTTTAATGGAACTGCGCGATTAGGCATCGCTGAGCGGTTAAATCTAGTATTTATACTTGGCGATTGACCTGGTCGCGTATATTCTCTTTATTTCACAAATATTAAAAAAAAATGATATAATAATATTAAGAATAAATATAAGGAGTTTTTTTGTGACTTTTCATGAAATATCAACATTACTTTATTTTGAGAATGAGAATATAGTCCGAATTAATAAAATTGTAAATGAACATCCTATTGCTTGGACGCATATTGCAGATTTACTTGAAGAAAGTATTCCTCTTATAGATTACGTGGGTCCTGATGGTATTTTACTTGCAATTATAAGAGAAAAAGAAATGAGACATTTAAATGAAATTAGCTAAATATATTGTTGTAAAATTATCTTCTTATAGTCTTAATGACGATTATCGAGATAGTATGAATTACAACCACAATATGATAATGAAAATATTTATATAAATATGGAGAATTTAAATGAATCAATTCGATAAAATGAGAGATTTAATTGATAAATTAAATTATTATACTAAACTCTATGATGAAGGGCATCCTACAATCAGTGATAAAGAATGGGATGATATGTATTTTCAACTTCAAGAGTTAGAAAAAGAATTTGGAGTAGTTTTAGCAAATTCTCCAACTATAAAAGTAGATTATTTTGTTCTTAATCAACTTAATAAAGTAGAACATAATCATCCTATGCTTTCACTCGCAAAAACCAAGAGTGAAGAAGATGTAGTAAATTTCCTTAAAGGGTATGATGCAATTGCAATGGCAAAGATGGATGGACTTACTTGTTCACTTCGATATCTTAATGGCACACTTATATCAGCAGAAACTCGTGGAAATGGTATTGTTGGAGAAGATATTACTCATAATATTCTTTTTGTTAAAGGAATCCCAGCAGAAATTCCAATTAAAGATGAAGTAGTTGTTGATGGCGAAGTTATCTGCACCTATGAAGATTTCAATAAATACTCAACAGATTTCGCAAATCCTCGCAATTTTGCGGCAGGCTCTATTAGATTGCTTTCAAACAAAGAATGTGCGAGTCGAGATTTAACATTTATTACATGGGATTGTATTAAAGGTTTAGATAATTGTCAAAAGTTATCAGATAAATTATTTGAATTAAATAAATTAGGATTTTTATTTGTCCCATACCTTCCATTATTAAAAGATATGATAGATATTGACCATATTAAACATTCTATTATTCTTTTAAAAGACAATGCAAAAGAATTTAGTTATCCAATTGATGGTATTGTATTTAAGTATGATGATTGTGTTTATTATCAATCTCTTGGATATACTGGTCATCATTTTCGTGGTGGATTAGCATTTAAATTTTACGATGAAGAATATGAAACTATTCTTCGAGATATTGAATGGTCAATGGGCAAAACAGGCCAGTTAACACCTGTCGCAATATTTGATCAAGTAGATGATGGAGAAAGTATTATCACAAGGGCTTCACTTCATAATATTAATATAATGGAATAGCTTTTTGATAAATGCCCGCATGTGGGAGATAAGATTTATGTATGTAAAATGAATCAAATTATTCCACAAATAGTAAGAGTAGAAAAATCAAAAAAAGCTTATACAAATTATGAATATTTAAATAGAACTCCATTACTAATTCCTACACATTGTCCATATTGTGGGGGAGAAACAACAATTAAAGATGATTTTCTCTATTGCACTAATAAACAATGTTCTGGGATGTTAATTAATAGACTTGATCATTTCTGCGGTAAGAAAGGTCTTGATATAAAAGGTCTTTCAAAAGCAACTCTTCAAAAATTAATTAATTGGGAATGGGTTAATTCTATTTCTGATATTTTTAAATTATATCATCATAAAGAAGAATGGTATAAAAAAGATGGCTTTGGAATTAAATCTGTAGATAATATTTTAACAACAGTCGAAGAACGTTCTACGAATTGTGAATTATCATCTTTTATTTGCGCTTTAAGTATTCCTTTAATCGGTAGTTCATATGCAAAAGAAATTGCAAAGCAATGTAAAGATTGGACACATTTTATGGAATGTGTTGATAATCATATGGGATAGACGTATGATTTTACACAATGGGATGGTTTTGGTTTTGAAACTGATAAAGCATTGCATAATTTTGATTATACAGAAGCAAATTACTTAATTGATAATGGTTATATAACATTAAAAAATAGTTTATATAAAACTAGTGAAAATATTAATAATAATACTGAAATAACTGGAAAGATTTTTTGTGTTACTGGAAAATTAAATATATTTAATAATAGGGATGAATTAATTAAAGCTGTTGAAGTTGCTGGCGGTAGAGTGGCTAGTTCAATTAGTAAAAAAACAGATTATTTAGTTACTAATGATACTGAATCGGGAAGTAGTAAAAATATTAAAGCAAGACAACTTAATATTCCTATTATAGATGAAAAGTCACTAATTGACATGCTACAATTGACTTTTTAAAAAAAAAATTATATAATATATTTGTAAATAACCTATAAGAAAGAAGAACTGTATGAAAAAGAAGGAACTTAAGAACCTTGCAAAAAAAATAGCTAATTTTGAATATATTATTCAAACGAGTTAGAATGAAGATGAACTTGACTATGCAAAGAATGAAATATTTAAATTAACTAGCGGGGTTACTAGTTTTGAAGAACTTGACCTTATGGATGAAATGGTCCAAGATATTTTAAACAAAAAATTTGCAGAATAAAAATTTTTTTCGTATAATGTATTTACAATATTTAAATTAAATTATTTATTAATGAATTAAAGGAGATTATATTATTATGGCTATTAAACCTAATACTCGTGCTGTTATTGAATATCTTCGTGGCGTCAATGCTGACGTTACTGCTGCTGATGTTGCTGATGCTCTCGGTCTTGAGAAGCGCCAGGTAGATGGTATTTTCACTTCTGCTCTTCAGCGTAAGGGCTATGGTGTTCGTGTTCCTGCTGAAGTTGAACTTGCTGATGGTACACATAAGTAGATCAAGTTCCTTAAGCTTACCGATGCTGGTATGACTCTTGACCTTGATGCAGAGGAATAATTCTATATAAAGTAGAATAAAGAAATTTAAGAGAGTAATTGAATAATTACTCTCTTATTTTTATATAATTATGATAATTACTATTATTTCAGTAATTGTTGCTATTTTAATTACTTTTCTTTTTTGTCGTTTTATTCCAGGAGAAAAGATAAAATAGACAAATTAGGAAATAATAAAATAGGAACAAGAATTACAATTAAAAATAAAAGATAAAGAAAATGATTATAATAATCTTATAAATAAATTTAATTAGGAAAAATAGCTTTAGGAATCTGCGCATTTAGAAGATATGCGAAGATGGGAACAAGAAAAAAATGATAAAAATATTTCTTTTTTAAAAGCAGAAATGCAATTAAAAGAAAATATTGCATCTCTTGAAGCTAGTATTGAAGAAAAGAAAAAATCATTTTCAGAATTAAATTTTTAGTCAAAAGAAGCTATTAAGGCTTTAGAAGAACGTACTTATGATTTAATGACTAACGAAATAGAATCTAGCGGGCAACAAGCTATTAATGATTATTAGTTAATAATTAAATAGTCATAGAAAGAATATGAATAGATTCTTTCTGAATTAGTTATGAATTATTAGACAAAAGTCGCTGAAAATGAAACTAATTATTAGATATACTTAAATTAGTTAGAAGAAGCTAAAGCTAAAGCTATTGCCATTACTGAATCTAATAAAAGAGCATAGCTAGAAAGAGAAGCAAAAGATTTTTATAGATTATAGCTTACAGATTTAGATGTTGAAGAAATTGAAAAAATTCGTTCTATTGAACCATATTTAAGAAACAAAGAACCTCTTAATAAAGTTATTTGGAAAGTATATTATGAAAAACCATATAACGACTTAATTGGGCGTGTAATTGGAAATAAAAAGAAAACAGGTATTTATAAAATAACTCATATAGATAGTGGAAAAACATATGTTGGTCAAAGCTTAGATATAGCAGAACGCTGGCGTTAGCATATAAAACGTGGGGTTGGAGCAGATTAGCCAACATAGAATAAATTATATCCAGCTATGTTAGAATATGGTGCAGAAAATTTTATGTTTGAAATATTAGAAGAATGTGAAGCTTCTAAATTAACAGAAAGAGAAAAGTACTACACAGAAATTTATTAGAGTAATATTTTTGGTTTTGTAGTACGGAAAGGTTAATATGATTAGAATTATTGATGAGCGTGGCTCAGGTAAGACAAGTAGATTAATGCTTCTTGCTAAAGAAAATAATGCAACTTTTGTATGCAGTAATCCAAATGCTATGAAAGTAAAGGCATAGGCATATGGACTAACAGATATTAACTTTATTTCATATCATGATTTTGTTACAAGTTATGAAGAAGGTAATTTTGTAATAGATGAAATAGAATTATTTATTCAAGCTATAATGGGAGATAATAAATTAATTGCATATTCTCTTACTACTGGAGATTAAAACTAACAAGTAAATTTGACTTTTTTTAATTTTTATGATATAATTATAATAGAAATTAAGAAAGTGAGTTTTTTAAATTGAAACAAGAATTTTTAAATTTTGTTGAAACTTTAATTGAAGAAAATCCTGAGAAAGCTAAAGAATTAATGACTGATAATATAATCGCTTATCTTAATATTCTTAAAGATTCAAAGGATGAAAAGCCTATTCTCACAAAGAATGGAGCACCACTCCTTAAGTTTTTACAAGAACATCAAGATACTAAAATGTGGAAAGCAAGAGATATTGCTGAAGGACTTGGACGTTCCTCTAGAGGTATTTCTGGTACAATGCGTAAATTAGTTAATGATGGTTTTTGTGAATCGGTAGGGAAGGATCCTGTTATCTATACTTTGACAGAAAAAGGAAAAAATTATAAAATTGAAGAAATTGATAATGATTAATTAAGGAGAAAATTTTAAATGAAGAAAACTATTAATTAGACTCATATAGAAGGTGTTCTCTATCAGCATAATCTTGCTCTTAAGGTGTCTGGAGAAAAGTCCAAGAATCCTGGTATGTAGTATATTAATGGAACAATTGATATTGCAACAAATGATGATATGACAAATATTGTCACTGTTCATTTTACATATGTAACACCTACTTATGCAAAAAGTGGTAGTGCAAATGCAACTTTTGCAGCATTATAGAATATTATTAATGGAGTAACCTGTAATGTTATGGAGCATGGTATTGATCGTGCAGCAAAAGTTCGTATTGATTCACAAGTTGGTCTTAATGAATTTATTTCAAATCGTAATGGGGCAGAAGAGCTTGTTAGTGTAAAGCGCAATGAAGGTGGTTTTATTCATCTTGTTCAGACAGTAGCTGCTGCAGAAGGTCTTCGTGATACTTTTAAAACTGATATGATTATCACAAATTGCCGTAGACTTGAGGCAGACCCTGATCGTAATCTTGACGAAAAGATGATTGTTAAAGGTTATATCTTTGATTTTAGAAATGCTCTTCTTCCAGTAGAGTTTTCAATTTATTCAGCAGATGGAATGGATCATTTTGATAGCTTTGAAGCTTCTGAAAAAACTCCTGTTTTTGTTTGCGTAAATGGACATTAGGTCTCTAAGACAGTAACAACTGTTCAAAAGAGCGAAAGTTCTGGATGGGGTGAAACTTTTGCTCAAGAGGTTACAAGTTCTCAGCGTGAGTTTGTAATTACTGGGGTAAGTGATCCATATGAATGGGATGATGAAACCACTATTACTGCTCAAGAATATAAAAAGGCTCTTCAAGATCGTGAAATTGCAGTCGCTGAAATTAAACAGCGTCAAGAGGAATATAATGCCACTCGTGCACAGACACAGACACCAACAGTAACAGCTAATGCCGGTGGAATTGCTGGATTTAACTTCTAATTAATAGGAGGTAAATCTAATGGCTATTAATCTTTTGAGTATTCAACCACATAAAGTTAGTAGAGACCTTTCAGGATATATTACTTTTATTTATGGCCCTGCAAAGGTTGGTAAAACAAGTCTTGCTATGCAAATGCCAAGTCCCCTACTTATTGCTTTTGAAAAAGGCTATTCTGCCCTTCCTGGAGTTATGGCTCAAGACGTAACTACTTGGGGTGAGATGAAGTAGGTTTATAGAGAGCTTAAAAAGCCAGAAGTGCAAGCTGTATATAAAACAATTGTTATTGATACTGTAGATATTGCTGCAGATCTTTGTTAGAAATATATTTGTGCACAACTTGGTATTGATAATATGGGAGACGGCGGTTGGGGAACCAATAGCTGGAGCAAGTATAAAAGAGAATTTGAAGATGTTTTCCGTGGTTTGACTATGATGGGATATGCAGTTGTGTTTATTAGTCATTCTAAGACTGGTACTGATAAAGACCAGAATGGAAAAGAATCTGGTTTTATTAAGCCAACAACTCAATCTTCTGCTCTTCAAATTATCGAAAATATGACAGACTTGTACGCTTATGCTAGAATTTATCTTGATGCAAATGGTGAAGAAAAGCGTGTTTTAACACTTCGATCTCCTGCCGGTTCAGGCATCTCTTGTGGTAGTCGTTTTAAGTATATTGCTTCAGAGGTCCCTCTTAATTATGAATCTCTTACTAAGGCTTTAACTGATGCAATTGATAAAGAAGCAGAAGAACATGGTAATAAATTTGTTACAGATGAGCGAGAAACAACTCCAATTGTTAAAGAATATGATTTTGATGCTCTTGTAAAACAGTTTGAAGAATATGTTGGTATGCTTATGGGGAAAGATCAAGAATATTATGCTCCTCGTATTACTCAAATTGTTGAAAAGTATCTTGGTAAAGGTAAAAAGATGTCTAATATTACAAGAGATCAAGCAGAATTAGCTTATCTAATTGTAACAGAAATTGAAGATGAACTTGTTAAAAAAGATGCTGAAGTAACTTAGAAATAATAAATAATATAATAAGAAAAAGTCAAATCTGTGAATGATTTGACTTTTTTTGTTTTTTATGTTATAATTATTATAAGAATTTTTATAAGGATGAAAATTACAGAATGGCTAATGTAAATTGTCGTTATTGTAAAAAACAATTTAATAGAGACAAAGAATCTTTTATTTAGATTCCAGTTGGTACAACTGGAAAAACTTTTCGATATGCCCATGCAGATTGTTATCTAAAGGAATTTAATGAAGGAAAAGTTAAAGAAGTTTATAAAATATGGAATCCAAAAACTTCTTCTACTTGCTTTTGGTGTAATAAAGCTTTAGACACTACTAATGAAAATGTTATTGCAATGCCAGAACTTCCTAACAGATGGGTGCATAAAGGATGTGCTTAGATTCATCCAGAAAATGATTTAGAAAAATTAGCAATATATATAATTAAATTATTTAAAGTTAAAGATAATTATATTCCACCTGGGCTAATGAAATAGTTAAATCAATATGAATAGCAATATGAATTTACTTATAGTGGAATGATGAAAGCTTTAAAATATTGGTATGAAGTTAGATAGCATCCTATAGATACAAATAGAGGAATTGGTATTATCCCATTAATTTATAAAGAAGCAAGAGAATATTATTATTCTCTTTATGTTTCTTAGTTATAGAATCAACAAATAAAAGATTTTTCTTAGTATGTTCCAAAAGATATAGAAATTAAAATAACACCACCACAAAAAAAGATAGAAAAAAGAAAATTATTTACTTTTCTTGATGAGGATGATGTGAATGGCAAACAGTAAATATGTTGATGTGCCTAGCATTGTGCAAGTAATTGGATGTGTTTTTAAACAACCTCAATTACTAGATTATACTGATAAATATACTGTTACTGAAGATGATTTTACTGATGATTTTCATAAAATAATATTTGGTTCTATTTATAAACTTCATGAATTAGGAGCTGAAAAAATAACTTTAAATAGCATAGCTGATTATTTAAATTCTCGTCCTAAAAGTGAAGCAATTTTTATTAAACAAAAAGGGGAAGAATGGCTTTTAAAAGCTGAAGAAAATGCTAACCCCGCATCTTTTGATTATTATTATAATCGTTTAAAAAAGATGACTTTGTTACGCGAACTAGATAAACATGGAATTGATGTAACAGATATCTATGATCCAGATAATATTATAGATTTAAAACTTCGACAGCAACAAGAAGATAAATTAGATAATACTAGTTTAGAAGGACTTGCTCAAGAAATTCAAGACAAATTAGATGCTATTAAAGCTGAATATGTAGATGGGTCTTGGGGGCAAGCTTATCAAGCTGGAGAAGGTGTGCAAGAGTTAATTGAAGAGTTAGAGTAGAATCCAGAGGTTGGCGTCCCATTATATGGTAGTCTAATTAATACTGTGACAAGAGGGG
>Ga0247611_10002261_pt1 | contig 31623 bp, 25 predicted proteins | sample 177DNAGHGhighgp2_FD_192422 | JGI IMG/M metagenome (GOLD analysis project Ga0247611, IMG submission 192422) | Sheep rumen microbial communities from Palmerston North, Manawatu-Wanganui, New Zealand - 1770 DNA GHGhigh gp2 | ecosystem: Host-associated > Mammals > Digestive system > Stomach > Rumen... | reverse complement strand
GTTGACGGTATCGAGATTGGCAGCCGCAACCGCATTCCGCTATGGATGTTCGGGATGCTGTATTGACTGAGATAAGTGCCATGAAATAGAAGAGCCTGTGAAGGGGGATTGAAGAAGGGTCGAAGAGCCATCACAGACACTTTAGGTGAATTTATTTTATTCGTTTTGTGTTGCGTACCTGTCGGGACGCTGGTCTATTGGTTGTCTTGTCACGGCACTGCGAAGTCTCCGTCCTCTTGTACCGTGTTATGCAAGGTCTCGTTCCTGTCGGGATGCTATCAAACCATCATTATAAATCGCATATTTTTCAATTTCTCAAAAAAAAAGTGTATATTTGCATTTTTGTTTTGCTGCCGTTTTCAAGGAATCTCCTTCACGGCAAGAACTTGAATGACACACAATATACGATGAACAACATACGCAATTTTTGTATTATAGCCCATATCGACCACGGCAAGAGCACGCTGGCCGACCGTCTGCTGGAGTATACCGCCACCGTGTCGCAGCGCGAGATGCAGGACCAGGTGCTGGACGACATGGACTTGGAGAAGGAGCGCGGCATCACCATCAAGAGCCACGCCATACAGATGAACTACCGGCACGACGGCGAGGGGGAGAACGCGGGCAAGGATTTTGTGCTGAATCTGATTGACACTCCCGGCCATGTGGACTTCAGCTATGAGGTGAGCCGCTCGATTGCGGCGTGCGAGGGGGCGCTGCTGGTGGTGGACGCCACGCAGGGCATACAGGCTCAGACCATCTCAAACTTGTATTTGGCTTTGGAGAACGACTTGGAGATAATTCCCGTGATGAACAAGATCGACCTCGACAGCGCTATGCCGGAAGAGGTGGCCGACGAGATTATAGACCTGCTGGGCTGCAAGCGGGAGGAGATACTTTCGTGCAGTGCCAAGACGGGCGTGGGTGTGCCGGAGGTGCTGCGGGCCATTGTGGACCGTTTTCCAGCCCCCAAGGGTGACCCCGACGCCCCGTTGCAGGCGTTGGTGTTTGATTCGGTGTTCAACCCATTCCGCGGCATCATAAGCTATTTCCGCATCATGAACGGCACGCTGCGCACCAACGACCACGTGATGTTTGTCAGCACGGAAAAGGACTACCACGCCGACGAGATAGGGGTGCTGCGCCTCAACATGGAGCCGCGCAAGGAGCTGCGCGCCGGCGACGTGGGTTATATCATCAGCGGCATAAAGACCTCGAAGGAGGTGCGCGTGGGCGACACGATTACGCATGTGCAACGCCCGTGCGAGAAAGCCATTGAGGGCTTCGAGGCCGTGAAGCCGATGGTGTTTGCTGGTGTCTATCCGGTGGACACGGACGATTATGAGGAGCTGCGCGCCTCGTTAGAGAAATTGCAGCTGAACGACGCATCGCTGACGTTCGAGCCGGAGAGCTCGTTGGCTTTAGGTTTCGGTTTCCGTTGCGGTTTCCTCGGGCTGCTGCACATGGAGATTGTGCAGGAACGCCTTGAAAGGGAGTTCAACATGGATGTGATCACCACTGTGCCCAACGTGCAGTATAAAGTCAGGTTGACCAATGGCGAGGAGAAGGATGTTTATAATCCTTCGGGCATGCCGGAGCCGAATAATATTGCCGAGGTGTATGAGCCTTTCATTCATGCTCAGATTATTACCAAAGCCGATTTCATCGGGGCTGTCATCAAGCTCTGTATGGACAAGCGCGGCATATTGAAGAACCAGACTTACTTGACCACAGACCGCATCGAGATAACGTTTGATTTGCCGCTGGGTGAGGTGGTGTTCGACTTCTACGACAAGCTGAAGAGTATATCGAAGGGCTATGCCTCGTTCGACTATTATCTGAACGGTTTCCAACCCTCGAAGCTGGTGAAGCTGGAGATACTGCTGAATGGTGACCCGGTGGATGCCCTCTCCACGCTGACTTACGTGGACAATGCCTACCCCATCGGGCGACGGATGTGCGAGAAGCTGAAGGATTTGATTCCCCGGCAGCAGTTCGATGTGGCCATACAGGCGGCCATCGGGAGCAAGATTATTGCCCGCGAGACGGTGCGACAAGTTCGCAAGGATGTGACGGCCAAGTGCTATGGAGGCGACATCACCCGCAAGCGCAAGCTGCTCGAAAAGCAGAAGGAGGGCAAGAAGCGCATGCGCCAGGTGGGCAACGTGGAAGTGCCGCAAAGCGCCTTCCTCGCCGTCCTGAAACTGGATTAAATACTGGACTATATGAAAACGCTTAAGTTAAGAAATCTTGGTCCCATCGGCGAAGCCGATATCCATTTCGGAGACTTGACCATCATTATAGGGCCGCAGGCAAGTGGAAAGACCATCGCATTGGAAACATTGAAACTTGCACTGGACTACAAGCCGATCATTGACGTTTTGAATAAAAACAACTACCGCACTGGCAAGGTGGAGAATATCCTCAATCTGTATTACGGGGCGGGTATGTCGGCAATGTGGAACGATGAGACGTTGATTGAAGTTGACGACTTGCCATTTACAAAGGCATCTCTTGATAGCAGTGTGGGCAAGTTAAGTTCAACGGATACTGTGTTTTATATCCCAGCACAAAGAGTAAAAAGCATGATGGATGGCGTGGGGAAAAGTTTTGGCACTTACGATTCAGAGACGCCGTTTGTCAATAGAATATTTGGCGATACAGTTCAGAGATTTGTCCAAAACGGCATAGGTGAACAGACTACGCTGTTTCCAATGAATACCCGTTTGAAAGGACTGGTTCGGCAACGTTTTGACGATAGTATATACCATGGAGCAAAGGTGGAGTTAGATGATGAAAGCATTGACAAACGACTGGTCCTAAGGGTAGGGAAGTCAAAGCTACCGACATCAGTATGGAGTGCCGGGCAGAGGGAGTTTACCCCGTTGCTGCTGGGAGTGTACTGCCTGACGGGGCCGCCGCAGAATGTTTTGCGGGGCCAGTACTATCAGTATGTGGTTATTGAAGAGCCTGAAATGGGGTTGCATCCATCGGCAATACAAGATGTGCTACTGCAAATACTTGAGTTGATGCAAGGCGAGAAGGGACCCAAAGGGTCAAAACATGGATACAAAGTCATTGTATCGACACATTCTTCGTTATTTCTCGACTTCGCATGGGCATTCAATAAGATTAAGGGTATTAAGGACACACAAGCAAGATATAATGCGTTCCACCAGCTGATGGGTACAGAGGGCAATCAACCTATGATGGGAATGTTGGAAGGTGTGCTTGATAAAGAGGTCAGGACGTACTACATGGGAAGACGGGAACATCAGGGACTTGCCTATACAAAAGATATCACCTCCCTTGATGTATGGAATGACGACCCAATTATTGGAGAATGGGGTGGTATGACATCTTTTGCCAGCAAGGCGACAGATGTATTGTCTTCAAATATTCTGAACTATGACTAAGCAGCAAAAGCAACCAAAAGAAGAGTCCTCTCTATCACCTTTGGCGACTGCTGTAGCAAACACACCCGAAGTGGCAGGACATTATCAAATAGGTTTGCAGGCTTTGGAGAGAAAAGATAGGGGAGATAATTTGATTGGTTATGAAGACTCGAAGAAGATACAAGGAAGTGTGTATCTTGATAAAGTTACGGAGAATTATGAACACCCATTCCCCAAACGATGGGACTATGTGATAGAGTACGACAATAAAATATATTACTATGAGCCACACCCTGCTTCAAGTGGCGACAATTTTAATGAGGTTTGTGGCAAGGCAGACTGGCTTTTGTGGTGGTTGAAAAACAAAGCTCCTGAAATCAGGGCATTGGGGACAGAGGGGTTATATTGGATTCACACGGGGAAATGTGATATTGATAAGAATTCCCATCAGTATAAAAAGCTTGTGGACAAAGGCATTAAGTTAAGTAGTAAACTATATATGAAATAAAAACATGATGAAAACAATTATCTTCGCTTTCCTCAGTGCGCTGGTGGCAGTTTTGGCCACGCTGGCATTGGCTGGGTACATTTTTTTCCGCATCACGAAGCGGTATTTCGACAATGAGCAGAAGATGCAGATGTTGCAGATGCGTGTGGATGAGCATCGCGAGGCTGTGAAGCTGGTCACCCCCATCAAGTTGCAGGCATACGAGCGCATGGCTCTCTTTCTGGAGCGCATATCGCCCGAGAGTCTTGTGTTGCGTTGCTATCAGCCGGGTATGGACACCAAGCTGCTACAGGGTGTGATGACTAAGAACATCCGCGACGAGTGGGAGCATAATCTCAGCCAGCAGGTCTATATCTCGTCTGAGGCGTGGAACCTTATCCGCAAGGCAAAAGATGAGATGGTGGGTGTCATCAATTCGGCGGCTATCACGGTGCCGGCCGATGCCGACCCTGCCCGTTTGGCAAGCACTATTTTCGCTTCGGTGGCCGACGGCAAACAGCCCACGGCTCCTGCACTGGAATTCTTGAAACAGGAGATGCGCGACCTGTAGATTCAGGCGGCTGAAATCTTTTTGCTCTCCTGCATTGGGTCACGGTGCAGGAGAGTGTTGTATTGTGCCAGTGCGGGGGGGAGGTTAGTGCTTTGTCTGGTCGTCGCCCAGGAGTGCGGGACGGCGTTGGCGTGTGCGCTCGATAGCTTGCTGCATACGCCATTGTTCAATTTTGGCATGGTTGCCGCTGAGGAGGACATCGGGAACGCGCCAGCCGCGGAACTCGGGCGGACGTGTGTATTCGGGCGGAGCCACAAGGCCGTCCTGGAACGAGTCGCTGAGTGCGGATTGCTCGTCGCCGATCACTCCGGGGATGAGCCGGATGACGGTGTCGGAGATGACGGCGGCCGCCAGTTCGCCGCCTGTCAGGACGTAGTCGCCGATGGAGATTTCCATGGTGATGAAGTGTTCGCGGATGCGCTCGTCCACACCTTTGTAGTGGCCGCAGAGAATCATGAGGTTCTCTTTCAAGGAGAGGGTGTTGGCCAAGGGCTGGGAGAGCATCTGCCCGTCGGGAGCGGTATAGATAATTTCGTCGTAGGTGCGTTGGGATTGCAGCTCCTCGATGCAGTTGGCTAAGGGTTCGACGGCCATGACCATGCCGGCGCCACCACCGTAGGGATAGTCGTCCACGCTGCCATAGCGCGACAGGGAATAGTCGTGCAGGTTGTGGAAGACGACCTCGACGATGCCTTTTTTCTGAGCCCGGCTGATGATGGACTCCTCGAAAAACATGGACATCATGTTGGGGAAAAGGGTGAGAATGTCGAGGCGCATGGGGATTTATCTTAATCTGATAGTACGACCGGGACGGAGGATGGTGTTTTCGCTGATGCCGTTGAGCTGGCAAAGTTTGCTGACGGTGGTGCCGTTGCGTTTGGCTATGCGGCTGAGGGTGTCGCCTGTGCGAATCTTGTATGTCTTGCCCCCGTTGCTGTAGTTGCCCACGCGCGATTTGGGACTCTGGTTGCTGTAGCCCCGTTTGGCGACCTTGCGGAAGGAGTCTTTGGTGAGGCGGAGGGTGGGTTTGATAAGGGTGCGGGTTTCGCAGCTTATCACGTCTTCGGGATTCATGGCGTTGCCGTTGTAGCGGATTTCGAAGTGGAGGTGGCTGCCTCGGGAGCGGCCGGTGTTGCCGCAGAGGCCTATCTCTTCGCCAGCCTTGACGCGGGTGCCGGGGGCCACGTGGCGTTTGGAGAGGTGGGCATAATAAGTCTCCAGCCCGTTGTCGTGCCGGATGACGATGAGGTGGCCGTAGGAGGAGTTGTATTTAGAGAACCGCACCACACCGTCGAAAGCGGCATAGATGGGCTCGCCAGTGGGCATGGCCAAGTCGAGACCGTAGTGGAAACGACGACGGCGGGGACCAAAATGAGAGGTCGGGCGAGCGTGGTCGGGGGTGGGGAAAACAAAGAATTTGCCGTGGTCGGGGTCGGTGAGTTTAAGGTCGATGGGAGCCATCTCGGAGATGTCCATCTTGAGCGTATGAACCAGTGAGGAGTCGCCAGCCATGAGGATGTCTTCTTCACTGTCAGTTCCGGGGTCGTCCTGCTGGGAGAGAGCATAGTGTGGCGTTACGATGCCCATGCCCTCTTCATCCACAGTCTCTTCGGGAGTGCCGGGGCGCTCCTTTTGTGCGTTCTTTTTGTCTACGATGTCATGCTCTTTGTCCTGTGGGTTTTCTTCAAAAAAATAGGGTTCTTGATAGGAGGGTTTCTGTTCCACGTCGTCGGCTATGTCGACGGTGTCGTTGTTCACCTTCTTTTTGGGTTTCTTCAGGCCATAAGGCTCGGTGCGCACACCTGAGTATTCGTCGTCTGGGTCGCTGGTTTTCACCAGCTTGTTGTGTTTTATCTGCCCGCCTTGGGTGTTGGCATACACGCGGGGCTTGTTTTTGTTCTGTTTTGCGTTAGGACGATTCTGGGCATTGGAGAAAAGAGGCACAACTACCATCAGAATCAGTACGATATAATGTATATACTTCTTCATAATAATAGTGCAAAGGTACGTAAAAAAATCGAATACACCATCTCGATTGTGCATTTTTAATCTTATTTCAAATTTGCGAAGTCTTGGGAAAAGGCATTGGCTGCGGCCTTTGCGGCACCTACATGGGACTATGATGGGTGGGCTGGGGGAGGAGGTAAAAAGCCCCGGTCCGTGGCGGACCAGGGCTTGAAGGTAGAGGGAGTCTACAGCGAGACTCGCTATTGGGGATGTGTCGGGAAGACTACTTTACCACAAGTTTGCGGATAGTGTTTGTCTTGGCTCCGGTGATGCGGACAAAGTAGGCCCCTTGAGACAGACGACTGATGTCGAGCGAGGTGTTGGCGCTCTCCACGGTCCATTGCCCGCAGACACGTCCGTTGACGTCCATGATGGCTACAAGCGTTTGGCCCTCGAGACCTTCGATGTTCAACACCGTTGTAGCGGGGTTGGGATAGAGTTTCACGGCCGAGGAGGCCACGTCGTCTATGCCTTCGCCCTGCAAGGTGGTGAAGGTGATGGAGTCGCTCCAGTCGCTGGTGATACCCTCGCCGCAGAGGGCTTGCACTTTAACAGTGTAGCTGGTGCTGGGAGCAAGGTCGGCAAGGGTGTAGGGGTTGCTGTTGGCAACAACCTGTTGGCTGCCATAGGCAATAATCCAAGCCTGTTCGTTGCCATTGGCTGTCCAGCTGATGGAAGCCGAGGTGGCGGTGATGTTGCTGACGGCCACATCGGTCGGGATCAGGCATTCGGTCTGGGGAGTGCTGTCGGCGGCAAAGTTAGCGGTGAGGCTGATGTCGGCCGTGACTATGAATGTGAAACTCTGTGCGTCGTTGGCAGATGCTCCGTTCTGGTCGGTCCAGTTGATAAAGTGGTAGCCTTCGTTGGGAATGGCGGTGACGGTGATGGAGTCGCCCTCGGTGACGGTAGTGCTGCCAGCAGGACTTACGGTACCCATAGTGGTGTCGGCAGAGGTCAGGGTGACGGTGTACTCGGCAGGGATATAGGCATCGTGGGTGACGGAGATGTCGTCCAGTGCCATGAAGTATTCGTCGTAGCAGTCGTGGTGGCGGAAAGCAATATTGATGGTCTGACCGGCATAGGTAGAGAGGTCCACCGAGCGTTGGTGCCATAAACTGTCGCTGCTCAAAATGGTGTCGAAGACGGCTGTAGTGGCCAGGAAGTCGGCGGCGGTGGTGCCAGTGGTGGAGACATAGACCGAATAGTGTTCAGCCGGATAAATTCGATAAGAGTAGTCGTACCATGTGAGGGTGGTGATGCCGGTGGCGGGGACTGCTATAGCAGGCGAAACGAGGTAGTTGTCGGGAGTGATGGATGTGGAGGTAGTCATGGAGTACGAATCACTGATGAGGCATTCATTCCCGGAGTGAGGAGTCACGTAGGACAGGTATAGGCTGTACTCTTCGCTTCCAAAGTACCAGTTGTGTCCGTCGTTGTTGGCATCAATGGTGTTCCAGCAGCCCAGGTCGCCGCTTTCAAATCCCTCTGTAAAGGGGAAAGTGGAAACGGTGTAGCAGTTGCGCACGTTGATTACAGCACTTGCTGTGTCAGAGCCATAGCTGTTGGTGGCCACAACGGTGACGGTGTCGATACCGGCGGCGGTGTAGGCAATGCTCACGCTGTCGCCCATGGCAGTCAGGGTCGATCCTGCCAGCGTGTTGCTCCAGCTGTAGGTGAGGGCAGAGGTGTCGCCACTGTTGAGGATAGCGCGGATGCCGAGGTCAATACCCACATCGGCGTGGGAGATACTGGTGGGAAGGCTCACCTTGGGTTCCAACAGGCAGCTGACACCCACACTGTCGATACGGGGACCGTTGTCATTGTGGCTGTCATGGATAAAGGCAACATGGATTGAGTCGCCCGCGTAGTTGCTAAGCGACGCGATGAAGTTGGACCAGGTGTGGTCGGGCAGGTAGTCGGAATAGATGACATCTGTGAAGTCGGCTGTGTCGGTGCCTTGGTTGGAGATGCGCACAGTGAGGTGAGAGAGGTCACTGCCGTAGGAATTGCCATAAGCCTTCCACGAAAGTGAGAGCCCGTTGACATTTTCGGGTACAGCGATGACGGGAGTGATGAGCCAGTCGTTGGCGTTGCCTTCTTGGTTAAAGGACGAGGTGGCATAGCCGTTCGAGTTGCGGCTCCAGTTAGTGTTGGTGTTGTTGTCCAAATCGTAGCTGGTCCAGCATATCCATGTGACATCAGAGTTAAAGTCTTCAAGCCAGGGGAAGACGCTGACGGCGCCGCACAAGGTGTTGAACGTGGTTCTGAGGGTTGAGGTCTCGGTGCCGTCGGGGCAGATGGTGTTCACATTCACCGTGTATATAGTAGCGGGCGTGAGGGTGTTGATATAGAACGAAGTGTCGTTCAAGGTGGTGTCCGCTATGGTGTCGGTGCCATTGAGCAGCACCAAATGGTACGAGCCAACCCATGTGGTGTCGTAGATGGCAATGGTGGCTTCGTTCTCGGTGACGTCGTTAGCTGTCACACTGACAGGACGGTCACACAAAAGGGTGACATGCACATCCAGGTCGTCAATCCACCACCAGTAGTTATTGTTGCCGTCCTGCACCTGCTGGATAGCGATGCGGGCGCTGTCGGGGGCGCCGGAGAAGGTCACCTCCTCGAGGGTGTAGGAGGTGTGGCCCGTGTTGGTGATAAAGGCGGTCTGGACAAAGGTGCTGGAGTCGGCAGGGTTGGTGATGTATCCCACGCGGAGATTGCCACAGGTGCTTGTGTTTTCAGCCAAGCACCAGAAGCTCAGTTCGAGATTGCTGACAGGCTCCTCAAACTCGGGCAGGATGACCATCAGAGGCGTAGAGGCATTGCCGTTGAACCGCAGGGATTTCGAACCCGAGTGTGCACGGGTGGAAGCACTGACAATGCTCACATGGGAATTGGCGCTCGAACTGCGGACAATATCCCAGCAGTTGATCTGTGCCTGGTTGGCGGTGGCATAGTCCTCGAAACCATTCGACCAAGGCAAGGAGTTGATGGGTGTGCAACGGGTAGAGAAATGGTTGCTTATGGTTTGAGTCTCTGTACTGTCATTGCAGATGGTGCTGACCACAACCGTATAGGTGGTGCCGGGCGTAAGGGTGTCGATGGTTACGATGGTGTCGTAGATAGTCTCGTCGACAAGGGTGTCGCTGTCCTGTATTAAGTAGAAGTGATAATGGTAGGCGGCGGCGGGATCGTTGATGGTGAATGTGGCGCCGTTTTGGGTCACATTGCTGATGGTAATGCCGTTCGGGCGAGTGCATTCAGGAGCTCCGTGCACCTCAAGGTCATCAATCCACCACCAATAATCGTTGTTGCCGTTCTGCACCTGCTGGATGGCGATGCGGGCGCTGTCGGGAGCTCCCACAAAGGTCACCTCCTCGAGGGTGTAGGATGTGTGGCCAGTGTTGGTGATGAAAGCGGTCTGCACGAAAGTGCTGCTGTCGTTGGGGTCGGTAATATAGCCCACGCGCAGATTGCCGGAAGTGATGGTGTTCTCGGCCAGGCACCAGAAGCTCAGCTCCAGTCCGCTGATGGGTTCGGAGAAGGGAGGCAGAATGGCCATAAGGGGAGTGGTGGCATGGCCGCTGAAACGCATCGAACGGCTGCCGGTGTGAACTCGGTTGCTCGTGCTGGTGATGGAGATGTATGAACTGGTGGTCGAACTGCGAACAAAGTCCCAGCAGTTCACTTGGGCTTGGTTGGAGGTGGTGGCGTAGCTTTCAAAGCCCTCCGACCACGGCAGGCTGTCGATGGTTGAGCAGGCCGTGGTGCCGATGATGGTGGCCACCAGGCTGGTGTCGTCGTAACCACAAATGGCGCGGAGGCTGATGTTATAGCTGGTGCCAGGAGTGAGGTTGCTGATGGTGTAGGGGTTGGTGTACACCGGCTCCCACTCACCATTGTTGACGCTGACTGCCCACTCCGACTCCGGACCGCGGGAGGTCCAACCCAGTGTAAGCTCGTCGAACGAGGCGTTGGTGATGGTCAGATTGGTGGGGGCAGGGCAGGTGGTGTGGCGGACGCTAATGTTATCAATGGCGGCGGGACTATTGGAATTGGGGTTGTTGTTGTTGATCCAAACAAACACCATATTATATATGCCTCTGGAGGCTATGTCGAAAGAACCGGTTATCGTGTGCCACGTGTCCGATCCGCTCAGGTAACCGTTGTCGAGGGCAATGCAGCTGTTGGGGATGGTAGAGCTGGAGAGGCCTGAGAGGGGCTGGTTGGCAACGAAATGGTATGTCGTAGGTGCGAGGAAAGCGCGCAAATAGTGATAAGAAGCGTTGCCGAGTCCTTTCCAGTCGAAGGAGTAGGTGTACGACCCGGAGTCAAAGTCGAAGGCACGATAGGCGTATGATATTGAGGCCACGCCGCTGTTGTAGGCATAGCTGGCGCCATGGTTGTTGCTGATATAGAGGGAGTGGCTGCCGGTGTCGCTGTGGGTGGCCGTGCCGATAGCCCAGCCGTTGGTGTTGCTGTTGACCATCTGCCAGAATACGTCGTCGCCCGGCTCGAAGGAGGTGAAATAAGGATAGGTGTGGATTGAGTCCATGTCGGCCACATTCACCACCGTAATGGCGGTGTCGGAGCCATGCGAGTTGCTGGCCACAAGAGTGATGGTGTCAACTCCGTCGTTGCTATAGGTAATGGTCAGGACGTTATTGTTGGCCGTCATGGTGGCGTTGCCGCTGCCCTGCATCAGCGAGCTCCAGCTGTAGCTGATGGGGACGGCACCCACTACGTTGGCGGTGATGGTGAGGGGTTGGTCCAGGGTGGCTGCGAGGGTGGTAGGCATGTCCACTTCCGGCACACCGAGTGTGCGCAAAGCCACGTCGTCCAGCAGTATGGCGCAATTATCATCGCTGTTGTAATGACGGAACACGATGTAGACCGTCTGGCCCGCAAAACTGTCGAGCGAGAAGGTGCGCTCCGTCCAAGCATAAGGCGGAATCTCTCTCTCCAGCGGAGTCGTGGCCAGAATGGCGCTCAGCGAAGTGTCGGTACAGACATAGAGTGCATACCGGTCCGCGTAGCTGTTGCAGCCGCGCATCACCCAGTACGAGAGCGTAAGGTGTGTGGGCACGGTGATGGCCGGACTGATCAGGAAGTTGTTGGGATACCATGCGTCATAGTCCCCCGAGGGGTCGTAGTCGTACGACCATGACGTTGCATAGTGGCTCCCGCCATGGGGCAGAAAACCCTCGACAGCTCCTGTGGAGCGGAACCAGTTGTGGCCGTCGGCATCTTGGTCGACCACCGTCCAACCGTCCATCCCGCTGTCAAACCCCTGCGTGTAGGGAAATGACGTAATCTGCGCCTGGGCTGTAAAACACCCTATGAGCGCAAACAGCGTTAAGAATCTGTAGATACGTTTCATGATTATTTTTTGAGTGTTGCTTAGGATTAAATTATAAAAAAATAGTAACTTATATCTCCATTCGTACCATATTTGAATGAGGTGCAAAATTACAAAATAAATGTCATTCACTGACTTATTTGTGCCTTTTTTGTCAACAAAAACCAAGTAAACATGTAAAGTAAATCATCACCTGCTGAAAAATATTGCAAATATGAAGTTGTGCCATTCTTGTTAAAAAGATGAAAAGAGTCCGATGCTGCCGTTCTTCTCATCATTTGCAACATTTAGTTTATTGTTAGTTTATCGTTCTCCTATTGCCAATTGTCTAACTGATGGAGAAATGCAAATAAAGCAATGTGAAATGAGCTGATGCAGAACCGAGGCAGGGATAGGGCAGCGGGGACACGGACCAGAGGCAAGGCCGGGCCGGAGGGTGGAGGGGGAGGCGGACGGCACGCCGTGCTTTTTTTGGAAGGCGGGGCAATTTTATTGCCTTTTTTGCGTTAGGAGGTCACTTAATAACAAACAGTAATAACAAATGACAGAATTTGAGAAATATGCCACCAAACACCGTGGCATCAGCAGCACTACCTATGCCAAGTATACTTCGGCCATCAATAATTCGCTCACCCCTTACATCGTTGAGGAGCGCCAGCTCAATGTGGCCCAGATGGATGTGTTCAGCCGTTTGATGATGGACCGCATCATCTTCCTCGGCACCGCCATCGACGACTATACGGCCAATGTGATTCAGGCCCAGCTGCTCTTTTTGGAGAGTGTGGACAGCGAGAAGGACATCCAGATTTACCTCAACTCGCCCGGAGGCTCCGTGTATGCCGGGTTGGGAATTTACGACACCATGCAGTATATCCAGCCCAAGATTGCCACCATCTGCACGGGTCTGGCCGCCTCGATGGCCAGCGTGTTGCTCTGCGCCGGCGAGAAAGGGATGCGCTGCGCCCTGCCCCACGCCCGCGTGATGATTCACCAGCCCATGGGTGGCGCCGACGGCCAGGCCACGGATATGGAAATCACGGTGCGCGAGATTCTGAAGCTGAAAAAGGAACTGTACGAAATCATCGCCAACCACAGCGGCCAGACTTTCGAACAGGTGGAGAAGGACAGCGACCGCGACCACTGGTTCACTGCCGAGGAGGCCAAGGCCTACGGCATGATAGATGAGGTGCTGACCAAGAAAACCGCCGAGTAGTGACCCTCTGGCGGCGAGGGAGGAAGGCGGGCTGCACACGCTGCCGCCTTCCTCCCCGCCCGACAAAACCTTGATGCCATGCAAGTGAAGTTTATCAACACAAGCCATCATCCCCTGCCGGGCTATGCCACCGGCCAGTCGGCGGGCATGGACCTCCGCGCCTATCTGCCCGAAGGGCCCGTCACGCTGCGCCCCATGCAGCGCGGACTGGTCAAGACGGGCTTGTTTATGGAGTTGCCCGAGGGCTATGAGGCGCAGGTGCGTCCTCGCAGCGGGCTGGCTTTGAAAAAAGGTGTGACCGTGCTCAATTCGCCAGGGACTATCGACGCGGACTACCGTGGTGAGATTTGTGTCATTTTGATCAATCTCGGCGACGAGGATTTTGTGATTGAGGATGGTGAGCGCATTGCTCAGATGGTGATTGCCCGGCACGAGCAGGCCGAGGTGGTTGCAGTGGAGCAGCTGACCGACTCCGAGCGCGGCACGGGCGGTTTCGGCCACACGGGCAGCAAATAGTCCCCGGACCGTAGGGGAATGATAGGAGGCAGGATATGCGAGCCAACCTGTTCAGATATATGCTGTTTGCCTGTTGTTCGGCATTGCTGTTTGCCACGGGATGCCGCGCTCAGCAGTCTGCGCCCCGCGCGGAAAACGAGTTGCGTGTGGGTGCCGAAGTGATGCTGGCTGGCGAATATGCCATCTTTCCACCCGCAAGGGTGGCGGTGGTGGGCAACCAGACCTCGGTGGTGGGCCACACCCATTTAGTGGACACCCTGCTGAGCCAAGGGGTCGAGGTGGTGAAGATATTTTGTCCCGAACACGGCTTTCGCGGCACAGCTGCCCCCGGTGCCCATGTGGACAATGGTGTCGACCCCGCGTCGGGCCTTCCCATCGTGTCGCTCTACGGCAAAAACAAAAAGCCCACGCAGGCTCAGCTGGCCGATGTGGATGTCGTTGTTTTCGATTTGCAGGATGTAGGGTGCCGTTTCTATACCTATCTCAGCACGTTGCATTACGTGATGGAGGCCTGCGCCGAGGCTGATGTGTCGCTGCTGGTGCTGGACCGGCCTAATCCCAACGGCCATTATGTCGACGGGCCGGTGCTGGACACGGCACGGCTGCGGTCGTTTGTGGGCATGCACCCGGTGCCGGTTGTGTATGGCATGACCATAGGCGAGTATGCCCGCATGATAAACGGCGAGGGCTGGCTGGAAGGCGGGAGGCGGTGCAGGCTGGGGGTGGTGCCCATGCAAGGTTATGACCGCGACAGTGTTTATGAGTTGCCTGTGGCCCCGTCGCCTAATCTGCGCAACGCCCATGCGGTGGCGCTGTATCCCAGTCTTTGCTTTTTTGAGGGGACGAATGTGAGCGTGGGCCGCGGCACCGACTGGCCTTTCGAGGTGATAGGCACCCCGTTCAGCACGGTGTGGGACCGAGGTTCGACGTTCGGCAAGCAGAAGGCCCCGGCTATGGTCTTCACTCCCCAAGGGGGCAAGAAGTGCTATGGGATTGACCTTCGGGGTGTGGAACCGTTGCCGTGCATCGACCTCACGTGGCTCAGGATGATGTACAGCCTGTCGCGTCCGGGGATGTTCTTCCTGAAAAACAACTTCTTCGACAAGCTGGCTGGCACCACCGAGTTGCGCCTCCAGCTGGAGCGCGGGGCAGGGGAGGAGGAAATCCGGGCCTCGTGGCAGGAGGGGTTGGAACGGTTCAGGGCGGTACGCAGCCGTTACCTGATTTACCCCGATGTGGACGAGGCTGGAGCAAGATGAGACGACCCGAATCACTTTTTTTTGTGCATGTCAAAAAAAAAGTGTAATTTAGCACATTAATTTGGTGTGTTGTGTGCGAAGTTTTTTCGGCACAAGATGCTAATATTTATGTAATTGCGTTATAGTAAAGAAACAATAGTACATATATGAAAACGATTAAAAAAGGTTTTACACTACTGGCTATAGCACTGCTTTGGTCAGGTATGGCCGTGGCACAAAATAGTGTCGCCACACTGGCCGACCAGCAGTTTGCGGACAAGCAGTATATCCTTGCATTGGAAAGCTACCAGAAGGCCTACGACCGCGTATCGAGCAATAGGGCCGAAAAGAACCGTATCTACTTCCAGATTGGCGAGTGCTACCGCCTTATGTATAACTATCCCAAGGCCGAGCATACTTACCACCGTCTTATTCAGGCGGGCTACTACACTGTAGAACCCAAGCTGTACTATTACATGGCTGAGATGTGCCGTTTCAACGGTAAGTTCGACGAAGCCGACGGCTATTATGACAAATATCTGGAGCTTGTGCCTGGCGACAAACTGTGCCTGACGCGCAAAAAATCGCTCATCGATGTCACCCGCTGGGCAGCGGAACGCAGCCGCCACGTAATCACCAAGCTGGCCGACTGGAGCACCGACTATAATGATTGGTCGCTCCGATTTGTGGGCGATGATACCAATACGCTGGTCTTCACCTCGTCGCGCTATGGATCGGACGAAGAGGAGGGCAAGGACGTGTGGACAGGCCAGAATTTCTCGTCGCTCTACTCCGTCTATAAGGACCGCAACGGGCAGTGGACCGATGTCCCCGCCCTCTATGATAACAGCGGAAAAATCAACACTTCGAGCAACGAAGGTGAGGCCTGTTTCTCACCCGACGGCACCACTATTTATTTCTCGCGATGCAAGATTGTGGAATTTGAGTCGCATGGTTGCGCCATCTACACTTCGACAAAGGCCGTAGCCGCCGACAAAAAGAAAGCCGCCAAGAAGACCAAGGCCAAGAAATCGAAGACCAAAGATTCCAAGAAGAAGGACAAAGGCAAGAAGGGCAAGGACAAAGCCGACGACACAGAGGAGAACCAGACACCCGAAGAGGAAGTGGCTCCCGGCGAGTGGGCAACCCCCGTGGCCATCAATCTGGGCGACACCTCCTACAACTACCTCTATCCCGCCATCACGAGCGACGGACTGACCCTCTATTTCTGCTCCGACATGCCGGGCGGAGAGGGCGACTATGACATTTGGAAATCGACCCGCGCCTCTTTGGCCGACGACTTTGGCAAGCCCGTCAACATGGGTCCGGTGGTCAACACCCCGGGTCGTGAGGCTTTCCCCGTGCTGCGCGGCGACTCGAACCTCTATTTCTCCTCCAACGGTCTGCCCGGTATCGGCGGCTATGATATCTACAAGACCCGCATCGGCAAGCGCATCTGCTCCAAGCCGGAAAACCTCGGAGTGCCCATCAACTCCTCCTACGACGAAATGTCCATCATCTACTATCCCGAAAGCGATGCCAACCCGATGCTTGAGCGTGGCTACTTCTCCAGCAACCGTCCTTTCGACGACCCCCTGAACAAGAACACCGACAAGAAGGGTAAGAAAATCCCCCTGCCCACCCTCAACCTCTATAAGTTCGAGCTTCCCCCGCTGCTGTACACCATCGAAGGCACCGTGCGTGACGAGAAGTCCATGCAGTTGATAAAGGGATGTAAGGTGAAGATTGTGGGTTCCGACGGCTCGGAAGCCGAAACCTACACCGACAAGAAGGGTTTCTATAAATTCAACAACAGCCAGGTGCGCGGCCAGGTGGTGTACAAGATGTACCTCTCCAAGGTCGACTACTTCAGCCTTGAAGGCTCGGAGAGCACGATGGGCTACACCGTCGACAAGGACATCGTGCACGATTTCCGCATGGAACCTGTGCCCCAGCAGCCTGTGGTACTGCCCGAAATCCGCTACGACCTCTCCAAGTGGGACCTCAAAGAAGAATTTATGGACTCCCTCATGGACCTCTACCTTGTCATGGTCAACAACCCCAGCATAGTAGTCGAAATCCGAGCCCACACCGACTGCCGTCCCTTCATCGGTCTGACCAACGACACTCTCTCGCAGCGCAGAGCCCAGAGCGTGGTGGACTATCTTGCCAGCCGTGGCATCGAACGCGACCGAATGGTGGCCAAGGGCTACGCCGAGCGCGTGCCACGCACCCTCGACCGCGATGTCTACATCGAGGTGGGAGGCAAACCGTTCATCTTCTCCGCCGGCACCACCCTCGACTGCGACTACATCGCCGACCTCCCCACTCCCGAACACCAGGAAGCCGCCCATCAGCTCAATCGCCGCATCGAGTTTAAGATTCTCCGTTCGGACTATGTGTCGAAACGCATTGTCAACAATATGGCCTCCGACTCGGCCCTGGTCAAACAGAACGAGGACGGCACATATATAGACCTCGTCAATGCCCCGGTCGATACCAACTACCGCGATGTGGCCGTCATCGTCCACGACGAAGGCACCATCCCCGTCACCATGATAAATACTCAGAAAGGCGAGGTGCAGGCCATCATCAACGGCATGCAGATTCCGATGCTGATCGACGAACGCTTCAAGGAGCCCATCGCCATCTCGTGGGAAGAGGCCATGAACATGCTCTATCAGCGCCGCATCAATAAAGAGGACTTCCCCGACCGCGACCACGCCTTCGATCCCGAAGGAAATATTCTGGACCGCGCTAGACTGGTGTTCAAGGAAATCCAGATTGGCCAGCACCACCAGTATAATGTCGAAGTGATTGTGGTGAAGGGTATCGACTACAAGTTTATCATCAACCGCGCTGCCTTGGCCGACTTCGGCGAGTACGAGTTCGACAAGCAGCAGGGCAAACTCTATTTCCTCGACGACTAAACTGCTCACCATAACAGGCCCCACGGCTTGTGGAAAAACAAGTCTCGCCGCCGAACTGGCCTTCCAGCTCGGCGGTGAGATTATCAGTGCCGACTCCAGACAGGTGTTCCGCGGCATGGATATCGGCTCGGGCAAAGACCTTGCCGACTATCACGTCCATGGCGTCGACATCCCTTACCACCTTATCGACATCCACGACGCAGGCTACGAATACAATGTCTACCAGTTCATGAACGACTTCATCCGCGCCTTCAGCGACATCGTGCAGCGCGGCCGCCAGCCCATTCTCTGTGGGGGCACGGGAATGTATGTCGAGTCTGTCGTGAAGGGTTACCAGCTGGCCGACGCCCCGGTCGATCCGGAGTTCCGAAGCCGCATGGAAGCTTACAGCGACGAGGAACTCACCCAACGGCTGGCAGGTTATATCAAACTCCACAACCACACCGACACCGAGACCCGCGACCGCCTGCTCCGCGCTCTCGAAATTCAGGAATACCGCCTTCAGCACCCCGACGACTATCCCCACATCCCGCCCATGCAGCACCTTGTGATAGGGGTCCGTTTTCCCCGCGAGATGGTCATCGAGCGCATCGGCATCCGTTTGCGCGAACGACTGCAGGGGGGCATGATTGAGGAGGTGAAAGCACTGCTCGACAGCGGAGTGCCAGAGGAGCGCCTGCTGCGCTACGGGCTGGAATATCGCCACGTGACCCAATATCTCCGGGGACAGTGCAGCTACGACGACATGTACCGCGACCTCTACACCGACATACGCCGTTTTGCCAAGCGGCAGATGACATGGTTCCGCCGCATGGAGCGGCAAGGTATCGCCATCCATTGGGTGGATGGCACCCTCCCTTTTGCCGACAAGGTTGAAACCATCCTCCGTCTTTTCCGCAGTAAGGATGCGGGCACAGACGCGGAAAGTGATTAGCAACCACCGCCGAAGAGGGAAGAATCACCAAACTCAGCCCGTTCAGCCTTCCCTGTCGCGCCGATTAGACGTAGCCCTCCAAGCAAACAAAACAAATAGCACAAGGGCTGTTGCACCTAAGAGGTTTCCTTTTTCTGATAGAGTTTTCAACAAAGTTGTCCCGAACACACGCACCCTTGTTCCGTCCTCCCCCCTCTTCGCCTCTGTTCGGGAAACGTTCTGCGGCCTCCTTGCCTCCGCTCTGGGTCCGCTCCAGGTTCGCTTCAGGTCCGCTCCTTATTTTACATTTTGTCTCTGTTTTGTCTCTATTTTGTCTCTGAATAGAGGTTATTGTGCTGTTCAACAGTATGACATATCTTGTGTTTCGAATAAGGGACTGGCCTGTCCGGGTCGGCGATGGCAGGCGGCTGCCCTCCGCGTGGCGGGCTCGGAGGGCGGCCGACGCAAGTCCTGAAAAGAGGGCGGCGCCGCCCAAAGGAGGAGGGTCCAGCCTTTGGGCAGCGCTGCTCGCCGCACGGTGGGGCTGCGGTCAGAAGCGCAGGGTGACACCGCCGTGCAGCTGCAGGTGGTCTTGATTGTCTGCCGCGCCGGTCTGCATGAAGAAGGCGTTGCCCCAGCCCGTCTCGACAAACAGGCCCCACATGGGGGTGAAGTAATACTCGGTGCCGAGGCTGTATTCAAAGCGGAGCTTGTCGGCGAGGCCCAGGCCGGCCCTGGCGGCGGCATAGCCGTTCCAGCCCGTGCGCCCGGAGCCGAGGACGGGGAGGAAGTGGTAGTAGGCGTTGGCGCCGAACGAGCAGGCCAGGTCGGAGCCCGATGTCTCGACATGAAATGTCTGGGGGTCCAGCTTCGCGTAGGTGGCGTCGCGCACGGCGAACCGCACGCCGACGTCGAAGGACTGGGACAGGGAGCGGTTGTACTCGACGCCGATTTCGCGGCCGACGGTCTTGGAGAGGACATCGGACTGCTGGTTGAGGCTTACAAGATGGTAGTTGTAGTCAACTTTGACGTTGTTTTTCGGAGCTTCCGGCTCCTGCTGGCCCATGGCCATCTGCGCACCCAGCAGGACGCATAACAGCATTGTGGCTTTTTTCATGATGTTGAATGTTTGTTGTATTTGTTCCTTTTTGCAGATTAATATGTTTGTGCGGGTGCGGTGGGAGCTGCGGGGCGTCGCTTTTATTGATGGGCTGGGGAAAGGGTGAGAAGTGGCTTGCCGGTTGACCAAACCGCTTCTCACCACCCTCAAAGCCACAGGTCACCTATCGCGGTGGTAGACAAAATGCTTGGTGTCGGGGTTGCCGGTGTCGCGGCTCAGCCAGACGGTGAGGGTTCCGTCGATGCTGTCGTAGCGGAAGGGGTAGTCGTGGGGGGTGGTGTAGATGTTGTACAGCCCGGTCAGGGTCCCCCATTCTTCCCCATGGCAGTAACGTCGCACAGAGCGAGCGCGGAGGGGGCATTATCTTTCGGCGCGGGGGTTGAATTCCACCAGCCAGTCGTTGTCGTGGGAGTGGCCCTGCGATTCGCCTTGCCATTGCTTGGGGTCGATGTAGACTTCGAGCAGACGGGCTTTGCCTGCGGGGTGGATGTCGACAGAGTCCGCAATGGCGGGCACGAGCACACATTCGCCGGCGTGAATGGGTACGACAGTCCCCAATGAATGGATGGCGGCCACGCCTTCCACGCAGAGGTAAGCCACAAAGGAGTCGAGCGAGGAGAAGTCTTTGCGCAGGGGTTTGTCGAAAACCAGCAGGTTGGTGGTGAAGTAGGGGCATTGGGCCAGCGGGGTGGTGGAGTTGGGGCGGTAGGTGTAGTGGGTTTTGCCGTCGGCGGTGGGTCGGAAGTCGATGGCGTCGAGGGCTTCCTCGGTGTGGAGTTGCCGCAGGTTGCCGTCGGAGTCGGGACGATTGTAGTCATAGATACGATAGGTGCAGTCGCTTTTTTGTTGTATCTCGGCCAAGAGTATGCCGCTGCCGATGGCATGTATACGTCCGGCGGGGATAAAGAAGGTGTCGCCGGGCTGGGGGTGCTCGATGTGGAGGAGGCGTTCCAGATGTCCGGCGGCGAGGTATTGCCGGTACTCGTCGGGGGTGACTTCCTGCTCGAAGCCGTCCACGATTTCGGCCGATTTGTTGGCATCGATTATGTACCACATTTCGGTCTTTCCGTTGTCCAGCCCACGCCGCCTGGCGAGGGTGTCGTCGGGGTGCACTTGGATGGAGAGGCGGTCGGCGGCGTCGATCAGTTTGATCAAGAGGGGGAACTCGGTGCCGAAGTGGTCGTAGTTCTTCTCGCCGACCAGTTCGCCCATATAGATTTCGATTAGTTCGTTGATGTGGTTGTCGGCCAGAAAGCCGTTTTCCACAACCGACTCGTTCCCTTCCACACCGGACAGGGTCCAGAGTTCGCCGCAGTTGGGTAGGGGGTCATAGTCGAAGCCGAGACTTTTGATTTTGTTGCCTCCCCATACTTTTTGTTTGAACAGGGGGAGGAATTTCAGGGGATATAATAAATTGTCCATTGTAGGTGTCTGCTGTTGGATTGAACGGAAGGGGTGTGACAGGGGAACTATTCAACAGGTATTCGGCGAGCAAGGCGCTCCAGTTCCCACATCCGCAAGTCGCTTGCCACAACCAGACCTTTGGGGTCGACCAGAATCATGTAGGGCAGATGGTCTACGTCCAGTTGTTTGAGGTATTGGGCGTCCCAGCCGTTGGGGTTGTCGTCGATATTGATGGGGAGCAGACGCACGTTCTTTCCCTCCATCATTGTGGAGGCCTGGTTGTGCCATCGGCTGCAAATGTCGCACCATCCGGCGGTAAAGAAAAGCAGTGTATAGCTTGTGGAGTCGTGTTCCTGGGCGAAAGTGTGGCGGTTTTTCTTGGCGTCGAGGAATGCGAAATCGGGCATTTCGCTGCCATCGGAGACGGCAGGTGTCTGGCGCATCCAACGGCGCAACAAGGCGTAGTGGTATACGGAGCGCGCCTCGGCAGTCAGCTGAGACACCAACTGGCGTACCACAGCCTCGTCGAGGTTGGGCATTTGGTCGTAAAGGATGAAGGGGGCAAATTGGGAGTTGCTGTTTTCACGCACGTACTGACGCAGGAAACCGTTGGGGTCGGAGGCTGCGCGGTAGCGTTCCATCAGGTAGCGGTATTCGCTGTTGCTGCGTGAGCCTTTGATGATTGAGGCTTCGGGATGTGTGGCGTTGACATTGATGGCGATGGGGGAGTTCTCTATAAAGAAATAGAGCGGGCGTTGCATGGCGGCGTGCTCGATGGAGGCAACCACGGGCTTCTCCACCGTTCCCGAAAAATAGAAACGGCCTTTGTTGGCTTTGGTAGTGAAGCTGTGGCTGGTGGAGTCGCCGTCGAACACATTGAGAGTCAATGTACCCGTGAGGCTGCTCTCGCCACTTATTTCGAATCCCTGTGCACTGCTTGCCAAGGGAAGCAGCACACCGATAACTAACGCCAAGACCCTAATAGGAGCGATATGTCGAGCCATTCTTTTTATTGGTGCCACGCACTGAAATATTCGATTTGACCACCTTGCTCGATTTGTATTTCTTAGTGGGATACATGGTGGCGGAACGAGAAGAGCTGCACGAGGAGAAACCTCCGCAAACAGCCGTCAACCCTGCTATGAGCACCATTGCTACGAATGCCTTTGCACACTTTTTCATATTACAATGAATTTATATATTTGTTTAATACTCAGTGTCTATAAACGCTTAAACACCCTTTGGCGGAGCCGTCTAAGACAATACAAAATAACGCAAAAATATTCAGATATACAAACTTTTCTTTTTTTTTAATAGTCGTTGTGCGGCTCGAAGTGCTGGTTGTGGGGGGCGCAATACGGGTTTTCGGGTGCCGGTTTTCTCTTGTGTCGCGGCCGAAGGTGGGGTGAGGGCAGTGGTGCGGGTGGTTGAATTGTGTGCGGGTGGTGTTTTCAGCCATCCTCTCCCACTTGGTATCAGGCTTTGCGCGGAGGCTTTGTTGAAAAGCTGAATCCTGCATGCTTATTTTTTTTCTTGCAAAAAGTGTGATATACAATATTTTTTTCGTATCTTTGCAAATTGGAATTTGTATGTGCCGTTCCCGGCAGGGGTGGCATATCTTGCAGGTTACGAGATATATAAATAATATAATAATGTCAATACCGCAGCTTTTGGCTGCATTGTGTTTATGAATTACCAAAGAACGCTTCGCATTTATGAATGGATTTCGTATGTGCTGATTATTGCCGCCACGGTGGTATATTATGTTTTGCGCAGCCAAGGATCCGGTGCCCTGAACCTTACGCTCTGCATTCTGGTTGTGGCAGTTTTCTGCCGTCTGATGATGGAGCGCACCCGCCGTCTGGCAGCAGATGCCGAAAATGAGGAATTGAAAAATGACCTTCGCCGCTTGACTCAACTCTATGCCGAGGCTCGCAAAAAAGCAGGTCATGATGCCACAAATGCTTGAAAATATTATTATTAATCAATAAAATCTCTTTTTTTACCCATGGCAACAACCACTGATATTAAGAATGGCCTTTGTATTAATTTCAACAACGACATTTACACGATTGTAGAGTTCCTGCATGTGAAACCCGGTAAAGGCGCTGCTTTTGTCCGCACCAAGATGCGCAGCGTAAAGACTGGCCGCATGTTGGAGAACACCTTCCCCAGCGGTGCCAAAATCGATGTCGTGCGCGTCGAGCGCCGTCCGTACACCTACCTCTACAAGGAAGGCGACATGCATGTGTTTATGCACACCGAAACCTACGAGCAGATTTATATTCCTGAGAATATCATCAACGCTCCTCAGTTCCTGAAGGACGGGCAGTATGTCGAAATTACAGTGGCTGCTGATAGTGAGACTCCCCTGATTTGCGAGTTGCCCCCGTTCATCGAGACTGTTGTCACCTATACCGAGCCCGGTTTCGCCGGTAACACGGCTACCAATGCAATGAAGGATGCCACCGTCGAACCCGGCGTTCAGGTCCGTGTCCCGCTCTTTATCAAAGAGGGCGAGCGTATCAAGGTGGATACCCGCACTTGCGAGTACGCTGAGCGCTTGAAATAAATCGGTTCGGCCCAAAACATTCGGAAATAGTTACGGTGCGGCTTGCATTGCCGCACCCTTTGTTCTTTATCCAATAGAAGATGTCTGTCCCAGCAATATTCTGAATATAATGAAGATAAATAGATTCCTGCTTGTATGTACGCTCGCTGTCCTGATGGGGGCTTGCCACGGTGGCAGCGACAAGGGGAACGCTTCGGCCGCTCCTGCCATTGATTACGCAACAGTGGCCACCCCGGGCTTCGATGCCGACAGTGCCTATAGCTTTGTGGCTGCACAGGTGGCATGTGGCTATCGCATCCCGAATAGTTCTGGCCAGCGCAAGTGTGCCGACTATCTGGTCGGGCAGATGCGTCGTTGGTGCGACACGGTTATCGTGCAGGATTTCCCCGCCGTCTTGTGGGATGGGACCGAGGTGCGTGGCAAGAACATCATCGCCACCATCAACGCCCGCCAGGGAAGCCCCGAAGGCCGCAGAGTGATTCTGGGCGCCCATTGGGACAGCCGCATGTGGGCCGACCACGATCCGGACAAGGCTAACCACCATAAGCCTTTCGACGGTGCCAATGATGGTGCCAGCGGTGTCGGTGTGCTGATGGAGCTGGCCCGGGCGGTATCTTCCAACCGCCTGTCTGTCCCCATCGACATCATCTTTTTCGATGTCGAGGACCAAGGAATCCCCGAATGGGCCGATAAGTATGAAGACGACAGCTGGTGCAAAGGCTCCCAGTATTGGAGCCGGAATCCCCATGTTCCCTTTTATTCGGCCACCTATGGCGTGCTTCTCGACATGGTAGGGACTCAGAAGCCCCGCTATACTAAGGAGGAGGTCAGTCGCAACTATGCCTCAGGTATTATGAATAAAGTGTGGAGTGTGGCCGACGCCATTGGTTACGGCAAAATGTTCGTCAACCAAAACACTGACCCCATCCTCGACGACCACTACTATGTCAACCGGCTGGCCGGTATACCCATGATCGACATTGTGCAGAATACTCCCGGACGCAGTTTCTTCGAGCATTGGCACACCATGGGTGATAATATGGAGCATGTGGACAAGAACAGCCTAAAGGCCGTCGGCGAAGTCCTTCTGAAAACACTTTATGGCGACTATGGCCAAGGCCAATAGCATTCTAAAAACCTTGGTGATGATGCTTGCCGTCGCCGCTCTTGGCGGTTGCGGCAAGGATTATTATTGCAATGTGCCTGTGGGGGATGCCACATGCCAAATCGAGCCGAACTCGCCGCTCTATCCCGGTCTGAACACCATGAGTGGTTTCGAGTATATTTATGGGGGCTATCAGGGTGTTGTTGTAATCCGTACGGGCTGGGACACTTTTGTGGCTTATGAGTGCACATGCCCTCACGACCATGGACGCCTGGAAATGGATCCCGACTATGGAAATCTTGTTCTGAAGTGCCCTGACTGTGGCTCGCAATTCAGCACTTTTGGCGACGGCTTCCCGCTCGATGGCAGCCTCACCTCTTGTCCCCTCTACCAGTATAACACCTACTACGACGGCGTATTACTCTACATCTCCAATTACTGAGCCGTAACCCCTGATCAGGGAGTCACAGAATCAGTTCGCCACACGAGGTCTCGGTTTCGTAGAGTTTAATCGAATACAACCTTGTTCCCTCGGGCAGACGGCCTTCCAGCAATTGGGCAAAGTGAATCAGTAAATTCTCGGTGGTAGGAGGGAAGTCCACCAGTATCAGTTTGGCCTGATAGCCTCCCAGATTATCGGGTGTTTGGCTGGTGTCGCCCTCTTTTCGGGGCAGCACCAAAGCATGGTCAAAACGGTCTACAATAGCCTCCTCCACAATCGTTTTCAGCTGGTGGAAATCAATCACCATCCCTATGGGGGCTTCTCCAGTCCGTTGATGGATACCGGTCTCGTCGGTTACTCCGGCAGGTTCCCCCTCAACGGTAACGAACAGTTTATAAGAGTGCCCATGGATATTATGGCACTTCCCCGGATAGTCGGGCAGTGCATGGGCCATTTCGAAGCTAAATTGCTTGGTGAGGCGTAGTTTCATAGACAATGGATCTGTTGTAGTTGGTTGTGACAAATATCGATGCGATATACTTCGCAGTTGAAAAGAGGGCAGAAGAGCTGGCGGCCCCGGAAGTTCTCAGCTTTGGCCGCGCTGGCACTTCTGCCCCGAACAAAGTGTGGGTACTATTCTTCAGCAAACCCCACGGGGTGTGCCAGCATGGCTTTTCCGTTGGTGACACGCAGCAATTTGCCCAGCTCATCGTGGTTAATACCGCCGCAGGCCACCGTTGCCAGTTTGGCCGATGCACTGAACAGATAGATATTTTGGCTGATATATCCGCAGTCGACAGCTGCGTAGAAGTCGCGTACCGACTTGTCTTTGAATATCTTCATGCGGTCGTAATTGGCCACCAGGACAATCGACACCGGTGCTTTCTCAAAGAACGGCTGGGAGCTTATCACTTTCCGATAGTCGCCCTCTGCCACCATAATGAGCGCTTTTTTCTGGGCATCGTAAAGGTATACACCCTGACGGTCGAACAGGTATACGTCAAATTCCTGCACATTGACAGCCGACGGAACCACACGGCGCGACTCCTCGGCACGGTTGATTCCGTATGCACTCCACAGCAGTGAAGAGATCAAATCTATCGGCAGCTCATCTTCTCTTATGGTGCGGATGGTGCGGCGTTGCTCAAGAGCCATCTTGAACGGCATGTCCATCCCTATCACAGGTTCGGGCAGCTGGCGGATTTCGGGGGCTTTCACACTGTTGCCAAATGTTTTGTTGCCTTTGCCGTCCACCATCGACGAAGGAATGGTTTTGCCACTTTTGCGGTTGTCGCGTTTCTGTGCCTGTGCGCCACCTGCCATTAGGGCGATGACAAGGGCTAATGCAAATAATTTCTTCATAATAAGTAAGATTTATTGTAATAATGATGTGTTGATATTGGCCTGACCGATTTTCTCCTTGGCCAGAGCTCCTGTTATGCGGAGGGTGGTGCCTTTGGCAAGCTCTGGCAGCGAGAACATAAAGTCCGTCATGATGCCTTCCATGATGGATCGCAATCCGCGGGCACCCAATTTGTAGTGCACCGCTGTGTCCACAACAGTCTGGAGGGCTTCCGGTTCGAACACCAGCTCTATATCGTCCATCTTAAACAGTGCCTGATACTGTTTTACGAGGGCGTTGCGCGGCTCCGTAAGGATGCGGAGCAGCGCCTCTGAATCCAGTGGCTGGAGGTGTGTGAGCATCGGGAAACGTCCCACCAGTTCGGGTATCAAGCCGAAATGTTTCAAGTCCATGGGCAGAATGTACTTCAGCATATTGTGCCGGTCCAGCTCCTGACGGGTGCTCGTTCCATTATATCCGATTACGTTTGATCTCAGACGGGATGCGATGGCGCGTTCTATGCCGTCGAAAGCTCCTCCGGCAATGAACAATATGTTGCGGGTGTTCACCTGTATCATGGGCTGCTCAGGGTGCTTGCGACCGCCCTGCGGAGGCACACTGACCACAGCGCCTTCCAGCAGTTTCAGCATGGCCTGCTGCACACCTTCGCCCGACACATCGCGCGTGATGGACGGATTGTCGCCCTTGCGGGCTATCTTGTCTATCTCATCGATAAATACGATGCCCCGTTCGGCTGCCTCCACATTATAGTCGGCCGCCTGTAGCAGGCGCACCAGCACATTCTCCACATCGTCGCCCACGTAGCCCGCCTCGGTGAGCGTGGTGGCATCGGCAATGCAGAACGGCACGTCGAGCACCCGTGCAATCGTCCTGGCCAGAAGGGTTTTGCCCGTTCCGGTCTCGCCCACTATGATAATGTTCGACTTTTCAATCTCCACCTCGTCGGCTTCATGCTTGGCATCGGAGTATTTGATGCGCTTATAGTGGTTGTATACCGCCACCGACAGGGCTCGCTTGGCGTCGTCCTGTCCTATTACGTATTGGTCCAGATGTGCCTTTATTTCTGCGGGGGTGGGTATGCGGTCCAGCTGGGCCAGGTTGCCGCCCTTCGAGGGCGAACGGTGCAGCCGTTCCTCCAATATCTCATGTGCCTGCTCCACACACGAGTCGCAGATGCAGCTGCCATCCATTCCTGAAAACATCATGACGGCTTGCGACTCCGGACGGCCGCAGAACGAGCAAACACGTTTGCTGGTTGTATTCTTGGGCATAGTTAGTTGTTGATGGGTTGTTAAGTTGGTTGTTATTGTTGTTTCTTTATATCAAAGCGTTGCGGTCGGCATCCTGACGGATAAATATGAACAGCAACAGCGTGAAAGCTATCAGCGACGAGCCTCCATAGCTGAAGTAGGGCAACGGTATGCCGATGACGGGCACCAGCCCCAACACCATGCCGATGTTCACCGCAAAGTGGAAAAAAAGGATGGAGGCCACACAATAGCCATAAAATCGTGAAAAGACCGACCGCTGCCGCTCGGCCATCGTAATCAGATGCACCAGTAGCCACAGATAGGCTGCTATCAGCGCCACACTCCCCACAAACCCCCATTCCTCGCCTACGGTGCAGAAGATGAAATCCGTCTCCTGTTCGGGCACGAAATCAGCTTTGGTGATGGTTCCGTTCAAGAACCCTTTGCCCACCAGACCACCCGACCCGATGGCTATCTTTGCCTGGTTCACATTGTAGCCCACGCCGCGCGGGTCCTCCACCTTGCCCAGCAACACATAGATGCGGTTGCGCTGGTGGGTCTCCAGCACGTTCTCGAACGTGAAGTCCACCGATAGCGTGAACAGACAGCACACCACCCAGAAGGCAGCCGTGTGCCAGTAGTTTTTCGACGTGCGTTTCGAAAGCCACACAAAAAGATACAACAGGCAGATGACCAGCAGGATGCCCATCAGCAAGAATTTGTTGATGAGCAATGCCGACACAAATAGGGCTATGGCCAGCAACCCGATAAGCAGTATGTAGTGCGACAGCCCTTCGCGGAAAAAGGGCAGCAGAAACGCCAAAAACACAAGGGCGGACCCCGTGTCGTGCTGCAAGAAAATGAGGCCCGCAGGCACTATAGCCAGCAGCGCCAGCGTCAAACGTGTGCGTGGTAACTTCAAGTCTATGTCGATGGCACTGATATACTTGGCCAGAGCCAGGGCCGTGGCAAACTTGGCAAACTCCGACGGCTGGAGCTTGAACGCCCCGAAGTCAATCCATGACTGCCCGCCGTTGGTCACCGTGCCAACAAACAGTGTGGCTACAAGCAGTAGTAGCACAACCCCATAGATGATGTACGACCCGTTCGAAAACACCCGCGGGTGGATCAGCAGCACACAAACCGCCACCACGAAAGCCACCCCCATCCACAGCAACTGCTTGCCATGCTGACGCGAAAAGTCAAACACCTGCGCATGGCTCTCGTCGTAGCAAGCGGCATAAATGTTCAGCCAGCCAAACAGCACGATGCCCAGATACAGCAGTATGGGCACCCAGTCGTAGCGTTTCTTCTCCGTGGCAGGCATTCGGTTGGCAGTCATCATCTCTTGCGGGGTTTCTTTACCCTGCGGGTCAGCGGCAGCTTCTGGCAGGGATTAATTTCGGTATAATATTTCTCCATATCCGTGCGCTTCACTTCGCCTCGGATGTATTTCTCTATAATCAAGCTGGCAATAGGCGCCGCCCACGTGCCGCCGCCGCCCTGGGCGTTCTCCACATACACCGCCACCGCTATCTTCGGCTTGTCCTTGGGCGCAAAGGCGATGAACACCGAATGGTCGTTGCCGTAGTTCTCGGCGGTGCCCGTCTTGCCACACACGTCTATGTCCGGTATGTCGGCCTTGTGGGCGGTGCCTCCCGCGCCGTGCACCACGTCATACATGCCCCGTGCGGCAATGTCGAAATACTCACGTTCGATACCCGTCTCGTGTTTCTCGTAAAACTCTGGCGGACGGATCGAGTCGGGGCCGTAGAACCGCACCAGATGGGGAGTGTAGAAGTAGCCCCGGTTGGCCACAATGCAGGCCAGGTTGGCCATCTGTAGCGGCACCACCTCCACCTCGCCTTGCCCGATGCTGTTGGAATAGATGGTGGTGAAGGCCCACCGCTCCCGGCCGTACCACTTGTTGTAGAAAGCCGTGTCCGGAATATTGCCTTGCTTCACGTTGGGCAGGTCGATGGGCAGCCGGTAGCCGAAGCCGAACCGCGTCATGTAGTCGTGCCACACCGTCAGCCCATACTGGCTGTCCTTATAGATGTTCTTGTATTTGCCCTGCTGTATCACACGGCGGTAGGTGTAGTAAAAATAGGGGTTGCACGACATCTTGATGGCCTCCTGCACATTCCGGGCGCTCGGGTGATTGTGGCACCCTATCACCTTGTCGCACACGAAGCCCGTCTGCGGGGTGATGACCCCCAGATGAAGCGCAATCATGGCCTGCGCCACCTTGAAGATGGAGCCCGGCGGATACTGCGCCTGCAAAGCACGGTTGAAGAGGGGTTTGGATATGTCGCTGTTCAGTCGTTTGAAGTTCTCGCCTCGAATCCTACCCACCAGCAGGTTGGGGTCATAGCACGGGGCCGAGAGCAGGGTCAGCACCTCGCCTGTCGACGGCTCGATGGCCACGATGCAACCGCGCTTGTTCGCCATCACCTTTTCGGCATACTCCTGCAGGTCGGCGTCGATGGTGGTGTAGAGGTTCATCCCCTCAATGGGCATGGTGTCCAGCTGCCCGTGCATGTAGGGGCCGACCTCACGGTTGTGCACATCCACCTGCATGATTTTCTTTCCTTTCACGCCGCGCAGCTCCTCCTCGTACGAGGCCTCCAGACCGCTTTTGCCTATATAGTCGCCCCGTTTGTAGTAGGGGTTCTTCTCCAGGTCGCGCTCGTTCACCTCGCCCACATACCCCAGCACATGGGCCGCAATCGGCTTGTCGTAGATGCGCAGCGTGCGCTTGGAGATATAGAAGCCCTTGAATTTGTACAGCACGTTCTCCCATCGTCCGAAGTCTTCTTTGGAGATCTGTTTCATGAAAATCGAAGCCGAGTAGGGCGAATAGGTATAGGCTTTCTCCATGCGGGCGTTGAAGTCGTCGAGCGTGATGCCCACCGCGCGGCAGAAGGCAGCAGTGTCCAAGTCCTTGACCATGCGGGGAATGACCATCAGGTCGTACACAGCCTCGTTGTACACCAGCAGCTTGCCGTTGCGGTCGTACATCAGCCCTCGGGCCGGATACTGCGTGATGTTGCGCAGCGACTGGTTTTCCGCCTTTTCCTTATACTCCTTGTCAAACAGCTGCAACATCGACAGCCGGAGCACAAATATCACTCCGACCACAAGGAAGATAATCTTCACTATACCACTGCGATGTGTATAATTTTTCGCCATAGTTTAACGGATAAACCAACTTGCAAAGTTACAAAAAAAAATCCAATCAGCAGGTTTCCTGCACCATATTTCTGCCTTTGCGCTCGGTCCCCTATGTTTCCTCTATTTATACACTATTTATTCGCTTGATTATCTCTTGCGAAGAAATAATATAGTGTAGAAGTGCTATACAAATTGTGGGCAATTGCTGGGCAAAGAGTTGGTCTGCGGCCTTTGGATGGGGCGGTCAGTCCTGTTGCGCGGGTAGGGTGAGCCAGGTTTTCCGCTCGGCGGGGGTGAATTTCTCGATGGCGTAGCGCAGCGTGGTGCGGGGCATGGCGGCGCAGCGCGGCGCGAGGTATTGGCGGAGGCGTTGGGGGTCGCGCTTGCCGGCTTCGCGCAGCAGCCAGCCCACCGCTTTGTGGATGAGGTCGTGGGGGTGGTGGAGCAGGATGTCGGCGATGGCGTAGGTGTCGTCCAGCCGCCCGTGGCGGAGGAACATCATGGTGCTCACCATCCCGATGCGTTGTTCCCAGATGGTGCACCCTTCGCGGGCCAGGGGGTAGA